>Ga0209813_10000030_pt1 | contig 65385 bp, 59 predicted proteins | sample EndMethybrTD3033_FD_187596 | JGI IMG/M metagenome (GOLD analysis project Ga0209813, IMG submission 187596) | Populus endosphere microbial communities from Tennessee, USA - Endosphere MetaG P. TD hybrid TD303-3 (SPAdes) (version 2) | ecosystem: Host-associated > Plants > Roots > Endosphere... | reverse complement strand
CGGCATGGCAGGGATCGTCGCCTGGATTTACTGGCGCGACATCCCGGTGCGCCTCAGGGGGCGCGAACTTTCCTACCTGCTGCCGATCCGCGGCCACCTGGCCTATGTCGTCGCCAAGGGCGTGCCGATGGGCCTGCAGATGACGGTCAGCTCGGCCGCGGCGCTCATCATGATCGGCATGGTCAACCGCGAAGGCATGCTGACGACGGCGGCGTTCGGCGCCTGCCTGCAGCTCGGCAGCTATCTACAGATGCCGTCGCACGCGCTCAGCATCGGCGTCAGCGCCATGGTCGCGCAGAGCATCGGCGCGGGCCGAGCCGACCGGATCGACACGATCACCCGCAACGGCGTTGTCGCCAACCTCGCCATCACCAGCACCTTCACCGTGCTGATGCTGCTGTTCGACCGGCCACTGCTGGCGCTGTTCCTGGGATCGGGCAGCGAAGCGATCCCCATCGCCGAACATATCCAGGTCCTGAGCCTGTGGTCCTACGTCATCCACGGCTGGGTGATGGTCATCACCGGCGCGCTTCGCGCCTATGGCGCAGTGATCCTGCCGCTGATCGCGATGATCGTGGCGATGTATCCGGCGCGCCTGGGCTTTTACTGGCTGGCCTATCCCCGGATCGGCGCGGAAGCGATCTGGTGGACTTATCCCGTTGGCGCGTTCGTGGCGCTGGGGCTGACCTGGCTGGGCTATCGCTATGGCGCGTGGCGGCAGCAACTGCGCGCCATGAGCGGAGGGTCGCTGGCTCCGGCGGAGTAAAGTAGAGTCGTTGTCTGCTTCAGCGCGGCTGAAGCAGATGCGGCACGTGAAAAACTTACCTTCCCCCGGCGCGCCAGCGCTGGACGGTGCGCAGGACCATCTCCTCGTCGTCGCTATGGCGTTCCTTCCACAAGTCGCTGAACGAGGGGTCTTCCGAAGCCGGGCGCTTGAACTCTTCCAGATCGTCGAACGAGACGCGGATCGGGATCGACACGCCCTCGCCGCAGATGATGCATTCGCGGTTGCGCAGCGCCGGGATGGAATCGAGGAAACCGCGCGAACCTTCGGGCATCGCCGCCTTGACGAAAGCCTGGTCGCGATCGTTGTTGAGCCGCATCGAGATGATCGTGCCGCACTGCGACAGCACGCCTTCGGCCAGGTCCGACGGACGCTGGGTGATGAGGCCCAGCGAGATGCCGTACTTGCGGCCTTCCTTGGCGATGCGCGACAGGACGCGGCCGACCGACGACTTTTCGATGTTCTTCTCGTTGGGGACGTAGCGGTGCGCTTCCTCGCAGACCAGCAGCACCGGCCGGGTGCGCTCCTCGCGCGACCAGATCGAGAAATCGAACACCAGCCGGCTCAGCACCGCGACCACGGTGGACGTGATGTCCGAAGGGACGCCGGACACGTCGATGATCGAGATTGGCTTGCCCTCGGCGGGCAGGCGGAACATCCTGGTGATGAAGTCCGCCATCGTATCGCCCACCAGCATGCCCGAGAACATGAACTGATAGCGCGGATCGGCCTTGATCTCGTCGATCTTGGTCTTGAGCCGCATATACGGCGCGGTGGAGCCCGCCTTGTCGAGCTTGCCCATTTCGTTCGAGATGATGCTCGTGAGGTCGGACAGCAGGTAGGGGATCGGCGCGTCGACGGTGATCTTGCCCATCTGCTCGGCCAGCCGGTTTTTCATCCGCGACTGCAGCAGGCACTTGGCCAGGATATCGGCATCTTCCTGGCGATCGTTGCCGGATGCCGAAATGAAGACCTCGCAATGCTCCTCGAAGTTCATCAGCCAGTAGGGCATCTGCAGGTTGGTGACGTCCAGGATCACGCCGGTGCTGCGGAACGCCGAGGCATATTCGCCGTGCGGGTCGATCATGATGATGTGGCCATCGGGGGCCACCTCGCAGATACGGTGCAGGATCAGCGCGGCGCTGGTCGACTTGCCGGTGCCGGTCGAGCCGAGCAGGGCGAAATGCTTGCCCAGCAGCGCATCGACATAGAGGCTCGCCCGGATATCCTTGGTCGGATAGACGTTGCCCACCTGGATGCTGGCGCGGCCGTCGCTGGCGTAAATCTGGCGCAGATCCCTGCTCGTCGCCGGATAGACCAGCGCGCCGGGGATGGGATAGTTGGTCACGCCGCGGCGGAAGCCATGGATGCGGCCGGTCAGCCGCTCCTCGTCGCCTTCGCCCAGGAAATCGGCTGCAGCGAGGATGCCACCGTTGCGATCCTGTTTCTGGTTGCGCACGCTGGCCAGCAGCCAGCCGTTGCCGACGCGGACCTTGACCTGGCTGCCGACCTGCCCGGCCAGCCCGACCGAGGGATCGGCGTCGGTGGAACATTCGGTCAGCCGCTGAAGGTCGAAGGCGATCTGGCTGCCGGCGCCGCCGATCTCCAGCACTACGCCGATCGGTTCGCGGGCATTGTCGATTGGAGCGATGTCACCGGAGCCGCCCAGTTCGGCAACGCCGGCAGGGCGTGCATTGTCGAACCCGCTCCTGCTCATTTCTGACATCACCGCAAAACTCGCTTTCATGCGATTTCAGCAGAAACGCCTAGGATGAATGGGTTAATTTTGAACTAATCCGGGTTCAGACCAGAGCGAAGAGCCGGCCGGCCAGCCAGCCCATGAACACCGAAACGGCCACCGCCAGCAGGCCGTAGACGAAGGAATACTCGTCGGCAAAGCGCGCAATCGCGCCCTCCGCGCCGATCTTGCGCACGTCCACCCGGCTGATCGCCGACGCGACTACCCGCCCCTTGGAAATGGCGAAAGTTTCCGCGGTATAGGCGCCGGTGGGCACGCTCGACGGCAAGGCGATGCGCGCCTGATAAAGCACCTGTTCGCTGATCTTCACCCCGCCTTCCTCCTGCTTGTAAAGGCTGTGGCGCGATTGCAGGTCCACCAGACCGCGGGCGAAACGCGATTGCTCCGCGGGATCGAACGCGCCGATCGGCGAAAGCTGCAACCAGGGCAGCCCCAGTTCATAGATCGCCGCCGTCCGCTCGTCGACGATCTGGGCGATCGGCCGCGAACTGGCCATGGCATAGAACGACGGGGCCGAACGGAAGGCGGTGCTTTCCGCATTGATCCAGATGCCCGCCACGCGCTGCTTTTCGCGCAGCACGATCGACTGGGTCGGGCCTTTCAACACCACCGCGATATCATAGTCGCGGCCCGCGCGGGTGCCCTGCGGATCGAGGATCGCGCCGAACAGCAGCAGTTCGGTCCCGGTGAAGCCCTGCCGCAGCTGGATCTCGTGCTGCGAAACTTCCGGCACCAGGATCGGGTCGCGCGCGCCGGTCAACAGCAGGAGCGCGATCAGGGCCAGCAGGGCCTTCACAGCGGCGACACCGCATAGATCTCGTCAGGCCGATAAGTAAGGCCAAGGCCCAGGCGCAGCGCCACCAGCAGGACGATCACCGCCAGCGCCAGCCGCAGCTTGACCGGGCTGGCGCGCTGCGCGAACTGCGCGCCAAGCTGCGCCCCGGTGACCGAGCCGATCAGCAGCAGCACGGCAAGGACGATGTCGACCGCCTTGGTCGTCAGGGCATGCATCATCGTCGTCGCCATCGTCACGAACAGAATCTGGAACAGCGAGGTGCCGACCACCACGTTGGCGCTCATCCCCAGGATATAGAGCATCGCCGGCACCAGCACGAAACCGCCGCCGATGCCCATCAGCATGGTGAGGATGCCGGTGACGATGCCCAGCAGCAGCGGCGCGAGCGGCGATATGTAGAGCCCGGAACGATAGAACCGCCAGCGCAGCGGCAGGCTGGCGACAAGCGGGTGGTGTCGGCGCTTGCGCGCGGGGATCGCCACGCCGGTGCGTTCGGCGCGGATCGACTGGATGCTTTCCTTCGCCATGATCGTGCCGATCGAACCGAGCAGCACGACATAGAGGATGTTGATCGCGGTATCGATCTGGCCCAGCTCTTCCAGCAGCCGGAACAGCACCGCGCCGATGCCGGTGCCGATCACGCCGCCGCCCACCATGACCCCGCCGATCTTGGTATCGACCCCGCCGCGCGCCGAATGGGCAAAGACGCCGGAAACGCTGGCGCCCGTCACCTGGCTCGCCGCCGAAGCGGCCGCAACCGTGGGCGGCACTCCATAGAAGATCAGCAACGGTGTGGTGAGGAAACCGCCGCCGACCCCGAACATGCCGGAGAGCAAGCCGGTCAGCGCGCCGAGAGCGACGATCACGAGGCCGTTGACCGAAAGGTTGGCGATCGGAAGATAGACGTCCATCTGAGCCCCAAGGGCGTAGCGCAGCGAAACTTCGGATGAAAGGCGAGAGACCTAGAATCCCGCTGACAAAGTCATCGCCGGTCCCGTATCGGGCGCGGCGTTGCCATGGACGCGAATACGCCAGTCCACCGCCAGGCGCGCATTGCGCCCCTTGCCGATGCCCAGCGCCATCGCGGCCGTAGGCCCGACATCGAGCCGCGACGCGCCTTTCTGCGCGCCGCCCCAGACCCCCGCGCCGGCGCGCAGCTCTCCCTTGCCGAGGCGCATCACCCCGCGATCGACGCGAACCTGACCATCGGCGAAAGCCGTGGCGAAACGGCCGCCGACATAGCCCGCCTGGCCATAGGCTTCCGCCCTGGCCGCCAGCGGAAGCTTTATCGGCGCCAGCTCGGTCACGATCATGGCCGCGGGCCGCAGGCGCATAACGCCCTGCTGCCGTGTCGCCCGCAGCTCCGCCGCCGCGACCACGGGCACCGCGGGCAGCGGGCGGGCCGACATGCCAATGGCCGCCTCCTGCTCGTCCGATCCATTGAGCGCGGCGGTCGTTCGCACGTAAGCCGCCGGTCGATGCCGGCTTTGCGGCGCGATCCGATAGCGCAGCACGCCGCCGGCCTGGCTCGCGCCATATGTCGCGGGCGAGATGCCCGTGCCGAGCAGTGCCGCGCCTCCGGGCCGGGCGAGAAACCAGGCATCGCCCGACCAGCGTTTGGCGCGTTGCACGGGTTCGCTGCCGACAGGGTGGAACGGCGCAGCAGCGGCGGGATCGACTTGGGCAAGACGCGCCGAGCGGACGCGCGTCGATCCGGGCGGCAATTGCCAGCCGGCCACAGGTTCAAGTGCCTCGACGCGCCGTCGCGGAGCAGCCTGCGGGAAAGCCGCTCGCCCAGTCGGTTGCCGTGCTGCCCCCGCCCCGAGGCGCGACAGGTCGGCGAAACGCGCGACCGGCATCCCGCCCGGCTCCGAAAGCGCAGCGACCGTCAGTCCTGCGCCGCCGGTCAGGCCCGCGCCGCCGATCAGGTCCGCGATCCGCTCACTGCTTTCGTGCCCCTCGAAAGGGATCGGCGCGAACGGCTGCGCTTCGGCAGGGGTCATACCGGCGTCCCATGCCATGGCCCGCAACGCCACCCAGCCGCCGAGCAGCAGGGTCAACGCCACCAGCGGCTGACCGCGATAGCCCCGCAGGCGGATCACGATGGCACCGCATCGAATGCGAGCGCGGCGGGATGCGCATGGTGGGCGGTCTTGTCCCAGCGCACGATCTCGCCGCGCAAGGTCCTGACATAGGCGGACAGCGCCCGCCGGCCGGCGAGGATGGCGATGAAGTTGGCGACCGGAATGCGCAGCACCGCCCTGACGCCTTCGACGATGCCATATTCCTGCGCGGTGAACCCGAACCGCCAGATCGCCCGCCACACCAGGCTCGCCGCGCTGATCGCCAGCATCGTCGCCAGCAGCGGCGAAAGCGGGGCCGCCTCGCGCAGTCCCGCGAACCCCGCCAGAGCCAGAAGCGCTTCAACGAAGAGCAGGACATAGCCCGCCGCGAGGACCACGGCCATCATCGGCCCCCGCCGGTCGCGAAGCACCATCCACAAGTCCGACGGCTTGCCAGACCAGCCGAGCCGATCCCAGCTCTGCAGGGCGATGCCGTGGATCCAGCGCGCCTTCTGACGCACCGAGGCGTCGACCGTGTCGGGGAAATAGGCCCGCGTGGCGACAAGCTCCCCGCGATGATCGCGCAGGCGCAGGAAACGGCTTTTCGCGCCGCTGCGCGACACCAGCAGGCCCAGTTCGTAGTCCTCGGTCAGCGATTCGATCGAGAACGGCCCCGCTTCGCCCTCCGCCCGGCGCGCGGCGCAGAGCTGCGCCAGAGTGGCGCGGGCGAAACCGCAGCCGACGCCGGCTGCCGGAATCGCCGCGCCCAGCGCATCGCGCACGATGAGTGATTTCGCGTGCGATTCGGTGAATTCGTCCAGGTAATGCCCGCCGATCCACCGCGCATTCCGATGCGGTTCGGGCCGCACCGGCAACTGGACGAAATCCACTTCCGCCAGCGCCCGATCGACCACCGCCAGCGCCGCCGGATGAACCATGTCCTCCGCATCGTGCAGCAGCACCCCGGTGAACGCGGCGCCGCTGCGCGCCTCGTCGTCGCAAAGCGCGGCATAGAGCCGGTTCAGGCAATCGGCCTTCGTCGTCGGCCCGGCGTTGCCGTGCACCACCAGCCGGACGCGGCTGTCTCCGGCCGCGCCCGCCAGCGCCGATTGAAGCGTCGCGTTATCATTGGAATAGCAGCCGATGTAGAGGCGCAGACCATCCTGCGGCCAGGCCTTCAGCGTATGCGCGACCATCGCGCCGATCACTTCGGCTTCTTGCCAGGCAGGCACCAGCACCGCGATGCGACCCGACAGCGGCCTTGTCTCCACGCCGGCGGCAAGCCTGCCGGCCCCGCCGCGTCCGGTAAGCCGCAGCCATATCCAGAAAAGATCGACGATCAATTCATCGATCGCGCCAATAATGAACCAGAAGCACGCGAACAGCAGCAGTTCGCGCTCGACGATCTGCAGCACGTCGAGCGCGCGCAACAATAGCTCCACTGCTCCAGCGGTCATAAAAGCGAGATTTTCCCCAAGCCCGGCCCTGGCTGCGAAGTTTATTGTTTTTCGGAAGTTCTTGCAATCCTTAGTATTTTTACGGATACAAGCGCCATGACGCGTCGTTCGCACCCTTTCAATCGCCTCGCGACAGCGGCGACACGTCTCCTGGGCGGCGATGCCGGAGCGGGCGCGCTGCTCATGATCGTCGCCGGCGCTGCGGTGCTGATCGCCAATTCACCGCTGGCGCACGGCTATCATGCGCTGTTTCACGATCCGCTGGCCTGGACCCCCATAGCCAGGCTTGGCACCTGGCACCTGTGGATCAACGACGCGCTGATGGCGGTGTTCTTTTTCGTCGTCGGGCTGGAGATCAAGCGCGAAGTGCTGGACGGGGAACTGTCCAGCGCCAGCCGGCGACGGTTGCCCGTCCTGGCCGCGCTGGCCGGGATGATCGCCCCGGCGATCGTCTACCTGTCCATCGCCGGCACGCAGTTGCCCCTCCAGCGCGGATGGGCCATCCCGGCGGCGACCGACATCGCATTCGCCATCGGCGTTCTCGGCCTGCTGGGCAGGCGCGTTCCGCCGTCGATCCGCCTGTTCCTGCTGACGGTGGCCATCGTCGACGACCTGGGCGCGGTCGCGATCATCGCCTTGTTCTATACCGCGCGGATCGACATCGCCTGGCTGGCGGGAGCGGTCGCGATCCTTGCCGCCCTCATCGCGCTGGGACGGTGGCGGGTGGAGCGCATCTCGCCCTACCTGCTCCTGGCTGGTGCGCTGTGGTACTGCGTGCTGCATTCGGGCGTGCACGCGACGATCGCCGGCGTGCTGGCCGCGCTCGTCATCCCGCTGCGGACCGGTGCATCCGGCGACAGTATGTTGCTGCGGCTGGAGCATGCGCTCGTTCCATGGAACGCCTATCTGATCGTGCCGCTGTTCGGCTTCGCCAACGCCGGCGTGGCGCTTGCCGGAGGCGGGTTCACAATAGCGGCGGGCCTGCCCCTGGCGGTGGCGGCGGGCCTTTTCCTGGGCAAGCCGATCGGCATCCTGGGCGCGATCGCGCTGGCGGAACGAACCGGCTTCGCCCCGCGCCCTGCCGGGGCGAGCTGGCTCCAGCTCTGGGGCATGGCCACGCTGTGCGGCATAGGCTTCACCATGAGCCTGTTCATCGGCGCGCTGGCCTTTCCCGATCACCCCCTTCTGGTGGACGAGGCGAAAGTCGGCGTGCTGGCCGGTTCGCTGGCGTCCGCCCTGCTGGGATACGCGATTCTCAGGCTGGCTCCGCCGCAAGGTCTGCCGGCGAAAGCCTGATCCCTACCAGCTTCCGACGTTCGGCATACTGGCCCAGGGCTCCTGCGGCGGCAGGTGACCATCCTGCAGCAGTTCGACCGAGATGCCGTCCGGCGTGCGGATGAAGGCCATATGCCCGTCGCGCGGCGGCCGGTTGATCGTCACGCCCGCGTCCGCCAGCCTCTGGCACGTCTCGTAGATGTTCGCCACGCGGTAGGCGAGGTGCCCGAAGTTACGCCCGCCGCCATAGTCCTGCGGATCCCAGTTATGCGTCAGCTCCACTTCGGCGACGCCTTCCTGCCCCGGCGCCGCCAGGAAGATCAGGGTAAAGCGCCCCTGTTCGTTCGACACGCGCCGGACTTCCTCAAGGCCGATCAGTCCGAAGAACCGGATCGTCGCATCGGGATCGGTCACCCGGATCATCGTGTGAAGATATTTCGTCGTCATTATCGGCACCTCGAAATCAATTCGTCGCTACAGAGGAACGGTTCATCGCGCATAAAGCCGGGATCGGCCATTTCCCCTCCATGGGAGAGCCGCCATGGCCGACATTAACCCCGAACAGCCCGCCGCCGCCACGCCCTTTCTGAAGGAACCGGTGAACCGCCGCTGGTTGGCGAGCGCGGGGCTGCTGACGATCGGCCTGATCGCCGGCGGCTATCTCTTGGGCAACGGGCTGGTGCGCGCCAAGGACGCGGACCGATCGGTCACCGTGCGCGGTCTTGCCGAGCGCGACGTCACCGCCGATCTCGCCACCTGGACCATTGCCTATTCGGCGACGGCGGAAGACTTTGCCGGCGCGCAGGCCAGCGTCGATCAGGATTCGACCGCGATCCGCGATTTCTTTCGCGAACTGGGCTTTCCCGCCGACGCGTTGCAACCCACCGGAGTCAACGTGTCGCAGTTTTCCGACAACGGCACGCCCAAGTTCACCATTCGCCAGCGGATGACCTTGCGCACCAACGATATCAAGCGCGCCCAGGATGCGGTGAAGCGCCAGTTCGAACTCGTCCGCCGGGGCGTCGTGCTGGAGGAAGGATCGGGCATGGCCTATACCTTCACCAGGCTGAACGGCATCAAGCCGGCCATGGTGGCCGAAGCCACAAAGGATGCGCGCGCCTCTGCCGAGCAGTTCGCCAAGGACAGCGGCACTTCGGTGGGCACGATCAAGAGCGCCACCCAGGGCTATTTCGAGGTCAATGCGCGCGATGGCGATTCGGGCGGAAGCTGGGGGGTTTCGGACACGCCGTACAAGAAGGTCCGCGTGGTTACGACGGTCGACTTCTACTTGCGCTGACCCTCTCCGTTCCCACCGCATGGCGCGGGCGACGATCCTTACCGGCACACACCGGCAGGCGATTGTGCGCGGCAACCGCTTGAGCAAACCCGCCGCCAGGCCTATATCGCACTGCAGCAAACACCATGATCGACGCGATCCGCCAACTCTTCCGCCCGAAACCGGCACGCCCGCTTCCCGCCATACCCGCGGGGGAACGGGTCTATGCGATCGGCGATATCCACGGTCGGCTGGATCTGTTCGCGGCCCTGGCCGAAGCGATCGAACAGGACGATCCCGCGCGGGGCCAGGCGGAAACCACGGTGATTCTCCTGGGCGATCTGGTGGACCGCGGCCCGAACAGCGCCGCCGTCCTCGAAGGCGCGCGGGCCTGGCAGGGGCATCGCAACGTCCGCATGCTGCTGGGCAATCACGAGGAAATGTTCCTGACGACCTATCGCGAGGTCGGCCATATGCGGAACTTCCTGCGCTATGGCGGGCGCGAGACCATCCTGTCCTACGACATCGACCAGGCCGCCTTCCACACCGCCGAAATCGAGGAAGCGCACGAACTGATGCGCGCGGCGGTTCCGGAAACGGACATCGAATTCATCGAAAGCTTCGAGGACTGGATCGTCGTCGGCGACTATGCCTTCGTCCATGCCGGCATTCGGCCCGAGGAAGCGCTGGATAAGCAGCGGCGGCACGACTTGCGCTGGATTCGCGAGCCGTTCCTCAGCCACTGCGGCGATCACGGCCATATGATCGTCCACGGCCATACGATCACCGACGATGCCGACGTCCGCCACAACCGGATCGGTATCGACACCGGGGCCTATGCATCGGGACGCCTGACCGCTCTCGGGCTTGAAGGAACCACCCGCTGGCTTCTAGAGGCGAGGGAAGAGGACGGAGTGATAACCACTTCGACCAAACCGGCCTGAGCGGGCCCGCCTGAACGGGGATACCGAATGAAGATCGCAATGGTGGGTTCGGGCTATGTCGGCCTGGTGTCCGGCGCCTGCCTGGCGGATTTCGGGCACGACATCGTCTGCATCGACAAGGACCCGGCCAAGATCGAACGGCTGCGGGCGGGCGAGATGCCGATCTATGAGCCGGGCCTGGCCGAACTCGTCCAGCGCAACGTCGCCGGCGGGCGACTGTCCTTCACCACCGACCTGCCCGCCGGCATCAGCGGGGCCAGCGCGATCTTCATCGCCGTGGGCACGCCGTCCCGCCGCGGCGACGGCCATGCCGACTTGTCCTTCGTCAACGCCGTCGCGGCCGAGGTCGGCGAACATCTCGATGCGCCGGCGGTGATCGTCACCAAGTCGACGGTGCCGGTCGGCACGGGCGACGAGGTCGAGCGGATCTTGCGCGAATCGGGCGCGGCGGTGCGCTTCGCCGTCGCCTCCAATCCCGAATTCCTGCGCGAAGGCGCGGCGATCGGCGACTTCAAGCGGCCCGACCGCATCGTCATCGGCACCGACGACGAATGGGCGCGCGGCGTGATGCGCGAAGTCTATCGCCCGCTGTTCCTCAATCGCGCGCCGATCCTGTTCACCAGCCGGCGCAGCGCCGAGCTTATCAAATATGCCGCCAACGCCTTCCTGGCGACGAAGATCACCTTCATCAACGAGATCGCCGATCTGTGCGAGCGAGTGGGCGGCGACGTGCAGGACGTGGCGCGCGGCATCGGCCTAGACAACCGAATCGGATCGAAGTTCCTGCATGCCGGGCCCGGCTTCGGCGGAAGCTGTTTCCCCAAGGACACTCTGGCGCTGCTCAAGACCGCCGAGGACAACGACAGCCCGCTGCGCATCGTGGAGGCGGTGGTCAAGGTCAACGACAGCCGCAAGCGCGCAATGGGCCGCAAGGTGATCGAGGCGCTGGGCGGCGCGAATGGCGAAAGCGTGCGCGGCAAGCGCGTCGCCCTGCTCGGCCTCACCTTCAAGCCCAACACCGACGACATGCGCGACGCCCCCTCGATCGCCATCGCCCAGGCGCTGATCGATGCCGGCGTGGAAGTCACTGCCTACGATCCGGAAGGCATGGCGCTCGCCGCGCCGCTGATGCCGGGCGTGGCGATGACGACCAACGCCTATGCCGCCGCCGAGGGTGCGGACGCGGTGGTGATCGTCACCGAATGGGACGCCTTCCGCGCGCTCGACTTCGCCCGGCTGCGCCAGGTGGCGAACGCGCCCGTGCTCGTCGATCTCAGGAATATCTACGACGCCGAGGAAGTGCGCGCGGCGGGCTTCGAATATAGCGGCGTCGGCCGGGGCTGACGGACCAGCGCTGATGGCCAGGGCTGACGGGCTAGGTCCGAAGGGACTGCCTGACAGGTCCGATGCCGGGGGGCCTGTAAGCCGGGTTCTGTCTCGCGGTTCGTATCCTTGCGGACGCACCCCGCGAGGGCAGCCATTCCTCTAGGCGACACGTTGCCGCGCCGCTCAAGCGACCAACCCGGACGGCCGGGGGCGAAACACCCCTGCCCTGGCCGAAGCCAGCGCCCACCGTCCCTATTCGGTCTTGCTCCGGATGGGGTTTGCCATGCCGCCACCGTTACCGGCAGCGCGGTGCGCTCTTGCCGCACCCTTTCACCCTTGCTGTCCCGTTTTGCGGGATTAGCGGTCTGCTCTCTGTGGCACTTTCCCTAAGCTTGCGCCCGGCGGGCGTTACCCGCCATCCTTGTTTCGTGGAGCCCGGACTTTCCTCGCCATCCCGCCAGTTTCCTGGCGCGATGCCGCGGCTGCCCGGCCCCCCGGCGCCGGCTATGTAGCGCGTCCGGCATCCCGTTCCAAGAGCAACTCGAACAGCATGCCGCCAAGCTGCCCGTCGATCTCCCCGTCGATCAGCTTGGGCCGCCAGCGCCGCTGGAACGCGCGTACCGCCGCATGGCCATCGCTGATGTCGTAACCGAACCGTTCGAGCGCCAGATAGAAGGCGCCGGGGTTGTCGTAGACCAGCAGCATCTTCGCCTTCGGCGCGGGCAGCGCCAGCTTCAGGCGCGCCAGCCGCGGCCAGTCGAACAGTTCGCCGGGATCGTCCTTGCGTGAAGGAGCGATGTCGGAATGGCCAACCACGTTGGCGGGATCGATGTGATGGCGATCCACGATATCGGCGAGCAGCGGTAGCAACGCTTCCATCTGGGCGTCGGGAAAGGCGCGGTAGCCCCATTCATGGCCCGGATTGACCAGCTCTATGCCGATGCTGGCCGAATTCACGTCGGTGATGCCACGCCAGTACGAACGCCCCGCGTGCCAGGCGCGTTTCTCTTCCGGCACCAGGCGGATGACGGTTCCATCCTCATCGATCAGATAGTGCGCCGAAACCTTGGCTTTGGGATCGACCAGCCGTTCCAGCGCGTCCTCGGCGCTGCGCATGCCGGTATAGTGCAGCACCACCATGGAAATGGGCAGTTCCCGCTCGTCCCAATTGGGCGAGGGTCTGTTGTCGTGGACCAGCCAGCGGTTCATCGCCGGTGAGCTTAGCCTACGGGCAGCACCGCGCCCATCACCAATGCATCGTCGCCAAGGTTATATTGCAGCCCGCCGCCCAGCTCCTCGGCGAGCTGGCACACCATCGTCGCGGGCGCGGTGCGGCTGGACAGCTGGTCCACCGGCAGCTTGCCCTCGAGCGCGCGGCCGATGTCGGGGTCGAAGGCGATGCGCGGGCCCGATGCGCGCACGACGATCTCGCTCGCGCCGCCGCCGGCCTCGTCGCTGCGCAATTCGGCGCCGATGTCGAGCGTGCCGCCGCGCACCAGCGCCTCGATACCGATCAGCGCGAGATTGAGCAGGGTCTTCACGCCCGGCTTGGGCAGCGAATCGCTGGCCAGCGCCCAGTTGATCGTGATTCGCCCGTTACCGGCCACCAGCGCGTCGACAAGATCGCGCGCTTCGGATACCGGCACCAGTTCGCCGAAGCCGCCGGCCGCCCCGAACGCGAGGCGAAAGAACTTGAGCTTGTCGGTCGATATCCGCGCGCTCTGCTCCAGAAGCTCGAAGCACCGCTGGCGCATCTGCGGGTCCTTCTCGTCCGAGAGGAGCTCCAGCCCGTTCGACAGCGCCCCCACCGGGCTCAGGAGGTCATGGCACAGCCGCGAACAAAGCAAGCTGGCAAGGTCTAGCGAGCTGGTCGACATGCAATGGGCCCCCGAAGGCAATGATCCCGATGCCCACCCCGGCACCGTTGGAAAACTACCCCTTAACCATCTACAAGCACATAGGAAAGCGGCTCGAAGCCGCCATCTCCATCGCGCCAGAACGCCACCTCGCCGCCCGCGACGATCGCCCAGGCGCGGCCATCGCCGCTGGCATGCTCGCAGTCGGTGGCCGAAGGCAGCGAATGGCCCGCCGGATGCGAATGGAAATAGCCCAGGATCGCCGGCCCGCCATCGCGCGCCGCGCGCCAGGCGGCGATCAGCGCGACGGGGTCTATCTCGAACCGGCGCAAGGGATCGGCCGCGACATTCGCGGCCGTCCGCGCCTCCCCGATCCGCTCGCCATGCCCCAGCAGCAGCCCGCAACACTCCTCGGGCGCGGCCTGTGCGGCGGCCGCAAGCAATCTTGCGATAACCTCACTTGTTACTTCCAGAGCCATTCCCATCTTCTACCCGTGGCGCAGGGGGAAAGCATCATCGAAGGCGTGATCGCCGGCGGGCAGCGGCTGGACAAGTCGCTCGCCGACGCCAGCGGCCTGTCGCGCGAGCGGGTCAAGGCCCTGCTCGGCGAAGGGCGCGTGACGCTGGACGGCCAGGCCGCCAGCCAGCCATCGCTCAAGCCGGCAACCGCCGTGTCGTTCCGGATCACCGTGCCCGAAGCGGCGCCCGCAGAAGCCGAAGCGCAGGACATCCCGCTGAACATCGCTTTCGAGGACGAATACCTGATCGTCGTCGACAAGCCCGCCGGACTCGTCGTCCATCCCGCCGCCGGCAATCTCGACGGCACGCTGGTGAACGCGCTCCTGCATCATTGCCAGGGCCAGCTTTCCGGCATCGGCGGCGTGGCGCGGCCGGGCATCGTCCATCGCATCGACAAGGACACCTCGGGCCTGCTGGTGGTGGCCAAGACGGACGCCGCGCACGAAGGCCTGGCAAGGCAGTTCGCCGACCATTCGATCGTGCGCGCCTATCACGCGGTCGTCGCCGGTCGTCCGGTGCCGCCGGCCGGAACCGTCACCGGCGCGATCGCCAGGTCGAACGTCAACCGCAAGAAGATGGCGCTGGTGGAGGATGGACGCGGCAAGCACGCGGTCACCCACTACCGCACGCTGGAACCGCTCGACAGCGCCGCACTGATCGAGTGCCGGCTGGAGACCGGGCGCACCCATCAGGTGCGCGTTCATATGTCGTCAATCGGCCATCCGCTATTGGGGGATCCTGTCTATGGGCGCACTCCTCCTCGGCTCCGGCCGCTCCTCTCCCGGCTCGGTTTCCACCGTCAGGCCCTGCATGCGATGGAACTCGGCTTCATCCACCCCGTTACTAGGAAAAGCGTGCATTTCGTCAGCGCGCTCCCAGCCGACCTACGGGGTCTGATAGAGGAACTGCGGAACTGAAATCGGATTTTCGTGCTATCGTTTCCACGTGGCCGCGATCTAGGATGCCTCTGAAGGGTCCACAACAGCGAGCCGACAGAAAAGAACAGGTGAGTCTACTATGAGCAAGGAACGCAATCTCCCCACCGTCCCCAGCCTTGGCGGCGAACAGAGCCTCAACAGGTATCTGACCGAGATCAAGAAGTTCCCGGTGCTTGCGCCCGAGCAGGAATACATGCTCGCCAAGCGCTACTCGGAACATGGTGATCCCGATGCCGCCGCGCAACTGGTGACCAGCCATCTGCGCCTGGTGGCCAAGATCGCCATGGGTTATCGTGGCTATGGCCTGCCGGTGTCCGAGCTCATCTCCGAAGGCAACATCGGCCTGATGCAGGGCGTGAAGAAGTTCGAGCCGGAGCGCGGTTTCCGCCTGGCGACTTACGCCATGTGGTGGATCAAGGCCTCCATGCAGGAGTTCATCCTGCGCAGCTGGTCGCTGGTCAAGATGGGCACCACCGCCGCGCAGAAGAAGCTGTTCTTCAACCTTCGCCGGATGAAGAAGAACCTCGACGCTTACGAGGACGCCGATCTGCACCCGGACGACGTGAAGACGATCGCCACGCATCTCGGCGTCTCGGAGACCGAGGTCGTCAACATGAACAGGCGCATGATGATGGGCGGCGATGCCTCGCTCAACGTCTCGCTGCGCGAGGAAGGCGAAGGCCAGTGGCAGGATATCCTGGCGGACGAAAAGCCGCTCCAGGACGAAACTGTGGCCGAAGCGCAGGAAGCCGGGCTGCGCCACACCATGCTGGTGGAAGCGATGGACAGCCTGAACGACCGCGAGCGCCAGATCCTTACCGAGCGTCGCCTGATCGACGATCCCAAGACGCTCGAGGAACTGAGCCAGGTCTATCACGTCAGCCGCGAGCGCGTTCGCCAGATCGAAGTGCGCGCTTTCGAAAAGCTGCAGAAGGCGATGCAGCGCATCGCCGGAGAGCGTAGGCTGATGCCGGCGCTTTAAGCGCCTAGAACCGCCAGGCCAGACCGAGCGCGAGCGTTCGGTCTGGCGCTGCGACGGAGAGGCCGGCATCGGCTTCGACATCGACCTGAACCCGCTCCGCCAGCTGCCAGGCCAGCGCCGCCGCAAAACGCGCGTCGGTGCTGTGGCCATCGGGATCGTCATCGCGGAACACACCGATTTCGCCGGAGAGCGATAGGGTTTCGCCCAGAGGGTGCGACAGGCCCACCACCCCGCCCCACGCTAGGTGGCGCCCGCCGCGGTCCGCATTGGGCACGAGGTCCACTTCCGGCGTCAGGTCGAGTTCCAGCTCGCCGGGCAGGTCGAGATTGACGGGCGCCAGCACACCGCCACTCCAGCCGCCCGCGCCCAATTCATCCTTCGCCAGCGGCACCGTGACGAAAGCCTGCACCGCCACCGGCCCGCTCGCGCCCGCAAGCCCCTGGCGCACCGCCAGGGTCGCATCGCCGATCCCGGAGAGACGCCGCACCGCGCCGCTCGCACGATTGCGGAACCGCTGGCGGACATTCCCGGTCAGGCCGAGATGCACTTCCGTCGTGTCGCCGACACCGACGCGCACCAGCACGTCGCCCAGCGTGATGTCGTCTTCAATCGCCGAACGGCTGCGATCGCGATCCCACGCGGCCAGTCCGATTTCGACCATCGCATCGCCCGGCGCCAGCGTGCAGGCGGGCGTGCCGAGACCCGGACGATCGGCGCAGAATTCGCGGTCCTCGGCATAGGCCGCGCCGGCGGGCAACACGGCGGCACAAGCCGCGGCGACACAGGCGCAAGCCGCCCAAAGCGCGACCCGCAGCCGGCTCACAGGACAACCATCTCGCCGAAGCGCCGCAGATTATCCTCGTCGAGCGTCCTGCCGAAACCGGGCCCCCGCACCTGCAGTCGTCCGTCCGCGTCGGGCGATGGCGCTTCGCGGAAGATCGGCTGCCACCAGTCGAACACTTCGACCGGCAGACTGGCGGGCAGCGCCGCCAGCAGGTGCAGCGATTCGTGCGTGAACACGTGCGAGCCGATCTCCGCCCCCATCGCGCGCAGCGTCCGCGCGGCCTCGAGGAAACGCAGCGGCCCGCCGAGATATTGCACGTCGAGGATCAGGCGGTCTATGCCCGAACGGCGGAGCGCCAGCAGTTCGGTCAGCGTCGTGCACGATTCGCCCGCGCCGATCAGGTCCTTGTGGGCGACTTGCCCTATCGCGCCGTAACGCATGGGATCCTCGATCCACATCGGCGGAGCGTCGCACCCCTGCATGAACCGGGCGACCCGATCGCCGGTGAAAGTGAAGAAGGCCTCCACCGCCACCGCGCGCGGCGCATCGAACACTTCGCACATCGCCGCGTAACGTGCTTCGTCCTGCGTTCCGGGAAGACCGGCGCGCATTTTCGCCATGCGAAAACCTTGAGCACGGTAATGGCGCGCCTCTTCGACCAGAGCCTCCGGGGACAAGTCGTTGAAGAAGAAGCTGGCATAGGCGCCGAGCGCGACACGCGGCGCCGAGTCCCACAAGGCTGCGCAAGGGACCCCGCGCCGCCGACCGAGCATATCCCAGGCCGCCAGGCTGATCGCCGACAAGGCGGAACGGCCCGCGTGGCTGGCCGAAGCCTCGGCCGCGTTGCGCTCGATCTCGATGAGCGCGTCCGGATCCGCGCCGCGCTCGGCGATCAGGCCCGCCATGATATCCGCCACGCGGTGCATCCCCGGCGCATCCTGCATCGAAGCATAGGCCGCGCCTTCGTTGCCGTCGCCGTCGCGCAGCCGCAGCGCCACCGCATGGACCCGATCGAAAGAGCCGCCGGGCGTGCCGATCACGCGCGGCAATGGCAGTTCCATCTTCCAGATTTCACAGCCGGGCTGCGCCGTCATCGCAAAAATATCCTCTCTCCGAACCCGTTCGCGCAGGGATTGCCCGAGCCGGCCGGCCGCGCAAGCCGCTTTGCCTGACGCGACGGATTTTCCCACATTGCATCGCCACGACCTTCCCCGCTAACCAGCGATCATGGCCTTCTCCTTCAAGCCGTCGCGTCCCACCTCCGAACGCGGCTTTCTCTATCGTCTGGGCTGGTGGATCGGCCGCCTGATCGTCTGGTTCCTCGTCGGCAGCGTGGGGCTGACGGTGGTCTACAGGTTCGTGCCGCCGCCGGTGACGATGACAATGCTGCTGGACCCCAATGGCTTCGACAAGGACTGGACCGGGCTGTCGCGCATCGACCGCAACATGGTTTCGGCCGTGATCGCCGGAGAGGACGCCAAGTTCTGCACCCACGACGGCTTCGACCGCGAGGCGATCGAGCAGGCGATGGCGCGCAATGCCCGTGCCCAGAAGAATGGGGGCGGCAAACTGCGCGGCGGGTCCACCATCAGCCAGCAGACCGCCAAGAACGTGTTCCTGTGGCAGGGCACCGGCTGGACCCGCTATCTGCGCAAGGGCTTCGAGACCTGGTTCACTTTCCTGATCGAGACGATCTGGGGCAAGCGGCGGATCATGGAGGTCTACCTGAACGTCGCGGAGACCGGCATCGGCACTTATGGCGTGGAGGCAGGGGCGCAGCGTTACTACAACAAGTCGGCCGCCCGCCTCTCGGCAGTGGAAGCCGCCCGCATCGCCGCCGCGCTCCCCAGCCCCAAGCGCCGCTCGGTCACCAATGCCCGCGGTTTCACGCGCCGCCATGGCAACACCATCGCAAGACGCAGCAATGTCGTGCGCAACAGCGCGCTGGATGCCTGCGTATACGAGTAGCGGAACGATCCCCTTAGTCTGAGACACTCCGGTTCGGATTGAACCGGAGTGTCTCAGACTATCTTTCGATCGCCGTGATTTCCGAGCCGGCAGGTGATGCCACCTGCCTCGAAATCACTCCAGGGAAGGGGATCGTCCTGCCGGTTCAGCCGCCCAGGTCGGTGGCCGTCAGCGTATAGCCGCCGTCGCTTTCGCCGATACCGAACGACTTGACGCGCACCAGCACGGTGCCGTTGGCGCGCGCGGTGAAAGTCAGCTTCTCGGTGCCCGACGTGCCACTGTCCTGCGACTTGATCTCGGCGAAGCCGGCATCGGGGCCGGTGTTTCCGTCATCCGATTCGATCGGATTGTTGGTGCCGATGCCGACGACGCCATCGTAAGGCGCGGTCAGGTCGAGCCGGTAGGCATGGCCGGCGACAAGCGCGAGCGAGTAAAGCTTCGCGTCTTCCTGGCTGGCCAGCTTGCCGCCCACCGTCGCGCCCACACGCAGCGGCACCGGCGGAGCGGGCGGCGGCGGCGGCGCGATCTTCTTCATCGCCAGGGTGAATTCGCCCGGCTCGTCCGACAGCGAATCCACCTGGACGAAATAAGTGCCGGCGACCGTCAGCTTGCGGCGCAGCAGCGGGTTCAGCCCGTCGCTGTCGTCGTTTTCGCCCAGCACCGAATAGTTGCCCGCCCGGTCCGGCCCGGCCAGCCGCAGCAGCGTATCCCTTTCGGAGGTGGACTTGAGCTCGACCCACTGGCCCGCCGCGCCGCTGAACGAGAACACCATCGGCGCCTTGGACGAAACGATGCCCTTCTGCTGCGCGTCGAGCACGGCCGAAATCACCGGCGACTGCGCGGTGCCGACATCGCGGCGGCGGATCAGCAACTCGCGAGGGGCGGCGTCCCCGGCGACAGTGACGACATACTGGCCGGCGGCCGGGGCGAGGAAGCGCAGGCGTTCACCATCCTCGGTCGAGGTGACGCTGCCGCCTTTCTCGAACACTTCGCCCGCCTGCGGCGCCAGGAGCTTGCCCGAGGCATCGCACAGCTTCAGGCTGCGCGCCGGCACGGGCGCGGGGCCATCGTGCTCGTGGTCGTGATCGTCGCCTTCCTGCGACGATTCCGCCTTGGGCGTAAGGCTGGCGAGGTCGACGATGACGCCCTCGCCCGAAGCCAGGCTGAGCGTGAAGCTGCGCGCCGCACCCGGCGCGACCGCGGCCACGGTTCCCACGGAGACTTGCGAGGCCCCGGCGGGGGCGCAACCGGCCGACTGGGCCTGGGCGGCGGCGAACGGAATGAAGGCAGCCGCAAGGAACAGCGCACTGCGCGCGGTACGGATCGAATTCATGATAGGATACTCCCCCTTAGACGTGGTTCACGCCCGAGCGCCGGAAATGAATGCACCCGCTTTTTTTGCATGAATAGCGCCAGTCCGCGTGAATGACATATGAAAAGAGAGAGGGAGCCGAAGCCCCCTCTCCCTTTTCGTATATGCGTCTGTCCCGGCTGCGGGTCAGAAGCTGATGCGGGCGCCCACGCGGATCGTGTAAAGCGACTGGCGCGAATAGATCGTGTCGCTGGGCGCGGTGAACTGCGTCACGCCGTTCACCGTCGTCGTCTGGTTCGCGGCATAGCGATACTGCGCGCAGGCCTGCCCGGCATTCGCCGCCGTGGCCGCGCCGGGAGCGGTGCCGGTCGGCACCGGAGCGGTCAGGCAGCTCACCGTCACCGGGGCGATGCCGTAAGGGAACACATATTCGCGAATCTGGCCCCACTTCTTGTTGAGCAGGTTGGTGAAGTTCTCGACATCGGCGAACAGCGTGAAACGCGCGTCGCCCACGCCGGTCGGCAATTCCTGCGCGAAATGGAGATCGATCTTCGTCACCCACGACGAACGGAAAGCGTTACGCGGCGCCACGCGTCCGCGATACTTCGCCAGGCCGCTGGATTCGATGAACTGGTCGAACAGCGTCGCATCGTTGGCGTTCGCGAACGACACCTTCGGATCGTTGAGCCCGGTCGGCACGTAGAGCAGATAGCGCGTGCCCGTTCCGATCGTGCCGAAAACGGTCGAACGCGTCGCCGGATCGCGGAACGTATAGCTGAACGGGTGGCCGCTGCGGCTTTCGCCGAAGATGCCCAGCGTCGTCTTGTAATCGCCGAAGAAGGCCCGGTTGAAAGTCACGTCGAACTTGAAGGCGTCACGCACTTCGTCGTTCGAAATGCCATAGGCCGGACCATTGGGATCGAGCGAGACGCCCGCCGCATAGTTGGAGCCGGCGGTGGACGACGTCGCCGGATTGGCGTCCTTGATGTTCGTGTACGTATAGCTCACCCCGCCTTCCAGGCCGAAGTCGAACTCCTTCCGCACGCGCGCGATGGCGATATAGCCGCGCCCCTTGCTGGAATTGGTCAGGATGATGTCGGAATTGGTGTCGGTGAAGCTGGTCAGCGGCGTGTAGCGGGCACGGCCATCGGGCGTGGTCGTGCCGTTGGCGACTACACGGGCGTCCGTGAAGTAAACCTGCTTGTTGACCTTCGAATAAAGGAAGTCGGCGCCGAAGGTCCAGCCGCTGCCCAGGAAGCTCGCGCTGTCGGGCTGCCAGTCGGCCGACAGGGTGATGCGCCACTGCGACGGCAGCTTGAAATCCTTGGCGAGCGCGTTGGTCGGCGAAGTGGTGCTGACGCTGGCGTTGGTCAGCAGCGCGTTGGCGGCGGCGGGGATGGTCGCGCCGTTGACGTTGCCCAGGATGGCCGCGCCGTTCGTCGCGTTCACGCCGCTGCCGGTGTAGCTGCCGTTGTTCGCCTGCTGCACTTCGATCGCGTTCGTCAGCACGCCGGTGTTGGCGAAGCTGTTGGAAACGTAAACGTCGGGCGTGCCGCCGGCGAAGAGACCCGCACCGCCACGGATCGTCAGCGTGGGAGCCGGGCGCCAGGTAAAGCCGAAGCGCGGCTGGGCGATACCGAGGCCCGACACGTATTTCGTGTTGGGGTAGCCATAACGGCTGAGGAAGTTCGCGTTGAGCGCGGGCCGGCTATCCCCGCCGTAGAGATCGTAACGCAGGCCGGCATTCAGAACCAGGGTGTCGTTGACGCGCCAGTTGTCCTGGATGCCGAACGTATAGCCCTGATAGCGGAAGGCCGCGGCGGCATCTTCCGGCACGAGCGAGGGGATCGCGTTGCCATAGCGGAAACGCTGGGCGTTGCCCGCCTGGAAATCGGCGATGGAATCGAAGTAATAGTCGCCCGCCGAACGCTGGAGGAAGGCGTTGAAAGTCTTCACGTCCTGGAATTCGGCAAAGACCTTGATGTCGTGATCCCCGGCCTTGAGCCGGCCCTGAAGCAGGCCGCCATAGCTCTTGACCGACAGGGCGTTCGTCTGGCGCGAGGCATCCGGACCGAAGCTGACGACGGCATTGGTCGACGGGCAGTTGATGTTGAAGTTGGCCGTCGCGTTCGGAACCCCGTTCGTCGAACGATCGGAAGTCGGCGCGGTGCAGACCTGCATCTGCGCGAAGCCGCGACCGAGCAGCGGGTCCTGCCCGCGCTTGTAGTCCTTGTAGAACCCGCGCACTTCGGTGGAGAACGTGTCGGACCAGTCCGAGTTGAGCTGGAACACGCCGGTGTGCAGGCGGTTGCTCTGGACATAGGCGTTCGACGCGAGGCCCAGGCCGTAAGGCACTGTCGTGAAGTTGTTCTGGCCTATGACGATCGAATCCTTGGCGTAAGTATATGTCACCGAGGCGCGCTGGGTATCGGACACGTTCCAGTCGAGCTTGGCGACGACGCGATCGTCCTTGTCCCCGTTCGTGTTGACGACGCCGCCGGTGTCGTAACCGTATTTCGACTGGGCAATCTGGCTGACCTGATCGACTTGCGCCTGGGTCAGCGTGGGGATCGCGATGCCGGCGTTGTTGTCGCCCGGGCCTTCCGAAATCGGCAGGCTGGCGCGCACGCGCTCTGCGGCGACCATGAAGAACAGGGTATCCTTGACGATCGGGCCGGAAATTTCCCCGCCGTAGTTCTTGTAGGTAAAATTGGGCAGCGTCACCTTGCCGGTCGCCACGCCCGGACCGGCCTTGGTCCGCTTGCCGGTCAGCTCGTCGGCCGAATAGGCGAAGAAGCCGGTGCCCTGGAAATCGTTGGTGCCGGAACGCAGCACGATGTTGATCGAACCGCCCTGGAAATTGCCTTCGCGCACGTCGTAAGGCGCGATCTTGGCCTGGAACTGGCCGATCGCGTCGATCGGAATGGGCGAGCGGCGGCTGGGCAGGCCATCGCCGCCCAGGCCGAAGCTGTCGGTGATCGCCACGCCGTCGACCGAGAAACGGTTATAGCGCGGGTTCTGGCCGGCGAACGAGATAAGGCGTCCGCCGGTCGGGGTGTCGTCGAGACGCGCGAAGGGATCGCGGCGCGAAAGATCGCGGATGTCGCGGTTGACCGAGACGACCTTGGCGATGTCTTCGCTGGTCAGCACGGTGGTGGGGCCCTGCGAGATCGACCCCGCGCCCTTGATGCGAGCCGCGGTGACGATGATGATGTCGTCGGCGCCGGCGCCTTCGGCGTCGAGGCTGACCGGCAGCTGATAAGCCTGGGCGACGACGGTGACGACGTCGGTCACCTTGGCGCTGACATAGCCCGGCGCCGAAACCGACACGGTATAGGCGTCACCCGCGCGCAGGCCGGAAACGTCGAACGCGCCCGCCGCCGTGGTCGTGGCGGTCGATTTCGCGCCGGTCGCGCCGTTCAGGATTTCGACAGTTGCGCCGGCGACGGGCGAACCCCCGCTCGTCACCGTACCGCGAATCGTCGAGGTCGTTTCCTGTGCCATCGTGGGGGTGGAAAGGGCGCAGGCGACGCTGAGCGACGCGACGCCAGCCGCAAGGAAGTGCCTGAAATGCATGACGAACGTCCCCTGTTTTGCGCTTCGCCCAGCCCGGACGACAGCATGAATTCAGCCCTCTCAACTTCCCGTTGCGTAGTGAAATCTATCCTACGCCGCGGTTTGCTTACAGGCTCGACCTCGCTCTCTGAACAGGGTTGTGTGACGTCTTTCTGACAAGAGGACTGATTCCTGCTGCACTGCGGCAAATGTGCCACAGGGTATCGTATCGTGCGAAAGGCGCATCCTTGCCCCGCCCCGGTGCATATGCGACATGCCGGCCATGAGTGCAGGCCACGATCATCGCCACGGGCATGGACACGGGAGCGGGCACGGGCACGGGCACCACCATGGCCACGACCATGGCTCGGGTCCGCGCGGCGGCGGCTTCGCGCTGGCGGTATCGTTGAACCTGGCTTTCGTCGTCGCCGAAGTCGCGGCCGGCCTCTACAGCGGATCGATGGCGCTGATCGCCGACGCCGGGCACAATCTGTCCGATGTCCTGTCGCTGTTGCTGGCCTGGGGCGCCAGCGTGCTGGTCGCCCGCCCGCCGAGCGAACGCTTCACTTATGGCTTCAAGAGTTCGTCGATCCTGGCCGCCATCGCCAATGCCGCGCTGCTGTGGGTCGCACTGGGGGCGATCCTGGTCGAGACCGTTCGCCGTTTCGCCGATCCCGCGCCGATCGAGGGAACGATGATGATCGCCGTCGCGGCGGCGGGCATCCTCGTCAACGGGCTGAGCGCGCTGCTCTTCGCCAGCGGGCGCAAGAACGACCTGAATCTGCGCGCCGCCTTCCTGCACCTGATGGCGGACGCGGCGGTATCGGCCGGAGTCGTGGTCGCCGGCATCGGCATCATGCTGACCGGAGAGACCTGGATCGATCCCGCCGCATCGCTGCTCATCACCGCGGTGATCGCCTGGGGCAGCTGGGGCCTGCTGCGCGACGCGACCAAGATGGCGCTGCTCGGCGTTCCCGACGGCATCGACCAGGGCAAAGTGCGCGGCCTGCTGGCGGGCAAGCCCGGCGTGATCGCGGTCCACGATCTCCACATCTGGCCGATGAGCACGACCGAGACCGCGCTGACCGCGCATCTGGTGATGCCCGGCGGCCATCCCGGCGACGCGTTCCTGCACGCGCTGGCGCATGAGCTGGAACACGACTTCCGCATCGGCCACGCGACGATCCAGGTGGAAGTGGCGGCAGGCGCGGAGTGCGCGCTGGAGAGCCCGGCGGTAGTGTAAGAAGTCGTCCCGGATCAAGTCCGGGACGACAATTCAAGCTGAGCGCCCTCCCCATTCCCGCTACGCGGAAACGGGGAGGAATTGAAAAGACCTCAGGCCGCTTCTTCCGCCTTGCCCTTGAGCACGCGGACCGGTTCCTTGCGGCCTTCGACCACTTCCGCATCGACGACGACTTCGGCGATGCCGTCCTCGGTCGGCAGGTCGAACATGGTGTCGAGCAGCAGGCTTTCGACGATCGAGCGCAGGCCGCGCGCGCCGGTCTTGCGCTCGATGGCCTTCTTGGCGATTGCCTCGAGCGCGTCCTCGGTGAAGGTCAGCGCCACGTCTTCCAGGTCGAACAGCTTCTGGTACTGCTTGACCAGCGCGTTCTTCGGCTCGCTCAGGATCTTGACCAGCGCCTCGATGTCGAGGTCTTCCAGCGTCGCGATAACCGGCAGACGGCCGACGAATTCGGGGATCAGGCCGAACTTCAGCAGATCCTCGGGCTCTGACTTCTGGAGCAGTTCGCCCACGCGGCGCTTGTCGGGATCGGCCACATTGGCGCCGAAGCCGATCGAGCGCTTCTGCAGGCGATCCGCGATGATCTTGTCGAGGCCGGCGAAAGCGCCGCCGCAGATGAACAGGATGTTCGTCGTGTCCACCTGCAGGAATTCCTGCTGCGGATGCTTGCGGCCGCCCTGCGGCGGGACCGACGCGGTCGTGCCTTCCATCAGCTTGAGCAGCGCCTGCTGCACGCCTTCGCCCGAAACGTCGCGCGTGATCGACGGGTTTTCGGCCTTGCGGCTGATCTTGTCGATCTCGTCGATGTAAACGATGCCGTGCTGCGCCTTCTCGACGTTGTAGTCCGACGCCTGCAGCAGCTTGAGGATGATGTTCTCGACATCCTCGCCGACATAGCCCGCTTCGGTGAGCGTCGTGGCGTCGGCCATCGTGAACGGCACGTCGAAGGTCTTGGCCAGGGTCTGGGCGAGCAGCGTCTTGCCCGAACCGGTCGGCCCGACGAGCAGGATGTTCGACTTCGACAGCTCGACGTCGCCCGACTTGCCGCTGTGCTTCAGCCGCTTGTAGTGGTTGTGCACGGCGACCGAGAGCACGCGCTTGGCGCGATCCTGGCCGATGACATAATCGTTAAGGGTCTCGAAGATGTCGCGCGGGGAAGGAACGCCGCCGTCCTTCTTGCCCGCGATGCCGGCCTTCGTTTCCTCACGGATGATGTCGTTGCACAGCTCCACGCATTCATCGCAGATGAAGACGGTGGGGCCGGCGATCAGCTTGCGGACTTCGTGCTGCGATTTGCCGCAGAAACTGCAGTAGAGAGTACTTTTCGCGTCAGATCCGCTCAGTTTGGTCATGCTCTGTTCCAAAGTCCCCAAGGGGACGGACTCATCAAGATTAGCCCGATGGCCGTATTAATCAATCCTGCCCTCTACACGCTGAAGCTTGCCGAGGGCTAAACGCGAAGGATTAAATCAGTCCTTCGCGCCCTTCGTATCCTTCACCGCCGCGATTTCCGGGGTTTCCGCGCCATCCGGGCGGGTCTCGAAGACCTTGTCGACCAGGCCGAATTCGCGTGCTTCCTCGGCTTCGAGGAAAGTGTCGCGATCCATCGCCTTTTCGATCTCGGGCAGGGTGCGGCCGGTGTACTTCACATAGAGATCGTTCATCCGCTTGCGGATTCGCAGGATCTCGCGCGCCTGGATCTCGATGTCCGAAGCCATGCCGCGTGCGCCGCCCGAGGGCTGGTGCACCATGATGCGGGCGTTGGGCAGGGCGATGCGCATGCCCGGCTCACCGGCGGCGAGCAGGAAGCTGCCCATCGACGCGGCCTGGCCGATGCAGACGGTCGACACGCGGGGGCGGATGTACTGCATGGTGTCGTGGATCGCCATGCCGGCCGTCACCACGCCGCCCGGCGAGTTGATGTACATCGAGATGTCCTTGGCCGGGTTTTCCGATTCCAGGAACAGCAGCTGCGCGGTGATGAGCGCGGCCATCTGGTCCTCGACCTCGCCGGTGACGAAGACGATGCGTTCGCGCAGCAGGCGGCTGAAGATGTCGAAGCTGCGCTCGCCGCGGCTCGTCTGCTCGACGACCATCGGCACCAGCGCCCCGGTGACGGGATCCTGGGTAAACTTTCCTTGGGCGCTATTGTGGCCGAACAGGTCGATCATGGAGTTCCTCATTGCATTGGTTCGCCTATGTCGCGTGGCCGGGCGGGATGTTCAAGGGCGTTAACCCATCGATCGCCGCCACGAACCCGCGGCGCCGGCGATATGACGCCGGCGCGGCCGGGGGTGACTGCCACGGCGGCTTAGCCGCGGCGCTTGCCCGTCCCCTAACAGGAGGCGTCCGCGCCGACCAGACCTGCTTTGCCGATCCTGGCCCGGTGATGACAGCCTGCGCCGATGCCGGAAAACGAAACGGCCCGGCGCGCCGAACGCACCGGGCCGTCCCGAAATCCGATAGATCGCCGGATCAGGCCTTTTCGGCGGCGTCCTTCTTGGGCGCGGCCTTCTTGGCGGCAGGCTTCTTGGCCGGAGCGGCTTCCGCGTCGGCAGCCTTCTTCGCGGCGGGCTTCTTCGCCGGCTTTTCCTCGGCAGGAGCCGCTTCGTCGGCAGGAGCGTCTTCGGCCCCCTCGGCTTCGCTCGGGACAGGCTTGGCCTTCTTCGGCGCCGCCTTCTTCTTCGCGGGCTTGTGATCGTGCCCATGGTCGTGATCGTGGTTGCAGTCCGGGCCATGGACATGACCGCTCTCGTCAGCCTCGATCGCCGCCTGCAGGTCTTCGCGCGACACTTCGCGCTCCGTCACTTCGGCCTTGTCGAACAGGAAATCGACGACCTTGTCCTCATAGAGCGGGGCGCGCAGCTGGGCGGCGGCCATCGGCTCGGACTGGACATATTCGTAGAAACGCTGGCGATCCTCGGGGCGATACTGCTGCGCGGCCTGCGCCACCAGCATCTGCATTTCCTGCTGCGTCACCTCGATGGCGTTGGTCTGGCCGATTTCCGACAGGAGCAGGCCCAGGCGCACGCGGCGCACGGCGATGCCGCGATAGTCTTCCTTCTCGGCTTCCAGCTCTGCGAGCGCCGCCTCGGGATCTTCCTCGTGGCCGGCCTCGTGCTTCAGCTGTTCCCAGATCTGCTGGAATTCCGATTCCACCATCGTCGGCGGCACGTCGAAATCGTGGCCGGCGGCGAGCTGGTCGAGCAGCGCGCGCTTCATCTGGGTGCGGGTGAGGTTGGCGGTTTCCTGCTCGAGCTGGCCGCGCAGCAGGCCCTTGAGCTGCTCCAGGCTTTCCAGCCCGAGCTGCTTGGCGAATTCGTCGTCGACCACGGTCTCGCCGGCGACCTTCACCGCGTGGACGGTGATGTCGAAAGTGGCGTCCTTGCCCTTGAGGTTTTCGGCCGGATAGTCCTCGGGGAAGGTCACGGTGATCTGGCGCTCCTCACCGGCCTTCACGCCGACGAGCTGCTCCTCGAAACCGGGGATGAGACGGCCCGAGCCCAGCTCGATCGCCTGGCCTTCTGCGGTGCCGCCATCGAACGCGACGCCATCGAGCTTGCCGACGAAATCGACGGTAACCTGGTCGCCGGTCTCGGCCTTCTTGCCCTTCTTGGCGTCGGTGAAGCTCTTCTGCTGGCCGGCGATGCGGCCGACGGCCTCGTCGACTTCCTCTTCCGAGACCGGAACCACCAGCTTTTCGAGCTTCAGACCGTCGAGCGACGGCGCGTCGATCTGCGGCAGCACTTCGAGGCTGACCGAAATCTCGGCATCCTTGCCTTCTTCATAGCCGGCGCCCAGCGCCACGTCGGGCTGCATCGCGGGACGCAGCTTCTTGTCGGCGACGAGCTGGTCCATCGCTTCGCGGATCGAGGTGTTCAGCGCTTCCTGATGGAGCGCCGGGCCGTGCATCTTCTTGAGAAGGTTGGCCGGAACCTTGCCGGGGCGGAAGCCGGGCATGCGGACCTGCGGAGCCATCTTCTCCACTTCGCCGGCGATCCGCGAGGCGATATCCTTCGCCGGGATCGTGACGGTGTAGGCGCGCTTCAAGCCCTCGTTGGCGGTCTCGACAATCTGCATCACAAACTAGCCTTCCACTCAATTCGCCGGGACGCCTTACGCCCCGGGACGCTTCATCGAACAATGCGCGGCGGCTGGTGCGGGCGAAGGGACTCGAACCCCCACATCTTACGATACTGGTACCTAAAACCAGCGCGTCTACCAATTCCGCCACGCCCGCTGACCGACGAAGCCAAAAACAAGGGTCCGGCCCTTATAAGCACCGGGGCAAAAGGGCAAGCGCTGCGGGGCTTGCCCATGGGGTTGTTAGTGCGGCCCGCCGTTCCCAGTTGAGACTACCCCCTCCGAAAGGCAGTACCATGGCTACGCAACCCGATATCTCTCCCGACACGATCGAACCGCAATCGCCGCCCGAGGCGCCGCCCCAGCCGGCGGAACCCGCCCCGTCGCAGCCCGACGAAGCCCCGGAGATCGCCCCCGATCCCGATCTGGACCAGCCGGGACGCGGGCCGGACGAAACCCCGCCGCCTTTGTGATGCCAGGATCCTCCCTCTCTGGGGGAGGATCAGTTATGCCTCAGTTCAACCCCAGCACCCGCGCGATTCGCGCCAGCATGCCCAGGTCCGGCAGCTTGACCGGCGCGGTCGCGCGCACCGGGCATTCAAGGCAATAGGCCTGCATCCCGCGGGTGCCCGTCATCCGTTCCACATCCGCCAGCGCCGTACCCAGCAGGGCGAGCTGCCGCTCCGCCGCCAGCGCCGCCATGTCGCGGCCTTGCGCGGGGGGCGCGCTGTCGTCGTCCTCGCGCAGGCTTTCGAGGAACGACGAAAAGGCGTCGGTCTTCTCGCCCAGGAACACCGGATGCCATTTGCCCGGCTCCAGCCTGGCGGCGGCGGCGGCATGGGCCAGGGCTTCGTCCAGCCCGCCGAACTGGTCGACCAGCCCGTTCTGCCGCGCCGATCCGCCGTCCCAGACGCGCCCCTGGGCGATCGCGTCGACCTGTTCGGGGGTCTTGCCTCGCGCCCGGGCGACCAGCCCCAGGAACCGCGCATAGCCGCTTTCGACATTGGCCTGCAGCATGTCCGACACCGCCGGCGACAGGCCGGTGAACACATCGGGCTGGCCGGACAGCGGCGTGGTCTTCACCCCGTCGCCGCTGACGCCGATATCGCCCAGCGCGCGTTCGAAGCTGGGGATCACCGCGAAAATGCCGATCGAACCGGTGATCGTGCCCGGCTCGGCGAAGATGCGGCCTCCCGGCGTCGACACCCAGTAACCGCCGCTGGCCGCCATGTTGGCCATCGATACGACCACCGGCACGCCTTTGGCCTTGTAGCGTTCGATCGCCCGGCGGATCTGCTCCGACCCGCCGACCGAGCCGCCGGGCGAATCCACCCGCACCACCAGCGCGGCCAGGTTCTGGTCCGTCGCGTCGTCGAGCAGGTCGGCGATGCGATTTCCCCCCGCCGTGCCCGGCCCCGCATCGCCATCGACGATCTCGCCCGCGATGGTGACGACGCCGATGCCCCTGCCGGGCTGCGCCGGCTTGTTCGCCGCCAGCCAGGTCTTGAGGGTAGTATGGGCGAAAGCGCCGGGATCGCTGTCCGTCGTGCTCTTGCCCGCCAGCGCCGCGACCCGCTTGCCGAATTCGACCTGATCTCCCACGCGGTCCACCAGCCCCGCCGCCTGCGCGGCCTTGGCGGCGTCCCCACCCGAGGCGCGCAGCCAGCCAGCGGGATCGGTGGTGATAAGCGCAATATTCGCCTTGGGCCGCGCCTTGGCCAAGTCCGTCTTCCAGGCGCTCCACAGCGCGCCATAGACCTGTTCGTTGGCAGCACGCGATTCGGGCGAGGAATCGTTGCGCATGTAGGGTTCGACCGCGCTCTTGAACGTGCCCACGCGGAAGACGTGCGCGGTGACTTTCAGCTTTTCCAGCAGGCGCGCGTAATAGAGCCGGTTCCCCCCCGGCCCCATGACGAAAGCGCCGCCCATCGGGTCGACCCAGGCCTCGCTCGAATGCGCGGCGATGAATACGCCGTCGTCGACATAGGCGGTGGCGTAAGTCAGCACCGGCTTCTTCGCCGCGCGCACTTCGTCGATGGCCGCGCCGATCTCCTGCAGGTGGACCAGCCCGGCGCCGGTGAAGCGCGACAGGTCGAAGACCACCGCCTTCACCCGATCGTCCTTCGCCGCCAGCCGCAGCGCCCGGATGATATCCCGGGCGCGGTATTCGCCCATCGGCGTCTCGCTCGACAGCAGTTGCTCGATCGGATCGCGGACCGTCGGTTCCTCCACCACCGCGCCGTCCAGCTTCAGCAGCAGCGCGCCGTCGCGGACGGAGCCGACATTGGGCCGTGCGGTCAGCGCGGCGTAGAGCATCAGGAAGAACAGCAGCATCAGCAGCAGGACCAGCCCGTCCTTGACCGCCACCAGCAGCTTCCAGACCTTGCGCGCGAAAAGCATCGGAATTCCTTGATCGTGTTCGCGAAATATACGCCGCGCAAGCTTTGGCGCCAGTAGTGTTCGCGCGCAGAGGCCACGCCCTTCGCCCCGGATCCGGCCGAACGCGACCGAAACCGGGGACATCCCCGCCAACGCCCTTGAGCCTCGCCGCCCCTCCCTCTAAGGCGTGGTCTTCGATGACATCGACAGCACACCCAGAGACGGGCCGCTATCCGGCGGGTTCGCTCGCCTTTCCGCATCGCGGGCTGCTCGGCATCGCCGGGCTGGCGCCGCACGAGCTTCTGTTCCTGCTCGACGAGGCGGAGCAATGGGTGACGCTGAACCGTCAGTCGCAGAAGCGCGACGACCGGCTGGCGGGGCTGACCATCATCAACGCCTTCTTCGAGAATTCCACCCGCACGCTGCTGAGCTTCGAGATCGCCGGCAAGCGGCTGGGCGCCGACGTGGTCAACATGGCGGTGGCGCAGTCGAGCGTGAAGAAGGGCGAGACGCTGATCGACACGGCGATGACGCTGAACGCCATGCACGCCGACGCCATCGTCATCCGCCACGGCAGCTCGGGCGCGGTGCGGCTGATCGCCGACAAGGTCGATTGCCCCGTGCTCAACGCCGGCGACGGCCAGCACGAGCACCCCACCCAGGCCCTGCTCGACGCGCTGACCATCCGCCACGCGCTGCGCGACCGCACCAACGGCGAATTCAACGGGCTGACCGTGACGATCTGCGGCGACATCCTGCACAGCCGGGTCGCACGGTCGAACATCCTGTGCCTGACCGCGCTGGGCGCGCGGGTCCGCGTCTGCGCGCCGCCCGCGCTGATGCCCGAAGGCATAGAGGAAATGCGCGTCACGCCTTATCACGATTTCGATGCGGCGCTGGCGGGGGCCGACGTGGTGATGATGCTGCGCCTCCAGCAGGAGCGGATGCAGGGGCAGTTCATTCCTTCCCCGCGCGAATATCGCCATTTGTTCGGCCTGACGCTGGAGCGGCTGGCGAAGGCGACGCCCGGCGCGCTGGTCATGCATCCCGGCCCTATGAACCGCGGGGTGGAGATCGACAGCAACGTCGCCGACCTCGTTGAACGCTCGCAGATCACCCGGCAGGTGGAAATGGGCGTCGCCATGCGCATGGCCTGCCTGGACGTGCTGACGCGAAGGGCGCGCGGACTGGAAGGCTGGGCCCCTTCGGAGAACGGACGATGACGCCCACCCCGCTGACCATCACCGGCGGACGGCTGGTCGTTCCCGGCGAGGCGCCCCGCCCCGGCGCGATCCGCTGCGAGAACGGCCGCATCGTCGCGCTGGGCGATATCGCCCCCGCGGACGGCGACCGGGTGGTGGACGCCAAAGGCGCGCTGATCGCCCCCGGCCTGGTCGACCTGGGCGTCTTCGCCATCGACAAGCCGGCGTTCCACTTCGGCGGCATCACCCGCGCGGCGCTGATGCCCGATCAGGGTCCACCGCTCGATCACCCGGCGCGGGTGCGCTTCGCCGCGCAGTCGGGCAAGCCCGACCTGTGGGTCCATCCGCTGGCGGCGGCGACGCGCGGGCTGGAAGGCGCCGAGCTGGGCGAGATCGCCCTGATGCGCGACGCCGGGGCGAAAGCCGTCGCCACCGGCCGCCGCTGGATCGGCGATTCGGGCACGATGCTGCGGCTGCTGCGCTATGCCGCGATGCTGGACATGGTCGTGGTCAGCCATGCCGAGGACGGCGGGCTGGCGGGCAACGCCGTCGCCACGGCGGGCGAGATGGCCACGCGGCTGGGCCTGCCGTCCGCCCCCGCCGAGGCCGAGGCACTGGCGGTCGCGCGCGATATCGCGCTGGCCGAACTGGCCGGGGCGCGGCTCCACTTGCGCCAGGTGACGACCGCCGGAGCGCTGGCGCTGGTGCGCGCGGCGAAAGCGCGCGGGCTGGCGGTGACGGCCGGCGTCACCCCGGCGCATTTCATGCTTTCGGACATCGCCATGTCGGACTTCCGCACGTTCGCCCGGCTATCCCCGCCGCTGCGCGCCGAAGCCGATCGCCAGGCGGTGCTGGCCGCGCTGGCCGACGGGACGATCGACGTGATCGGATCGGGCCACGATCCGCGCGGGCCGGAGGACAAGCGCCTGCCCTTCGCCGATGCCGAGCCGGGCATGGCCGGGGCCGAGACGCTGCTGCCCCTCACTCTCACCCTGGTCCGCGACGGCGTGATCGACATGGCGCGCGCCTTCGAACTGGTCGCCACCAATCCCGCGCGGCTGCTGGGCGTCGACGCGGGCGTTCTCGCCCCTGGCGCACAGGCGGACATCGCGCTGGTAGACCCCGAGCGGCCGTGGATCGTCGATTCGGACAAGATGGCCGCCAGCGCGGGCAATACGCCGTTCGACAAGCAGCCCGTGCAGGGCCGTGTCACCGCTCTGTTCAAGGGCGGCACGCAGGTCGACTAGCAAGCGCATGAAAGACCCCTCCGGTGAGGGAGGGGTTTTCAGTAGAAGCTCACGATATCGCTATCCGGCAAAGCGCCTTAGCGGCGGCGGGCCTTTTGCGGGCCGGCGCCCGTCCAGCCCGGAACCGCGCGGCCGGGCGCGCCCGTGGCGGCATAGGCGAAGCAGGCCCCGCCCCGGTTCTTGACGCCGGAGCACATCGTGCGCGCCGAAGTCTCGTCGAAGCCGGCGGCGGCGACGCGCCAGAAGTTCTTGCCGCGCACGACGGCGGGCGTGATGACCATGCGATAGTTGCGCAGCTGCGGATCGCGCGCCGCGAAGATGCCCCAGGCGCGGCGGGCGCCTTGCGGACTGGAGAACGAGCCGAGCTGGACGGCATGCGTGCCCCCGCTGGCGACCGGACGAACGGCGGCGGCCACACGCGGCGCGGGCCGGGGTGCGGGCGCGACGGCTTTGGCCCTTACGGGTTCGGGTGGCAGGATGCCCTGCCCGGCGAAGGCGGCGGCGAAGCCGGCCTCCTGCACCGCCGATGCGACCGTCGTGGCGACTGGCGCGGCAACGGGCTCTGGCGGCGGTGCAGGAGTAACGATGGCCACGGCCGGCGCGGCAGGCTCGCCGATGGCCGGAAGTTCGGCATTGGCGGCAAGCGTCGGAGCAGCGGCGTCGGCTTCGGCCGCGCGCTGTTCGACAGCGGGGCTGACCTGGAGCGCCAGCGCCTGCGGCTGGCCCGGATCTTCGGCGCGGATAGAGACATCGAGCAGCGCCGCGACGCGCTTCTGCACGTCTTCGGGGCGGCTCATGACGGCCCATTCGCCGATACGGTTGTCGATCTGGTCGGCGGGCAGGTCCTGCTGCGCCATCAGGCGCGCATCGCGCCAGTTGCCGTCGAGGGCATAGGCGTAAGCCAGGTTCTGGCGAAGCTTCACCGAATCGTCGCCGCCGCGCAGCGCATCGGTGAGGATGACGACGCCGCGCCCGGTCTCGCCGGCCAGCGCGAAGGCGAGGCCGAGGTCGCTGGCGGGGATCGAATCGCGCCAGTCGTCGAGCACGGCGACCGCGTCGGTGGTGCGCCCCGCGCCGATCTGCGCCAGCGCGAGGCTGAGCGCGGTGCGGTTGGCGCCGTCACCCAGCTTCATCGCATCGTCGAAGCTGGTCGCCGCCGACTGGAAGCGTCCCGCCTGGAGGTAGGCGTAACCGAGCGCGGTGCGCGCGGCGGCGTCGGCCGGGTTGAGCCTTACCGCCTTTTCGGCCACCTCGATCGAACGATCGAGCTGACGGCGCGACTGGCTGGCGCCGGCGACGCTCGCGCCGCCGCTGGCCTTGGCGAGATGGTTGGAGCTGCTGCAGCCCGTCAGCACCGTCGCGGCGAGCAGGCTGGCCGCGGCGAAACGGAAGAGCGGCGAACTATGGCTGGTGCGGGTCATGAACGATCCCCCTTGAGGACAGGCGACGGCGCTTCGTTTTCGGTCTTGCGGATCTGTTCGGCCAGCGCGGCCAGTTCGGGCCGGTCGGCGATCAGGCGGTCGAGTGCCTCGATGACGATCTGCTGCGCGCTGCGGTTGCTGACCGTGCAGGCCAGGCGCAGCTTGAGATGGCGTTCCGCGTCGAGCCGCAGGGTGAAGGCGGCGCGGCGGCCCTTGGCCAGCGCCGACTGGCGAACGACCGGCGGCGCGGGCGCCTCGACGGTCGATCCGGCCAGCAGTGCGGCGATGCCGCGCTGGCTGCGCACGACTTCGGGCAGCGGCGCGGGCGCTACCGGCTCGGCCGGGTTCAGCGCGACGACTTCGGCGCCGTGGATGCAGGTGTCCGGCCCGGCTTCCGGCTGGGCGTAGAGCTGTTCGGCGGTGGCTTCTGTGTGCCCGTCGTCGCCCATGTCGTTCCAGCCCAGATCGTCGATCTGGCGCGCGGTCGCTTCGTGGAACATGCGGATGGGCTGGAGCTGAGAGCGCATCGCCGGGCGCGCGCCGCCCTTGCGGGCGAGCAGGCCGGGCGAAAGCGACGCGATCGGTTTGATGTTCATGCCCCCGGTGCTCCCCCTCAGGAACCGACGACGCGGCGGCCGAAGCCGACGGCGGGGCGATTGGCGCCGGCCATCGCCGGGACATTGCTGGGGGCCGCGAAGACGGTGCGGCGGAAGTTCTTTTCGAGCCGGTCGGCCACGTAGTTCCACAGCGCGATCACTTCCTGCGAGGAGCGGCCGTTCTGGTCGACTTCCATCACCGTGCGGCCGTCGATCATCGAGGCGGCGAAATCGGTGCGGTGATGTAGCGTGATCGGCGCGACCGTGCCGTGCTGCGACAGCGCGACGGCGGCTTCCGACGTGATCTTGGCCTTGGCGGTCGCCGCGTTGACCACGAAGATCAGCGGCTTGCCGGCGCGTTCGCACAGATCGACGGTGGCGCCCACGGCGCGCAGATCGTGCGGGCTGGGGCGGGTCGGCACGACGATCAGTTCCGCCACCGAAATGACGCTCTGGATCGCAAGGGTGATCGCCGGCGGGGTGTCGATGACGGCCAGCTTGAAGCCCTGCTGGCGCAGCACCTGGAGATCGGCGGCGAGTCGGGCCACGGTGGTCTGCGCGAAAGCAGGGAATTCCGCCTGGCGCTCGTTCCACCAGTCCGCCAGCGAGCCTTGCGGATCGATGTCGATCAGCACCACCGGTCCCGCGCCGGCGCGCTGGGCCTGAACGGCCAGATGCCCCGAAAGGGTCGTCTTGCCCGATCCGCCTTTTTGCGATGCCAATGCCAGTACGCGCAAAGCCAAGTCCCCCCGAAAGCCGTCGAAAATAAAATCGTTCGCTATGGGAGATCGCAGATGGGTCCTAAATTAGGGTTAACAGGGGGCCGACCCAAGCCCCCATCCCGCGGGCATCGGGGACTTCGGGGCCTATAAACACTTTGCTAACAGTATGTTCACTATGTCAGTTAGACGCTAGATTAGGCCGGCTGGGCGGCGTTCGGTCCGGTCGCCGGCAATACTGCTTGTCGCGCGACCACGGGCCGGGCCTCGCAAACACCTCTGTTACGGGAACGGCGGAAATGACGAAGATGCGGTTGATTCACAGCGCGGTTCTGGCCGGCTCGGCGCTCGTTTCGGCAATGGCGGTCGCCGCGCCCGCATGGGCCGACGTCAAGGCCGGGGTCGATGCCTGGAGTCGGGGAGACTATGACACGGCCGTGCGCGAATGGCAGGTTCCCGCCCAGCGCGGCGATCCCGACGCGCAGTTCAACCTGGCCCAGGCCTACAAGCTGGGACGCGGGGTGAAAGTCGATCTCGCCAAAGCGGAGGAGCTTTTCGGCAAGGCGGCGGCAGGCGGCCACATGCAGGCTTCGGACAATTTCGGGCTGCTGCTTTTCCAGCGCGGCGAGCGCGCCCGGGCCATGCCCTATATAAGCGCCGCCGCCGGCCGGGGCGATCCGCGCGCGCAATACCTGCTCGGCATCGCCCACTTCAACGGCGACAACGTGGCGAAGGACTGGGTCCGCGCCTATGCGCTCGTCAGCCTGGCTCAGCAGGCGGCCCTGCCGCAGGCCGGGCCCGCGCTGGCGCAGATGGACCAATACGTCCCGCTCGAAGACCGCCAGCGCAGCGTCGTGCTCGCATCGCGGCTGGCGGCGGAGGCGGAAGCCAATCGCACCCAGCAGATCGCCGCGACCGACCTTGGCGCGACGGTGCCGACCGTCATGCCCGGCCGCACCGCGCCGGCCGCGCCCACGCGCTCGCCCGAAGTGGCCTCGGCCGAGAATGCCGCCGCTGCCGCCGCGCGCGCCGCCGGCAGCAGAAGCCCGCGCGGCGCCGTCGCCGGCTATACGCTGCCCCGCACGCCCGGTTCGACGGCCCCCGCCATCCCCGTGCCGCCGCGCGCCGCCACAACCCCGGTCACGGCACCTGCCACGACTGCACCGGCCGCCACGCCGCCTCGCTCCGGCGGGTCCGCGCCGACCCGCGCGCGGGCGATACCGTCCCCGTCCGTCAAGGCCGCCGCCACGCCCGCGGTCGCCGCCCCGGCGGCAAGCGGCGCATGGCGCGTCCAGCTCGGCGCGTTCGGCGTGCCGGGCAATGCCGAAGCGCTGTGGAACCGGGTGAAGGGCCGCGCCGAGCTGGCCGGCCGCAGCCGCCTGCTCACCCCCGCCGGCCGCGTGACCAAGCTGCAGGCGGGCGGCTTCGCCAGCCAGGCCGATGCGCAGAGCGCCTGCTCAAGGCTCTCCGCCGCCGGCTTCACCTGCATCGTCACGAGGCACTGATCCGCGCGGAAGCCCAGACCCCGCAGGCTCCGGCCATGCAGGCTCCAGGAGCGCGAATAGCCTCGCTCGACCTGATCCGGGGCGTGGCGGTGCTGGGCATCCTGGCGGTCAACATCGCCGGTTTCGCCGGGCCCTCGGCGGCGCTGCTTACGCCCGACTTCCCGCTTCCCGCCACTTTCGCCGACAAGCTGGCCTTCGCCGGCGTCTTCGCGGTGTTCGAAGGCAAGATGCGGGCGCTGTTCACGATCCTGTTCGGCGCCGGCATCGTCCTCTTCGTCGAGCGCGCCGACGCCCGCCGCGAGGAAGGCAACCTGCTGCAGTTCCGCCGGCTGCTGTGGCTGATCGTCTTCGGCCTGCTGCACTTTTTCCTGTTCTGGTGGGGCGACATCCTGTTCATGTACGGCGTCGCCGGCGTGATCGCGCTGTTCATGCGCGACTTGTCGCCCAGGGCGATGCTGGCGGCGGCCTTGATCGTCTTCGCCGGCTGGCATCTGGGCAACGCTGTCGCGGGCTTGCCGGAAGTGCGGATCGAGGAGCACGTCCGCCTGGGCGCGGCCACGCCCGCCGAGGTCGCCGGCGAGGCCCGCTACGCCGCCCGCTTCGAAGAACGCGCACGGGGCGAGATCGCCGAATATCGGCTTGGCTTCGTAGAGCAGATCGCTGCCAAGGCCGAAACGCGGCCTTTCGCGCCGGTCCTGACGATGCTGGCCAATCTGGGCGAGACGCTGCCGCTGGTGCTGATCGGCATGCTGCTGCAGAGCGCCGGCTTCTTCGCCGGGACCTGGCCTCCCCGCGAACTGCGGCGGCTGGCCGCGATAGCCGGCGGCGGCGGGCTGGCGATCACCGCCGGCATGCTCGCCTGGCTGTGGCAGCGGGATTTCCCGCCGCGCGCGATGACCGAGGCGCTGTTGTACTGGACCGCGCTGCCGCACCTGCTGATGGCGCTGGCCTATGCCGCTCTGCTGGTGCTGGCCGCCCCGCGACTGACCGCGAGCCTGCCGGGCCGGCTGCTGACGGCGGCCGGGCGCATGGCGCTCAGCAACTATATCGGCACGACGATCGTGATGACCGCGATCTTCTACGGCTGGGGCCTGGGGCTGGTGGGAACGGTCGGCCATGCGAATCAGCTGCTTTTCGTCTTGCTCGGCTGGGCGCTGATGATAGGCTTCAGCGCTCTCTGGCTGGGGTGTTTTCGCCAGGGACCGCTCGAATGGGCGTGGCGATCGCTGGTCGAAAGGCGATTTGTGCCGGTGAGGTGACATTTTTCGGCGGTTCGGCGCAAACGCTATTGCGATCCATTCGCACTGCGATTATCAGCAAGTGATAACGATTCGCAGAGGACGCCCGATGTACATTTGCATCTGCAACGCTATTCGCGAAAAAGATCTCCGCAGCGCCGCCCTGTGCTGCTCGGGAGACGCGGAAGCGGTCTACAATTCGCTCGGTCGGCAGCCGCAGTGCCGCCAGTGCCTGGATGAGGCTGGCGACATTCTTTCGGAAGAGCGTTCCGCCTGCGCCATGGCCGCCTGACGGCTTAGAACGAGAATCATTATCAGATTGATTTTCCTGTAAATTTTCCTCTAAAGTCCGCGACTTGCATCTTGTCGCGCGCCGCGTGGTGGCCCATATGCTGTGGCAAGCAGCATTAGGAGTCTAGCATGAAGGGCGACCTCAAGGTCATCGAGTACCTGAACAAGGTGCTGCAGAACGAACTGACCGCGATCAACCAGTACTGGCTGCATTACCGCATGCTCGATCACTGGGGCATCGCCAAGCTCGCCGAGTACGAGCGCCACGAATCGATCGACGAGATGAAGCATGCGGACAAAGTGTCCGAACGCATCTTCTTCCTCGACGGCCTTCCCAACTTCCAGTCGCTCGGCAAGCTGCGCGTCGGCGAGTCGGTCGAAGAGCTGCTGCGCGCCGACCTGGAGCTTGAGCAGGAAGCCCTGCCGCTGCTCAAGGACGCCATCGCCCACTGCGAAACCGTGCGCGACTACAACAGCCGCGAACTGTTCGAAGCCATCCTCGACAGCGAGGAAGAGCATATCGACTTCCTGGAGAAGCAGTTCGACATGATCGCCAAGATGGGCCTGCAGAACTACATCCAGCTGCAGAGCAAGCCGGCGGAGGAATAGGCGCAAGCCGGGGCACCTCCCGCCCACACTCAATCGTCATTGCGAGGGGCGCAGCCCCGCGGCAATCCAGGGTCCCACGTGGCGTCCTGGATTGCCGCGGGGCTGCGCCCCTCGCAATGACGGATAAGGGGTTTCCCGGCCTTACTTCGCGAAGGGGTTCTTCGCGCTCCGCAGCGTCAGCCTGATCGGCACGGCTTCGAAGCCCAGCTCGCGGCGGATGCTGTTCACCAGATAGCGGTGATAGCTGGCGGGCAGCAGTTCCAGCCGGGTGCCGAACATGATGAAACCCGGCGGGCGCGTCTTGGCCTGGGTGATGTAGCGCAGCTTGATGCGCTTGCCGCCCGGCGCCGGCGGCGGATTGGCCGAGAGGGCATCGTCGAACCAGCGGTTTAGCGCGGCCGTCGCCACGCGCTTGCTCCAGGCTTCGCGGATTTGGAAAGCGCCGCGGATCAGGTCGTCCAGCCCCTTGCCGGTGCGCGCCGAAACCGAGAACAGCGGCACGCCCTTCACCTGGCTGAGGCCGTCTTCCAGCGCGGTGCGGATGCCGTTGAACAGGCCCGAGGGGTCTTCGGCGATGTCCCACTTGTTGATGGCGATCATCAGCGCGCGGCCTTCCTCGATCACCATCGAGGCGATCTTGAGGTCCTGGTGCTCCAGCCCCTGCGTCGCGTCGAGCAGCAGCACGACCACTTCGGCGAAGTCGACCGCGTGGCGCGCGTCGGCCACCGCCATCTTCTCCAGCTTCTCGGTCACGCGCGCCTTCTTGCGCATGCCGGCGGTGTCGATCAGGCGGACCTGGCGTTCGCCCTGCCCGTCCGGGCCGCCCTTGGGATCGGTCCAGAGCCAGTCGACCGCGATCGAATCGCGGGTGATCCCCGCTTCCGGTCCGGTCAGCAGCCGGTCTTCGCCCAGGAAGCGGTTGATGAGCGTCGACTTGCCCGCATTCGGCCGCCCGACGATGGCGAGCTTCAACGGACCGGCCAGCCGCTCCTCGTCGCTCAGCTCGTCCTCGTTCTCGTCGGGATCGGGCTGCTTGTCATCGAGATGCGGCAGCAGCGCCTCGAACAGGTCGGCCAGGCCCTGCCCGTGTTCGGCCGAGATGCCGATAGGCTCGTCGAAGCCCAGGGCATAAGCTTCCAGCATGCCGCTTTCGGCGGCGCGCCCTTCGGCCTTGTTGACCAGCAACACCACCGGCACCGTCGATCCGCGCAGCCAGCGGGCGATCTCCTCGTCCAGCGGGGTGATCCCGGCGCGCCCGTCGACCACGAACAGCGCGACATCGGCGCCGTCCAGCGACAGCTCGGTCTGCGCGCGCATCCGGCCGGGCAGGCTGGAGGGGTCCTCGTCCTCCCAGCCGGCCGTATCGACCACGGTGAAATCCAGCCCGAGCAGATGCGCTTCGCCGAAGCGGCGGTCGCGCGTGACGCCGGGCTGGTCGTCGACCAGCGCCAGCTTCTTGCCGACGAGCCGGTTGAACAGAGTGGATTTGCCCACATTGGGCCGCCCGACGATGATGACCTGTGGCAACATCGCCAAGCGATTGGCCGCTTAGCGCCCGATTGGCAAGGGAAACGGGCATGAAGCCGGATCGCCCGCGCCTCACAGCGGCTCGTAAGCGGCGACTACGGCTGGTGTGCGGAGGTTCTCGGGGACTGTTCGAAAACGCGCCTGACGGCGCATGGCGGCGCCGGCCCGAAAATCGCTCTTCCGCGATTTTTCGAACGGTGTTTCAACCGGCAAGGTTACGGCAAATCCTTGCCGGCCTGTTTACCATTTCTTGCAGGCCGGCTCTAACCAACGCCGCCTCATAGCGGTTTCATGAGGGAACGACTTATCGGGGGCGCGCTGGTCGCGCTGACAATCGCGGCGGCAGCGCCGGTCGGGGCCACATCCTTTAGCAGGACGGTTTCCGAGCCGGATCGACAGTCGCAAGGGCCGGGGCTGGGACAGAGGGGATCGAAGATATCCTATCCGCCCTATCTCCAATGCGTGCCGTATGCCCGCCGGGTCACCGGCGTTAACATTTACGGCGACGCCCATACCTGGTGGGGCCAGGCCGAAGGCCGCTACGCCAAGGGCAGCCTGCCCAGGGTCGGTGCGGTCATGGCGTTCAAGGCCGGCGGCAGCTCGCGGCTGGGCCATGTCGCGGCGGTGAGCAAGATCGTCGATTCGCGCACCGTGCTCATCAGCCATTCGAACTGGTCGCCGATCAACGGCCGGCGCGGGCAGATAGAACGGAACGTGCGGGCAGTGGACGTTTCGGAAGACAACGACTGGAGTTCGGTGCGCGTCTGGTACGCGCCGATCAAGGCGCTGGGCGGCCGCCACTGGGCGCTCAGCGGATTCATCTACAACGAGAAGCCGGGCGCGCGCGGTCGCAAATTGGCGAAACCGATGCGCGAATCGGACGGGCTGTCCCGAAGTACCTCGGCGAAACCGCCAGTCGGCGGCAGCGACCCCATCGGCGATCTGATCGCTCGGCACCGCTGACGATAACCCTCTCCCCTTCGCGGGAGAGGGCTTTTTCGTTCAGTCGGCTTTCGCGACTTAATCGGCCTTGGCGATTGGCGGATTCTCGCCCAGATCCTCGTACCAGGCTTCGACCGGACCACTGAGCTTGATCGTCAGCGGACGACCGCGGCGATCCATCGCCTTGCCTGCCTGCACCCGCACCCAACCTTCGGAAATGCAATATTCCTCGATGTTTTTGCGCACGGTGCCCTTGAAGCGGATGCCGACGCCGCGCTGCAGCTTGTCGCCATCGAAATGCGGGCTCGACGGATCGATCGCCAGGTGATCGGGCGGAACGTCCGGGCCGGATACGGTCGCGGCGGGGGTTTCTTCGCTCATGGCGCTTTCGTCGGTCATGAAACGGGCCTCTAGGATGCTCACGCCGCTTGTCAATTCGCTCGCGCTTGCGTAAGGGCGCCTTCCCGACGGAATGGGCGCGTAGCTCAGTGGTAGAGCACACCCTTCACACGGGTGGGGTCGCAGGTTCAATCCCTGCCGCGCCCACCATTCCTTCGGCCTCCCCAGGATCGACAAGCAGTTGTAAGCCGCGCGGCGAGCGGGCTATAGCGCCGCCCATGCATGACATCCGCCTGATCCGCGACAATCCCGAAGCTTTCGACGCCGGCCTGGCCCGGCGCGGGGTGGCGCCCTCGTCGGCGGCGATCCTGGCGCTGGACACGGCCCGGCGCGCGGTGGCTACGCGCATGCAGGAAGCGCAGAACCGCCGCAACGAGGCGTCGAAGGCGATCGGCGCGGCCAAGGCGCAGAAGCGCGAGGACGACGCCGCCGCGCTGATGGCCGAAGTCGCCGAACTGAAGCAGGCCCTACCCGCGCTCGAAGCCGAGGAACGCGACCTCGACACGCGCCAGCGCGACGAACTGGCCAAGCTGCCCAACCTGCCCATGCCCGAAGTGCCCGAAGGCGAGGACGAGGCCGGCAATGTCGAGGTTTCGCGCTGGGGAAGCCCGCGCAGCTTCGATTTCGCAGCCAAGGAGCACGCCGATCTCGGTCCGGCGCTGGGCCTCGATTTCGAGACCGGGGCGGCGATTTCGGGCGCGCGGTTCACGTTCCTGCGCGGGCAGATGGCGCGGCTGCAACGCGCGCTCGGCCAGTTCATGCTCGACAAGCAGACGACGGTACACGGCTTCACCGAATGCGCACCACCCCTGCTTGTGAAGGACGAAGCGGTGTTCGGCACCGGACAACTGCCGAAGTTCTCCGAGGACCTGTTCAAGACGACCGACGGCCGCTGGCTGATTCCCACCGCCGAAGTTTCGCTGACCAACGCGGTGCGCGAGCAGATCCTGAGCGAGGCGCAGCTTCCCCTGCGCATGACCGCGCTGACCCCCTGCTTCCGTTCCGAAGCCGGTTCGGCGGGGCGCGATACGCGCGGATACATCCGCCAGCATCAGTTCGACAAAGTCGAGCTGGTGGCGATCTGCCGTCCCGAGGATTCCGAACGCCTGCACGACGAAATGACCCAGGCCGCCGAATCCATCCTCCAGGCGCTGAACCTGCCCTATCGCAAGATGCTGCTCTGCGCCGGCGACATGGGCTTCACCGCGCGCAAGACCTTCGATCTGGAAGTCTGGCTGCCGGGGCAGGACGCCTATCGCGAAATTTCCTCGATCTCCAACTGCGGCGATTTCCAGGCGCGGCGGATGAACGCGCGTTACCGTCCCGCCAAAGATGACAATGGGGGCGCGAAGGGCACCGAGTTCGTCCACACGCTCAACGGCTCTGGCCTCGCGGTCGGCCGCACGCTGGTGGCGGTGCTGGAGAACTACCAGCAGGAAGACGGCTCGGTCGACGTGCCCGAGGCCCTGCTTCCCTACATGGGCGGGCTTACCCGTCTTATCCCCCTGCCCGCCTGATCCCGGAGTCGTGATGCGCATCCTCCTTTCCAACGACGATGGTATCGACGCGCCCGGCCTCGACGTTCTCGAAAAGATCGCCCGCCGGCTTTCCGACGATATCTGGATCTGCGCCCCGTCCGAGGAGCAGTCGGGCGCCGGCCACTCGCTGACGCTCAACCGCCCTGTCCGCCTGCGCCAGCATGGCGAGCGGCGCTTTTCCGTCACCGGCACGCCGACCGACGCGGTGACGATGGCGCTGAAGAAAATCCTGCCCGCACCGCCCGACCTGATCCTGTCGGGCGTCAACCGGGGCGCCAACCTGGGTGACGACGTGACTTATTCGGGCACCGTTTCCGCCGCCTTCGAAGGCGCGCTGGCCGGCGTGCGTTCGATCGCGCTCAGCCAGGTCTACGCGCGCGAGGGCATGGGGGCCGAAGTGCCCTTCGAAGCGGCCGAAGCCTGGGGCGAGCAAGTTTTGCGACCATTACTTGACGCACCATTTGCCGAACGCACCTTGGTTAATGTAAACTTCCCGCCATTACCCGCTTCGGAAGTAAGGGGCATTCGCGTGGTACGTCAGGGATTCCACGATTATGCGCGCGGCTCGGTGGTCGAGGGTTCGGACCCGCGCGGCTTCCCCTATTACTGGTTCGGCCTGCACGGGATCGAACATACGCCCGGCCATTCCACCGACCTGGAGGCCATCGTCGACGGTTTCGTCGCGGTGACGCCGCTGCAGCTCGATTTCACCCACGACGCATCGCTCGCCGCTCTGGCCGGACGATACGGCCAGTGACGCGGGGCGCCTTCCTGCCCGCGCTGGCGCTGCTGCTGATCGCGGCGCCGGCCCGGGCTCAGGAACCGCTCCCGCTCGATCAGGCCACGCAGCACGTCGTCCAGCCGGGCGAGACGCTGGGCGGCATCGCCAATCGCGCCAAAGTGCCGCGCGTGCTGATCGCCGAGGCGAACGGGCTGCAACCGCCCTACAACTTGCGCGCCGGGCAGAAGCTGAAGATCCCGCGCACCCGCCACCACACGGTGATCCGGGGTGAGACCGGCTTCACCATCTCCTACAACTACGGCGTGCCCTGGCGCGACATCGCGGTGGCCAATTCGCTGACGCCCGGCACGGCGCTGCGGCCGGGACAAAAGCTGCTGATCCCGACGGTGATCGCGGCTCCGGCCGTGGCACCCCCCACATCGACATCGACCGCGACGACGGCGCAGGCAGGCCGCTTCGCCTGGCCGGTCAGCGGCCCGATCCGGCGCGGCTATACCGAGCGGGGCCGGCGCAACCATCACGACGGCCTGGACATCACCGCCCGCGAAGGCACCGCCGTGCGCGCGGCGGCGGCGGGCACCGTGCTGTTCGCCGGCGCCGAACCGCGCCAGTTCGGCAACCTGGTCATCATCGATCACGGCAATGGCTGGCATTCGGCCTATGCCTTCCTCAGCCGCATCACCGTGACCAAGGACGAAGCGGTGAACAAGGGCGAGCGGATCGGTCTGGTCGGCAAGACCGGCCTCGCCAAGGGGCCCGAACTGCACTTCGAACTTCGCCAGGACAACGGGCCGGTCGATCCCGCGGAACAGCTTCCCGAAGCCCGATGATCCCGACACGGCCGATCCGGCGCTTCCAGCCCTTGCGGCGGGCGCTGCACTTGCCGGTCTGGGCCGACATCGCCATCCGCATGGGCGCCGTCTTCGTGCTGATCGCGATCGTCGTGCTGGTCCACTGGGCCGACCGCGAAGGGTTGAAGGACACCCACGACGGATCGATCAGCTTCCTCGACGTCGTCTATTTCACCATGATATCGATCACCACCACCGGCTTCGGCGACATCGCGCCGATCAGCGACCGTTCGCGGCTGGTGGAAGCGGTGATCGTCACGCCGATCCGCTTCGCGGTGATCTTCATCTACGTCGGCACCGCATACCGGTTCGTCATCAAGCATAGCTGGGAGAAATGGCGCATGGCCCGCATACAGGAACGGCTGGCCGGACACGTCGTGGTGCTGGGCTTCGGCATCAGCGGATCGCAGGCGGTGGGCGAGCTGATCGAACGCGGCACCGACCCCGCCTGCATCGTCGTGATCGACCCCACCGAGCGCCGGCTGGACGAGGCCGAGGCGCTGGGCTGCAACGTGCTGCAGGGCGACGCCACGCGCGACGATACCCTGCGCGCGGTCCACATCGACCAGGCGAACACCATACTGGTCTCCGCCGGGCGCGACGACACCTCGATCCTGATCGTGCTGACCGTGCGCCACCTCGCGCCCAAGGTGCCGATCAGCGTCGTCGTGCGCGCCGAGGACAACGAGCAGCTCGCCCGGCAGGCGGGGGCGGATAACGTCATCAATCCCGTGCGTTTCACCGGGCACCTGCTGGCGGGATCGGCCCAGGGCGCGCATATCGCCGAATATATGGCCGACCTCGCATCGGTGAACGGACGCGTGCAACTGGTCGAGCGACCGGCCGCCGCCACCGAGATCGGACAATCGCTCGATAGCCTGGCGACCGGCGGCAAGGGGCTGCGCATCTATCGCCGGGGCACCGCCATCGGCTTCTGGGAAGACGGCGCGAAGCGGATCGAGGCGGGCGACGTGATCGTCGAGATCAGGCCGACGGCAGCGGCGGAGGGGTAAGCCTCTCTACCCCAGCGCCCAGAACACCGTGCCCATGGCCAGGTAGGCCGCCAGCCAGCAGGCGCAATCGAGCAGGCGATAGCGCGCATCCATGCCCTGCCGCGCATGGGTGAGCCAGACCGCGGGAATGACGAAAGCCACGGCGATCCCGCCGGTCTGCATGAAATAGAGCCATGGCTTCACCGCCAGCGTCTCGCCGCCGATCCGCGCCAGGGCATGGCCCAGCATCGCCGCGCCGAGCGCCATGAACACGACGAGCGCGAACAGGTTCTCCAGCGGAGGCCGGGCGCTGCGCATCAGCAAGGCGCGCCAGCCGATCTGCAACCCCGCCGCGACCACTGCCGCCAGTACCACCGCCAGCCAGTTGACCGGTCCCATATCCACTCCCATCTGCGCTTGAACTCCGATCGTCTTCGCGCCGATCGGCCATCATGATGCGCAAGAGTAGCGAAAACATGCGACAGGGTGTAGGGGCCGCCGATCATGGCAATTGAACTTCCCGCCCAACCCCGCGTGGGCATGGTCAGCCTTGGCTGCCCCAAGGCGCTCGTCGACAGCGAACGCATCCTCACCCGGCTGCGCGCCGACGGCTATGCGATGAGCCCGGACTATGCCGGCGCCGACGTGGTGCTGGTCAACACTTGCGGCTTCCTCGATTCCGCCAAGGAAGAAAGTCTGGCCGCCATCGGCGAGGCGATTGCCGAGAACGGCCGGGTGATCGTTACCGGCTGCATGGGCAACGAGGCCGAGGCGATCCGCGCGCGCTTCCCCGATGTCCTCGCGGTAACGGGCGCGCACCAGTACGAGGCGGTAGTGGGCGCGGTGCACGAAGCCGCGCCGCCCAGCCAGGGGCCGTTCGTCGACCTGATCCCGCAAGCCGACGTCAAGCTGACGCCGCGCCACTACGGCTATCTCAAGATATCCGAGGGCTGCAACCACGCCTGTTCATTCTGCATCATCCCGCAGCTGCGCGGCAAGCTGGCCAGCCGGCGCATCGACGCGGTGCTGCGCGAGGCGGAAAAGCTGGTGGCCGGCGGGACGAAGGAACTGCTGGTCATCAGCCAGGACACTTCGGCCTATGGCGTGGATATCCGGCATGAAACTCGGCCCTGGCACGGGCGGGACGTGCGCGCGCACATGACCGACCTGGCGCGCGAGCTTGGCCAGCTGCGCACGCCCGAAGGCCAGACGCCCTGGGTGCGGCTGCACTACGTCTATCCCTATCCCCACGTCGACGCGGTGATCCCGCTGATGGCCGAGGGCCTGCTGACGCCCTACCTCGACATTCCGTTCCAGCATGCCGCGCCGAGCGTTCTCAAGGCGATGAAGCGTCCGGCCAACGAAGCCAAGGTGCTCGAACGACTGCGCAGCTGGCGCGAGATCTGCCCCGACATCGCCATCCGGTCGAGTTTCGTCGTCGGCTTTCCCGGCGAGACCGAGGCGGATTTCCAGTACCTGCTCGACTGGCTGGACGAGGCCCAGCTCGACCGCGTCGGCGGCTTCCGCTTCGAACCGGTGGAAGGCGCCAGCGCCAACGACCTTCCCGGCGCCGTGCCCGAAGAGGTCAAGGAAGAACGCTACGCCCGGCTGATGGAAAAGACCGAGGCAATCGGCGCCGCGCGCCAGGCTGCCAAGGTCGGCCGCGTCCTGCCGGTGATCGTCGACGAAGTGGGCGAACCGGACGAGGACGGCGACATCGGCGCCACCGCCCGCAGCCAGGCCGACGCACCCGAAATCGACGGCAACGTTTTCCTGCGCGAGGTGCCGGCCACGCTCAAGGCCGGTGACATCGTCGAGGTGCTGATCGAGGATTCCGACGCCCACGACCTGTACGGCGTGCTGATCTAAGGGTCCGTTTGGAAAATCGCGGAAGGGCGATTTTCGTTGCGGCGCCGGCCCGCTCCCCCGCCCGGCCACCCAGCGGCAGTATCCTATGGGTGGCCGGGCGGGGGAGCGGGCCGGTGCCGCCATGCGCCAATAGGCGCATTTCGAAACAGTCTTTTAGGCCATTCGGAACCACGGTGACAAAGTGTCATTGTACTGACTTTGTACATTTGCAAAAATGTCATTTGCTAGCGCGCCTTTCGCATTTGCGAGTTGGGCGATTCGGCCGCAAAGGGAGCGGGCCTTTCAGGCATCCTCTCCCAATACTTCTTTAGGGCTGGTCTTCGACCGGCCCTTTTTTTTTGGTTTGCGCCCCGCTCGCTGCGCGGTTGCATGCGCGCCGGCTTCGCATATCATGCGGCGCTGCAGCGAAGGCGGCGTCGGCCGCACCGGGGCTGACGAACCTGATCGGGGGATTCGAGACGCCATGCAGGAAGACAGCTTCTCCAGCGCCGACGGGTTGAAGATCTTCACCCGGTCCTGGCGCCCGGCCGATGCCCCGCGCGCGATCATGGTCATCAACCACGGGGTCAATTCGCACAGCGGCCAGTATCTCTGGGCGGGCGAGCAGTTTGCCGCCGCCGGCTTCGCCGTCCACGCGATCGACATGCGCGGACGCGGCCGGTCGGAAGGGCGGCGCTTCACGATTCGCGATGTCGCCGAGCATGTCGGAGATCTGGCGCAGCTGATCGCCATCGCCAAGACGCGCGATCCGGGCCTGAAGGTCTTCCTGCTCGGCCATTCGGCCGGCGGCGTGGTGGCCTGCTCCTATTGCCTCGATCATCAGGAGGAACTGGCCGGCCTGATCTGCGAAAGCTTCGCCTATCGCGTCCCCGCGCCCGGCTTTCTTCTGTCGATCATCAAGGGATTGAGCGGCCTGGTGCCGCACCTGCCGGTGCTCAAGCTGAAGAACGAGGATTTCTCACGCGATCCCGCCGTGGTCCGCGCGCTCAACGCCGACCCGCTGACCAGGGGCGAGGTCCAGCCGGTCGGCACCGTCGCCGCGCTGCTGCGCGCCGGCGACCGGATGACCCGCGAATTCGGCCGCATCGCCCTGCCGGTGTTCATCGTCCACGGCACCGCCGACAAGGCGACGATGCCCGAAGGCAGCCGCTTCTTCCACGCCCAGGCGGGTGCGGCGGACAAGTCGCTCAGGCTCTACGAAGGGCATTTCCACGATCTGCTCGCCGATGTCGGCAAGGAAATCGTGATGGCCGACATGATCGGCTGGATCGACGCGCGGATCTGATCGGGATGGCGCTGTCCCCCGCCTCGCAAGAGATCATCGCCACGCGCGGCGCGCAGATGTTCCCGGTCCTGTCGCCGGCCGAGCTCGACCGGCTGCGGCGCTTCGGCGAATGCCGCCGCTATGCGCAAGGGGCGGTTCTGGCCCGCGCCGGCGAAGTGGCCGAAGGCGTGGTCGTGATGCTTTCCGGCGAAGCGGAGATCACCCAGAACGCCGGAGGGGCTCGGCTGCACATCGTCAGGCACGGCCCCGGCTCGTTCACCGGCGAGCTGGCCCAGCTCTCAGGCCGGCCCTCGCTGGTCGATTGCACCGCGCTGACCGATATCGAGGCGCTGGTCATCCCGCCCCGCAGTCTGCGCGCCCTGCTGATCGCCGAGGCGGCGCTGGGCGAACGGATCATGCGCGCGCTGATCCTGCGCCGCGTCGGCCTGATCGAGACAGGCGGCGGCGGGCCGGTGATCGTCGGGCGCGCGGACGATCCGGCGGTGCTGCGGCTGACCAATTTCCTGCGGCGCAACGGCAACCCGTACCAGCAGCTCGATCCCGCCGACGACAGCGGCGCGCAGGCGCTGATCGAGCGGTTCAGCGTCGACCTCGGCGAACTGCCCATCGTGCTGTGCCCGGCCGGCCAGCTCCTGCGCAATCCCACCGACGACGCGCTGGCGCGGTGCATCGGGCTTGTCGGGGCGATCGATCAGGACCGAATATACGATCTGGTGGTGATCGGCGCGGGGCCCGCCGGGCTGGCGACGGCGGTCTACGCCGGTTCCGAAGGGCTTTCGACGCTGGTGCTCGATTGCCGCTCGTTCGGCGGGCAGGCCGGGGCCTCGTCGCGGATCGAGAACTACCTCGGGTTCCCCACCGGCATCTCGGGCATGGCGCTGATGGCCCGCGCCTTCAACCAGGCGCAGAAGTTCGGCGTGGAGTTCTTCATCCCGGATGAGGCCGTGCGCCTGACTTGCAGCACCGATCCCTTCCGCCTGCAGCTCGCCAACGGAGAGGAAGTGCAGGCGCGCACCGCCGTGCTGGCCACGGGCGCGCGCTATCGCCGGCTCGACCTTGCCAATCTGGAGGAGTTCGAAGGCTCGTCGCTGCACTACTGGGCCTCGCCGCTCGAAGCCGGGCTGGTCGCCGGCCAGCGGATCGCGCTGGTGGGCGGCGGCAATTCGGCAGGGCAGGCGGTGGTCTATCTCGCGGCCCATGCCGAACACGTGACGATGATCGTGCGCCGCCCGCTCGAAGCGACGATGTCGCGCTACCTGATCGACCGGATCGCCAGCCTGGCCAACGTCGAAGTGATCGAAGGCGCGCAGATCGCCGCGCTCGACGGCGCCGAACGCCAGATCGAGGCGATCCGCTGGCGCGAGATCGCCACCGGCGCCGAAATCGGGCGACCGGTCCGCCACCTGTTCTCGTTCATCGGCGCCGATCCCAATACCGACTGGCTGAGCACATCCGACATCCAGCTCGACGCGGGCGGGTTCATCTGCACCGGCGAGGATGCCGGGCCGGGCCGGCACGCGCTGGAAACCTGCCGGCGCGGCGTCTTCGCGGTGGGCGACGTGCGCTCGGGCTCGGTCAAGCGCGTGGCGTCTTCGGTGGGCGACGGGGCGCAAGTCGTCGCGGCGCTGCACAAGGTGCTGGCGGAGAAGCGTTAGAGTGATTTCGAGGCAGGTGGAATCACCTGCCGGCTCGGAAATCACGGCAATCAAAAGAGAATCTGAGTCGTTCCGGTCCAATCCGAACCGGAACGACTCTAGGGGAACTGAGTCTCGATACGCCTAAAGCCAGCCGATCTTTCGGAACCGCAGCCACAGCCCCATGCAAACCGTCGCGATCAGGCCCAGGATGGCGAAATAGCCGTAACGCCAGCGCAGTTCCGGCATGAAATCGAAGTTCATCCCATAGATGCCGGCAATGGCCGTGGGCACGGCCAGGATCGCCGCCCAGGCGGCCAGCTGGCGGGTCATTTCGCCCTGGCGGTGCTGTTCCAGCAGGCTCGCGGTCTCGACGATGCTGACCAGCGTCTCCTTGAGGCCGGTCGAACGGGCGGTGGTGCGCCGCACGTGGTCGAGCACGTCGCGGAACCATACCCGCGCCTCGGGATCGACCATGGCGAGCTGGTGACGCACCAGCCGGTCGCAGACCGCCTCCATCGGGCCGATGATCCGTTCGAACCGGCGAAGCTGGCGGCGCAGGCGGAAGATGCGGCGGATCGTCGATGGATCGGGAAAACTGTCGATCGTGCGCTCTTCCATCGTCTGGACGGAGATTTCCAGCTTGTCCATGATCGGCTGATAGCCGTCGACGATGAAGTCCAGAATGGCGTGCGCGACATAATCAGGGCCTTCGGCCAGCCGGTCCTGGTCGTGCTCCAGCCGCGCGCGCAGCGCCAGGTGCGCACGGCTCGATCCGAAGCGCACGGTGACGAGGAAATCCTTGCTCAGGAAGATCGCGGTCTGGCCGTAGACGATCTTCTCCCCCTCCTCGATCGCCGCGGTCCTGGCGACGATGAACAACTGCCGGCCGTAGATTTCGACCTTGGGCATCTGGTTGGGGTTGAGCGCGTCTTCCACCGCCAGCGGATGGAGATCGAACTGCACGCGCAGCAATTCCATCTCCTGCGCGGTCGGCTCGGCCAGTCCGACCCAGTCGAAGCAATCGCCCGCCAGCTTCTCGCGCGGGAGACCATCGACGACGAGGCCTTCCTGAGGCACTCCTGCGGTATAGCGGCGCGCGGCGACGATCGGCATCGGCGGTGTTTGGCAAACGCCCGCCATGCTGGCAATGCATGGCGTTCAGCGCGGGAGGCGACATGACGCAGAATGCCGACGACACCGCCGAACCGATCGACGTGCTGATCGTCGGCGCGGGCATCTCCGGCATCGGCATGGCGGCGCACCTTGCCGCTACCTGCCCGGACAAGCGGTTCAGCATCATCGAACGGCGCCAGCGCATCGGCGGGACCTGGGATCTGTTTCGCTATCCCGGCATCCGGTCGGACAGCGACATGTCCACCCTCGCCTACGAATTCGCGCCGTGGAAGGACGAAAAGGTGATCGCCGGCGGGGAGGATATCCGCGCCTATCTGGACGAGGTGGCGGACAGCCGGGGCATCTCCGGCCGAATCCGCTTCGGCCTCAGCGCCATCGCCGCCGACTGGGACGGCAAGACGGCGCTATGGACACTGACCGTCGAGGACGAGGCGGGGCGGCGCAACGAGATCGCGGCGCGCTTCCTGTTCCTCGGCTCGGGCTATTACGATTACGATCGGCCTCACGACGCCGATATCCCCGGCCTGGCGGATTTCGGCGGCATTACCGTTCACCCGCAGTTCTGGCCCGATGTCCTCGATCATGCCGGCAAGCGGGTGGTCGTGATCGGATCGGGCGCGACGGCGGCCACGCTGGTGCCGGCGATGGCGGAAACGGCGGCGCACGTCACCCTGCTGCAACGCACGCCGAGCTGGTACTTCACGCGTCCGGCGGCCGACAAGCTGGGCGCGCGTCTGCAGCGCTGGTTGCCGGGCAAACTGGGCTATGCGCTGACCCGCTGGAAGAACCTGCACCTGCAGGACTACCTGGTGAGCAAGTCGCGCAAGGAACCGGGGAAGATGAAGGCCTTCCTGCACAGGCAGATCGGCGAACAGCTCGGCTCTTACGACCCCGCCGATTTCACCCCGCCCTACGATCCGTGGAACCAGCGCATGTGCCTGATCCCCGACGGCGACCTTTTCGCCGCGATCAGATCGGGCAAGGCGGCGATGGCGACGGGGCGGATCGCGGCGGTGGATCGCACCGGCATAAAGCTGGAGGACGGCCGCCATATCGCCGCAGAGGTGATCGTCACCGCCACCGGCCTGCGCCTCGCGACGTTCGGCGGCATGGCCATCACCGTGGACGGCGCGCCGCTGAACGCCGCCGAACATTTCTATTACCGCAACTGCATGCTGTCCAACGTGCCCAACTTCGCGGCGATGTTCGGCTATCTCAACGCCGCCTGGACGCTGCGGGTCGATCTCGTCGCGGGCTGGATATGCCGCCTGCTGAAAGCGATGGACGCGCGCGGGGCGCAAGTGGCGACTCCGGCCCTGCCGGCCGACCATGGGCTGGAGGAAGCCGATCCCTTCGCCATCCTGTCATCCGGCTATCTGCGGCGCGGGCGACACCTGATCCCGAAAAGCGCGGCCGCCGGGCCATGGCGGATCGGCATGCACTACTTCACCGATCGCAAGGAAATGCGCGCCGGGCCGATCGACGACGGGGTGATGCGGCTGGAGAAAGTTCCCGCGGCGGGCTGAGCGCCACGCCGGCTTTTCGCGGCGGGGCATTTGCCCTAACCCCTGCGCCATGGTCGATTCGTCCCGCATCTTCACCGCCGCGCTGATCGTCATCGGCGACGAGATCCTGTCGGGCCGCACGCAGGACAAGAATATCGCCCAGGTGGCGAGCTGGCTTGGCCTCCAGGGCATCCGCCTGGCCGAAGTGCGCGTGGTGCCCGACGTCACGGCCGCCATCGTCGAGGCGGTGAACACGCTGCGCGCGCGCAGCGACTATCTGTTCACCACCGGCGGCATCGGCCCGACGCACGACGACATCACCGTGGACGCGGTGGCCGCGGCGATGGGCGTGGGCGTGACCATCCACCCCACAGCGCGGGCGATCCTGGAAAAGTATTACGAGACGCGCGGCGGTCTGAACGAGGCGCGGCTGCGCATGGCGCGCGTGCCCGAAGGCGCCGACCTCATCCCCAACCGCTATACCGGCGCGCCGGGCATCCGCATCGCCAACGTATTCCTGATGGCCGGCGTGCCGCAGATCACCGCCGGCATGCTCGACGCGCTGAGCGGCACCCTGGAAGGCGGCGCACGGATGCTGTCGGAAACGATCGGCTGCTGGGTGGCGGAAAGCGAAATCGCCGTCCTGCTCGGAGACACGGAGAAGGCGAATCCGCTGTGCCAAATCGGGAGTTACCCCTTCTGGCGCGAAGATCGGGCCGGTGCTAATTTCGTGATCCGCTCGACTGATGCCGAAGGTCTAGCTGCCTGCGTGCGGGCACTGATCGAAGGACTGGAATCCATCGGCAAGCCGGCGGTGCCCGGAGGGATCTGAAATGCTGCAAAAATCGATCGTCTGGTCGCTGGTAGCCTTTACGGCGCTACCGGCGAATGCGGAGTCGCGTGATATTTCGCTTCGCAGTTTCGAACGGGCGCTCGCCGCCCAACCCAGCGCCACCGCGGCGCTCACAGGATGGTGCGGCGCCCATGCCATCGCCAACCCCGCGCAGATCGTCGCCGAACCCGTCGGCGAAGAATATCCCGGCCCGATCAGCGCTGTCCGAAAGCTGCTCGGCGTAGGCGCGAAGCAACCGGTCGTCCATCGCAACGTGCGCCTGAATTGCGGCGCGACGACGCTGTCGGTCGCCTACAACTGGTATGTCCCGGGCCTGCTGACACCCGAGATGAACCAGGCGCTGACCACCACGACCACGCCGTTCGGCGCGGTGATCGCCCCGCTGGGCTTCACCCGCCAGCTGCTGGCGTTTTCCCGTGGCGCGATGAACGGCTGCCCGCGCGACAGCGTGCTGTCGCACCTTGCCCGGCTCAACCTGCCGGACGGGCGCACGGTCAGCGTCGTGATCGAATGCTATACCGCCGCCAACTTGCGCCGCCCGGAACCCTGACGAAGGCAAAGCCCGGGCGAACGAGAGCCGGGGGGCAAAGAAAAAGGCCGGGAAGTTTCCCTCCCGGCCCTTTTCGGTAAGTCATCCGGTCGGGATCAGCCGCCCTGGACCTGGCTGACGTCGACCTTGAGGCCGGGGCCCATGGACGAGGACAGCGCGACCTTGCGCAGGTACTTGCCCTTGGCGCCGGCCGGCTTGGCCTTGACGATGGCGTCGACGAAGGCGTCGAAGTTGGCGCGCAGCGCTTCGTTGGTGAAGCTCAGCTTGCCGATGCCGCCGTGGATGATGCCCGCCTTTTCGACGCGGAATTCGATCTGGCCGCCCTTGGCAGCCTTGACCGCTTCGGCGACGTTCGGCGTGACCGTGCCCAGCTTCGGGTTCGGCATCAGGCCCTTGGGGCCCAACACCTTGCCGAGGCGGCCGACGATGCCCATCATGTCGGGCGTCGCGATCACGCGGCCATAGTCGAGGTTGCCGGCCTGCATGTCTTCCAGCAGGTCTTCGGCGCCGACCTTGTCCGCACCGGCGGCCAGAGCCGCTTCGGCCTTGTCGCCACGCGCGAACACGGCGACCTTGACGTCCTTGCCCGTGCCCGAAGGCAGGGTGACCATGCCGCGGACCATCTGGTCGGCGTGGCGCGGATCGACGCCCAGGTTCAGCGCGACTTCGATCGTCTCGTCGAACTTGACCGACGACAGGTCGCGAAGCGTCTGCAGCGCGTCATCGACGCCATAGAGCTTCTGGTTGTCGCCCAGCTTGGTTTCGAGAGCCTTCTGCTTCTTCGTCTGCTTCGTCATCGGATCAGCCCTCCACAACCTGAAGGCCCATCGAACGGGCGGAACCTTCGATGATCTTCGTCGCCTGCTCGATATCGTTGGCGTTGAGATCGGCGAACTTCGCCTGTGCGATCTCTGCCAGCTGCGAGCGCTTGATGGTTCCCGCCGAAACCTTGCCCGGCTCCTTCGAGCCCGACTTCAGGTTCGCGGCCTTCTTGATGAAGAAGGTGGCCGGCGGCGTCTTGGTGACGAAGGTGAAGCTGCGGTCGGCATAGACGGTGATGATCGTGGGCAGCGGCGTGCCCTTTTCGACTTCCTGCGTGGCAGCGTTGAACTGCTTGCAGAATTCCATGATGTTCACACCGCGCTGGCCGAGGGCCGGGCCGATCGGCGGCGAGGGGTTCGCGGCGCCCGCGGACACCTGCAATTTGATATAACCTTCAATCTTCTTGGCCACGGAGGGCCTCCTTTCTTCCTGTCGGTCCCGCGAACGGAGCCTCAGAGTGAGCGGTCAAGCAAAGGCGCGAAGCCTTCTCCCGCATGGATTCCAGCGTACTGGAAGCGCGCGCCGATAGCGGTATCGGACGCGAATGGCAATGCACTTAAGCCCTCTCCCCGGCGGGGAGAGGGTTGGGAGAGGGGTTGCGCCTGGACGCCGCCCTCTCAACTGCGGCTAGGCAGCAAGCTGCCAAGCCTTCGTATCTCTCCCCGTCGGGGAGAGATGAGATTACTTGCTGAGTTCCACCTGCTCGAAATCGAGCTCCACCGGCGTCGCGCGGCCGAAGATCGACACCGAGACCTTGACCCGGTTCTTGTCGAAATCGAGCTCTTCCACGAGGCCGTTGAACGTGGCGAACGGACCGTCGAGCACCTTGACCGAATCGCCGATCTCGTAATCGACCGAAACCTGGTGGCGCGGCTGGGCGGCGGCCTGCTCGCGCGCGCCGAAGTAACGCGCCGCCTCGCGTTCCGAAATCGGCTGCGGCTTGCCGCTGGAGCCGAGGAAGCCGGTGACCTTGGGCGTGTTCTTGACGAGGTGGTAGACGTCGTCGGTCAGGCCCAGCTTGGCGAGCACATAGCCCGGCATGAACTTGCGCTCGACCTGGACCTTCTTGCCGCGCTTTACCTCGGTGATGGTTTCGGTCGGAACCTCTACCGCCTCGACGAGCTGCGACAGGCCCATGCGCTCGGCCTCTGAGAGGATCGAATCGCGGACCTTGTTCTCGAAGCCAGAATAGGCGTGAATGATGTACCAGCGGGCCATGGTCTTCTTTCGATAATCAGGCGAGCGACAGGAGCCAGCGCACGACGGCGCCAAACAGCGAATCGATACCGAGGAAGAACACCGCCAGCAGCACCATCAGGATCGCGACGAATATCGCGGTCGTTACGGTTTCCTGCCGTGTCGGCCAGTAGATCTTCGAAGCTTCCGCGCGCACTTGGCGCAGGAATTCGCCGGGGCTGGTCTTGGCCATGGCTGTCTCTCGCCCTGCTAGAAATCAACTATGAAAAATTCGGTATGCGCCTTCCGCCAAGGGCTCATCGCCGCCCCGGCTTCTTTGGGAAGACCGGGAGGGGCAAGCGATTGTCCTCTGTCGGAAGTGGCCGTGATCTAGCGAGGGATATGCGGATTTGCAAGCCGCGCCAGAAACGAGCCTTCGCTGCGGTACAGGATGGTTGCGCCGGGCGGCAGCCGCGCCGGCTGCTGGCGGCCGATATACCACAGGTAATCGGCCTGCCGCGCCGGTTCGAACGCCGCCAGATCGATCGGATCGCCCTTGCGGTAGAATATCCGCTGCGAAGGATCGGCGAAGCCCGGCCCGCCCTGCTTCAGCCGCAGCATGTGGATGCCGGGAATGGCGAAATGCGTGTTCACCAGCGCATCGCGGCGCACGGTGGCGTAGCTCGGCAGGTGGCCATAGGCCTCGAGCGCCCAGGCATCGCTGTCGAGCGCGACCGCGCCGGCCACCCGCGCCCCGCGCGGCAGACTGTCCAGCGCCGGCATCATCGCCGCCACTTCTCGCGACTGCGCGTGCCACGCGCTCGCGGTGACGCCCAGCCGCACCAGGAACAGCGCGGGGGCGATCCACAGCAGCCAGCGCGGCGCCCGCCAGTCGATCGCCAGGCAGCCGACCAGCAGCGCGGCGGCGATCAGGCGGTAATCGGCATAGTCGCCGCCGCCGAAATGGCGCGGCATGGCCAGCGTGAGAATTCCCAGCAGCAGCGCAGCCCAGCCCAGCCGCCCGTCGATCCGCCGCCGCAGCAGCGCCGCCGCGATGGCGAACAGGATCAGGACCAGCGTCGCGGTGTCCAGTTCCATCGACTGGTCGCGCATGGCCCGCATCCAGATCGCTATTTTATAGGTCAGGGCATTGCGCCCGAACGACAGCATGCCGGCGGCGGAAGTCCCGGTCAGCAGCACCGCCGCGAAGGGCAGCGTCAGCGGCCAGGGGCGCAGCACCGCGGCGAACCCCTTGGTCCGGCTCCATTCATAGCCGAACACCATCACGCCCAGCACGCCCCAGCCCGAAACGTGGAAGAGCCAGACGACCAGCGCCAGCGGCAGGAAAAGGGCCCAGCGCCAGCGCCATTGCTCGAGCCGCACCCAGAGCGCGAAGGCGAAAAGCGCCAGCGCGAGGCTGAGGCAGAAGTTGTAGAATCCCATCGACAGCGCCGGCGACCAGACGGTGGCCATGGCGAGACAGGACCCCACCCCGATCCTGCGGCGCAGCGTCCATTCCACGGCCAGGATGCCGAAGCAGGTCAGCGGCGCGATCATGAGGCCGAGCAGCCAGCCCCCGCGCTCCAGCCCGAACAGCGCCGCCATCGGGCGAATCAGCAGGTCCGCGCCGAGATTTCCGGTCCAGCGCCATTCGAAAGCATAATAGCGCGCCAGATCGGCATTGCGCCCGCCATCCAGCATCACGTGATAGCGGGCGAGATGCGACGGATAGTCGGTCATCTGCGGATAGGCGGCGACAAGGAAGGGCAGGCACGACAGCAGCGCCAGCGCGACGCCCAGCCACAGGCCCTCACGCGGGCCGGGCAAGGCGGCGAAACGGGACGGCGCCGGACTTTCGCGCAGCGCTATCGATTCGCCTGCTTGCATCGCATGGCCGCTTTCTTCGGGGAAAAGCTGGCAGGAGTGGAGGGACTCGAACCCACGGCCCTCGGTTTTGGAGACCGATGCTCTACCAACTGAGCTACACTCCTGCGGGCGCCGGTGCCTCTACGGGCTGGCGCGCGCGATGGCAAGGAAACTTGTGCGACGGGCGGGCAAGTTGTTGCCCGCGCGGTACATGCGGCGATTTCGCGGAACCAAAACCGGGCGCGGATCGGGCGCGGATTGTGGGTTCACGCGCCGGCTCGCGGTTTGCTACATTCGCGCGGTGCACGCCCCCGTCCCGCCTGCCATCGCGCCCGAACTGCTGCTGCTGGCTTACCGCAGCGGTATCTTTCCGATGTCCGATCACCGCGACGATCCCGAGATCTTCTGGGTCGAGCCGCGCCGGCGGGCGATCCTGCCGCTCGACGGGTTCCACCTCTCGCGCTCGCTGACCAAAGTGCTGCGGCGGGACCGCTTCACCGTCACCTGCAATCGCGATTTCGCCGCGGTGATGGAAGCCTGCGCCGCGCCGCGCCGGTCGGACGGGGGCGAAAGCTGGATAAGCCACCGCATCGCCGCCAGCTATCAGCAGCTCCACGCGCTGGGCGGGGCCCATTCGATCGAATGCTGGCAGGACGACGCGGACGGCAGGCCGGCGCTGGTCGGCGGGCTCTATGGCGTCGGCTTCGACCGGGTGTTCTGCGGAGAGAGCATGTTCAGCCGCGTGCCCGACGCGTCGAAGATCGCGCTGGCCTGGCTGGTCGCGGCGCTTGGCCGGGCCGGAGTGGAACTGCTCGACTGCCAGTTCATCACGCCGCACCTGGCGTCGATGGGCGCGATCGAGATCACGCAGCGGCGCTATGTGGCGATGCTGGGGGGGGCCCAGCGCCGCGCTCAGTCGGGCGTGGCGAGTGTCGCCGGCGCGGGAGCCGCGGGGGCCGGCGAAGCGGCAGGCGTCGATGCGGGCGCGGACGAAGCGGCGGCCGACGGCGTCCTGGCCCTGCCCGACGCCTTCGCCGCGCTGCTGGACGATGCGGCGGGATCGGCTTCCTCTCCGGGGAACTTCATCGCGCAGCTCTTGACCCACACGTCGTAGACCGGATGCTCGACGACATTGAGCGACGGCGAATTCTTGAACAGCCAGCCCGAGAACACCTTGCGCAGCGCCAGCGGCTGGCTGGCCTTGGCCCGCTCCTCGACGAAGACCTGGACGAAGGCGCCTTCCTCTGCCGGGCTTTCCCACGGCAGCGAGCGCTCGCAAGTGGCCAGGCGGACGATCACATTGCCCACGCGCCGCGCCTCGCCCGATTTGAGGACGATGTCCTGGGTCAGGTTGTTGCGCTTGTTGAGCAGGCCGATCGTCGCCACGCGATCCTTCACCGGCGTGCCGAATTCGCTTTCCTCGGCCGGCGCGCCGACCGGGGCGGACGCCAGAGCCTTGGGGATTTCGGTGGCCTGCGGCTCGACCTGATCGCCCGCATCGCCGCCGCAGCCCGACAGGCCGGCGCAAAGCGGCAGAAGCAGGGCGAGCGCCCGTTTCATCGGATCAGGCGTCCGGCGACCAGGCTTCGTAATCGCCGGTGGCGCGGGCGCGGCGGCCGCCGCGCTCCAGCGCGCCCTGCGGCCGATAGGCCTCGGTCGTGCCGGTGGCGTTAGGCGTGAAATCCGTTTCCCAGATGCGCGCGGGCGGCAAGTGGCTTTCGGGCACGCCGTCATAGCTGCCGTGCAGCCAGCCGTGCCATTCGGCCGGCACGCGGCTGGCGTCGTTCGCGCCTTCGTAGATCACCCAGCGCCGTTCGCTGCCGCCGAAGGGCTGGCCCGCCGGCACTTTGCTGCGGCCGCGGTAATAGCGGTTGCCCTGCGCGTCCGTCCCGACATGCTCGCCCTTGCGCGAGCTGTAGAGCAGCGTGCCGATGGTCGCGCCATCCCACCAGGTGAAGATCTTGGAGAGGATTCCCATGCCGACGCGCCTAGCGGATCGAAGGGGGTCCGGGCAAGCGGGAAGCTTAGAGACTGTTGGCAATGCGCCTGACCGCGCATGGCGGTACCAGCCCGCTCTCCCGCACGGCTACCCAACGGTAGTATTCTCTGGGTGGCCGGGCGGGGGAGCGGGCTGGTACCGCCTCGAAAATCGCTCTTCCGCGATTTTCCAAACAGACTCTCACCACTCGACCATGTCGCCCGGACCGATGCCCAGTTCCGCCGCGCGCCCGGCGTTGAGCTCCAGCACGCCGCTCACCCGGCCGGCCGAGGGCAGCGGCGTTTCCGAATAAGGCACGGCGTTCGCGGCGATGTTGAGGACGCGGCGATCGGCGCCGACGAAGACGATGTCGAGCGGGATCACCGTATTGCGCATCCAGAAGCTGGCCGGGCGCGGCGGGTCCATCGGGAAGATCATGCCTTCGTCCGCGCCCATTTCGGTGCGGAACATCAGGCCCTTCGCCTGCTCTTCTCCGGTGGCCGCTACTTCCACGCGGAAGGCGTGGCGCTTGCCGGCGTGCACGACGGTCAGCGGAATCACCTGAAGGCCGGAGACCGGATGGCGCGCGGGCGTTGCCGTCTGCTGCGGCGGCGCGCCTTCCGAGGCGCGGGGCGAACAGGCCGCGAGCATCAGCGCCAGTACCGCAACGCCCTTCATCATCCGCATCGCACTTATTCCTCTTCCTGCCCAGCCCATTCCTCGGCCCAGGCGATATCGGGCGCATGGATCAGGGCGCGGGCGCTGTCGAGCGAATGGCCCGCGCGCAGCATGGCGGCAAGCTGCTTTTCGCGCCGGGCCGGGTCGGCGGCGGGACCGAACGGCCCGAAGCGCCGCTTGCGCGCCATAACCAGCGCGGCGCGGCGCTGGTCGCCCGGCCCGGTGTCGAGCTCCGCCCGGTCCTCGGCGGCGATGCCGGCGGCGTCGAGCGCCTGGGCGACGCGCCGCAGGCCATAGCCGCGCCGCATCAGGCTGCCGCCCTTGGCGCGCGCATAGGCGGCGTCGTCGATATAGCCGCTGGCGGCGAAGCGCGCCGCCAGGTCGCCCACTTGCGGCTCCCGCTCGCCCGCCCAGCCCCGTTCGCGCAGCTTGCGCCGCAAATAGGTTTCCAGCTTCGCCCGGCTCGTCGCGAAGCGCGCCACATAGGCCAGCGCCAGCGCCTCCAGCAGGGCGGGATCGAGCGGCCTGGGCGGCCGCTTCGGGGAGTGGGGCGCGGACATTGCCCTATTCGTGCCACACTCGGCTCAGAATGGGGAGAGCGCGCGATCGCAAGGGGGAACACCATGCGCGGCCAAGCAAGATACAGCACCAGCGCCGATCGCACGAAAAAACTTCCAACAACAACGGGTTATCGCACATGAACGACACCGCGACGCTGGTGCCGAACGCCAATCCGAAGCTCGCCCCGACACCCAACGAGGACGATCTTCCCCGCCGGTTCGCCGATTTCGCCACATTCGGGGACGCGCTGGACTATGCCGCAAAGGGCAAGCGGGGCTTCAATTTCCACGATCCGCGCGGCGTGCTGGTCCGGCCTTATCCCTTCGCGGAACTGCGCGACGATGCCCGCGCCGCCGCATTCCGACTGATCGCGCGCGGCGTGAAGCCGGGCGACCGGATCGCGCTGATCGCCGAGACCGGGCCCGATTTCGCCGCGCTTTTCTGCGGCGCGGTCTATGCCGGCGCCTGGCCGGTGCCGCTGCCGCTGCCCACCAGCTTCGGCGGCAAGGAAAACTACATCGACCAGATCGCCGTCCAGATGGCGAGCGCCGAGCCGAAGCTGCTGCTGTTCCCCGAGGAACTTGCCGGCATGGCGATGGCCGCCGCCGAGCGCCAGGGCTGCGGCGGGGTAAGCTGGGAGAAATTCGCACGAGAGGACGCCGCGGAAACGTCGCTGCCGCAAGTGGGGCCGGACGACGTCTGCTTCCTCCAGTATTCCAGCGGCTCCACCCGCTTCCCGCACGGCGTGGCGGTGACGCATCGCGGCCTCCTCGCCAATCTGGCCGCGCATAGCCACGGCATGGAAATCGGCGAGAGCGACCGCTGCATCAGCTGGCTGCCCTGGTATCACGACATGGGCCTGGTCGGCTGCTTCCTGTCGCCCATCGGCAACCAGTTCTCGGTCGATTACCTCAAGACGGAGGATTTCGCCCGCCGTCCGCTGGCCTGGCTTGACCTCATCAGCCGCAACCCCGGCGTTTCGGTCAGCTTCTCGCCCACTTTCGGCTACGACATCTGCGCCCGCCGCGTGTCCAGCCAGACCAATGTCGCCGAACGCTTCGACCTGTCGCGCTGGCGGCTGGCCGGCAACGGCGCCGACATGATCCGCCCCGACGTGATGCAGGCCTTCGTCAACGTCTTCGCCGCCGCCGGCTTCAAGGCTTCGGCCTTCCTGCCCAGCTACGGCCTGGCCGAAGCGACGCTGGCCGTCACGCTGATGCCGCCGGGCGAAGGCATCCGGGTGGAGCTGGTCGAGGAAGAGCGCCTCTCGGGCACGCCCCGCGATCTTTCCCGCCCGGCCCGCTACCGCGCGATCGTCAACTGCGGCAAGCCGGTGCGCGGCATGACCGTGGAAGTGCGCGGCGAAAAGGGACTGCCGGTGGCCGATCATCATATCGGCAAGGTCTGGTGCAAGGGCAGCAGCCTGATGCATTCCTATTACCGCGATCCCGAAGCGACCGAAGCCTGCATGGCTGACGGCTGGCTCGACACCGGCGACATGGGCTACATGGCCGACGGCTATCTGTTCATCGTCGGCCGGGCGAAGGACATGATCATCATCAACGGCAAGAACCACTGGCCGCAGGACATCGAGTGGGCGGTGGAGCAGCTTCCCGGCTTCCACCAGGGCGATATCGCCGCTTTCGCGGTGGAGACCGAGAACGGCGAGGAAGTGCCCGCCGTGCTGGTGCACTGCCGCGTCTCCGACCCGGCCGAGCGCATCCGCCTGCACGACGAGATCCGCGACAAGGTCCGGTCGATCACCGGCATGAACTGCCTGGTCGAGCTGGTCCCGCCGCGCACCCTGCCGCGCACCAGTTCGGGCAAGCTCAGCCGCGCCAAGGCGAAGAAGCTGTACCTTTCGGGCGAAATCGAACCGTTCAAGCTCGCCGCCTGAGGCGGCTTTCGACCCGCTGCCGACGGGCGATCCCCCTCTTCGGAAGGGGGATCGCCGGCGGGCTCACCGCCTGATTGCCGTCAGGGCGCACGCATGGCATTCACCGGCCATGGCAGGAACGCGTCCATGACGCCGCCGGGATCGGGGGCGGATATCTCCGCGCCGCGCCGCGCCCGGCTGGGTGCGATCCTACTGGTCGCGGCGCTGCATGTCCTTGCGGTACTGGCGCTGATCCGCGCTTTCGCGCCCGACTTCACCGCGCGGGTGACGGACAATGTCATCGCCACATTCACCGTCACGGTCACCGCGCCGCCTCCGCCGCCGAAACCCGCCCCTTCGCCCGAACCTGCCGGGGCGGCCGCGCCCGAGGGTCGCAAGGCCCGGCCCAGGGCCGCCGCCGCGCCGGTTCCCAAAGTGGTCCTCACGACCCGCCCCGCCCCCAAAGTCGCGGGCAAG
>Ga0209813_10000028_pt1 | contig 69413 bp, 72 predicted proteins | sample EndMethybrTD3033_FD_187596 | JGI IMG/M metagenome (GOLD analysis project Ga0209813, IMG submission 187596) | Populus endosphere microbial communities from Tennessee, USA - Endosphere MetaG P. TD hybrid TD303-3 (SPAdes) (version 2) | ecosystem: Host-associated > Plants > Roots > Endosphere... | reverse complement strand
CTGTGGGGCGCTCCGCTCGATGGATTGGCCTACCAGCTCAGCTGGGTCGTCGGCCAGGCAGTGACCTGCAGATACTTCAACCCGGCGCACCAAGGCCCAGCCCGCACGCCCCCGACCGGCCGCTAGCCCCAGCAACCCAGCCCGCCGCCCAAACGGCCGCCATGCACGCTCCCGCCCAAAAGGAGCCTGCATGGCGGCCGCGCCAAACACCAAGCACCAAGCCGCACGTTCTCCCTCTCACTCACACCTCATACACCTGTTGCATTCCGCTCTTTTGCACGCAATACTAGAAAGACATGAAGAAAAAACCGGCCACACCCAAGCAAATCGTCAACCGCCGCGCCCGCCACGACTACGAGCTGGGCGATAGCTTGGTTGTGGGCCTGCAGCTAACCGGCGCCGAAACCAAAGCCTTGCGCACCGGCCACGGCCACCTGCGCGGCGCATACGTCACGGTAAAAGACGACGAGCTGTGGCTGCTGAACGCCACCATCACTGGCAGCAGCGGCATCCAGCTGGACGAGTCCCAGCAAACCCGCACCCGCAAGCTCCTGGCCAAGCGCCGCGAAATCAACAGCCTCATCGAGGCCAAACAGCAGGGCCGCAGCATTGTCCCGCTGGCCATGCTGACGGGCGGCCGTTACATTAAGCTGCGCGTTGCCATCGGCAAGGGCAAAAAACGCTACGACAAACGCCAAACCATCAAAGCCCGAGACGAAGCCCGCACCATCGCCGCCACCCTCAAACGCCACGTATCATAAATCTCACCACACCATCCCGGCCAACCATTGCAAGCCGGCCGTATCTTCGCTATAATTCCCCCTGTTATTGCAGGCCTATCGGTCCGCACAGCAATATTCCGGGGTAGCTCAGCGGTAGAGCGGGTGGCTGTTAACCACTAGGTCGCTGGTTCGAATCCAGTCCCCGGAGCCAAGATAGAGTCAAACATTAGCAGAGGTAATTACCTCTGCTTTTTATTATGGGCGAATAGCATCGGTGAAGTTAGATCTCAGTTTATAATTTAAATGACTGAGAATTGTGTTATTTCAATTATTTGTGTATACTCGGAATATGGACAGAGATAAAGTTCTTATATTTGCCGATCACGTAGGGCGTTTTTATGCCCAGCGATACGGCTTTCCACCGGTCACCGGTCGTGTCATTGGCTATTTAGGCGTATGCGAGCCCGCCAAGCAATCAATCAACGACATAGCCGACACGCTTCTCACAAGTCGTAGTGCAATAAATAACGCTATCAAGCAGCTTGAGTTGCAAAATTTAATAACCCGCACGCGCCCAGCCGGTACACGCGCTGACCTTATTGGCTTTAACCCTAGTGGGTGGCAAACCAGTGGTTTTGATTCAAGCGAATACACCGAAATGGCCTCCTTGTTGCGCGAGGGCTTGCAGCTGCTGGGTGATGACAAGACCGAACGACGCGAAGCGCTTGAAATTGCCGTTTCTTTGAATGAATATTTAGCGGAAAAACTTCCTAAAATTTACGAGGAGTTTATGACCTACCACAACAAAAAAGCTGCTAAGAAAAAGTAAGGGGGAGTATGGAAATAGCAATTGTTGTCAACGAGCTCAAAAAGTCATTTAAAAAGAACGACGTATTAAAAGGAGTCACTTTCACCGTCGAAAGAGGGAAGGTCTTTGCCCTGTTGGGCAGTAATGGTGCCGGCAAAACCACCATCATTAATATCCTAACTACGCTTATCCCTGCCGACGATGGCGTGGCAACTATCAGCGGTTTTGATGTAGCCAAACATCCTGATAAGGTACGCAAGTCTATCAGCCTTACCGGGCAGTTTGCTGCCGTAGATGACATTCTCACCGGGCGCGAAAACCTAGAATTAATCGCCGACTTGCGGCATACGAGCAACTCGGCGGATATTGCAGCAGACCTGCTTGAAAAGTTTGGCTTAACCGATGCTGCCGATCGCAGGGCGCAGACCTATTCTGGGGGCATGCGACGTCGCCTGGACATTGCCATGAGTCTTATAGGAAATCCGCCAATTATATTTTTAGACGAGCCAACAACCGGTCTCGACCCCGAGGCTCGAAATGATATGTGGCAAACCATAGAGGCACTTGCCGCCAGTGGTACAACTATCTTCTTGACTACACAGTACCTTGAAGAAGCCGACGAACTGGCCGACACTATAGCGCTTCTTCATGAAGGCAAGATTGTTGCCAGCGGCTCCGCACACGAACTCAAGAAGCTGGTTCCGGGCGGTTTGGTGGAGCTGACTTTCCACGATGAAAAGCAGCTTCACGGCGCAATCGATATATTGAAAAAACACTTTAGGGTAACAGCGGGCGAAAACCTGACCCTTATTGTGGAAATTGGTGAAGGTGCAAAAAACCTCGCCGACTTATTTATCCAGCTCCGTGATGCACATATAGAACCAGTCGACTTTTCTCAAAAACTACCAACGCTCGATGACGTATTTTTCAAAGTCACTAGAAACAAGAAGGAGGATAAATAGATGGGCGATTTTAAAGATACCTGGACAATGGCAAAGCGCAGCTTGCGTCACATTGTACGAAGCCCAGACACCATCATTACCGTGGTTCTGACACCAATTGCACTGCTGCTACTCTTTGTGTATGTATTTGGCGGCGCTCTAGGGCAACAGACTCATGGGCTGAGCTATGTTAATTTCCTGACGCCGGGCATTATAATCATGACTGTCATCAGCGGCATCGCCTATGCCGCGTTCCGACTGAGCAATGACATTCAAAAGGGCATCATTAATCGGTTCAGAACTATGCCGGTTGCTCCTTCATCGATATTGGGCGGCCAGGCTGCGTCGTCGACCCTGTCTAATTTATTCTCTTCTCTACTGGTGCTAGCCGTAGCCTTTGCGATTGGTTTCCGTTCTAGCGCTGGTTTGATTGAGTGGCTGATTTTTGCTGGATTGGTTACGCTTTTTACATTAGCGACAACGTGGATGGCCATATTCTTCGGTCTGCTGGCAAAAACAGCTGAAGGCGCGGGTTCGTTCAGTTACATCCTGATGCTACTTATCTTTATCAGCCCTTCATTTGTGCCAACAGAATCAATGACTTCGGTTCTACGTGGATTTGCAAACAACCAGCCCCTTACCCCAATTGTCGAAACTATGCGCTCACTCTTAATTACCGGCACGCCCGGCGATAAAGCCTGGCTTGCCCTTGCATGGTGCCTGGGTATTCTAGCCGTTTTTTACGCCGGGTCACTGCGGCTATACCGCAATAGAACCGTATCGGCGTAGATAATATCGGAAGTCTCTTTCATGCTTTAGCGTGAACCGTGATGCGTACGTGCATTGCGTGCTATATTGATGTTCATGAGTATACAAATAACACTTGACCCGGCTCAAAGAAAAACCTACCTTGATACGCTGCTTGCAAATGACGGCCTAACACACATCGAGGAAGACCCCGACGCCGCATATTGTCCCATCTCACTTACGCAGACACCGGAGCTACTAAAGCCGTACGTGCAGCAGCGTCAGGACATCCTGATGAATAAAGTCTTGGCGGCAGCAAACATTACGGCTTACGACCCCGCATCGGCGCCATACTCCCCGGACACCAATCTCACCTCCCAGCCAGACGAGGTATATTTGGTCGACTCAAGCAAAATTGTAGGCGCACGGTTTTTCGTAGGCCATAACCTCCTGCCGTCCACGGGGTACGGCGTAGAAGCGGAGAAGGCGAAGCTTTTCAACCGTATTTCGGTTATTCTGGTTGACGCGAATGTGCGCGTATCAAGAATGCAGCCGCACCGGGCAATATATTTACAGTACAGTAATTTTTTGGCGGAGCATGAAAAATTTATTCCCGTTTTTGAACTACTGCGCCAGTACGAACCTGGCATGGGTTTTGACAATGGCGTGCCCGCACTGCTGGGCTTCGGGAAGGACTCGGGGAAGGTGGTTAACCTAGAGCGTGAGGTTTACTCACAGTTTCCAGAGCTACAATACAAGTACGATGGCACCAAGGCTGTCGCGCAGCTAGACGTCACCAATCCCGAAATATTTTATGAGTATCGCACGAAGGGAGCTGGGCCGCGAGCGTAGCCGGCTGCCGCCCATAAACATGTAATGGCAAAAGTAGACATACCCGCTTTCAAAAAAGAACTAGAAAAAATCCTTGGCGCCAGCTCCGTGCAGTCCGCGTACCGCGTCAGCAAGCGTACCAACAAATACCATAGGCAAGTATACGCCCTGCGCGGCGACAACTTTACCTACGAGGCCGCACTGGACGACAAGTGGATTGGCTACGACCTGTACATCGTGGGCGGGGACGGCGTGCTTGGCGCCGACATGTCGGTAGATACCGACAACTATCCCATCTACGGTGCGCCCCACGAGGAAGTGGCTGCCGATATTTTCCGTGAGGGAATACAGCTGCTTCGACAAATTCTGGACGGAAAAGTGCTATACTCCCTGGGCTCCAAGGCCACCATTCTAGCTATAGAAGCAGGCAGCAAGAAATACTTGGTCAAAAAAGAGAAGAAAGGATTCTTGGGCTTCTACTCATCGACAACCCAAGAAATGCCAGCAAAAGAAGTCGCCCACATGAACCTCCAGCGGCTGAGATGAACCGCGCGCGGATGGGCGCGGGTGCTGCTTGCATTGTATACGTATGCTTTTTGACATAATCGTGATATAATAGCAGCAGCAAGTTATTCTACACCTTATCCAAGCGTACAGTGCAGCCATCGTAAAAGCTCATTCTATTCTCGGCTATAGCGCAGAACCTATCTCGCGTAATATCAGCTCAAAGAAAGGCTAAAAAATATATGGCTACGAAACTATTTGTAGGCAAACTATCATTTAACACCACAGACGACAGTCTGCAGGCACTGTTTGCTCAGTACGGTAAAGTGGTGAGCGCTAACGTCGCCACCGACCGCGAAACGAACCGGTCCCGAGGGTTTGGTTTTGTCGAAATGGAAAACCAGGAAGAGGCCCAGAACGCTATAAACGCGCTTGACGGCACGACATTTGAAGACCGCGTCATTGTGGTTAATGTAGCTCGCCCCAAGGAAGATCGTCCGCAAAACCGAGGCGACTTTCGTGGCAACTTCCAACGCCGCTAGGACGACACCCGCAACCGGAAAGCTCGGCACCGCCGAGCTTCTGTTTCGGTCGGCGCAAAAAATGGGGCTGTGCCCAAACTGGGTCACCCCCAACGGTTTATTCGCCGTGCTGGTGAATGGGCAAGAGCAGTATATAAACTTTGCGTGCAGCCCGCTCAACTCGCATACCAGCGCCAGCCTGGCCAAAGACAAATACCTGACGCGCCGAATTCTAGAGCGCCACGGCCTGCCCAATATACCTTTTGCACAGCCACAGTCGCAGGCCGAGGCGGCAAACTTTTTGCGCCAGCACCCAAAGACAGTGGCAAAGCCCATTGCCGGCAGCGGCGCGCAAGATATTCATATTATAACCACCGTCTCACAGCTGCGGAGCCTGGACATTACCCGGTACATTCTTGAAGAATACATTGCCGGCCAAGAGCTGCGCTACCTGGTACTGAACGGGACGACCATAGGCGTACACCGCAGCGATTACGGAACGTCCGTGCAGGCCGACCGGCCGCTGCAGCGCATTTCGTATCACCCTTCGGCGTGGGACCCGGCGCTGGTTTCTTTGGCTGCGCAGGTGGCGGGCATATTGGGGCTGAAGTTTGCCGCCGTTGATTATTTGGTGGATGCTTCGGGGCGCACATACATTCTGGAGGTCAACACCACGCCCGGGCTGAAATGGTTCCACGCGCCCAGTTCCGGGCCGGTCATAGACGTTGCCGGTCAGTTCCTGGAAGCCATATTCAAAACACGCAAGAAACGCGCGCTTGCCCAGGCGGGGAACGCATGAAACACTTTGTAGGAAACACGCAAAACGGTTTGCCCGTATATGTCGACCTCATTGGGTCCGAGGCGGCCAAGCACCTTGCCCGCGAGCCGCGCCTGCTCACCCTGGCCGCCGAAGCGCTGAAATGCGCCGCGCCAGACAAGCCGGTTGTCAGCCTGGAATACGACATGGGCCGCGCGGTGGGCTACGACTTTGTAGTAAAAACAACTGATGCCGACGTTATCTTTTACGTCCGACTCTTGCGCGAGTCCACCTATACACGGTTTACCAAAAACGGCAAGCCGCTTGCCACCAGGCATATATCAATGGTCCTGCGCCGCAGCCAAGACGGCACGGCATACAGCATAGACAACATATGGGTAGGGCACATTGCGCCGGCCCGGCCTGGCAGCGCTGACGAAACCCCCAAAAGCAAACAATACTGGGAAACCCACGCCTTTGTTTTCGAGAACCAACCCATCCAGCCCCGTACACTAACCAAAACCTGCCCGTACTAAACAGCCCGAAAAGCCCGCGGCCAAACGAGGCGGGGCTCCACCGCTGCACGCCCGGCGTCCGCCAAAACATGTACGCTGCGCGGCTTTTTGCTATAGTCAGGACATGTATACCATAGCTGTTTTAGACTATCGCTTGCCGCCGGAAGCTCAGGCGCATATTCAGGCACTGGCCGCCAACCATGTTACATTCCCCAAAGCCCGTTGCCCTGAAGGCCAACGTGTGCAGCGAACCGGCAATGCGGAAATTGTGCTGGTGACACCATGGGAGAAAATAGACGCAGCATACCTGGACGCGTGCCCTCGGCTGCAGTACATCGGACTATGCGGGACGTCCACGGCGAACATTGATCTTGCAGAGCTGGCCAAGCGAGGCATAGCCTTCAGCAATATCGTCTCGCACGACAAAGAAGCCGTGGCCGAATATTTCTTCATGCAGCTGGTATGTCTGGCGCGCGGCGCTGGCGTGTACCAGTGGAAGGTGCACGAAGAGCACGAGCTGGCCGGCCGGCGCATGGGCATCATTGGCCTGGGCGCGGTTGGGCAGGCCATTGCCCACATGGCGCTGGCCTACAAAATGAAGATTGCCTACTACAGCCCACACCGCAAACAAGCCTGGGAAGCGCGCGGCCTGGAATATATGGAAAGGCTGCAACTTGTTGCGTCCAGCGAGATTGTGGTGGTGTGCAGCCCAACAAACGTCACGGTTCTGGACAAGGCAGCGTTTGCAGCAATGCAGCCAGGCAACATAGTGGTGCAGGCGGGCGCGGGCAGCTCATTCCAGGAGGAGGCGTTTTTGGACTGGATTGCCGAGGATGGCAACTTCGCCCTGCTTGACATGTCTGCAGGCGAAGCAAACTACCAACGATACAAAAACATACCGCGCGTCATTTTTCCGCAAGCTGTTGCCGGCGACACGTACGAGTCCAACCAACGGCGCGGCAAACGGGCGCTGGAAAACCTACACCATTTTCTAAAAAGCCAGCAGCGCAACCCCAAGTAAGCTCGCCAGCACACACGCCAGGCAACCAACACATACGCCCGGGTTTTGGCGCGCGGCATTTGGCACAAGCGTATTGAACCATTGGGCTGGCTGCGCTATATTTGCGAGTATGGACAAACCCGGCAAACCGGCAAAAGGATGGGCCATGGTGGCAAGCTACACGGCCCAGCGCCGGCGGTTGATCGCTTTGATTGCGGCACTGCTTGTCGATGCCGTTTTTGGCTTTGCGCTTACAACACTTATCGACTTTGACCCTTCAAAACATAGCGCCATGCAGACTACCGTTCTGGTGTTTCATTTGCTTATCGCAGTAGGGATCATCGTTGGCGGCATACTTCAGGTGGCGTCGGCCGTACGCGCGGCTACGTTGCGCGCGCCGGTGCTCATAGGATTCCTGGGGTCAGTGGCGGCGTTTGTTACGGGCGGCATATCGGCTGACAGTGGCAACGATCGCGCCGTGTTTCTGATGGCAACGTGCTTTTTGGTTGCGCTGACAGCGTACGGGTACACCCTTGCCCGGCTGCAAACGGCGCGCGTCAACACAAAATAACACCAAGGGGGACGAAGTGACGCTCACACTCATTCACAAAGAACATGTCGTAGACAACGTATGGATTTTTCGTTTTCAGCCCAGTCAGCCGTTGACATGGACCGCCGGCCAGTACGTGCGCGTGGAACTGCCGCACGACAACCCGGACGAGCAGGGGACCAAACGCTGGTTTACCAACTCGGCCGCACCGTATGAAGGCGTGATGCAAATAACCACCCGCGTCACAGACAGCACGTTCAAGCAAACCCTGGCAAAACTGAACGAGGGCGACACCCAGCTGCAGCTTATTGAAAACCCGGAGGGCGACTTTGTGTGGCAAGATTCCGGCCTGCCGGTCATCTTCATTGCCGCCGGCATTGGCGTCACGCCGTTTCACAGCATTCTAAAACAGCGGGCGCACGACCACCTGCCGCTGCACGTTACACTCATATATAACGGCCGCACCCCAGACCTGCCGTTCAAGGACGAGCTGGCGAGTTGGGCGGCAGCAGACCCGCAGCTAAAGGTGACGTACGTCATTGGCGAGCAGCTGGACGCCGAAAAACTAGCCAGGTTGGAGCCGCACATCAACCAATCGCTAGTGTACCTGTCGGGGCCAGAGCCCATGGTGCAGGCGCTGGGCAAAGATCTGCAGGACCACGGCCTGCCGCAAGCACAGTTCAAGCACGACGACTTCCCCAACTACACCCAGCAAAACTACTAGCCCGAGGGCGCACGTGACCGGGGTTCACGGCAACAAATGTACGACAATCCGGCCAAACACGGCGGCTTCCAGCATAAAACATCCGCAAACTGTGCTATCTTTGCTTCATGAATCTACTACCCGAACATTTACCAGACGGCTACACCTTTACTGACACTACAACCGCGGACGAAGTTATCCAGCTGCGCACCGCCGGCGACTGGGGCACGGTAACAGACCCGGGCATTTGGCAGACAGTCATTGACCAGTCCCTGGCCACCGTTGGCGTGCGACATGACGACAGCGAGCTGGTGGGCGTTGGGTTTTTGGCTGGCAATATTCGGCATGCTGTGCTGTGCGATTTTATTGTCCACCCGGACCACCGCGGCCAAAAGATTGGCCTAGCGCTGCTGCATCGCCGCGTTAACATTGCCGACGAAATGGGCATCCCGTATTTGTACACCGAGCTTGCCCCAACCAACCGCCTAGTCAACCGCTACGTTGCTCTGGGCTTTGTGGCAACCGGCCACGCCTACACCCGTGCCGCACGCCGCCACCCGGCCGAACAAGCCGCCATGGGCACCACCGGCACCACCACGCCCATTGCCAATCCCGGCCGCATCCGCGCCTAGTTTGCCGTGGGCACGGCTGCTTCGGGGTATTGACAAAAAATAAGAATAGGGTATTTTAGACAACATGTCCGAGTTAACGTTGGTAAAAATACCCGTGCACGTCATAGGCAACCTATCCAGCTACGAGCTGGACGCCGAGCGTGTTATTGGCGTTGCCGGCCCACAGTCGCCAACCGTGCTCGAGCACGGCTACCGCCCGGACGGGTCGGAAACCGAGGAGTCCGTCTGCCTGGACGATGACACCACTGAACGGATTATTGACCTATACCAGCGCACCATCCACCGGGAGCACTCGGCACGCGAATATTATAACTGTCACATTTTTGCAGCCTACGCATTGGGCAAGATAACCCGGCTGCGTTATCCGTGCAGCCTCAATACCACTTCCAGGACGCCCATACCCGACGGCGCGCCGTTGTCCAGCGGCGAAGCATACGGCGTGACAACAGCCTCGGGCGAGATCAACCACAGCATTTTGGGCATTGACCGGCCCACGCACAACCTTAGCGTGATCGGAGACTTCATGCCGCTGGTTGTCAGCCGCAACGAAGACATTGTGCCGTTTTACAACGCCGAGCGCCTGCAGCGAGTTCAGTTTGCCACTCAACACATTGCCGAAACTGCTATTGCGTCGTCGATGTAAGAAACTTGGTGAGAGCAGTGAAGGCCTGCTTGCCGTCGTCATTGAGCGTGAACTGGTATTCGTGCGGCAGGCTGGGCGTGTGGTTTTTAGGATAAAACAACGTGGTGACTGGCACGCCTAGCGAGGTAAGCTTGGCGGCAAAGGGAACCGACTGCGCGTTGGTGAGCGGATCGCCATTGCCTCCGGTGATGAACGTGGCTGGGAATGCCTTGGTGGCGTAGTAATACGTTGAGGCTTGGCGAACCCGCGGGCCAGACTTGTTGCGCGAGCCGGTGAAGGCCCACACCGTGACGTCATCGCCCCAGCTGACAATTTTGGGCAGGGTGGCATCGGGCTGGGTAAGCCCCTGCATTTTATAAATGCCGCAGAACAAGGCTACGCCCCGCAGGTGCGCCGCGGCCAGCGAGGGCTGGATGCCCACGGCTTTGGCATAGCTGGGGCTGGTGATGATTGCCGCCATTTGGCTGGACAACTGGGCGCCGGCAGAGTCGCCGGCCAGCACCATATTGCCCGCGTTGGCGTGCAGGCGCGCGGCATTGGTTTGCAGGTAGGCATAGGCGTCGTTCAGCTGGTGCAGCGGCGTTGGGTAGGTTGCCTGGGGCGCCAGCGAGTAATCCACGGACGCCACCACAAACCCTTGGCTGGCCAGCAGGCTGTAGTAGGGCGCGGCGTCTTTTTTGTCGCCCGACAGCCACGCGCCGCCATGCGTCCACACCACAACCGGCAGCGTTTGCTGGGTTTGGATAACCGAGTTTGGCACGTACACGTCCATCAGCTGGTGCGCATCTTTGCCGTAGCGCTGGTCTTTCAGCACGGTTACCGGCTGCGCCGGGATATCGCGCTGTAGCGCCAGCAATGTCTTGTGGCCGCCGCGGTTGAATACCGCCCGAATAACCAAAGCGCCCGGCCACGGGCTCACCCGAAACGCAACTGCCACCAACAGTGCCACTGCCGCCACGCAGCCCACGGCCCACAAGGCCAATCGCTTCCAGTGCCGCACCCGATGTTTTGTTTGTTTTCTCGCCATAGCGCTTGTTGTTACATACACATACTATGCTACATGCGCGCCGTGTTCAAGTGCGCCGTGTTCGCACACCGGGGCCGATTGGGGTATACTTACTGCCAAAGTCAAGAAGGAGGTTTCATGGCCGACAACCCACCCATTGTGCAGCGCATTGCCACAAAGGCGCTCATTGTCAATAGTAAAGGGCAGCTGCTGATTTTGCGCGAAGCCAGCACCTACAAAGACGGCACCAACGTGGGCCGCTACCACCTGCCTGGCGGCCGGCTGGAACCGGGTGAGGCCTACCTGGACGGCCTGCGCCGCGAGGTTGACGAGGAAACCGGCCTGACAGTAACCATTGGCAAGCCAGTGTATGTGGGCGAGTGGCGGCCGGTGATCCGCGGCGTGCCCAACCAAATTATTGCCATATTTTTCCTGTGCAAACCGCAGGACGAAGCTGCCAGCGTACGGCTCAGCGACGAACACGACGACTTCCAATGGGTGATGCCCGCCGACATCCACCAGTTCGACCTCATGTCGCCGGAAGACAAGGTGATTGCCGCCTATGTAGAAAGCCTGGGCCAGTAACTCATGCGCCGCGCGACACTGCCATGCTAACCGGCGCCGAGAACGCCTCGGCCATCCGCAGCGTCATGCGCGAAACAGCCGAAGCATACACAGACCCAGCGTTTGATACCAATGCGCCGCCGGATGTTGACCACATTGCCGCCATGCACGACGTCACACTGGACCAGCTGGCGCACAACAAAGTGCGGCGCTACGCCCTGGCCACGGCTGCCGTGCATTTTCTGATGAACGAAACCGTGAAGGGCGAGGGGCCGGCTGCCCAGTTCCGCCACGTTCAGCCTGCGCACGCCGAACACATGGCGCCGCTGACCATGCTGCAGTCAAGTGCCCGTAACACCATTCGCCACACCAGCACGCAGCTGCAGGCAACGCACCGTGCCTTCCGCTACGCGCTGGAAACGTACATAGACCTCAGCCAGGACGATCCGCAGGCGGCAATTTCAGAGGAAGCTGAAATATTGGATGGGGGTAATTTGCCCGGGGACGGCGCCTCACTGGTTGGCGTTACAGCCAACGCCATGGAAGCCCATGCGTTCACTCGCCAGCTGGACGGCAGACGGCGCGCGGCAATTGCGCATGGGCTGCTGTCGATAGTAACCGGACGCGCGTCCAAACACCTGGACGTTTTCATGTTCACCACGCCGCACTGGGAAGAAACCATTGCCCGCGGCGTAAAGCTGGCGCCGCGCGGCCAGGCGTACGCCCTGGTGCAGCCAGACGGCAGCAAACTGTTTTCCATTCCGGCCGACCGGCTGCAGGGCTTGTCGCCCGAGGGCCCGCTGCTGAAATGCCCAGCCCACCAGCGGCTGCACGGCGCCCGCTATACCGCGCTTGAACAAGGGCTGCACGCCACCATCAACCTTGCCCACACATACGGCATGTACGAAATTCCATACACCGGCCAGGAGCCAGCCCAGCCATAGTGCACGGCCCGGCGTGCCGGCCGGGCGTTTTTGCGTATGTCCTAGGCGCGGCGTAGTGCTTGTGTATATACTATGAACATCGCGAAATAAGGAGCAGAAACATGGACAGTCAGCACGAAGGTATGTTTGATTTTGTAGCCGAACGCCCAATGGCACTGGCAGCCGCGGCAGTCTTGGGCATGGCCGCGCTGACCGGCTGCCAAGCAAAAGGCGGGCACGGCAACACAAGCGCACCAAGCGCAGCAGAATGTTCGAATGCACAAAAGAACGCCCTGCGCGCGCACGTCAGCCACGACCTCGAAAACTACGGCTACATCGTTGACGGCGTCACCGAACGCATTGCCTACGAGTGTCACGACGGCGGCCACGGCATGTCCAATGGCGCGGTAACCGCTCGGCTACGGCTGGACAAGTGCTCGCAACTAACCGCCCACCTTTTTGGCATTGGCGCCTACACCAACAGCGCGGGAAGGAGCACGTCGTTCTCATGGGAAGTGGACAAACTGAACGGCCATACCATCACCGTCATCCAGGGCAAGCCCAGCGCCCACGATGTAGTGAAAGCGGTCGCCGGGGACGGTGGGGCCAATAAAACCGCCCGGGCTCTGGCCAAACGCTGCCGGTAACTGTGACTCCAGGGTGCACCGTCATTTGCATACTTTAAAATAAACTTGCGAATTTTTTAATAAAAGTGTATTATACGGTTAACCTATCCGTGGGATACGTCCCGCCAGTTTAGGAGGTTCTTTAAGTTTCTGGCACTGCCTTTCTGTTTCTCATGCCTCTGAAGTATGACCGAAAGATTGGAGCACACCCATGAACGGCAACGGCTACCTGCCCACCGAAGCACTGCTCGAACGGGCCACCTCGCCCGTCTACGGCGACGAAGCCATCGAGCTCATCCGGGGTCACACCGTGCTGGTTACCGGCGCGGGCGGGTCCATCGGATCCGAGATCGTCCGGCAGCTGCAGCACCTGGGCGCCGGCAAGATTGTCTGCGTCGACAACAACGAGTACGCCCTGTACTTGTTGGAGCGCGAGCTGACCGGCACCGCCCTGCTGGTGGACGAAACCATGGTCCTGGCCGACATCCGCAACCCGCGGGCCCTGAACGCCATCATGGCCAAGCACCAGCCGGACATCGTCTTCCACGCCGCGGCGTGCAAGCACTTGCCGCTGCTGGAACGCTCGCCCGACATGGCCGTCCTGACAAACGTGCTCGGCACCCACAACGTGGCCGAGGCGTGCGTGCAGCACGGCGTCAAGAGGCTGGTCAACGTCAGCACCGACAAGGCCGCCAACCCCATCTCCGTGTTGGGGATGAGCAAGCGGCTGGCCGAGATCGTCGTCCGCGCCCACGCCGGGCAGGGAACCCAAGTGGCTTCCGTCCGGTTCGGCAACGTGTTTGCCAGCCGAGGCTCGTTCGTCGAAACCTTCGTCTGGCAGATGGACAACGACCAACCGGTCACCGTGACCGACGAAGGCATGACCCGCTACTTCATGACGATCCCGCAGGCCGCCGGCCTGGTGATCGAAGCAGCGGTGATGGCCGACGCCGGCAGCACGTTCGTGCTCAACATGGGCGCGAGTTACAACATCCTGGACTTGATCTACCGGTACGCCGAGATGATCAACGCCGAGCCCAACATCGTCTTCACCGGCAAGCGGCAGGGCGAGAAGCTGGACGAAGTCCTCTTCGACCCCACCGAAACCCGCAAGCCCACCGTCCACCCGGCCATCTCGACCGTCATGGTCGACGATGCCATCCCCCTGGAGGACATCCTCGGCCTCTGCATCTCCGCAGCGGAAGTCGGAACCGACAACCCCGCGGCAGAGATCCGAGACCTCCTGACCACCCTCATGACCAACCACCCGTCCGCTCCCATGATCCTGGAGACCTGAAATGTCGCTCCTCTGGCTGACAATCCTCGCGCTGCCGCTTCTGGCCGTGCTGATCGACGGCACTGCCGGCGTTCGCGCCCGCGGCCGCACCTTCGAGTTCGGCGGCCGGACTGTCGAAACGTTCCGCGTCCTGGTTCCCATCTGGGGCCGCGTGGAGTACCTGCAGAACGTCGACTACCTGCGCCAGTACGGTGACCGCGTCACCCTCTGCACCACGGGCGACGAGACCGACGAGTTCTACGCCGGCCTGGAGGCCATCGCTGCAGCCAACGGTTTCCGGATCTTCCGGGACCGGCCGCAGGGACGAGCCGCTCGAGCCCGTGCGCACACGCACAAGCAGCGGGCCACGTCCGGCACCATCCGGGACCGGCTGATCCGCAACGTGCTGCACACGGTCACCGAGCCGTACGTCGTGCCGCTGGATGCCGACACCACCACGCACCAGCCCATCTCGTTCCTCGTGGGCGAACTGGTACAGCGCGGGCTGGACATCGCGTCCATCCGCCTGGTGCTGAACAACCCGGACGACTCGCTGCTGACCCGTCTGCAGCGGTTCGAGTACCGGCTGGCCATGCAGATGCGCTTCCTGGCGCCCTGGATGGTCTCCGGTGCCTGCCAGGTGGCCAAGACCGAGGTCCTGCGTGACATCATGGACCACCACTCGTTGTTTTTCCAAGGCAACGACGTGGAGATCGGCGTCATCGCCCAGGCCCGCGGCCACAACATCGGACACATCCCGTTCGAGGTGGTCACCGACGTCCCCAGCGGCCTCAAGCCCTGGGCCCGTCAGCGCCTCGCGTGGGCGGGCGGCGAGTTCCGGCTGTTCATCGTGAACAGTTGGCTGGTGGTGAAGCACCCGTTCTTCTGGTTCTACGGCGGCATCGTTGCCATCGTCGGCCTGTTCTTCCGCTGGTGGGCGCTGACCGAGCCGGGCTACTCGCTCGCTACCTCGGTGGCGCTCTATGTGGCCCTGGCCATCTACGTCCACTGGAAGGCCAAGAACGCCTGGCTGCTGCTGATGCCGCTCTACACCTTCGTGTCGAGCATGATCCTGACGCCGCTGGGCATCCTCTGGTACTTCAAGATGGCCATCGAAGGCCACAACTGGGGCATCATCCGGCCCAAGCGGAACGAGCCCGTGGCCTAAAAAGCCACACCACCAACAACAGAAAGACACCAGCAACGTAAGGACTGGACGGAGCCGGGCGGTTCATAGCATTCGCGAAAGCGAAAACCTATGACCACCCGGCCCGTCCCTACACCAGTGCGCATAACCGCGGTTGTGCCCAGTGATGTAGCCGGCAGTTTGGCTTATTGCGCCGTGCTTGGTATGATAACGCTTATGATTACACCCATTCCTCAAACAAATCTACCAGCCGCGGCGCCGCAAGTTTCAACCGTAGCTTCGCCGGATCAACAAGTGCTCAACCAAGACAACCTAACGCAAATCATCCGCGAAATTGCCCTCCGGCATTTGGTGGACGGATCGATAAAAAACGACGAGGCACAGCAAATTGTCACCGGCGTACAAATAATGGACCTGCGCGACAACCACCTGATCGTCAACCACAACCAAGACACCGAGCAGTTCGCCGCCAGCATCAACAAGCTGCCCGTGGCCTGGCTGGTGCTGCAAGACCTGCGCGCTGGCACGCTAAGTCTCAACCAAACCATGACGTGGCTGCCCAGCGACGTCCGCGCCGGCAATGGCGTATACGACCAACCAGGAGCGCCCACCACGGCCAGCTTGGGCGATGTTTTGTTCGACATGCTGAACCGGTCGGGCAACACGGCCGTGCGCATTTCTGTCAACTACGCGCTGGGCGGCGCTGCCGCTGTGAACGCGCGCTGGGCACAGTACCCCCAGCTGTCACACACCTATTTGCAGCCGCTGGACGCCAACCGTTTCTACCTGGGCAACTCCACACCGCACGACTCGCTGTGGGCGCTGAAACAGCTCATGGCCACCACCGATCAATACTCATCGTTCATGAAAAACGCACTAGCCACCAACATATACACCGACTACGGCGTGCGCTCGCAGCTGGCCGGCAACGGCTGGATTGTGCTGGTAAACAAGGTGGGTATTTTGGATGACTCCACCGGCGACAATCGCCACGACGTGGGCATTATATACAACACGAACACGCACCGGTCGTTTGGCTACTCGTTCATGACAACCTCGCCCGAGGAAAACCCGGCCGCCACACCGCAGGCCGAACAATCACTAAAAGACATGGGCCGCTACACCCTGCGCTTTGCCGGCGACAAGCCCGGCAGCATGCAGCCTTTTGCCGCGCCCAATGCCGCCACCCTGCACGAACACCACAAGATGCTATACTAGTGGCATGAACGATTTCCAGGATTTTCTTCGTGGCGCCAGCAGCCCAGCTGTTGAAGCCATTGACGCAACACTGGATGCGCGCAGCAAGCAGCTAGCCAACCCCGCGCTAAACCCCATGCACGATCCAGCCGAAGCCAGAAGAAGGCTAAGCAGCGAAGCCCTGGATGTTTCCTTGGCAATATATAGCGACGATAGCGTTGAAACGGTAGAAACGGAAATAGCCGACCTAGTGTACTCGGCGCTGGTTGCCGCCCGCAGCCACGGCAAGCCAGCCCGGCTAGGCAACGTGCTGGGCATTCTGGCCGCACGCAACCAGTCCGGCGTCACACCTTCCGGCCCGGGTAATGCGGGGACGCACCGCTGTGTTACCTAGTGTTCAACCGTCTTGAACAGCTGGTGGTAGCCACCCGTTTTTGGGTGCGAGAACACCGCCATGCGGACCTCGGTAGGACGCAGGCGGTAGGCCACGTAGTCGCCCTCGTCTAGTTTGGAAATGGGCGGGACGTCGACGCCGCTGGTGTCCAGCGAGGTATAAATAATTTCGGTGAAGAGTGCGTTGGCTTTGGCGCTGTCGGTTATTTGGCTGGCTTCGCCGCGCAGCTGCACAGTGGTTTGAGTACCGGCGTCGTAGACAACTAGGGCGGCGTGTTTGCTGTGCTGCAGGTTGTGCGCCTTGCGCGTGCCGGTTTTGGTTAGAAAAGACACGTGCAGGTCGTGGTCAACCGTAAAGTAAATGGCCGCGGCGTCTGGCTCGCCGCCTTTGCTTACCGTGGCCAGCACACCCACCTTGTGGGTACGCAAAAAGTCGTACATTTCTTTTTGTTTGTTGTGGTGAATAGTAACTGGCATGGTGGCTCCTTTGCTACGCCTTCATTGTAGCAGGGTTGCCCACCAATGCAGCTTGCAGTGCGGCGGGCAGGGCAGACAGCACGTCGGACGCGACAAGACCGGCTTGGGTGGTGGTGCGCACAGCCATGTCGGCGGCCAGGCCATGCAAGTAGACGCCCAAGGTGGCGGCGTCAACGGGGGCGAAACGCTGTGCCAGCAAGCCGGCAATGACGCCAGCCAGCACGTCGCCAGTGCCGGCAGTGGCCAGGCCGGGGTTGCCCGTGGCGTTTTCGTACAGCGCATGGGCGGGCGAGGCGACAAGGGTGTGGCGGCCCTTGAACACCAGCACAACGTTGTGTGCTTTCGCGTACTGGGCAACAACCCGCTTCAGCTGAGCGCGGTCCTTGGGCGGCTGCTGGCCGGCTAACCTGGCAAACTCACCGGCATGCGGCGTCAGAACAATCCCACCCAAAGCTGCCGGCTGCACAGCCGCTGCGTCTGCCGAAAACGCAGCCAGCGCACCGCCATCCACCACCGCAGGCACGGCCAGCTGCTGCACCACTGCGGTCACCAACGGCACGTGCGAACGATCCAGGCCGGGGCCAATGGCCAGGGCCCGCACATGGTGCTCGTGCACAAATGTCTGCAGCGCGTGCACGGCAGCGTCTGCGCCAGCGGGCAAGCGCAGCGTCATTACTTCTGCTACACGTTTCTCTAGCTTGTCCACCACGTCGGCTTGCGATGCTACAGTAGCCAGCCCAGCCCCCACGCGCAAGGCGCCCATGGCAGCCAGCAGCGGCGCGCCCACCATGCCCGGGCTGCCGCCCACAATCAGCACGTGGCCAAAGTCGTACTTGTTGGCGTCGGCCGGCCGATCAAACAGCCGCGAAAGTAGTGCCGGGTTCATATATGTATAGTATCAAACCCCGTCTACCACATATGTCTAGCAAATTTGTTACTGAACGCCAGGCGAGTGTCGGCTATAGTGCAGGGTGATAACTGGAGGAAAACAATGGACCTACGCACAACGCTGCCGCTCCGCACCGGCCGGGAAATGCCCGTGCTGGGTCTGGGAACGTGGGAACTAAAGCACGACACAGCCGGAACAATCCGGCACGCCCTGCAGCTGGGATACCCCATGATTGACACGTCGGGCGACTACGGCACGCAGCCGGGCATTGGCAAGGGCATTGCCGCCGCCCAGATTACGCGTACGTCATTCTACCTGGTCACCAAAGTTGAAGAAACCGACGATGCCTACCAAGCCACCCAAAAAAACCTAGCCGAACTGGGCCTGGACCATGCCAACCTCATGCTCATCCACCGCCCGCCCAAAGACGGCGTGGGCGAGGAGCTGTGGCGCGGCCTGATGCGCGCGCGGGACGATGGCCTGACCAAAGACATTGGCGTCAGTAACTATTCGGTGGCGCAGCTGCGCCAGCTTATTCAGCAAACCGGCGAAGTACCTGTGGTGAACCAAATAGAATGGACGCCCTTTGGCCACAGCCAGCACATGCTGACATACTGCCAGGACCACGGCATTATCATCCAGGCGTACAGCTCGCTGACGCGTGGCGAGCGTTTAGACGACGACACTGTGCAGCGCATTGCGAGCGTCCATGGCAAAACGCCCGCCCAGGTGCTCATCCGCTGGAACCTACAGCTGGGCACCGTGCCCATTGTCAAAGCCAACCGGCCCGAGCACCTAGAGCAAAACCTGGACGTCTTCAACTTTGAGCTGACCGCTGCCGACATGCAGCAGCTGAACCACCTGAACGAAAGCTGGTCAGCCTTGGGAGATGCGCCAAAATACCTGCAGCCAGCCTAGGCGTAGCTGGTAATGTCTTGGTACACTTCGAAATATGGCTGGCTGCGCATGACAGCCGGGAGGGGTACGTCGGTGTAGGCCTTGGCAACATCCCAAAAGCCGGGTAGCGCAAACTGCCGGGTACGCGCCTGCAGGAGGTCATCGGTAATGTGCAGGTCAACTTCGGTAAACATGGCTTCGGTGCCGGCGCGCTCGGCCAGGCGGACCTTCAGCATGTCGCGCGGGTCGCGCCCGCCGTTAATGTGCACGTACTCGTACGCGGCCTGAATGGTGTGCCACATGTCATGCCGCTCGGGTTCGGTAAACCCATGCTGTAGTGCGTGCAGACATGCCCGGCGTGCCAGCTGCTGGGTAAGCGACGCGTGCACCCCGTCTTCAAACAAATGGAAAAAATCGCCAGGCGTTTCCTGCAGGCGGTGGTAAAACATGGGGGCGGTTTCGTCCAAGTTCAGCGTCATGAGGTCGTCAACATCAAGGTGCCCGGTGACAGGGTGCACGCAGCTGACGTCCACCTGCTCGTACAATATTTCCGACAACGCCGCCCGAAAACCATTGCCGCGTACCGCGCCAAAGTGCACGGTTAGTAGGTCTAGGTCGGATTGAGTTTCGGCATAGCCATTCACGCGGCTGCCCACGGCCTGCACGGCCACCACGTCCGGCGTCTTCAGGTCCTGAATAAGGCCGGGCAGCAGGTCGAACACCCGGCGCGTTTGGGAATGCGTCGCCGGGTCAACCCCCTGGATAACCTGCCGGTCCGCCAGCATGTAGTCGGCAATTTCCGGCGGTGTATAAAAAGACGCTTCTATCATAACTATTTTCATACTACCCCCAGATCATTTGCCGGACAAGAAGCAGAGGAATATAGTGAAGCACGAAGGAGACAGCATGCAGCACGATCCGAATACTCCGGCAGACAAAGTACGCACCGCGTTTTCCCAATACCCGCAACATACATATCCCAAAGGACACATCGTGGTATTTGGCAACGAAAACCCGGCGGGTATTTTCTACATGGTGCGCGGGTCGGTGCGGCAGTATGACATCTCGCCAACCGGCAGCGAAGTAATAGTCAACGTCTTCAAGCCGCCCGCGTTCTTCCCCATGTCCTGGGCCATCAACCACGCACCCAACCGTTATTTCTTCAAAGCCGAGGAACCCACCACTGTCCACGTTGTGCCTGCGGCCGATGCCCTAGCATTTGTAAAAGACAACCCCGACGTGCTGCTTGATTTACTCAGCCGGCTGTACAAAGGGCTGGACGGGTTACTGGGCAGAGTAGTCCACCTGATGTCGGGCTCGGCCCGCAGCCGCTTGTTATACGAGCTAATCGTTGAGTCCCGCCGCGGCGGCAAAGAGCAAGACAACGGTGATGTCGTGCTAACAATAAACGAAACCGACATAGCTGCGCGCACCGGCCTTACGCGCGAAACAGTCAGCCGCGAAATGCAGCACCTCAAAGACCAAACCTGGGTAAGCATAGCTCCCGGCGGCATTACCATTCGCAACCTCGCCGCATTAAAAAATGCGCTGGGCCCAGAGCTATAGCCGCCCCTTGTGACAGGTATCAACGACAGCTCCACCCCACATATGATCAAATGATCCTGAAGGGAAGGGAGCCATGCAAAAACCAGCCAGCCATGTTCACGCCATCTTCGACATGCCGATGCCAACGATTTCCGTCGCGCACGCTGCCCGCATCCAAAAAGAAATACGCCAGGCTGGCGCAGTACGCTACAACCTTTGGCTGCCCGAGGCGCGCAGCCTGGCGCGTATCATAGGCGTCAACGAACACATCCTGGGCATTGTGTTTGGTCGGTACAAAAAGACGCCCAACAACGGCATGCTGGTTGGGCGCGGCGCGCTGGTGGTTACCAATGAACGCGTGTTGCTGGTGGACAAAAAGCCGCTATTCCTGCGCTTTGACGAAATTTCGTTTGGCGTGATTAGCGCGGTTGTCTTCACCAAGGCTGGCCCCGCCGGCACCGTCACGCTCTATTCCAAAATTGGCACCATCCAGGTGCGCACTTTCAACCAGCAATGCGCGCTGTCGTTCATTCGGGCCATTGAGAAAATCATCGTCCAACGCCAGGCAAAAATCATCAGCGAGCCATAACGCACTAGCGATCGCCAAAACAGGTGCTAGAATAAAACCATAAGCACTATGGACACAAACGACCACACCGCCCTAGAGCACTACCTGCGCGCAGCCAACTACCTGACGGCGGCGCAAATTTTCCTGCAGGACAACTTTCTGATGCAGCGCGACCTCACGTTTGACGACGTCAAGCCGCGGCTGCTGGGGCACTGGGGCAGCGGGCCGGGGGTGAACTTTGCCTATGCGCACCTCAGCCGGCTGGCGCGCAACCACCAGCAAGACATGCTGTTTGTGCTGGGGCCGGGGCATGCGTTTCCGGCGCTGCAGGCGAACTTGTTTTTGGAAGGCACACTCAGTCATTTCTACCCCGACGTGCCGCAAAACCTGGACGGCATTGCCCGCATGTGCCGGCAGTTCAGCTGGCCGTACGGGTTTCCCAGCCACAGCAACCCGGGCACGCCGGGGGTGATTTTGGAAGGCGGCGAGCTGGGGTACTCGCTATCTACCAGCTATGGCGCAGCACTGGACAACCCCAACCTGCTGGTGGCATGTCTGGTTGGCGACGGCGAAGCCGAAACCGGCCCCACCGCCGGCGCCTGGCACCTCAACAAGCTGCTCAACCCCAAAACCGACGGCATTGTGCTGCCCATCCTGCACCTAAATGGCTACAAAATTTCTGCGCCGACCATCTTTGGCCGCATGGGCAACTACGAACTCATGGCGCTGTTCAGCGGCTACGGCTACCACCCGCGCATCGTAGATGCCACGCGCGGCGACGATCCGCACATTGCCATGGCCGACGCTCTGGAATGGTCATACAATCTCATTCAAGAAATTCGTGCCATGCCCGATGCCACTGGCGCGCGCCTGCCCATGATCATCATGCGCACCCTAAAAGGTTGGACTGGCGTAAAGGAACTGAACGGCCAGAAAATAGAGGGCAACTGCCTGAGCCACCAAGTAGTCCTTACCGAAGCCAAAACCGACGAAACCCAGCTGCGCCTGCTAAACGGCTGGCTGCACTCATATAATATAGGCGAGCTTCTGGACGGCCGGCGCAGCGTGGCCGACATTGCCGCGCCCATTGTGCCGGCCGACCCAGCCAAGCGTCTGGGCATGAGCCCGCACGCACTGGGCGGCGCACCCGTATACCAGCCGCTGCAGCTGCCGCCGGCCGACCAGTTTGCCGAAGACGCCAGCACGCCCGGCACCATTGGCAGCAGCAGCATGCGCCGCGCGGGGCTGTACCTGCAGGAAGTATTCCGGCTGAACAAAGACACGCGCAACTTCCGCATGATGTCGCCGGACGAAACATACTCCAACAAACTAGACGCCGTGTTCGGCCAAACCAGCCGTGCCTGGCAGTGGCCCCTCCGCGACTGGGACAAAGACCTTTCGCCAGATGGGCGCGTTATGGAAATGCTCAGCGAGCACAACCTACAAGGCCTGGCCCAGGGCTACATCCTAACCGGCCGCCACGCCGTCTTTGCCAGCTACGAAGCGTTTGTGCAGGTAATCGTCAGCATGATGGACCAGTACGCCAAGTTCCTGAACCAGTCGCGCGAGGTATCGTGGCGCGGCGACATCCCCTCGCTCAACTACATCCTGACCAGCTCGGGCTGGCGGCAAGACCACAACGGCTTCAGCCACCAAAACCCCGGGTTTATTGACGACGCACTGCGGCGCCAGGGCGACTTTGTGGACGTATTCTTCCCGCCCGACGGCAACACCACGCTGGCCGTGCTGGAACATATCATGGGCAGCACCCGGCAAATCAACATTATTGTGGCCGGCAAAACACTGGAGCCGCGCTGGCTAACGCCCGAGCTGGCGCGCCAGCAGCTGGAAGCCGGACTATTCACCTGGGATTTTGCCAGCGATGCCGACCCTGACATTGTCATGGCCGGTGCCGGCGACTACCCCATGAAGGAAGCTATGGCCGCCATTGACATCATCAAAAAAGAGCAGGCCGACGTGCGCGTCCGCTGCGTCAATATCAGCAGCCTGACCAGCTGCGGCCTGGGCCGCGGCGGCATGTGCGTACCGCAGTCTGGGTTCGAGCAACACTTCACGGCCGACAAACCGGTCATCTGCAACTTCCACGGCTACCCCGAAACACTCAAAGCCATTCTGTTCAACTACACGCACCACCCAGACCGCTTCGACATCCGCGGCTACATTGAAAGCGGCAGCACCACCACCCCGTTCGACATGCACGTGCGCAACCGCACCAGCCGCTACCACCTGGTGATCGCCGCGTTTGAACGGCTGCAAAAAGCCGGCAAAGTTCCCGCCGACACTGCCCAAGCCATCACCGCCAAATACCAGCAAAAGATTGACGACAACACTGCCTACATCAAAGTTCACGGCACCGACCTGCCAGAAATAGACGCGTGGACATGGCCGGCTCGCTAGTTCTTGTCGCCAACCCCGGCAGCGCCAGCCGCAAGTACGCGCTGTACGACGGCGGCCGCCTGCGCGGCAGCCTGCACCTTGAATGGCAGGCGGGCAAGGTGGTGTGCACCGTGCAATCCGGCGACACAGCAACCCACGAGGTGCCCATCCAGCTAGACCGCCTCGAACACGCCGCATCTGCGCTGCCCAAGCTTCTGCGTCAGCAGACGCTGCTGGCGCGCGACGAGCGCCTGGCCGGCATTGGCGTGCGCGTGGTGGCACCGGGCGCGTACTTTTTGGAAGACCGGATAATGGACGAGGCGTGCCTGGCGCAGCTGGAAGCCGCGTTGCCGCGCGCCCCATTGCATATTGCCGCCACGCTGGCCGAACTGCGCGCCGTGCGCCGACAGTTCCCAGATGTGCCGCTGGCTGGCGTTTCGGACAGCGCCTTTCACATTACCAAGCCAGACTATGCCTGGAACTACGGCATCCGGCTGGAAGACGCCGACGAGCTGGATATCAAACGGTTTGGCTACCACGGTCTGTCGGCCGCGTCGGTGGTGCATCAGCTGCGGCAGGCCGAAAAACTACCGCCCAAAATAATCATTTGTCACCTGGGCAGCGGCGCCAGCGTCACGGCCGTGCACGGCGGGCGAGGCATTGACACAACCATGGGCTACTCGCCGCTGGAAGGCGTCATCATGAGCACGCGCAGCGGCAGCATTGACCCCACAGCCGTACGCGCCCTGGCAGACGCCCGGCACCTGGACGCCGCGGCTGCCGAAACATACCTAAACCAGCACGGTGGCCTAGCGGGCCTGGGCGGTTCGCCCGACATCCGCGAACTATTGCAGCGCGAAGCAAACGGTGACCACCGCGCGCGCCTGGCACTCAACACGTACGTGTTTAGCGTCCAGAAGGCCGTTGGCAGCATGGCCGCAGCCCTGGGTGGTGCAGACGCGCTGGTGTTTACCGGCACGGTGGGGGAGCGCTCGGCACCCATTCGCCGCAGCGTTGTCAGCCGCCTGCACTATTTGGACTTTATTTTAGACGAGCACATCAACACAGCCTGCAGCGCGCCGCCGCAGCTGGCCGTCATTGGCCGCCTGGCGCACAGCAAGCCCGTGTACGTACTGCCCGCGCACGAGGGCGCGGAAATGGCGCGCCGCACTCGCCAGCTTTTGGCACTGTAGGCGCACTGCCGTTTTGTATGTTTTGCACTTTCGTCGTTTACGACTCATCAGCATGACTTGGTGTATTCATGGAGTGCTTTCGTGTGGCAGAGGCGGGGGTCTTCATGATGAGTGGGGTCTGATAAACAGACCGCGCACACTTCATGAAGACCACCCGGCCTCCGCGCACACGGCGCTGAAGCGCCTTTTACGGCGTCAGCACTTGGCGGATGTCCTTATGACAGGACAGGATGCCGCCCGCATCCGGATCGGTGTTACTTGGAAGGAGAAGGAGACGGCACGGCCGGGACCGGGACCTTGGAGGTCGCGGGCTTGGCCGAAGGCGGCGGTGCCGGCGAACCGGAAACCGCGGGCGAAGGCGAAGCCTTGATGGCCGCGCCAGCGCCGTTGACGACCGTGTAGCTGGAGATGTTGCGGATGGGTGATCCGCCATCGACGAAGCCGATGGTGACGGTGTCACCCTTGGCCGCGAGGGACATCTCCAGGTTGCTGATGTCGTCGCCGGTGAGCTCGCCCGTGTAGATGTGCGACGAGTCGCCCTCCAGCATGATCACCACGGAACTCTGCCCCTTGACGGAGATGACGTTGACCGAAGCGATCTTGCCGGTCACCTCCTTCTTCAGGGCCGTCGCTCCCGGCGCGTTGTTGTTGCTGCCCGAAGCGATCTGCATGGCCAGCTTGTTCAGCGCGTCAGCCTTGCTGTCCCTGCCCTCGCCGATGATGACGTCCGTCGGGTTGGGGTCGGTGGCGTTCAGCAGGGCCAGGCCGGAGCTGGGCTCGGGGTGATCCAACGGGTTCTCCGTGTCGAGCGTCTCGTACGGGATCAGCGGGGCCACCCACAGCAATACGCCGTTGATCCGGTGGAGCGACAGCTCGGCCGGGTCGCGCTTGGTGGTGGTGGACGCGTTGTGGATCGCGTGGACCACGGTGCTCTGGATGGTGAGACCCTGCGGGACCTTGTACAGCCGCACGTCGTTCTTGTCGCGGGCGTTGAACAGGGCCACGTAGGTCACCGAGGTGTCGGTGTTGTAGCTGGTGAGCAGCGCCTGCCAGGCCGGGCCACGGTCGGTGTAGACCAGGGTGACGTCGCCGTCCACCTTGAAGCGACCACCGGAACCCTGCTGGGTCCACGGCACGACGCCCCAGTCGCCCCACCAGTTCAGCATCATCTTCGCCATGTCGGCGGAGTAGACGCGGTCCACCCAGGCCGGGATGCGGGTGAGCGGGTAGCGGGTGATGGCGCCCGTCTGCGGGTCGGCCGTGATGAACGCACGGGGTACCGACTGCTGCCAGCGGGCGCCGGGCGTGTCGATGCTGGCCGTGTAGTACGGACGCCAGTTGTCGTCGACCTCGAAGGTGGGGTCGTCGACGTAGACGTTGTCGTACCCGTTGTTGTAGATGTGCCGGGTCATGCTGTGTCCATACGGCGCGCCGTACGTGAGCACCATCTTGTAGCCGCCGAAGAACCGCGGAGTTGCCTCCGGGTCCAGGGCGTCCACGACGATGTAGCCGGGCACCGTGTACTTGTCGGCGCGGTTGTTCACCGTGCCGGACAGCTGCAGGCTGCAGATGTAGTACATGTGTGCTCGCACGCTCTGCCGGACACAGTCCGCCAGCTGGTAGCGGCTGCCCAGGGTGTAGACCGCGCCATTGCCCTTCTTCTCGTCGGGGATGGTCTGGCCCATGACCTGGTTGGCCTTGTTGTAGGCGGTCTGGGGCCCGACCCGGACGATGTTCTCGTTGGACGTCGGCGGGTACGCGGTCGCCTCCTCCACCGTGGGGTGGATCTGGTGTCCGTAGACGTCCGAGGCGCCCTTCAGCGGCCACTCGTTCCAGAGCACCAGCGTGGCCAGCAGGCCGATGATGGCCAGGCCGGCCGCGACGGGTGCGAGGCTGAGTCGTTCGGTGACCCCGTTGGCCAGGCCGAACAGGATCAGCGTCACGAACAGGTTCGGCATGACGAGAGCCAGGAAGCCCACGCCCGCGAACGACGGCGTTGACGTGTACAAAATCGCCCAGTCGGTGAAGATGATGACCCCGAAGGTCAACACCCCCGCGATGACCGTGGATGCGATCTGCGCGTCAGTGCCGGTACGGGACTTGCTCGACATGGCGTCGAGAATCGTCCCGCCCAGCGCGAACGCCAGTGCGAACAGAAATGCCGTGAACCACATGGTGTGATGTGCTCCCTTCAGAGCGGTTGGTCAGAGCTTGTGTCGGTTGAACTTGGCGGACTGCAGGCTGGTAGCCCAGATGTCGCCATTGGAAGCGATCCAGTAGACCGCTTCCGGCGACTGCTCCAGGATGAACGGCTGCCGCACCATGACGGTGTAGACATTGATGCCGCCCGTGCTGGTCTGGAACGTGACGTAGTCGTGGTCGGGGGCCGACAGATTGGTGATCTGCGGCACGTCCTGCATTTGATTCACGGCCCACGCGGAGTCCAGCGGAACCGTCCAGGACTGGGACTGGCGCACCGAGCCGTCGTTCTTGACGAGCAGCACGGGCTGGTGTCCGATGGCGTACGGCGTCGGCCACTTGGAAGTGTCCGGCTTCGCGGCCAGGTCGAACCGTCCGAACGCGGCCTCCACGTCCTGCAGCTGCGGCACGGCCGGCTGTTGTACCACCGGCGGCGGCAGCTTGGCCGGCCCGCCGATGTGCTGGGTGGGGGTGTGCGTGATGTTGTAGGCGATGGTTGCTGCCACCACCACGAACACCGCGGCCCCCAACGCGATCAGGATTTGCTTCCAGCCGGGAGGCTGAAGCCTGAACCTTGGCATGCCCGCTCCTTTCAGGTGCGGTTGAGGTACTCGTTGAGCCAGGTGCTGACCTGCTCGTGCCGATCGCTCGACAGCAGGGTAATCAGCCTGTCCTCCGACTCTATCTGCAGCATCAGCGGTCCCACTTGTGACAGCAGGGTCGCCGTGCGGGCGATGGGGTCGGCGGAAGCCTTGATCAGCTTGCGCGCTGCTTCGTCGCTGGCTTCGTGTAGCTGGTTGCTCTCCACCGCTTGCGCGAGGATCACCAGGCCGGTACGAAGCAGCCGTTCTTCTCGTGCGCCTATCGTTGGTGCGGACGAGGGCAGTTGTAGAAACTGCCGCCGCCGAAGTGCCGGCTGGTTGCGGACAAAGTCCACCGCAGCCCATAGCAGCAATACACCAACGAAAACGCAGATAAACAGCACAGCCAAGGCATTCACCTCCGTTCCTTCTTCTAGATTGTTAAGGACCGATCTTTGGCTTGGGAAGGAAATCCTCCCACCACAGAGTCCTATATATATGACTGCGTGGTTGAAGGGTTTGCCGCCTGGGCCTGCGGATGCATCCCGCGCGTTCTTCCGTCTCAGCCTCTAAAGCCCTGCTGAAAATGCGTGCAGCGCTTGACAGGGTGAGACGGAGGGCGGCATGCGTGGTTGTTTGGGATCATCACAAGGAAAACCTTGTGAGCCAAAAACCACGCATGCGCGCCCGTCCGTTGGGGGTTTACGGCCATTCCCTCATGGGCCGGAACGATGCACAGATGTGCTTGGATGTCCGTCGTTCACGGAGCTTGGAGTTTGTGCTTTCTTGCAGGACTTACCAGTCGCCGCCGCCACCGGAGTCGCCACCGCCGAAGTCGGAACCTCCGCCGAAGTCGGAGCCGCCACCGCCGTAGCCACCGCCACCGCCGAAGTCTCCTCCGGTGTCGTAGTTCGGGGACTCGTAGGCGGGGGCCTCCTCGTAGGGCGCCGGGGCGTCGTAGCTGCCGCCACCGTCGTAGCCGGAAGGCTCCGGGTCGGGGGTGTAGCCGCCGCCACCGTCGTAGCCGCCGGGGCCGGCGTAGTCGCTACCGCCGGAGTCGTCCGTGCCGGTGCCGCCGTTGCCGTCGGTACCTGCGTTGGGGTCGTTCCAGGCGTCGGTGCCGGGCTCGTCCACCGTCTCGACAGTCTCCGTGGCGTAGGTGTCGGTCTCGATGACGTCCACGGTCTCGTAGCCGCCCATGCCGTAGTAGTCGTTGTAGTACGGGTCCATGAGCGCGCCGGTGATCAGCATCTCGTCCAGCAGCAGCGCCTCGTAGCCCCAGCCCCAGAACCGGTCCGGGTAGAAGCCGGGCTCCCAGTACATCCCGCCGAACATGCCGCCGGGGTAGTAGTAGCCGTAGTTCGCACCGCCGTACATCCCACGCGAGGAACGCGGGGCGTAGTTCTGCGGGGTGATCGTCATGGGCTGGCCGTTGGGCCGCTGCACGCGAACCGCGTTGGCCTGGTTGGGCTGACGTGCGGACGCGGGCTGCGGAGCCGGACGGCGGGGAGTCGCGGTGGCGGTCGTGGCCTGCGGACGCGGGGCGGCCGGAGCCGGGGCGGGCTGCGGGTGGAGCGCTCGCGTCACGTTGCTGTAGTGCTGTTCGGCCATACCGATCCGGCGCCTCGCGTCGTCCAGGTCTCCGGAGTTCACGGCGTCCTGCGCCTGGCTGAGCGCTTCCACGGCCAGCGTGAAGGAGGCGGAGGCTGCGGCGTTGAGCCGTGCGTCCGTCTTCACGTCGCCCAGACCGCTGGTCAGACCGTCGATGTCACGCTGCAGCGAACGCTGCCGCGCCTGGTTGTTGTTCTCCCGCACCGTGCGCGCGTCGGCCTCGGCCTGCTGCTCGTCGGTACGGTTGAACAGCCAGATGACGATCCCGATGATCGCGAACACGCCCAGCACACCCAGGATCACCCACAACGCGAGCAGGCCGGAACCGTGTCCGTGCCGGACGGCGGTGACGTGCCGCGTGGTGGTGTGGGTGGTGGTGCTGCGCTTGGTGACCGTGGTGGAGGACGCCTTGAGCGTCGTCTCGCCGTTCACCCACCGCTGGTAGATGTCGGACGGGACGATGGCGCCTCCGTTGGCGACCTTGGACGCCGGCACGACCTGGTTGGTCAGGGCGTTGCTGGCGCGTTCCACGCTGACGGGGAGGTTGAACCCCTGCGCGTGGAAGCCGTGGGAGGTGCCCACGCCGATGACCTCCGCACCGCCCATGGCGTTGTGGAGAATCGGCGGCACGTCCGCGGTCTTCAGGCTGCCCAGTCGGGCATCGCTGACGATGGCCAGGTAGATGGGGTGCCGGGACGCCACGATGGTGTCGTTGAGCGCCTTCGCCTGAGCGGGGTTGATGCTGGCCGGGACGGTTGCGGTGGGGTCCACGTAGACGTGAGAAGCCCGGAACGCGTTGGCCACCTGCTGCCAGAAGGTCTGGTCGGAGGCCGAAGCCGTCCCGGTCACGCTCAGCGCGCAAAGGCCGAAGCCCAGCGCGAGCATCACCATGGTGATGATGCGGGTCCTGATGGCGTGCATGAACAAACACACTCCAATCTGTGAATGGAACTTCATCAAGGCTCGGATGTGAGCGATGACTCGCCAATTTTACAACAAAACTGGCTAAAAATCAACTAATAAAACCACGCAATTTTAGGCGAAAAATCCAGCCGCGCGGCGCCCTACACGTCCGGCTGGTCAAACGCGCGCTCAGCTCCAGCTTTACCGCCTCCAGCGCAGGCCGCCAGCCATTGCCCCGGAACCAAACCAACCTTTTATTTACAGCAAATCAATATAATGCTATGTTTCGACGATGAATTCTCTTGTTGAAATCACCCCAAGTCCGGAAGAAGAAACCGCACCCACCACCATACCGCAGCTGCGCGAACTGCTGCACGACCCGGACACTGCCGAGGAGCTGAACCTGCAGCTGGCGCAGCGCATCCAGGCCCGCTTGCACCAGTACTTGGGCGAAGACACGCCCACCGAGCCCCAGCCGCTGGACGAGCAACAGTTTACCCGCATATACAACCCGCACGCGCCAACTATTGCGGTTGACGGGCTGCACACCTTTTCCGGCACCGAGCTGGTGGCCGCTGCCGCGCACCAAACCGGCCGGGCCAACGTGGTGCACATCGTATCGGCCAGCAGCGACGCCGCCATTGTCCATGGCACGCTCGGGCAGCGCAGCCAGTTGCAGGTAGCGCGCGGCGTTTTGATTACCGGCGATGGACAGGCCTGGTTTGGCGTCTTTCCCCAGCCAATCCGGGCAGACGCGCTGGAAACAGTTGACGACACGCTAGCCGACCAATGTGCCGCCGCCGGCGCTCCCACTCTGCGCGATCCCAACGTCCGCCATTTCCGCAACAAAGCCAACCTGCTGCAGCAGCTGGACAACCACGGCACAGCCGTAACGCCGCCGCGGCGCATTTCCGAGGCCGAGCTGTACAGCCGCCCCAGCCTTGACAACATCGTCATCAAACCAGCAAGCCAAGGGCAGGGCAGCGGCGTTTTGATCACGCAGGAAGGCGCCAACCCAGAGCAAGCCCGCCGCACCTACCAGTTCCTGGCCCACCATGGTTACGAACCGTTAATAGAAGAACGCGTCCGCTCCTGGCCATTCTACGACCCAAACACGCACGAACGGCTGGACTGGAACGTGCGCGCCATAGTGCACAACGGTAAACTGGTGGACATGTACATTCGCGCCGGCGCCTGGGACCAGCCAGTGAATCTGTCCCAGTCGGCTCGCACGCTGCAGCTAAAAGACATTCCCGCCTACGTGCGCGACCCCCAGGCCGCTGCCGCCATCCCCATGCTCTTGCAGCAAGCCGCCAACGCCATTGGCGCGCAGTATCCAAGCAGCTTGCTGGGGCCAGACCTGACAATAGACGAAGCCGGAAGCGCCCGGGTATTCGAAATAAATGACGGCCGAGTGGGCGGCCTGCAGACCATGGCCATGCTGCACACCGACCGAAGCGAAAAGCTCCGCGGCGCCACTGCCGTCTTGGACGGTTGGCTTGACCGGCTGCCGCCCGAGCCAGCCGCGCAGCCAGCCAGCGCCGGTACGGTTGAGCCGCTGGAGCCGTGCCTTGTCTCGATTCTGACCAGCGCCGAACAGGCCAGCCACGTACCCTCCATAGCCAATATCCCAGCCGCAGACATTGCAGCCCACAACGATGCGCCGGCCGCCATTTTGTGGGGGTTTGCCGCGCGCGAGCAAGCCATGGACATATACGACCCTTCCGCCAGGCACACGGTTGAAACCTGGATGATGCAAACATACCCGCTGGAAATGCAGCGCTTCTTGCCATACATCATAGACAGCCCCATGGACGTGCCCCACTGCCAGGGTTTCATACAAGAAGGCGAGGCACTTTTCCCCAACAGCAAAACCTGGCCGCTGCTGCATGCCGGCCTGGAAACCGACGCCGCCAGGCTGCACCTGGCCGCAGAAAACATCCGCGAGGCGCTTCGCCGCGGCGCCAGCGTGGAAACCTGCGTGCAGGCCATAGAACACCAGCTGATTGACCAGGTTAGCCCCTGGCTCATCCTCGAAAATGACCCAGCCAGGCAGCCTATGGCCCGCCAGGCCACACACACCTTTGCCACGTTTTGCGCCAGCGGGTACGAGGCCGCCGTCCAGCACATGGAAGGCTGGGAGGACATTCAGCACGAGGACATGGCCGACATCCGCACCAACATGCGCATATTGCTGGCCGTGCTTGACCAACGCTTTGACACCGCCCGCGCGCTGCTTGCCACCGACGACATCCGCCAATCGCCGTTTGTAACAGACCGGCTGCTTGGCGAAATGTGGCCGCTCTACCACCAAAGCCCAGAGGCCATGACATTCTTTGTGGAGCAGTCGTGTGCAACCGGCTATTTTCTGAGGGCCGTGCTTGAAAGCGTGGCCTACGCCAAAGCCGCCACATCTGCCGAAGGCGACATCATTCTGCAAACCATCGGCCGGCGGCTGCCGCTGAAAGGCACGTCCGCGCAGCGCGATCGCTTCGTTGACGTACTGCGCGCCGAGGCAGGCCAAGCGCCGCGCGCAGACATTGCGATCCCCGAAAAACCGCCGGCCAAAAGCGCCTCGGAAATTCGCAGCTTCACCTGGGTGCTGCACCGGCTGTTTCAGCATAACCCTGCGGGCGTATCTCCGGTCATACAACGTTTGGACAGCGGGCGCCTGCGGTCGTCAAACTTTGAACACCTAGCGGCCTTGTTTGTTGACCCTTAGGGAAGAAAATAATCTCGCCAGGCAGCCTGCCGGTTCCAATTCTGCCAACTATAAGATAAGATAAAAACAATATGGCAACACTGAAAGACTACCGCAACGAGCGGCTTCGAAAACTGGAAGAACTGCGTGCCTTGGGCATTGACCCATACCCGGCGCATGCCGAGCGCACGCACAAGCTGGCCGACATTACCCAAGCGTTCGACAAACTGCAAGGCACGGACGTCACGGTGGTGGGCCGCGTGGCTGGCATCCGCAAGTTTGGCAAGCTGGCGTTCATTGTGGTGCGCGACGCCACCGGCAGCGTGCAGCTTTTCCTGCGGGCCGGCACAGTGGAGCCGCTGGACGCCGCCACCAGCCGTCTTGGCATAGAGCAGTTGCCGCTTTTGGACACTGGCGACTTTGTAGAAGCACACGGGCCGGTTGTTAAAACACAGACGGGCGAGGTCTCGGTGGAAGTGCACCGCCTGCGCCTGCTGACCAAGGCGCTGCGGCCGCTGCCCAGCTCGCTGGATGGTTTCTCCAACAAAGAAGAACGCCTGCGCCGCCGCTACGTAGACACCAACGCCAACCCCGAAGTGTACCAGCGTTTCCTGCGCCGCAGCATGTTCTGGCAGGCAACGCGCGAGTTCCTTATGTCTGAAGGCTTTGTCGAAATCAACATCCCGGTGCTCGAGCAAACCACTGGTGGCGCCGACGCCACCCCCTTCGTCACCCGCATGGATGCACTGGGCCAGGACTTTTACCTGCGTATCAGCCACGAGCTGCCGCTGAAGCGCCTGCTGGTGGGCGGGTATGAAAAAGTGTTCGACATCGGCCCCCGCTTCCGCAACGAAAATTATTCCGACGAACACTTGCCCGAGCACGTTGCCATGGAATGGTACTGGGCCTACGCCGACTGGGACATGGGCATGAAGCTAACCGAGCGCCTGGTGCGCACCGTGGCCGACCGCACGTGGGGCACACGGCAGTTCAAGCTGGCCAATGGCATGGAGGTAGACCTGGGGGCGGACAGCCAGGACTGGCCCCGTGTCAGCTTTGTAGACGTCATGCGCCAGCACTACGGCCTGGACGTGTTCACCTGCACGCTGGACGATGTCAAAGCCCAGCTAAAAAAACACAACGTAGAAGTAGAAAAGCAAGACAACCGCGCCCGCGGCATTGACAAACTATGGAAAAAGGTTCGCACCACCATAGCCGGCCCGGCATTTCTGGTTGACGTGCCCACATTCCTGCAGCCGCTGGCCAAAGCCCAGCCAGGCAAGCCCGAGCTGACCGAGCAATTCAACCTACTGCTGGGTGGCAGCGAACTGTGCAAAGCCTACTCCGAGCTGAACGACCCCCTGGACCAGTTGAACCGCTTCCGCGAGCAGCAATCCATGCGCGATGCCGGCGACAGCGAGGCGCAAATGCTGGACATTGACTATGTGGAAGCGCTGGAGTACGGCATGCCGCCGGCATGCGGCTTTGGCTACTCGGAACGCGTGTTTTGGTTTTTGGAAGGGGTGACGGCGCGCGAGGGCGTGGTCTTTCCGCAGTTGCGCCGCGAGATTGACGCGGTCACCAAAGGTATATACCCGGATATCAAATTATAAATAGGGGGTTTGGCAGGGCAGTCGCGGGGAAATGGTGAACATATTCACCCGCGACTGCCGCTGCAGTTGGTAGGAGGTCAGCTGTCGCTGGCCCACCAGGGACGCTTGTGCCAGGAACCGAGCCCATCGTGGAGGTTGTAGCAGTCCGCCAGGACCATCGCCCATCCGACGACCGGCCAGGCCAGTGCGCTGAACGCCTCCGCGAAGATCGGGCCGCCGAAGCGGGCGAACCGCAGCCAACCCAGAAGGAAGATCGGCGCGTTCAGGAAGCGGAACAGCCCGATGAACGGCCGGCGGTCACGCCAGGCGTTCGGCGGCAGGCGCAGCCCGGTGCGGTAGTAGTTCTGGGTGAGGTAGAAGGCGGTCTCTTCTTCGGTGAAGCACCGCTGACCCTGGCGAGGGGCGATGCCGGCCTTGTCCAGCTTGACGGCCGTGTCGAAGTACAGGTACTTGCGGACGGGCGCCGAGATGAACCAGGCGACCGCGATCGACAAGTACGTGGCCAACGAGAACGACACCCACAGGTGCCAGCCCATGCTCATCAGCACGGCCAGTCCCACGGGCACGCCCAGGCCGGCGGCGATGATCCGCTGCTTGGCGACCTTCTGCGGGTCCAGCCGGCGCTGGGCCTGGGCCTTGGCCGCTTCGTCCTTGCTGAACTTCATGTCGATGTACTTGATGGCGTCCCAGCAGCCGACGACCGCGGTCATCAGCAAGCCGAGGGCCAACAGGCCGTAGACGATGGACGCGATGAGATGCATTCACATGCTCCTTGTCTTGATGCGCGAAGTTGCGCTCCCGTTCCAACGAATGCAACTATACCCCAAACATTTAAACTTATCAATTTAATGGTAAAATATACAAGCTTTGTTGGTACGCCAACGAAAAGCCCATTTACAAGCAGACGGTTATCCCGAAGAAGGGGAGCCAAAAGGAGCTGCCATGACCACTTTCCAGGCCACCTACCGCGCGCTGCGAGCCTTGGCCGGCAAGGGTCGGCCGCATGCGGTCAGCGAGGTACTGGCCAACAGCCCAAGCACCGACCAGCCGTCGCATCACGCCACCCGCGATGATGGCAGGCCGTGGGCCACCGGCTTTACCTTCGAGCGTCAGCTGAAAGTAACGGTTGGCCGGCAGTACGTCATCACCACCACGCTGCAGGTGCTCAACCACGTCGAGGGTCTGAGCCTGCGCGCACATGCCAGCTGGCACGATGCCGACGGCGAACACATTGCGTGGGCGTCCTACGACATCAGCCCCGCAACAGCCAGCGCGCTGGGCAAGAAGACCATGAGGCACGACCTGCACGACCGGCGTGAAGAGGCCCTGCTGTACCTCACCGACAGCGACGCACGGCTTCTGGCCGAGTCATACAACGCGCGCTGGGAGAACATCTACCCCACCGACGACGAAGACTGGCCCACCACCGCCCAAGCACAGCTGCGGCAAGACATCGTCACCGAGCTGATCGAGGCCGAGCCGCTGATGCTGTGCATGCTCTGTCCGCCGGACGAGCTGGACCTGCGGCTGGTGCGGCCCGAAGAACTGGCCTGCGTCCTGAAGTGGATGTCCCGCCAGCCCGAAACCATCCGAGCAAACCAGTAGGCAACAGTCAAAAAGGAGCAAGAGATGTCTTCGTTCGACTTCGACGCTGCGTACCGCGCCCTGCGTGGAATGGCCCGCAACGGCCAGGAGTACACGGCCCAGCAGCTGTTCCCGGACAGCAAAACGCCGGACGCAGTGGGCGGCCACGGCTTCACGCTGGTGCGCGAGCTGCGCTTGAACCCCCGCGGCCAGACGCCGTTCACGGCCACCGCCAGCCTGCGGGTGGTCTACCTGGTGGAAGGCATGCTGGACGTCCACGCCAGCCTGCAGTGGGACAGTCCCTCGGGACCCCACTGCTTGCAGGCAGAGGACCGATTCATGCAAATCGGGAGGTTCTTCGACACACGGCAGAACTACGCCGGGCCGGACAACGCCTCCGCCGACATGCGCGACAAGCCCGACGCCGTGAGCGAGCTGGCGTTCGCCCTGGAGCCGGACATGCTGTGCATGCTGGAGCCAGGCACGCCCAAACACCCCGAGCAGCGGCTCGTCGTGCTGGCCAAGTGGGCACTCAACCAGCCCCAGGCAGTCGTCCTGGCGTACGAGGCCCTCCGCAGCCTGGCCAGTCACGGCAGGGCGTACGCCGCGCGCGAGGTGTTCGTCGACAGACACGAAGACGACATCATCGCCCGCGGCTACGACCTCCCCAGCCAGCTGGAAGTGATGGTGGACAACACGCCGATCGTCATCACGGCATCGCTGCGTGTGCTGGACACCACCGACGGCAAGCTGCTGCTGCGCACCCGCATCCAGTGGGAAGACGCGTCCGGCAGCCAGCACGAGTCGTACGCCTGCTACCAGGTCTCACCGGAAGCGGCCGAGACGCTGCAAACGCTGGCCCAAACCCCACCCGAAGGCAACCAGCCGCCGCCGGACTACGCAAGCATGCCCGACGATGAGCTGGCCCTGGCATGGTCCAAGAAAATGACCGAGGTCACCGAGGCGGCCAGGCTCTGCGACGCCATATGGCAGCAGCACATCGGCCGCCAGGAAGACCCCGACATCCCGCAAACCGATGACGAGATCCGGGCCGCCCAAGCCGCGGCAGCCGCCGCCGTCAACCAACACAAGCAGGCGGTCCTGGCTGCCCAAGCCGCCGAGCCCGACATGCTGTGCATGCTGTCCGGCCTGGGCATAGGCATGGTGGGGCCAGACGAGTTCGGGCGCATCCTGGCCTGGCTGGCGGCGCAACGCAAGATCGCCATGCGCTGAGCAGTCAGCCAAGAAGGAGCACGCATGTGGCGGCCGACCATCATGGTCGCCACATGCGCCGCTCCGGCTCCCCCCTTCAAAAACCGTCTGCTTGTACACACACATTTTATTTGCAATCTATACACACTTATTTTATACTTCCAAAACTTCTGGTCACGAGCGCTGCCAAAAGCGCGCGCCAAAAGTACATTGACAAGCAGATAACCACAAGACGAGTTTGACGCGCTTTTGCCAGCCAAAGAGCCCATCAATCTCGTCTTGTGCAGCAATGCACCATACACCAGACAGCCTGGTTGTACCAGTGTAGACGAGTGGAGGGTACGCATGTCCGACTGGAGATGGGGCCGTATCGCCTTTCTGTTCTTGGCCCTGGCGATTCTCGCCGGCGGCGGGATCAAGCTGGCGTCCAGCTACTACGCCACCCACCACCGCACCGTCGTCGTGTGCGGCAAGGAAGCGGTTGCCAAGGACGGAGGCGGCCACGAATACCGCGTGTACACAGACAAGGGGACCTTCGTCATGACGGACAGCTTCGTGGCCCAGCGCTTCAGCACCGCCGACGCCTACGGACGCCTGCAGCCGAACCGCACCTACGACATCAGCTACTACGGCTGGCGCTTCGGCCTGACGTCCAGCTTCCCCAACATCACGCACTACAAGCTGTCCATCAGACAGCTGCCGCCGGGTACATCCTGCAGTTCGTCGGCCTAGCCCGGTAAGAAATGCAACAAGCAAAGAGAAGAGTACAGAATGTACACCATTTCTTGGCCGCTTGTTCCCGGGCCGCTTCGTGGTGTTTCTGTATTGTTCTGTCTGCTTGTCGTATTTCTTTTTGCCTGAATGCATGTCAGGCCGGAAGAAATATCTGCACGCATGGTAAGCCCTAAAAGCTTTATGTTTATAATTTTTGTGGTATAATATGCACAACTTTGGCGCTCCTTTTGGCGTTTCAGAGTCGCACGACAAGCAGACAGCAGCGGACGAAACGTCCCCCCGAAAACAACCGAAGGGAACCCAGGCATGACTGCCACCGACACCACGTCTCCAGTCCGCCGACGCTTCACCAAGCACGGCGCCACCATCGAGAACGAGTTGGGATGGGCCAACCTGCTGGCCGAGACCTCCAGGAAGGAGCAACAGTTCTGGCTCGACGACATCCACGTCATCGTGCGGTACAACTCGCACCTTCCGGCACTGGCTAAGCAGTGGCGCCGCACGCGCGACGGCAAGGCCCAAGGCCCCGTCGGCCCGTACCATGGCTGGCGCGCGCCGTTCCAGGCACTGGCCGACATCATCCGCGAGGACGGGCTGGTTGTCCACCTGGACAACATTCCGCCCTCGCCCCAGGAGTACCGCGCCTACGCGCAGGCTGCCATGCTCCGGCTGCCCGCCTTTCCGGTCCGCAGTCACGACAAGTGGCAGCGCATCATCCAGGACATGCAGAACCGCCACGTGGACCTCGTGGGATTCATCGACCGCTGGGGCCGCCTCCTGCACATGGAGACGTCGCGCGGCCGCACCGTGGCCGACGTAGCCCTGCCCCTGGCGGTAGAAGCCTACGGCGGGATGCCCAGCTTCAACGACCTCAACTTCGCCGTCCTGACCCTCCAGTTCAACTGGATTCACGGAGACGAGCTGCGCCGCTGGCACAACCGCCACGTCGGCCGGCGGGCGGAGGCGAACATCTACCCCCGCGACTGATCGAGGTACCAAGGACAGGATGGCGGCGCCAGCCACCACGGCTTTCGCCGCCATCCTCCGTCTTTTCAAACCCGCGCCGTCTGCTTGTCACCCCACCCACGCGCTTTTCATACCTGGCAAATACTTTTTTATTCTTATATAATATACAAACTTTGCGGCTAGCCCCATAGAAGCGGTAGCAATGCAAAGAGCAACCACAAAAGCAAGCAGACAACCCCGGAAGACCGCCCAAAGGGAAGGGAAGCTTATGCAGCTGGACTTTATCCGCAAGGAAGATGACGGCACGTACGAAGCGGTGAAGGGAGCCTTCATCGACTCGACCATTGTGGAGGCCATTGAGGTCTCGCGGGCCACCAAGCAGCTGGTGCGTGTCGTGCAAGACGGCGTCATCATGCTGCTGGCAGCCGACTCCAACCCGCGCACCATCCGGCGCGAGTTCATGCGCACGCGGCAGGGCTGCATCCACGGCATCATCCCGCCGTACCCGCCAAGCAACCTCGACCACGAGACCGAGCTGCAGGACGACCGCCGGCGCGACGAGTACGAGGAGCTGGTGAGCCTCCGGCTGGAAGGCATCGTCAGCTACCGCAGCGCCGAGCTCAAAGATCGCCTGCTGGCGCCGTTCGAACCGCTGAACGCCGAAGCATGGGAGCACTACAACCAGCGCCAGTCAACATCCCAGGGCAGCTACCAGCTCGAGTTCGCCACGCGCTGGGCGCGCTTCATGCAATACGAAATGTCCCGCCGCGTGCCGCTGGACCAGTACGCCGAGGCCACCTACCGCGAAGCAGCGCTGCTGCCCGGCGCAAGCAGCCAGGCTGCCGCCGTCAGCACCTTGGTCAACTACTGGAAGTACGGCGCCCAGCTGTACGCCTACGTCCACGGCACCTGACAAATCCAAGAACGTCCGCGGCACGACGCCAGCATTTCCGGCGTCGTGCCGCCCCGCCTCACTGGTTGTCTGCTTGTTTACAAAACTGCCCAGCACCCCAAGAACCAAAAGCGCCTTAGAAAATCCACTTGCAGCTTATGTTATAATTCCTACAATATGGGCACAACACATTACCATCACCCTGTGTATTGGCATACCAATGGCCAACGTGTGTCTGAAGTAAACAATCATCGCAACCATCTTTACCGAGTCGCCGGAGCCAGGCGACTCGGTTGCTTTATACGGCCCTGGAGGACATGCCGATAGAGGTCGCAACGAATTATATTACATACAGCCAATGTTATTTTTTTTACGATAGAACTACCCATTATAAAGGAGGGTTTCATGATATCTTTCGTATGGTCGTCCAAGTACCCCTTTTGGTCGGGGAACGGCGGGTCTGAAAGGTATACCGCCGGACATATCCGAGAGCTTATGCGTCGAGGCATACCCACTCGGCTTCTAACGCTTGGTCATGGCAAACTTGACGGGCGCACCGATTTCCCAGACATCACGTTTCAAGAGTTGCCAAGCAAAGCCGCACTCAGCAAACTAGACGACACGCTGGTGTTCGTAACGTACCCGGTCCACGTGGATACCACGCGGCAATCGTACGCCATTTTGCACTGTCCAGGCACGTCGTGCGCCGAAGCCGACCCGCTGTTTGACGCCGCCGGCGCTACGGGTAAAACGCTCATCACCCCCAGCCGGTTTGCGGCACATATGTGGGGGACGTACTTTGGGCGGCAGCTGGCAAAGGTGCCGGTGGTCTACCCATTTGCCGAAGCGTGCTTTGGCCAGGTGGCCCGGCCCAAGCGGCGCGGCGCTAAAACGCGTATTTTGTTTGCCGGCCGGCTGACGCCAGACAAGGGCATTTACACCCTACTGGCCTCGCTGCACATGGGCGCTATGCGCAAGCTAAGCTACCGCTTGAGCGTAACCACCGCCTGCAGCCACCCAGAGGAGGGCAAAATAATCCGGGCGCTGGTGGAAGCCCACCCGCTGGTGGACGTGGTGCCAGCCCAGCGCACTCCCGAGGACATGGCCCGCCTGATGGCCCAGTACGACGTAGTGGTCATACCATCTACCAACCTTTTTTGGAAAGAAGCGTTTGGCATTATTTCGGTTGAAGCCCAGCATGCCGGCTGCCGGGTGGTGGCCTCGAACGGCGGCGGGCTGCCCGAGACAGACTGCGGCGGGCTTATTTTGGTAGACCCGGACAACCCGGAGGCGCTGGCCGAGGGCATTGCCAAAGCCGCGTCACTTGGCCCGCTCACAGCGGCCGAGCGCGCGCTGGCCGCCACCAAGTTCACGGTCAAAGCGTCAGTGGATGCACTGCTGCAGGTTATTGCTGACGAGGGGCGTCAGGCAATGCAAAAAGTGCAGCCTCGTACGGGCGCAGGCGAAGCGGCTGCTGCTGGCGGACAGCTGCAGCCAGCGTAGATTTGCCGTCGCTGGACACCAGCAGCTGACTGGGCGTGGGCGCATTGGAACATGTGGTAGTTGCATTCGAAAAGTTCACCAGCACCAGGCACTGCGATGCATCTGCCCGCCGCGTATATCCCAACAGGTCCGGGCAACCGGTGTCAAAAATGTGAATGTCGCCCATGCACAGGGCAGGGCGGTGACGGCGCTCGGCAATGAGCGTTTTGTACAGCGACAAAAAAGACCGCGGGTCTTGCCGCTGGCTATCCACGTTGTGCGTTGCAAAGTCTGACGCCAGCGGCAGCCACGGCTGACCAGTGGTGAAGCCACCACCAGGCGCGGCCGACCATTGCATGGGCGCGCGCTCTGGGTCGCGCCCCATGCCGCGAGGGTCGCCCTGGGCTGCCGGGTCTTGCACGCGGTTGAGCGGGACAGGCACGTCGCGCATCCCCAATTCTTCTCCATAATATATAAAGTCCATGCCCGGCAGCGTCAGCTGCAAAAGCGCCGCCGCCCGCGCCACGGCCGAGCCCAGCCGGCTGGCCAGCCGCGGCCGATCGTGGTTGCCAAACGCATAGCTGGCCACCGCGTGGGCGCGCTTGGTTTGGTGCAGGGCGTGGTGAAACTTGGTTAAAAACTCGCGCCAGGGCGCGGCCTGCCAGGACAGCATCAGGCCCTCGAAGTTGAACGGCGCAGCCACTGCCGGGTCCATGTGGTCATAAAAACGCATGTAGGCGTGCACGGGGTCGTCATAGTCTGGGTACGCTTCGGTAACCATAAACCGCGGCGCGGCGCGGTACGGCGGCTCGTCCAATACGCCGGCCAGCCCGTGCAAATAATCGTACAGTTGCGGGTTGTTTGCACTGTGCGTGTGCAGCAAGCGATGCTTGCGGCTTTGCGTGCGTGGGTTGTAGTGCGGGTTTACGGGGTCGTCACGAAACTGCGGGTCTTTGGACAGCCACAGCACCGCGTCCACCCGAAAGCCGTCCACGCCATGGTTTAGCCAAAACCGCATCACCTGTTTGATGGCATCGCGTACGGCCGGCTCCCGCCAGTTTAGGTCTGGCTGGCCAACGCCAAAGCTATGCAAATAAAACTGGCCGCGCGCCGGTTCCCACTGCCAGGCCGACTGACCGTCAAAGGCGTTTACCCAGTTGTTCGGCGGCTGCGGCGCACCGCGTGAGTCAACGCCGGCTGGCTCGTGCCAGACATACCAGTTGGCATAGGCATTGGTGCGCGACAGGCGGGACTGCTGAAACCACTGGTGCGTATTGGACGTATGGTTGGGCACCAGGTCTATCATAACTTTCAGGTTGCGTGCGTGTGCTTGCGATAGCAGATGGTCAAAGTCGCGCATGGTCCCAAACAGCGGGTCAATGGCGCAGTGGTCCGCCACGTCGTACCCAAAATCTGCCATGGGCGACCGATAAAACGGCGACAACCACAGGCCATTCACGCCCAAATCTTGCAAGTAGTCCAGGCGCGACGTAATGCCGGGCAGATCGCCCACGCCGTCGCCATTCGAGTCTTGAAAACTGCGCGGATACACTTGGTAGATCACCGCGCCTACCGGCCAGCGAGGCCCATCCGGCGCGATAGGCTGAGCATGCGAAGACATACCATCACAGTACTATATTTTGCCCGGCCGCCAAAGACATCCGCTGCCACTCCGCACGGCACGACAGCTATTTGCATGTCATGCATTCCGGGGTAGCAGATGGACGGTGCAGAGATGATTGCCGCGAAGGCAAGTCATGCAATGCGCACGTCCATCCGACCTGGATGGTCCAGGGTTTGGCGGCCATATGTGGCCTGAGAGAGTGTTCCTTGGTGGAGCTTTTTGGGCTACACCGCCGCGGCCCGGGCCATGAAGTAGTCCTGCCGCTCCTGCTTCAGGAAGTGGCTGTAGACCTGCCGGGCCAGCAGACCACCGGCCAGTACCGAGACGAGCAGACCGGCCAGCGGCCAGCCGACGATGTCACCGGCGTAGCGAACGATGGTGAACACGTTCAGTACGAACGCGAACGCCACCATGGCGATCACTCCGCCCAGCACGTACACCATCGCGCGGTCCTGCGGCCGAATCAGCTTCGCCAAGGTGATGCCGTAGACGTCACCGATGACGACGGGGATGGCGCCCGCGCAGAAGATCAGCGCGTTGCAGACCAGCCCGACGTGGGAGTTCTGGATGACCGCCAGCTGGATCATGGAGACCGGCCAGCCGATCATCCAGATACCCATGGCGATGCCGCTGCTGAGGTTCGACCGCAGGGCCACCTGCTTGATCGGCGTGTCGGCGGTGCGCTTGCCCAGGCCGGCCGAGCGGAGGCTCAGGTAGCCGGAGACGCCGAACAGCGCCGCCATGAACAAACCGAGGAGGATGAGGGCAAAGGCGATGAACATGGGGACAAGGGTCCTCTCCAGGAACTTCTACGAGAATCTCTCGCAGATCGCATAATTGTAAAATGTTTGCCCCGAAAAATCAACTAGTGTTACGCATGGATTTGCAGATGGTACAGCGCCGTATTATTTGCTCTGTCAAAGAGCATACAGCACTGCACCATCCGACCTGGATGGGTCCAGGGTTTGACGGCCGTGTGCGCCGGCCTGTTGTTCCGAAAAGGGCGTCTGCTGCCAGGCGGCGGCGCTTACACGCCCTCGATGTCCTGCAGGTAGTGCTCCAGCCATTCCTTCTTTCGGAAATACCGGAAGATCTGCCAGGCCAGCAGGCTGCCGCCCGCCACCGAGATGACCGTGCCAGCCAGCGGCCAGCCCATGATGTCGCCGAAGTGACGAATGATGGTGGTAATGCTTGCCCCGACGCCAGCCGCCATGACAACAAGCAACCCCACAAGCAGCTTCTTGAGCCAACTTGGCAGCGCCGAATCTCCCGCCAGGATGGACAGGTTGTACGTAGTGCCCCGGACCATCACGGCAGCGGCCGGGCAGAAGATCAGCGCGGCACACAGCGCAGCGCCGGTCCCGCCCATGAACGTCTTTGCGCCGATCAGGCAGACCGGCCAGCCCACCATCCAAATAAGCAGGGCGATGCCGGACATGCAGTTGGCGCGCACAGCCAGGTACGTTCGCCCAGTGGACGCGCGCCAGTTCTGTCCGGCCAGCTTCAGGCTCATGAAGCCTGCGGCGCCGAACATCAGCACCAAGGCCACACAAGCCACGGCAATGCCAACAGTCGAAAACATGCCCGTCCTTTCCAGGAACCATCCACAAGAATCTCTCGCAGATTGCTAAAAATTATAAAACGCGCGCGCCAAACTATTCAACATAGGACCCAACTATTGAATATTATTCATATATATGATATTATAGCCAAAACGACTCCGGGAGATTCGAACCAACCATGATTGATCATTTGCAAGAAACCATTCGCCAGTGGAACATTGGCACCAGTGAACGCCAAAAGCTGCAGCACACCTACGCGCTGCTGGCTGTGGGCGTGACGTTTTTAGCTGGCATTGTGAGCTTTTTTGACGGCAGCAAAGGCCACCGCCTGATGTATGTCGCGTTTGGCGCCGCTGGCGCATTTGTGGCAAACGGCGTGGTGTGGCACCTGCTGCACTCGGTTGTGCTTGCCAAACTGCCCAAATCTTCGAAGAAACGGTAAATTTTTGGTTCCGAGGTCCGAAAAACCGAGCAGGTGCTACTTGCTCGCGAACCACTCTTTTTTCAAAAACATCCCCCGGATGTTTTTGAAAGCGTTGGGCTGAAATCGATTTTTGCAATCGATTTCACACGGTTCGCGAGCAAGTAGCACCTGCTCGGTTTTTCGGACACATATTTATACTTCTACATTTTTATAATGCTCCTGCTCGCAATATAAATAAAATTGTTCTACAATACCGCAGCCAACCGAGGCATTCCTACGCACGAGAGGCAAACGCGTGAACAAACGCAAGGTGCTCCTTTACATCAGGCGGTGGTGGATGTGGATCACGTTCATCGTCATCCTCAGCGCCATCATGCTGCTGTGGCCCGACGCCGGCAACAAGCAGGAGTCGCTGACCGCGGCGATGGGGCAGATCAACGCCGGGCAGGTGCAGAACGCGACCATCAACACGGACGCGGACTCCATGACCCTGAAGCTGCGGGGCGGCCACACCTACGCCGTCACGTTCCCCAAGGGCTACGAGGCCGACCTCACCCGCCAGCTGGTGGCCAAGCGCGTCGACTTCAAGACGAAGAAGTCGCACCCCAACATTATCGCCACCATCTTCAGCTACTGGTGGGTGGTGTGGCTGGTGTGGATGATCTACTGGATGCGCAGCGCAACCGGTGGCATCAGCAACCTCATCGACCCCGAAGAGGACGCCAAGGCCGAAACGCCCACCGTCCGCTTCAAGGACGTCCGCGGTGCCGACGAAGCCATCGAGCTGCTGCAGCAGGTGGTGGACTCGCTCCGCAATCCGCAGAAGTACGAGGGAGTGAAGACCGACCGCGGCTTCATCTTCCACGGTCCCACCGGCACAGGTAAAACCATGCTGGCAAGGGCCGTGGCAGGCGAGGCAGGCGTACCGTTCTACTACCTCAGCGGCGCATCGCTCACCAGCATGTTCGGCGGCGGCACCACCCGCAAGGTGAACAGCTTCTTCAACAAGGTGGAGGAGGGGCTGGCCACGACGACATCACCCGCGGTGGTGTTCATCGACGAGATCGACGGACTGGCCCAAAGGCGCGCCGGCGGCAGTGGCGTGGACCGCGACAGCAACAGCGCCGTCACCGCGCTCCTGCACCGCGTCGGCGTCCTGCTGGACCGGTTCCCGAACGTCGTGCTCATCGCAGCCACCAACCGGCTGACGTCGCTGGACGACGCACTGACGCGCGAGGGCAGGCTGGGCCGGCACATCTCCATGCCCAACCCAGACCAGATGGCGCGCTGGCTCATCCTGCAGGACCACACCACCGGCAAGCAGCTGGGGGATGACGTGGACCTGCGAGCCATCGCCTCGCTGACCGGCGGCATGAACGGTGCCAAGCTGGCAGCCGTGATGGACGAAGCAGCCCGCGTGTCCTTCATGGAACACGACGAACGGCGGCCGCTGTCCCAGGCCGACATCCAGGAGGCTGTCGTCCGGCTGGCCGTGGGCATCCCGCGCAAGAGCGCCAAGGTGCACAAGGCCGACACCGCCCGCACCGCGGCGCACGAGGCCGGTCACGCCGTGATCGCTCTCCTCTCGCCCGAAGTGTGGCCGCAGTACGTCACCATCATCCCGGTGGCAGACAGTGGCGGCAGCACGTGGTCGGCGGTCAGCGACCGGCACATGCTGACTCGCGAGAGCATCATGTGGCACCTGGCACAAATGCTGGGCGGCCGCGCGGCCGAGCAGCAGCTGTGCAAGGACCACGGCATCGGCGTCAGCCACGACCTGGACCAGGCCACCAGGCTGGCACTGCAGGCTGTCTGCGAATGGAGCATGGGCACGCTGCTGCGAACCGTCGACCTGGAGAACTGGGAGGACGACCCGCAGGCTGACATCATCCGCGTCGACGTTGAGGTGATGCTACAGGAAGCGTTCTCATCGGCCAAGGGCAAGCTGGACACGAACACCGCGCTACTGCGCGCCCTTCGGGACGCGCTTCTGCAGGATCGCGTCATCGGCCGCGACCGGCTCGTAGAGCTGGCCGCCGAGTACGGCATCGAGCAGCCCGAGCTCCAGCAGGTCTAACCAAGCGGCGTTCACGCCAAAACGGGTAGCACGGGGCTAGCCCCATGCCGCCAAGTCCGGACCTTCCGGGCTCAGTAGGTGGGACCATTCATTCGCGCACCCGCGCCTTATGAACCCACCTACTGCTTCACCATATGATGTTGTTTTGTAACGACGGCATATGACGAAGCAGTATTGTTGTGCTATCTGCTACTTCATTGTAAAATTACTGGGTCTTGTTCCCTCAAGAAGGCAGGTGAGCGCATGCTCCCTAGCAGAGAAAATCGTCAGTTCGTGCTGGATATCAGCCGAATCTTGGCCGCGGCCGCCATGGGCATCCTCCTGGTTCTGCCGCAGCTGCTCGCGCCGCCCAGCGAGTCGCTCTCGCAAATGCTGCAGCAAAACAGCCAGCGGCAAATTGCGAGCGCCACGCTGCACGCCGACGACAGCACCATCGACGTCAAGCTGCGCAGCGGCAAAACGTACCGCGCAGCAGTACCGCGGCAAACGCAAAGCTCGCTGATCAGCCAGCTAGGCAACACAGCCACCGTCAATATCGACAACCACCTGGCGTGGTGGTCGCTGACAGAGCTCATGCTGCTGCTCATGGCGCTGGGCCTGTACTCGCTGTGGCCGCTGCTGCCGGCATCGCTCCGGAAGAAAACGCCGTTCTACAGGCCACCGTTGGTCGTGGGCGGCACCTGGGATAAGGCCAATGCCCGCATTGCTGCGGCGCACGAGGCCGGGCACGCGCTGCTTGCCCATTTCTGCGGCTTCCAGGTCACGGGCGTGAACATCATCCCCGGCAGCAGTGAAGGCGGCAGCACAAGCTACACATCTACGGTGGGCATCGTGACGCGCGAATCGCTGATGCAGCAGCTGACCGTCGGCATGGCCGGCACGGCAGCCGAGGAAATTCTGCTGGGGGAGGTCACGGCCGGCGGCAGCGGCGACATTTCATTCGTCACCCGGCAGGCGCTGCAAGCGGTATGCCAGGGCGGCATCGACTTCAGACAGTTCGTTGATGTCGATGGCTGGATGCACCACCCACGGGCCGCCGAGATCGACCGAGCAGTCCAGGCCATCATCGACGCCGCCTACCAGGAAGCTCTCCGGCTGCTCCAAAACTCCAAGGGGGTGCTGGAAGGCATGCGCGACGTACTAATGGAGCGTAAATCGCTGACCGGCCCCGAGTTCCGCGAGGCACTGCAGCAGCTGGCGGCCAATACCGCGGCAGCCATGGAGATGGCCATCACAACGCCACCCGCCCAGCCCGAAGCCTAGGCCGGCACCCCGCCCAAGACACCAAAAAGCCCCGGACCTTCCGGGCCCAGTAGGTGGGGACCATTCATGCGCGCACACGCACCCATGAACCCCCGCCTACTGCTTCACCACCCGCGCTCCACGCCCGAGGCGCCCTAAAAGTGGCGCAGCAAAACGTCAAGCCAATATCCAGCTAGCCCTTCTATACTGCAAGAAATAATTGGCGCCCAAACGGCCGCCCAAACGGAGCAATACACATGGATACTTCCACACCCCAAGCCCCCAAGGCATCGCGCACACAGCGCCTGCGCACCCACATTTCCAGCAACAAGCTAACAGCACGTGTCGTGGCTGCAGTGGTCATTGCCGCCATTGGCTTTTACGGCGGGGCTGCATTCCAGCAATCCCACCATCACGACACTCCGCGCAATACCGCACTGCGAAATGGGCGCACATTTGGCGCTGGCATGGCCGGCGGCCCGCGCATGATGAACGCCCAAAGCGGTTTGCACGATATGGGGCAGGTGACGGCAGTCAGCAGCTCCAGCATTACCATCACCAGCAACCGCAGCGGCACCAGCACCACCTTTGGCATTACCAGCAACACGGCTATTACCCAAGACGGCTCGACAATTACAGCCAGCGGCATCAAAACCGGCAACTTTGTACAAATTACCAAAATCAACAGCACCACCAACACGGCCATTGCAATTGAGGTGACCACCGACGCCGCGCCCTCCAGCATGGGCGGCACAACCGACCAAGCAGCACCAGATTACAACATCAACTAGCCACGAAAACCACCACCGGCTGCTACAATAAAACCATGAAACTGCAGCCGCCCAAGCTTGCCGCCACTGCCGTCTTTGACGACGCCAGCCTCAAAGACATCCAGCCCGAGGCCACCCTCACCAACATCCGCCTGGCCAATACCGACGCTGCTGCCGTACGCGCTGCCAACCTCAGCCTGGACGAATGCAAGCTGACGCATGTGTCGCTGGCGCAAGCCCGCCTGGAAAAGCTCAGCATCATGGACAGCACGCTTGACGCCTGCATGTGCACAGGCATGCATGTGCCGGATGGGTCGTTCATTCGGGTGTCGTGTAACGCCAGCCGGTTCACGGGCGCGCACTTTGCCAACGCCGTATTGAAGGACGTGACGTTTCAGGGCTGCAAATTCGACCTGGCCAACTTCCGCGGCGCGCATCTCACGCGCGTTCGCTTCATAGACTGCGCGCTCACCGACACCGACTTCCAAATGAGCACACTAGAGCACGTTAGCTTTGAGCAGTGCGTGCTGGAGCGCACCGAGTTTGCCCACGCCACGCTGGGGCACGTTGACGCCCGCACGTCCCAGCTTGTCGACCTGCGCGGCTGGCAGTACATGCGTGGCCTATGCCTGGATGTCACGCAAGTGGCAGCCGTGGCGCCGCAGCTGGCAGCCGAGCTGGGGCTGCGCGTGGAAGAGTCCTAGCGGGAATAAACCCAAAAAAGACTAGTCGGCCGGGTGCGCGGCCTCTGGCTGCACCACCTGCGGCATCAGCGCCGGGTTTGTTTCACGCTGGCGCAGCGCTTCTATCTGCTGGCGGCTGTACACGGGCAGCACCCGGGCACGCTCCTCGACCATGCCAAACCCGCGCTGCTTGTTTCCCAAAAGCGACAAATACACACTGGTAATGCCTGGCAGCGCAATGAACAAAATGGGCAGCGGGCTTTTATCCAGCACGGATGAAATCACCAGCAGGCACGCAGCAAACAGCAGCTCGCCCTTGTTCGCCCGGAATGCTTCCCACATGCTGGTGCGCGTCTGGTTCTTGGGCGTTACCAAAAATATAGACTTGCCAAACACCGACTTCAGGCTAGACCGCAGGCTGATAAAAAACATCGACCCATACAGCAAAAACGTATGCCCCAAATACCACACCATCCGAAACGGGTTAATGCGTCCGCGGTAATACAAAATGTCGTTCAGCATGGGCGCCAGCAAAAACAGCAGCGTCGGCACCAACAGCCACACGGGGTACACCACGCGGTAGTGCATCATGGGCAGCACTATGACGTTAATGACAACGTACAACGCAAAGAACGCGGTCAGCGGCAAGTTGTACGTAAACAAAATAATGTCCATTTTTTCAAACCACGTCATTTCCGAACGGACAATGCGGCCAGTGTATCGTTTGATGAACTCCATGTTGCCCTGCGTCCATTTGGAATGACGCTTTTTGAAAGCCAGGTAGTCAATGGGGTATTCTTCCTCGCAAATAATGTCCGGGGCAAAGGCCACAAAGTAACCGTTGTTGCGCGCTTCTATGCTAAAGCACAGGTCTTCGGCCACCAAGTGCGGAAACCCGCCCGCTGCCTGGTAGCACGCCCGGCTGACCATGGCGCCATGGCCCAGCAGCGACAAAAACCCGTGGTGGTGTTTCACCTGCTGGTACGTGGGCCAGTGCGAGTTCACGCCAATGGCAAACAGCTTCATAAACTTATTGCGGTTGCGCGTGGCCACGTGGTTGGCCTGCACAATGCCGGTGTTGTCGTGTGCTGCAAAGTAGTCCAGGGCGCGGGTGATGAAATTGCGCGGGATAATTTCGTCGCTGTCCAAAATAACAAAGTAGTCGTACGATGCTTTTTGCAAATAATTGTTAAGGTTGCCGGCCTTGAAGCCAACATGATCATCGCGCCGGACCACTTCCAGGTGGTGGGTGCGGGCAAAGGCGTCTACTTCGTGCATGTACTCGGGCTTGGTGGAGTCGTCCAAAATAACTGTTTCGTGGTTGGGGTAGTCTTGGTCAAGGCAGGCAGCCAGGCTGCTGGCGTTGAAGTCGTTATAGGTGCAATACACCATCACAACGCGCGGCTGCGTGCGCACACCAAACCGCTTTGGCCAGGCGTTCAGTGTGGGCACCCGCCGTAAACGCCGGCGCGCCACATGGTAGTACATGGTGTAAATTAAATCTTTGGTGCCATTCAGCCAAAAATAGGCAATGAACAGCGTGCTGATGGTGACCAGCGCCGCGGCTGCTATGCCTCGCTGCTCAGAGTGGCGGATGGCAACCAGCAGCGGCATCATGGTTGCGCTCAACAAGGCCAGCCAGGTCATGAGAATCAACACGTACAGTCTTGAAGTCTTCTTCATTTCGTCCTTCCTTCATTAATCTAGTAACTACAAACATGTATTCTTCTAGAAAATGGCAGAACGTTATGTAAGATTTCCAATAGAGTCTGGCCCGCAGCCCGTAGTATGTCCACGTAAAATTTACAAATGTGCTTTTGTTTCGCTGCCATGGCGCTTATACTTGCAAGTAGCCATGTGTGGGCTGGCCGGAGTTTTTCGGACTTCCTCCGCACAGACTGCATACAGTACCTGGGGACCATACTCACTGCCGGCGGTTTGCCGGTAAGCGTCACTGCGAACCTCCATTCAAGCAAGTTTTACTGGTATTCAAATATAGTGCGTTGACGGTCGCGCTATGTGCCAGAAACTTTCTCCTTAAAACCCGTTGCCAATGGGCAAATGCCCCTGGTAAAACTGACAAAGTTTAGGAGCTTGACATGGAACAACGTGCAACCATTAACAAAGAGGTAACTATCACCGCCTGGTACTTCCGGAACCGGCATCAACTCACCAGCTTTCCCCGGCGCATGGAGTTTGACCGGCAGGAGTACACCTTTGCCGAAGGTCTACGCTACCTGGTGCAAAAGGGTCGCGCCGTGGTGCAGCTGTTCGACATGACGGACGGCGCCACCAACTATCGGCTGAAATTCGACCCGGCGGAAGAAATCTGGACACTGGTGAGCATGACGCCCACCCAGCGCCCGGCATGGTAGGCACGAACACAACATACAAAACAGCCGCGTGGATTTCCCGCGGCTGTTTTGTATGTTGCGCCGGCTGGCCTAGCCGCGGGCGCGGCACGGCGCTTACGCATCGCGGGCAATGACCACGTGCGCGCCGTTCATGGCGCCTGCCCATCTGCGAATAAAGCGATCACGGCTGATGTCGCGGATATGCTCCCGCGGCGGCCGCGTGGTCGATGGGTCTAGCACGTACACGTCCTCGCTGTCGGCACCCAGCAGGATATTGGTATGTAATATCTGGTGGGAGGAATCGCTCAGCAGCGACACAATACTATACACAGCGGCATCCGGCCGGCGCGCCCGCACGGTTTCGGCCAGGCTACGAATGGTGTTGAAGTCGGCGCCAATAAAGCTGGCCACCGATACTTTCTTGGTGCTGATCTCGGAGAAAATCTCGGTATCAAAAATTTTCAAATAATCCTGGCCGTGGGCCACCGGGTTGCCGTACTGTTCTTTCATGGCGCGGGCCAGAGCAGCTTCCTCTGGGTGCCACTGCACAATGTCGCGCAGTACCATACGGAAGCAGGCATTGAAACACAGCCGGCCATACAGTATGTGCCGTTCGCCGTCGCCCTGACGGCAAAGCGGGGGAGTGGACAGGATGCCGGCAGGAATGGTTTGGTCCTGCATGGCGGGCGTAATGGCGGTGCGGGCCAGGTCTCTGTTCAGCTGGCTATACTGGTCGCGCAGCATGTCCAGGCCCAAGTTCGCTTTGGAAGACAGCTGCAAAGCACGTTGCCGCGTCTCGGCCTGCTGGTACTGGCTAAGCGCCAGCATGTCGGGTGTAATGCGCGGGTCAATTTTTGCTGCTGCCGTGTCGATTACTTGCAAGTTGGCAAAAAACTGCGAGTGAAACGGCCCGGCACGCAACCGGCCAGAGTCGGGCGCCTGGGCAGCTTCCATCACCGCGTACCGGAAAAACCCCAGCTGCTCGGAAAGCGGCGGCTGGTTGTCGGGATCATAGGGGGCGGCCGGGTCAAAACCAAGTGGTTCGCCAAGTGTATCAGCAGACAATGCGGACGTACTCATATATATGTATATAATAATATGCGTTTTGAGGAAGGGGAGCGAGCGGGTTTTTGCGGGAGAGGTGTCTTTGGTGTCGCTGGTGCGACGGCAAACACCTCTCCCGGCGGCGGATGTTACGGGCGCCTGTACTCCTCGATGGGCTCGCTGACGATGGCGTGGGCGTCGAAGGACGGATACCGGCGGTTGGCGGCGATGAGATTCTCGCGCAGCTCGGCCGCCCTGGCCTCAAGTTCGCTGATGCGCGTCTGGATCTCGCCGGGACGACGGTGGATGGCCGCGATGTGCGTCCAGCCCAGCCACTTGCGCGTCCGCTCTGCGACCACGAGCCGTGGCTTCAGCCGGCAGAGCGTCGTGCGGGCGATCCGCTGGCTGATCACGTCGTCGACCACGTTGCGGCGGTCGTCATCCAGCAGTTGCCGGGCGGCGTGCAGTGCCATGTAGTTGTTCATGGCGCTGTCCTCGTGCGTCCGGCGGCTGTAGTAGTCGTGGTCGAACAGCCACGGGTACCGGCGGGCCAGCCACAGCAGTCCAAGAAAGAACGCCAGGCTGCCCACCACCACAAGCACGGTCATGTTCGTTTCCCCTTCCTCTGTACCTTGGGTAGGTATGGCGGCAAGTATACAATATTTGCCGCCATATTACCATGCCAGCCCGCTGTAGCGCGCAGCTTTTTGCCATCGCTTTTCGGACATTCATGCTTATAATTATAGGTGCCTTGCCAAGTAAACGGCCCGGACGCGCTCTTGGGCCACATTCCAAACCAAGCACCAAAAAGGAATCTTCAAGAAAATGGTAAAAGTCAAAAAATCGCATTCCAAAAAGCCCGCTCCCGGCACCACGCCCTACGAGCTCAACCGCTCGCTTCCAAACGCCTCTTACCTGGCGAACCACTCCGGTAACCCGGCCATGGATGCGCTGGTGCCGCCGCGCAAGCCGCGCTGGAAACGGGTCCTGCTGACCATTGCCATTGTGCTGGGCATTGCGCTGGTGGGCAGCGGCGCTTGGGTGGGCTGGAAATTTGTCAGCAACCTGGCAAAAATTTATGGCTGGAACCACATAGGCGGGCTGCTGCACTCTACCAAGCTAAAGGGCGAAGACCAAGGCCGCGTCAACATTCTGCTGGCCGGCAACTCGGCCGATGACCCCGGGCATGGCGGGGCCAACCTGACCGATTCCATCATGGTGGTCAGTATAGACACGCACAACCACAAAGCCTTTTTGCTCAGCATCCCGCGCGACTTGTACGTGAACATCCCGGACAACGGCTACGCCAAAATCAACGAGACGTATCCGGATGGCGAGGCCGAACACTTCAGCGAGTCCGGCTACCCCGCCGGCGGCATGGGGTTACTGGAAAAAGTGGTGTCGGCCAAGCTGGGCGTTACTATTCAGTACTACGCGCTGGTGGACTACACCGCGCTGAAAAACGCCGTGAACGCGGTGGGCGGCATTACCATAAACATCCAAAGCTCAGACCCGCGTGGCCTGTACGACCCCAGCCCAGACCTTGCCAACAACTACGCGCCGCTGGTGAACCTGAAAAACGGCATACAAACACTGAACGGTACGCAAGCGCTGGGGCTGGCACGGGCGCGCGGGGACTCGTACCGCGCCTACGGCTTCCCGCGCAGCGACTTTGACCGCACCGAACATCAGCGCCAAATTATCCTGGCGCTCAAAGACAAAGCCACCGGCCTGGGCACGCTTTCCAACCCGGTCAAGCTGGGCGAACTGGCCGACTCTTTTGGCAGCAATGTCAAAACCGACTTTCAGGCCAGCGAAACCCGCCGCCTGTACACGGTTATGAAGTCTATTCCAAACGGCAGCATCACGTCCGTGGGCCTGAACAATGCCAACGGCCAAAACTTGCTAACCAGCTACACCACGCGCCTGGGCCAATCCGCGCTGGTACCGCGCGCCGGCATTGACGACTACAGCGAAATCTCCGCCTTTGTGCAACAGCTGGTAACGCCGCCGGCCAGCTCGAACTCGTCGTCGAGCAAACAGTAAGCCCCATAAAGATGGGCCGGGCCGTTCGCTTTCGTCCTTTTGGACTCGTCAGTACAAATGCACATTTGTAGAGCGATGTGTGGGTGAGGCGGGCTGAAAACGAATGAAGGCAGGGGAAACCCTGTCAGTCGTATCAACCCGCCACCCCACGTGACCGTTGCCCGAAGGCCGACGGTCCGACGTCAGTCGGGGATGGTGTCCCCGGCGGGACGGGTGCGGCCGGCGGCCTTGTTGGCCTGGTTGGCCTCGTCCATGGCCTCGGCCAGGCCGGCAGCCATGTCACCGAACACGTTGGCGGCGAAGCCACCCATGGCCTTGGCGGCACGCTTGGCCTGCACCAGCCCGATGACGATCCCCGGGATGCCGAGGACGGCGATGGGCAGCAGGAACCACGCGAACATCTCGAGCGCCGCTCCCCATCCGGAGATGAAGATGGTGACGAGCGAGATGACCAGTGCTGCGTAGAACAGCCACTTGGCGCTCGCGCGCAGCAGCTTGCCCACAACGGCAGTGGCGATGGTGCTCTTGGCGGACATAATCGTACCCCTTTTTCTGGGAACGACGCAATGCGTGGCGGTCAGCCAGCACTACTTGTAGAAGAGAGTTCTACCAGCTCAGAGTACACCCCGTTTCAGGTATATTCCGTGCAGTATTATATCATAAAAAAGAATAAATGTACAGTGTTCGCTTACACATCCGCGGTGTCAGCGTCTGGCGCCCTTGCGGCCATGGGAGCGGGTACGTTTGGCGCGGTCGGTTTCGTCTTCTATTTCTTGGCCGACAATTTCTTCCAGCAAGTCTTCTATGGTCACAATGCCCTCAATGCGGTCGTCACGCTCCACAGGAATGAGGTGCGCACCGCCGGCAATAAATTTCCGAAAGAGCGTGTCCAGCGCCGTGCGCCCGCCCACCACCTGGGTGGGGTACAGCGGCAGCTCGTCGACGCGCCGGGGCGATTCGTCAAAGTCTTGGTCCACCAAATCTTTCATCAGCAAAACGCCGTAGCACGTGGTGCTGGCAGCGTTGAACACAGGTATGCGGCTCCAGGCACGGGCGGTGATCTCGTCTATTTTAGCGCCGTCAATGATGTCCTCGGGCAACAGCCAGTACACTTGGCGCAACGGCGTCATGATGTCCCGCGTGCGCGTTTCGCTGAGGGTGAGCGCGCCGCGCATAATTTCAATTTCGTCAGCGTCCAGGTCGCTTGCCGCAGCACCCAAATGCTCGGTGATCATTATGCCCAGCTCTTGCCGGCTATGCAGCTGCGCGGTCTCGTGGCCAAAAAGCTTGTCTAGCAGCAACTGCAGCGGACGCGAAATGGGGTACGTAAGGTAGATCATTAGCCACAGCACCGGGCTGAGCATGGCGCAAAAACGCAGCGCGTGCCGGGCAAAAAAAGCCTGCGGCAACACTTCGCCAAATACCACAATGAGAATAGTGCTGGCAAAACCAGCAATCCAGCCATTGAACTTCCGCTCCAAAACCAGCGACGTCGCCGACACCACCGCCACGTTTGTCAGCAAAATGCCAGCCAGCGTCAGGTGGCTGTTGTGGCGCAAGGGCAGCACCCGGCGCGCGGCTTTGTTGGCCAGCTTTGCCTTGCGGCGCAAGTCGGCCACGTCCAAAGACATGAGCGCAATGTTCAGCCCCGAGCAAACCGCCGACACCACCACCAAGCACGCCACAACCAACAATGTCAGCTCTATCGACATGTCAATGTAGAAACCGCCCTCGCATACATATCTACTCATTGTAATGGAAAAACCACCCGCGTCTAGTGGGCTCTTTGCTTCGGCGCTGCAGTATTTCCCAGCATCACACCACAAGCATTTCGCGCAGCGGGATTTCTTACACACGGAAGCTGGGAGCTGCACGTATACTAGCGCTCGGGCACCATTCGACAGTCAATGTTACAATGAAGGCAGAGATAACCATGGATATACCCCCGGCAATCACCGACTTACTGCGGACCTATTCGCTCAGAACGTTTAAAAAAGGGCAGACATTGCTGTTTCAGGGCGAGGTGCCGCGCCAGGCGTATATCATTTCGTCCGGCACGGTAAAAACGTACAACATCTCGCCGCTGGGCGACGAGCAAATTATTTCCATCAACGCTGCGGGCGACATTCTGCCCGAGGCCTGGCTGTGGGGCGAAGCCAACGTTGCCTACTATTTTTACGAAGCCTACACCGACTGCCAAGTGTACGCCATCCCGCGCGCCGACCTTACTAAAAAAGTCGAGGACAATCCCGAGCTACTGCGCCACATGCTCAAGCGCTACGTGCGTCTGTACGTGGGCACGCGCGTGCATATCAACGCGCTGGAGCAGCCGCGCTCGCGCGACAAGCTTATCCACCTGCTGCACTACCTAACCATGCGGTTTGGCAAAGAACGCCGGGGCGGCACCACACAAATTAATCTGCGCCTGACGCACCAGGCTCTGGCCGACATGCTGGGCACCACACGCGAAACCATTGCCACCGAGCTGTCCCGCCTGCGCCGCGAAGGCGTCATAGATTACCGCCAGCAAATGTATTTCATTAACAAAGCCAAATTGCTTCGCTTGCGCAACGAAGACGAGCTGATTACCAAGCTATAACATAAAAGGCCGGGCCAGCCTGAAGGGTGTCCCGGCTGGACCCTCTATATCTTCTGGCTACTTTTTCAAAGCCGATTGCACAACACGCACCAGCTCTTGCGGGGAGGCCCAGGCCTTCAAAAAATAATGCTGGGCGCCCAGGCGAAACGCTTCGTCAATGTCGTCCTGCGCGTCCAGGTTGCTGAATACAACCACCACCGGCTGCGGCTGCCGCTTTTCTATTTTGCGCAAAAATCCCAGGCCGTCCAGCTTGGGCATTTTCATGTCCAGCAAAATAACGTCTGGTTGCGTGTTCTCCAGCTGCTGCAGCGCTTCTACGCCATTGCTGGCTTGCAGCGTGACGTAGCCGTGCTGATGCAGGACTGTTTGGTACGCATCGGCCAGGGCGCGTTCGTCTTCCACAATGAGCACCACCGGGCCGCTGTCGCTCATGCCGGTGCGCCCTCTGTTTGGCGGGAGGAGGTAAGCAGCTTGCGCACCACGGCCACTAACTCCATGGGGGAAAGTTCGGCCTTTAGCACCACGTCAGTGACGCCGTACGTGCGCACGTCGTCCACGGTAATTGGGTCGGACAAGTTGCTGAGCATCAGGGTTTTCAGGCGAGGGTACCGTTTGGCCAGCTTGGCCTTTTTCAAAAACTCCAGGCCATTCATTACGGGCATAAGCACGTCCAGCAGCACCACGTCTGGCTTCCAGGCCTTGAGTTTCTCCAGGCCCACCTTGCCGTTCTCGGCTTGTTCTATGGCAAAACCCTCGCTTTTCAGCAGAAAACAGAAGGCATCGCGCAGCGGTTTTTCGTCTTCGATAATCAGTACTTTCTTCATGGTCTGTGTAATAGTGTACCCGCTCCTGGGCAAAATTGAAAAGCGCCCGCGGCCAGCCGCCTCAGACTTTTTCTTTCAGCGGTTTGTGCAGGGGAATGGTGACGGTGAACATAGAGCCTTCGCCTGGTGTAGATTTGACGGCAATGGTGCCGTGGTGCAGCTCGACAATTTGCTTGGTGAGGTACAGGCCGACACCGCTGCCATTGACATCGTTGGACAGCTCGTTTTCGACGCGGGTAAATTTTTCGAAAATGGGGCCCAGCTGGCTTGGCACAATGCCCACGCCCGTGTCCGAAACCTCTATGACTACGCGGCGTTTTTCCAGCTGGCGGCGGACGGTAACCGTGATACTGCCGCCCTCGGCTGTATACTTGATGGCGTTGCTAAGCAGGTTTTCGATGACCATACGCAAGTAGTGCGGGTCGGCGTCACAGTTGAGCTTGCGGCGCGGCGGCCGGTAGGTAAGGGTTTGCCCGCGTTGGGCAATGGCGGACGACTGGTCGGCAATGACGTCTTTTGTCAGCGCGCCAATGGCCACCTTGCGGTACCGCAGCTTTATGCGCCCGGCGTCCAGCCGCGCCACGTACAGGAGCTGGTTGATAATTTCCAGCTGGCGTTCGTTGCTTTCGTAGGCGTGGTCCAGCATGCCTATCTGCTGGCCGGTCAGCTTGCCGCCGTAGCCCTGCAGCAGCATGCCCACGTATTGTTTCACCACCGTGGCCGGCGTGCGCAGCTGGTGGGACGCCAGGGAAAGCAGATCGTCTTTGGCTGTTTGTACCTCCAGCTGTTTCATGCGGTTCAGCTTGTGCTCGCGCGCGCTGATAAGGTACCAAACCACGCCGGCAAACAGCGCCCCGGCCAGCAGCCCGCGCCACAGCGCCTGCATGGGCAGCTGGCGTTCGGTTCTGGGAATAAGGTCATTCGTGCCAATAAACCGGAACTGCCAGGCGTGCCCATACAATGTCACAGCAGTGTTGCTGGTGACAAGGCCGTGACGATGCTGCAGCTGTGGTACGGTATCGGTCTGGTAGGCCAGTGTTGGTTTGCCGCTGGTGATGTCATACAGCTGCATGCCAAAATAACTGCTGCGGTTTGCAACCATTGTGCTGTGCAGCATTGTGCGCAAGTCGATGGCCGCATACACAAACCCATACAGTGCAGCCTGGCGCTGCTGTGGCGTACCGGTGGCCGCGCCCGGGCGATACACCGGCATGTACATAATGGACGCTGCGCGGTGCGGTGCAGCCGCACTCACCAGCTCAATTTTGCCCGACATAACCGGCTGGCCGGTGCGCACAGCCTGCTGCATTGCCGCACGCCGGGTGGGGTTTGTCCAGCCATCAAAGCCAATGCTTTTGCCGGAATTTCCTGCGTACATTGCATTCAGCACCACGGGCACATACACATCGCGCTGGCCAGCCGGCCATATGGCATAGTTGGGCAAACCGCGGTCGGCCACGTCCTGCGTCAGCGCGGGCACGTCGTCCTTGGTAATGTATCGGTTCAGCCCAATGCCTTCAATGCTGGGGTAGCGCCGGGTAATGTCATAGTCCTGAAAAAACCGCACCCAGTCGGCCTGGGTCAGATCGCTCCGGACGCCCAGCAGGCCGGCGCCGCCATGCAACAGGTTTTCGTACAGCGCCAGGCGCGCGGCAAGGTCTTGCGTGACACCGCGAACTTGCCGCTGGTAGGTGGTATGCAAATCTTTGTTGACGTTGGCTCGGACGTTCGCCCAATAAATCAGCGAGGCCGTACACGTTGCCACAAACACCATGGCAGACAGCAGCACGCGTGTCTTCACCCGCACACTCATCAGGTGGCGCAGGTTCCAGTACAGTCGGGTCAGTCGCTTCATTTTGGTGTGCATTATATATAAGAGTGCGCTTCTGGGGATATAACATATATTACACCTCTTGTGGCGGTGGCACTAGTATCCTTGGGCGCGGGCAGCGGGTGCGGTACAATAAGCTCATGGTTTTTGAACTGTTCCGTTGGTGGTATAGCGCCGGGTGGGTGTACGCGGCGCGCAGCATTGGTCGCTGGACAGGCGGGATTGAGCAATCTTTTTCCATTCCCATTTTGCTGCGGACACTGTTTGCGCCCTGGCGGCGCATTGTCAGTGCTGGCGGGCGAGGGCTGGACGCCAAAATGCAGGCGGCGCTGGACAACTTTGTGTCGCGCATTGTCGGGTTTTTTGTGCGCATACTGGTGATCTTTGCGGCATGCGTTATGCTGGCCGGGGCAACGCTGGCCGGGGCCGTGCTGGCCATTGCCTGGCCGCTTATTCCGCTAGGCATTGTATACTGCGTGGTGCGGGGGATTACGGGATGAATATGCAGGTAGACCTGCGCAGCGCCCGGGCGCGCAAGGCTGTGCTGGGCCAGCGCATTGGCGACACTGGTTTCAAGCTGCTGCTTTTGGTGGCGGTGGTGTTTGGGCTGGCTGCGGCGTATTTGTTTGTGAGCGGGTGGGGGCGGTTTGGCTACCTAAGCATTGCTGTTGGTTTGATGGGCGTCATGCTGGCCGGGTGGTATCGGTTCGACTTAGCACACGTGCCGGTGCGCCATCCCGCCAAACAACTGGACGACATACTTGCACCCGCGCTGCTGGCAACGCTGCACGCACCTTACACGCCGCGGTCCGTGTGGGACGTGGTGACCAAACAGTGGCAGGGCATTTTCGTCACCAACATGTTACTGCTGCATCCGCCCGCCATTGCTCAGGCGCTCAGCACCACCGAGGCCGACATGGCCGCCATGTGGCAACAAGCACTGCAGCTTATGCAGGAATCCGGCGAGACCGAGCTGCACGCCGGCACGCTGGCCACTGCCATTATTTTGCTGTCGCCAGCGGCCGCTCCATACCTGACACACAACAAGCTAGCCCGAGACGACATCCAGGAAGTATACGGCTGGCTGGTGCGGCAAATAGGCTACGCCAATCATCCGCGCGCCAACTTTGGCGGCATTGGGCGCGACTGGGCCACGGGCTTTACGCCTACGCTGGACCGGTTTGGGCAGAACATCAGCCGGGCAATTGAAGCCGGGGGCGGATACATCCGTTTTGTGGCGCATGCCGACTTGCTGGACGGGCTTATCAACAATATCTCCCAGGGCACTCCCGTTGCGCTTAGCGGCCCAGCTGGCGTAGGCAAAAGCGAGCTGGTCTACGCGCTGGCCGACCGCCTCATAGAGGGCCGCACCCCGTCACTGCGCTACTACCAAATAGTTAGTCTCAACGCCAGCGCCATTCTGTCCGCCGCCGGCTCACAGCTGGAGTCGCTGATGCTCATGCTGTTTGGCGAGGCAATTGCCGCCGGCAACATCATCCTGTACCTGGACGAAGCGCAGCTGTTCTTTGGCGCCGGCACCGGCGCATTCAACATGAGCCAGCTGCTGCTGCCGGTGCTGAAGAACCGCCGGCTGAAAATCATCGCCTCGTTCACGCCCGGCGACTGGCAGCATTTGCGGCTAAACAACGAGTCGCTGGCCGGCAACTTTGCCGCCATTACTGTCAACGAGCCGCCAGCCGCGGCCATTATGAAGGTTGTCGAGGACAGCGCCACCATTTTGGACCACCACAGCAAAGTGCTGGTAACATACGAAGCCGTGCGCGAGGCCTACCGCCTCAGCGGCCAGTACATGCAAGAGGACGCGTACCCCGGCAAGGCCATCACCCTGCTTGACCAAGCCACGCCCTACGCCGCCAACCAAGTTATGACCGCCGAAACTGTCCAAGCCGCACTGGAAAAAATGCGCGGCGTACGCGTTTCGCGCGCTGCCGCGCCCGAGGCCGAAATGCTGCTGCACCTGGAAGACCGCATTCACCAGCGCATGATCAACCAAGTCCAGGCCGTCAACGTAGTGGCCAGCGCGCTCCGCCGCGGCCGCGCCGGCGTGTCCAACCCCAAACGGCCGGTGGGCAGCTTCCTGTTCCTGGGCCCAACCGGCGTGGGCAAAACCGAGCTGGCCCGCTCCCTGGCCGCTGTCTACTTTGGCGACGAACGGCAAATGATCCGCCTGGACATGAGCGAATACCAGCAGCCCGAGGACGTTGCGCGGCTGCTCTCGGCCGGCGGCCAAGGCGTCAGCAGCTTGCTGCTGTCCATTCGCCAGCAGCCGTTCTCGGTTGTGCTACTAGACGAAGTAGAAAAAGCCCACCCCAACATCCTCAACCTGCTGCTGCAAATACTCGACGAAGGCCAGCTAACCGACGCGCAAGGCCGGCCTGCCTCCTTCCGCAGCGCCATTATCATTGCCACGTCCAACGCGGGCGCGGCCGACATCACGGCACGCATAAAGGCCGGGGGCGACCTGTCGGCATTCGAGCGCCCGCTTTTGGACAAGCTCATTGCCGGCGGCCAGTTCCGTCCCGAGCTTATCAACCGCTTTGACGAAATTGTCCTGTTCCGCCCGCTGAAAGAACCCGAGCTGCTCCAGGTTGCGCAGCTTATGCTGGGCGAAGTAAACCGCACGCTGGCACCGCAAAACATCAGCGTCAAGCTAACGCCCGAGGCCCTACAGCGCCTGGTGCAAGCAGGCTACGACCCAGAGTTTGGCGCGCGGCCTATGCGCCGCATCATTCAAAAGACCGTAGAAAACGCCGTGGCAGTAAAAATTTTGGGCGGACAGGCCCAGGCTGGCAGTGTCATTGCCCTGGACGTGGGCGACCTGTCGCTGTCCAGCAATGCCGCCGTTGCCGACACCCCAGAGGCGTCAGCAGACAGCACGCCCCAAGCGCCGCCCACAAACGGCTCGGCGCCTACCACCACTTAGGCAGGTTGTCGCGCACTTCCAAAAGCGGTGCAGGGTGAATAACTGCCGCGTCCGTAGGACGGTGCTCGTCGTCTTCGGTTGGCGGCAAAAGGCCAACGCCAGGCAGCCGGCGAAGCCCCAGCCGGACTGCGCGCCGCGTCCGCTGCCCGGCAACCGGCGCGGTCAGCAATGCCAGCATCACGCCCATGCCAAACCCCGTCATAATACCCAGTGCCGTTGTGGTAGCTGTAATGTTCTTTTCCATAATACCCTCCTTCTTGTTCGCGGGTTACGGCGTTGTTTCCCGAATAATTTCAAAGCTAAACTGCTGCCACTTGCGCAGCAGGCGCTCGCGGTGCATGCGGCGCGACTCGGGGTTTGGCCCGGTGTTGGCCGCCATGCCTATAGCCCAGCTGGCCATGGTCATGAAAGCTCCCATGCCAGCACGCCGGCCGTAAATTTCCGGCAGCCGGGGCCGCTGCCGCGACCGCATTGTGGGGACAAGGCCGCGCATGCGGCCGGCGCGCTTCAGCTCGCGCGTGGGCAAGCCGCTGTCGCGCACCGGGCTTAGCACACCCACCAAGCCGTCGCGTTCGACGCCTCGTTGTCCTTGTGGTTGTCGTTCCATAGCACCTCCTTTGTTAATTACTCACTAACAAGTACGAGGGACCAGGCACCGACTATGATTTTTTGGCCGGCACTTTTGCACCTTCCTTGCGGGCCTTGGATAAGCCAATGGCCACCGCTTGCTTGCGGCTGGTCACTTTTTTGCCCGAGCCGCCGCTGTGCAGCGAACCGTGCTTAAACTCTTGTATGGTCTTTCTGACCTTTTCCTGAGCTTTTTTTCCATACTTGGGCATGGCTTCTCCTTTGACCTTACGCGCACGCGTCGCTTGCTGTTTCGACGCTACTTATATGGTAGGCCAATGCGAAATGCTTGGCAGTGAGGTTTTTCACGCTACGCTCTTTGGACGCCGGATGGCCAGCGTAAACCAGGCCGACAACAGGCAAGGGCAAGCAGCGCCGCGGGGGCTAGCGCGACACACGAATGCGCTGATGCAACTCTGGGTATTGGGCGCTGATGGCAAAATGCACGCCGTCGGCGCTACTAATGATGTAGGCCGTAGCATAGGTGGCAGTGGGCTTGGCGCAGTTGCCGGGGTCGGGCAGGTAGGGGTCGGAGGGCATGGCCTTGAGGTAGGTGGGCATGAGGGCAGGGCACACATTCACCCGGCCTTTGCCCGAGCCTATTTGCTGGCCCGCACGCGTGATGCCCGGCGGCAGCTGGCCGTCGTGCGCCGCCTGGTACGCAACCACGGCTTGAGCAATTTGGGCGATGTCCAGCCGGCGCTGAGCATTGCGCAGCTGCGGGTCAAACGACTTTTGCCGAAGCAACAGCAAGCTGCCCGCCAGCAGCAGCACAAACAGCACGCACACCACTGCCAGCTCGGGCAGGGTAAACCCACGTTGGTCACGCAAAAGCTGTCTCATCCTTTCAGTATAAATGAAGGCACGGGGGATGCCAAAAGGACGGGCGCTAGTACCACAGCGCACTGTCATAATATTTGTCTCCCTCCCAAACAAGAGGCGACAAAACACGCCGCGCGCCATTGTTTGCCCGCACCACCGCTGCGTTGGGCCAGTCCCATGACGCGTCGCTGCGCAGGATAAACCCGGCCACACCGCCGCCTTGCAAAAACAGCGCCAGCACCACAGCCGCCAGCACCGGCCGCGTCCATTCCCGCCCGGCCGTGGCCAGCCGTAGGCTCAGCCCCAGCCCAGCCGCCAGCGGCAGCAACACCGGCAGCAAATACCGCCCGTTTATGGCTACGGGTTGGCCGGTTTGCAAATACTGCCGGTAATCGTCCAGCCACAAGCTGACAATATACACGCCGCTCACCAGCAGCAAAAACGCCAGCCGCGGGTGCGACCGCGCTATGCGCCGGCCATACCACGCAGCCGCGCCCAAGCCCAAGACACCCACTACCAATGCCGCATGGCTGGGCAGGGGCAAGGGTGGATAGTTTACAAACCCGCTGGCTGGCCCGTTAATGACAAAAAACAGCCGGTACCACAGCCAGTACACCCACTGGCCGGAATAAATAATGGGGTTGCGCGAAAACGAGGTATCGTCCCGGTACTGCGCGTACAAGTAGTTTCGGTTCCACGGCGCGTACTGGCTGCATTCGTCCAGGCTAAGCACCACTTTGCAGTCCGGCGTAATGTTATGGTACTGCACAATATTCACCACATACCGCTGCGCAAACAGGCCGGCCCCCACCAGTACAAACGTTACCAGCCCCACCCGCGTCCAGGCCCGCAGCGTTTGCCAGCTGGCGCGCGCCGCACGCGCGCAGTCGCGCGCACGCCAACCAAATGCTCGCCCCAACACCCACAGTACCCACGCCGCCACGGCAGCATCAATGGGCAGCACCGCATATTTCACCAGGCTGGCCAGGCAGCAGGTGCCCAGCAGCCAGCCAAATGCCGCCACGTCTACGCGCCGCTGCCGCGCGGCGTCGGTCAGCCGGAATACCAGCAAGCATTCTATGGCCAAAAGCGGCAACAGCACGTTATCGTAGTTAATTTGCCCGGCCAGCTGCGGCACAATGGGAATCAGCGCAAACACGGCCAGGCTGACATTTGTCAGCCCCGCGCCCACGCCCGCGCGGCGCAGCACGCGGCCGAACAATCCCACGCCCGCGGCAAACATCCCCACATTCAGCAGCCGCAGCACAACCACCTGCACGGTCAGGCTGTCTGTCAGATGCGCCAGCACGCGGTAAGGAAAACTCATAAGGTAGTGATACAGGTATGACGGGTCGCGCGCCACCGCGCCAAACATGTCGGCCTGCGGCGGCTGGCCGCCCAGAAACGGCAGCCAGTGCGTGGCATACACCTGGATTAGCCCCAGGTGAAAATCTTCGTCAAACGCCATGGGATACACAGCCGTGCACGCCACCCATGCTGCCTCTACTACCACAAATGCCACCACCGTCCAAAAGAACACGCGGGAGCGCAGCACGGCGGTTATTCGTTGCAGCAATACGTTCATATGGTCTATGCCATTATTATACATGCCGCAGGCTGGGGGCGGGCCCCAGACGTCGCGGGCTTAGCTCATCCGGTCGTCAAACAAGCCAAAGGCAGCGGGTTACAAACCCTTCAGCCCTTGGACAACTGCCTTGGCGTCGGCTGCCGCCGTAATGATGTCGGCGTGCGCGGTCTTTAGCTGTTCGCGGTAGCCGCTAAGCAAGGTGTGGTCGTTGTTGTAGTCGGTGGGCTGGAGCGGCAGGGTCTTTTGCTCTACAAGCGTGGACAATGTTTGGGCGGCCTGCGTTTTGGATTGCAGTTCATTCAGCGCGGACTGCAACGCAGTCACGTCGTGGCCCTTGCTTTGCGCTTCGTTGATGCGGGTCTGCAGTTTACCGCCCAGTGTGTTCAGCTTGTCTTCAACCGCCAGCTGGTCGTCGGCTGCACGGACCATCCATATTTTCGGCAAGATGAGCGCATACACCCGGTAGCTGGTCACAATGGCTTGGGCGTCGATACGCGCCGTGTCAACGTCCGTGTCTGCCAGCACTTTGGCTTTTTGCGCGGTTAGGCCACTGATCTCGGCAGAAACTTGCTCGGTCAATGCCATTTTACTGGCCGGCGTCAGGCGAGCATCGGCGCTCATCACCGTATCCAGCTGGTTCAGCTTGGCCAGGCGGCGGTCTACCTCGGCCGAAGCCCGGTCTTTAATAAGCGCCAAGCGCTGCGAGGTATTGCTGCCCAGCGCCGCAGCCGACGGCACCACGCCCGCCAGGCCCAAGCCAGTCACCAGTACGCCAAAAAGGGTCACCCGAATCATTCGTGCACGCTTCATACTATCCCCCTATTCCGTTGGTACGCTTACCACGTTATTTTGGTCGTTCAGGGCCGTGGTGGCCGACTGCAGGTTTTGCGTGCCTTCGGAAACCGACGCGTTCACGTTCGCTACATCGCTGCTCAGGCTTTGGTCGTCCGTGCCGGTGCCAAGCGGCGTTGCCGTTTTTGTTGCCGCAACCGTGGTCGAGGGTTTGCCCGTTGTGCTTACGGCCTTGTGGTTTTTGTGCCATACCCTGTACGCGCCAAAACCCACCACCGCCAGTACCACAACCACCAGCAGTACATACACCACCGCGCTGCCTTGCTGGTTTTTGACTTTCTCACGTTTCATACGTTTTTGTCCTTATGCTTACCTATGCTGCCATCATAGCACGTCCCGCAGCAACGTTTCTACGGCACCTCTTTCACCACCTGGAGGACCCCATTCGCGGTCAACTGTCTTGGACCTGTCTGCACCCAGTCGGCCGTAAATGTGCCGTTGCCTTCTTGAGGAATAATGCCAAAAGTTCCCTGCGATGGCACCCATACATTACCATCCCGTCCATCTAAAAATACCAGGACAGCGGGGTTTGGTGTGCTGGGTAGTTTTACCGTTCCAATGCCGGGACATAGCGGTAACACTTCGCCCACATGCAGCACGTCGGCGCCTTTGATAACTTGCGTGATTCGGATTTGGCCTGGCGGGCCTTGAAGATTTTGGGTTGTTCGAAACACGTCCGGATTCAGAACCTGGGCAACAACAATTGCATGCGCTTTTTTAGAAAAATCACGAAAACTTCCAGGCCCCACAGAATCGTACAAGGGTCCATAGGCTCGACACTTCCCATATGCGTCCCACGGCCGCCCACTTCTGAAAAGCCACAGGCCAGAACCCAGACCCACAGCAACAAAGACACACAAAAGTACAACGGCCAATGTTTTCCCAGACCAGCCAGCACGTTGCCTCAATGCATGAAACACTTTTTCACCCCACAGTTAGACCATACAATTCTTCAATTTCAATTTTATCATAATATTGGGGCGCATTGAACGTTTTACCGGCAAAATTTTCCGAGCCTGCATCCATAATGCTAGCGTCTGAATCCCCGCAGAATGTGTCAGTGTGCGCCAAGCCAAGGGCATGGCCAATTTCGTGAGTCAACGCATACGTACGGTGAAAGTCATCCAATTTATCCATCCAATATTGGTTAACTTCAACAATTGTAAATAAGGGGATGTGGGGATGAGCAGGGCGTTCTCTTAGCGGCCCCTCCCAATCAATTGTTTCGGGGATGTCAGTTTTGGCATACCATTTCTCTGATTTTGAAGAAATATCTTTAAACTGCACATAAGAATATCCCCCAGAAGAAGGCTCAATAGTAAGACCAGTGTTCAAATTTGTCCAATTCTGTGCCGCCTGCCAGGCATTTCCATAATAACGATGCTCACCAACATAGGAAAAAGTTAGATGCGTACTCGGTGCCTTCATATTGAAAAAGCAAGGTGTGATATTGACCGACGGCGGAGGCGACGACGACTGTGCAGAAGTCCCTTCATCTCCACACTTTGGTATACCCTCTCTCGACAACTGCTCCACTTCACTTCCCATTGAGTCTTGAGTATCAATATAGTAGTCAGCGGCGTAGCCCGTATGGCCAGTTTGTTCATCCACGGCCAATAACCACACATTGTCGCCATTAATTGACTCGCCGACTGTGAAACATTGAACGTCAATAGCTTGACCCTCAGTCATTAAATCGGTTACCGGGCTATGGATAGTCGCCGAGTTTGGATGAAGCCATAGTCCTTGGCCGTCGGTACCCTTAACATGATGCACGCTAGTGCTATCGGCCCAACTGACGCCCTCGTCTCCAGCAACTACGGCACCGGCTATGGCCTCTAAAGTCAAGGCAACGCCCGCAATGCACCTAGCCACTTTAGAGTGTGGCCACGACCGAAATATTGAGCGTTCAGGACGCTCAATATCCTCTGAATGCAAAACATCTTCCTGTTCTTGCGTTGTGAAGTTTGTAAGAAATTCGGCAGCCATTTGGTGCTACGGTAGCACGGGTTGGGCGGCACGGCAGCTTGAATGGGGGCGGTGGGGGAA
>Ga0209813_10000027_pt1 | contig 69637 bp, 80 predicted proteins | sample EndMethybrTD3033_FD_187596 | JGI IMG/M metagenome (GOLD analysis project Ga0209813, IMG submission 187596) | Populus endosphere microbial communities from Tennessee, USA - Endosphere MetaG P. TD hybrid TD303-3 (SPAdes) (version 2) | ecosystem: Host-associated > Plants > Roots > Endosphere... | reverse complement strand
GGAAGCCGCGCCGACGCCAGAGCAGGGGAAATTGCTTTGAATGAGGCATTTGGCTAAACTCGGCCGATGCTGATGTCGTCGAACGATCGCCCCGCCACGCTGCAATATGGTCCCAACGGCTTTCGCGTGCTGGTGCCCGGCAGCCACGTGCTCTGCGCGGTGACCGGGGAAAAGATCCCGCTGGAAGCGCTGCGCTACTGGAGCCCCGGCCTTCAGGAGGCCTACGCCAGCCCCGAAGTCGCCACGCGCAGGCTGCTCTCCGCCACACCGGGCGGAGCGTGAAGGCCCGGCGCGCCACCGGGCTGATCGCCGGCGCCGGATCGATCCTGCTCGCGATCGGCAGCTGTAACGCCAGTTCCGTCACTTCCCCGCGCGCGCCGGCATCTGCGGCGCGTCCGCCCGCGACAGCGGCAGCGCGGCCGGTGGCGAAGTCGATGGCGCGGCCAATGACGGGGCCGGCAAGACAGGCCGACTTCGTCGTTTCGGGCCAGCCCACGCAAGGCGGCTGGCTGAAAGGCGTCGCGCCCGCCGGCACGGTGGCGCTCACCTTCGCCGGCCGGCCGGTGCCGCTGGCGCCCGACGGCAGCTTCATCGTCGCGTTCGACCGTGATGCCGCGCAGACGGCGACACTGGCGGCGCGGCTGGCCGAAGGACGGACCGTCACCCACGCGATCGCCATCGCGCCGCGCGCCTGGAACATCGAACATGTCGCGGTGGGTCCGCGTCCCGGTGCGCTCCCGAGCGAAGCCTATCGGATTCGCCGCGCCGCGGAACTCGCCCGCATCAACGCCGCGCGGGCGATCGACAGCGGCAGCCAGGGCTGGCGGCAGGCCTTCATCTGGCCGGTCAAAGGCCGGCTTTCGGGCATGTTCGGATCGCAGCGGATCTATCGCGGCACGCCGGGCGCCTATCATTCGGGCACCGACATCGCCACGGGGGCAAGCGGCACGCCTTTCGTCGCCCCGGCCGACGGCGTCGTCATCCTGGTGGCGGAGACGCCCTATACGCTGGAGGGCAACCTGCTGATGATCGACCACGGCATGGGGCTGAACAGCGCGTTCCTGCATTGCTCGCGCGTGCTGGTGCGCGAAGGCGAGGTGGTGAAGCAGGGGCAGACCATCGGCCTGATCGGCATGACCGGGCGCGCCACCGGGCCGCACCTGCACTGGAGCATGAAGTGGCGCGACGCCCGGCTCGACCCGATCCTGTTCACCGGGCCGATGCGTTAGGTTTTCCGCGATTTCCTGGCCGGCGGGTGATTCCAACCGCCTCGAAATCGCTCTAAGGCGCGAGCGTGCGCCGCGCTTTCATTCTCGTCCTGGTCGCCGTCGTTCTGGCGATCACCTGGCTGCGCGGGCTGGCGCCGAAGGACAACGGCAGCCAGCGCCTGCGGTTCGTCCCGGTGGCCATTCCGCCGGCCGAGGATCTCGCCGCTCATCTCGGCCCGTTCCGGCTGGACGCGGTCTGGCAGATGAAAAGCCCGAACAGCGCGTTCGGCGGCTATTCGGCGCTGGTCGCGCTTCCCGAGCACCGGTTCCTGGCCGTGGCTGATCGCGGCCGAGTCCTGTGGTTCTCCCCGCCGGGCGCGCCGCAGTCCCCGCCGCTCAACACCGGCCTGATGCCCGACCCCCGGCAATACCCGATGGGCACCGATGCCGAATCAGCCACCCGCGATCCCGCCACCGGAACGATCTGGATCGCCTACGAGGGCGAGAACGGCATCACGCGCCATGCCCCCGGACTGAAGATCGAAGCCGCCGCCCGGCCGCCAGGGATGAGCCGCTGGCCCGAAAATCGCGGCGCCGAGACGATGGTGCGCCTTGCCGACGGGCGTTTTCTGGTGGTGGCCGAAGCCTTCGCCGGCTGGTTCGAGACCCGGCGGCACGAAGCGCTGCTGTTCTCCGGCGATCCGACCCAGCCCGACGCCGGCGTGACGCGGTTCTTCGTCGACGGGCCGGATCGGTTCAGCCCGACCGACGCCGCGCAGCTGCCCGACGGGCGCGTGCTGATGCTGATGCGCCGCCCGGTATGGCCGCTGCCGGTCCGTTTCGCCGGGCGCATCGCCTTGTTCGATCCCGCCGACATCCGCCCCGGCAAGGCGATTCGCGCATCCGTCGTCGCGAAGCTCAGTTCATCGCTGCCGGTCGACAATCTGGAAGGCATCGCCATCGAGCCGCGCGCCGATGGGCAGGTGACCGTCTGGCTGATTTCCGACGATAACGGCGCGACGTTCCAGCGCACCTTGCTGTGGAAGCTGTCGCTCGATCCGGCGCGTCTTGCGCCCACGCGAAAAGGCGCGGAGCCAAGCTCCACGCCCTGATCGACCGAACCGTCGGGTAGAAGGTTTAGGCGGCCTGCTTCTTCGACAGGTCGCGCTTCACCTTGAGAGCGCGGGCCGAAAGCTTGGTGTCGGACGTCTTCAGCAGCCAGTTGTCCAGGCCGCCGACATGCTCGACCGAACGCAGGCCGTGGGTCGAAACGCGGAACTTAAAGCTGCGCTCCAGACCGTCGGACAGCAGCGTGACGTTCTGCAGGTTGGGCAGGAAGACGCGCTTGGTCTTGTTGTTCGCGTGGCTGACGTTGTGGCCGACCTGGCGACCCTTGCCGGTCAGTTCGCAAATACGGGACATGGTTCTAACTCGCTTCGTGAATGGCTTGCCCATCGCTGGGGAAGGCGGGCCATTAGCGATTCACCCCGCCAAGGTCAAGTTGTGCACAGGCATTCCAGCGGCTAGCGCAGCAGGATGACCCGCTGGCCGCTGCCCGAACCGATGACGCTTGCCCTGGCCGAGGCGGCGAAGGCGGCCGCGCTGGGCGAAGTGCCCATCGGCGCAGTGCTGGTCAAGGACGGCGAAGTCGTCGTCATGGCGCACAACCTGACCCGCCGCCTGCCCGATCCCACCGCCCACGCCGAACTGCTGGCGATTCGCGAAGCGGCCCGCATCCTCGGCCAGGAACGGCTCGACGGCTGCGAGCTGTGGGTGACGCTGGAGCCTTGCGCCATGTGCGCCGGCGCCATCGCCCACGCGCGCATCGCCCGCGTCTATTACGCCGCTTCAGACCCCAAGGGCGGCGGCGTGGAGCACGGCGCGCGGGTGTTCGAGCAGGATCAGTGCCTGCATAAGCCCGAAGTCTATTCGGGCATCGGCGAGGCCGAAGCGGCCGAAATGCTGCGGGGGTTCTTCAGGACGCTGCGGGGCTGACGCCGGACGGGGAGCGAGGCTTCGATTTTGGCGATTGTATCGATTGCAAATATCGCTCGCTGAAGTCCGCTCAGCCTGAGCGGATGTGGCGTTTGTAATCGGTGTAATCCTCTCGGTTTTATAAAGCCTGTTCGACCGCCTGCCTGTGTCGTTCTGCGAGGTGCGGCACGCCCCCTCCTTCGTCATTGCGAGGAGGCGAAGCCGACGCGGCAATCCAGGGCGGATCGCGCTGGGCCCTGGATTGCTTCGTCGCTCCGCTCCTCGCAATGACGAAGCGGTTCGGGATGATCGGCACTGTTTCTCGCAAATCGGCGACGAGTAGCGCGCGCTACAGCCCGCGCCAGATCTTCAGCGGCGCCGAATCGCCCGGCCCCAGGCTGCCGCGCGGGCAAGCGGTGGGCATGAAGTCGCGTCCGTAGCAAAGCTTGATCTCGCGCAGCCAGCCGTTGCGGCTCAGCAGCACGCCCACCTGATCGCGCCGCCAGTCGGGATTGGCCGCCAGGAAAGCGCGCCGCAGATCGCCCACGGTCAGCCCGTCCTGCCGCGACAGGCGATCCGCGTCGGGCCAGCGCAGCGAGCGCCAGAGGATGCCGCCGACCCGGAAATAGGCCTCGGGCGTCTTTACCATGCAGCTGCCGTGCTTGGCCCATTCGTGCTGGAGCAGCCAGGGCACCGGCGTCATGCACAAGTTGCGGCGAATCAGTTCGGGCGAAGGGCGCGGCGTGGTGGCGCACCACTGCGGCGGCGGTCCCGAGCGGGCCTCGGGCCACAAGCCGTGCAGCACGAAGCCGAAGCGTCCATTCCTGCCCGAGCATTGCATGGAGGCGCGGTCGCGCGGGCCGCGGCAATATTCGGGCGACCAGCTCGCCGCCAGGGTATAGCGCGCCACGGCCACGCGGCGGGGCGCTTCGTCGTGTTCGACCGGGCGCAGCGGCTCCATGCGGGCAGGCGGCGTGCATTGATAGGCTTGCGCGAGCGCCGGGGCGGGAAGGCACAGCACCAGCAGAGGCGTCGCGCGGATCACAGCGGCGTAAAGTCCAGCCCGATGTCGGCGGCGGGCGCGCTTTGCGTCAGGCGGCCGACCGAGACAAAGTCCACCCCCGTCGCGGCGATGGCGCCGATCGTGTCGAGCCTGACGCCGCCCGAAGCCTCGCAAGGCACGCGGCCGGCGACGAGCATGACCGCTTCGCGCAATGTCGCCACGTCCATGTTGTCGAGCAGCAGGTGGCTGGCCCCGGCTTCGAGCGCGGGGGCGATCTGGTCGATCCGGTCGACCTCGCAGATGATCCGCGCGACGCCGGCGGCTTTCGCCCGGCGCACCGCTTCGCCCACCCCGCCCGCCACGGCGACATGGTTGTCCTTTATCATCGCCGCATCCCACAGGCCCAGCCGGTGGTTCTGCGCGCCGCCCATGCGCGTCGCGTATTTTTCGAGATGCCTGAGGCCGGGGATCGTCTTGCGCGTATCGAGCAGCACGCCGTTCCCGGCCATGGCATCGACATAACCGCGAGTCATAGTCGCGACGCCCGACAGATGCTGGACGGTGTTGAGCGCGGCGCGTTCCGCCGTCAGCATGGCGCGGGCATTACCCGACAGGCGCATGAGGTCCGATCCAGCGGGAACCTGTGCGCCCTCCGCCACCAGAATATCGATTTCCATCGCCGGATCGAGGCGGCGGAAGAAGGCGGCGGCGATGGGCAAACCGGCGACGATGATGGGATCGCGGCTGTCCATAGCGCCGGAAAACCGCGCATCGGCGGGGATCACGCTTTCAGAGGTGACGTCATGTCCGCCGCCCGGCCAGCCTTCTCCAAGGTCTTCGGCGAGCGTGGCGGTGACGAAGGCGTCGAGGTCGAAGCCGGGGATGGCGAAAGCGGTCATCGCCGGCGTTTCGCCGGGCGGCCTGGGTTGCGCAATGATTTTCTCACACAAAGGCACGAAGGGCGAAGAAGTGCTGCGAAGCGGCAAGATATCTCTACCCTGTCGATCGCTTCGAACTTGCGGGTAAAGGCGGCTTCGCCGCTCGCCCGACCTCTTTGTGCCTTTGCGCCTTTGTGTGAGGCTAATTTCGCTTCATGCCCGATCAGTGAACGAAGCGCGCCACCACGTCGCGGTACGAGCGGCTGACCTTCACCTGAGCGCCGGAATCGAGCACCAGGAAGCACTCGCCGTTGGTATGCGGCTTCACCTGGCGGACCTGGTTGAGGTTGACGATGGTCGAGCGATGCACGCGCTGGAACACGCGCGGGTCGAGCCGGCGTTCCAGATCCTTCATCGTCTCGCGCAGGATCAGCGAATTGTCGGCGGTGCGGATGCACATGTAATCGCCCGCCGCCTCGATATGCTCGATCGAATCGACGTCGATGCGGAAAATCTGGCCGCGATCCTTGATGTTGATGAGCTTTTCATAGCGGGCGCCGGCCGCCGCGTCGGTTTCCTCCGGCATGGCGTCGATGGCGTCGGGGGCCACTTCGGCCAGCACGCTCTTGAGCTTCTCCGCTTCTTCGGCGGAGCGCTTTTCCAGAAGGCGCGTGCGCACGCGTTCCAGCGTGTCGGCCAGCCGGTCCTCGTCCACCGGCTTCATCAGGTAGTTCACCGCGTTCGCCTCGAAGGCGCGCACGGCATGCTCCTGATAGGCAGTGACGAAGACGAACAGCGGCGGCTCGATCTCCATCACGCCCTTCACCACAGAGAAACCGTCGAAACCGGGCATCTGAATGTCCAGGAAGACCAGATCGGGCTTCTCGGTCTTGATCTTGCGGATCGCCTCGCGCCCGTTGGCGCAAGTATCGATGATCTCCACGTCGGGGAATTTCTGCAGCCGCAATTGCAGGCCCTGGATGGCCAGCTTCTCGTCGTCGACAATGATCGTGCGAATGGTCATGCATCTTCTCGGTTCTGGATCGTGGCCGATGGCGCTGTCTCCTAACGGAGCAGCCTCTCAAATGTTCACGATCGCGGGGATTTCAATTCGTCGCGGCCGCAAGGCGCGGGGCGGCGTGGGCAAGCTCGACGGGTTCGCGGCGCTCGACGGGGATCTCGATGATGACGGCAAAACCTCCCTCTGGCGGTTCCGCCGTCTCGAAACGGTGGTTATCGCCATATGCCTGCCCCAGGCGGTCGCGGATGTTCGCAAGGCCAACGCCAGTGGAAACAGGTTCGCCTCCGTCGAAACTCACGCCCGACAACCTGTTGTCCGCCCCCCCGCTTTGCAACCCCGGCCCCGTGTCCGAGACGGTGATACGAAGGTTCTGGCCGATGAGTTGCGTGGTTATCGTGATCTCGGCGCCGCTTTCCTGCTGGCTGACGGCATATTTGATCGCGTTTTCCACCAGGGGCTGGAGCAGCAGCGAGGGCAGCAGCGCGTCCTCCGTCAGCGGATCGATGCGGAAAGTGGTGCGCAGCCGCTCTTCGAAACGCATCAGTTCGATGTCGAGGTAGAGCTTCAGCGTCTCCACTTCCTGCGCCACCGTCACGCGCCCGGTCGGCTCGTTGATGAGCGTGTAGCGCAGGAACGACGACAATCGGCTGAGCATCGCATTGGCCGGTTCGGTCTGCTTGAGCAGCACCAGCGTGGAGATCGAATTGAGCGTGTTGAACAGGAAATGCGGATTGAGCTGATAACGCAGCATGGCGAGCTGCGCGCTCGTCGCCTGGTTTTCCAGCCGGATCAGCTGGTCGTTCTGTTCCTCCACCTGGAGGAAGAAGTTGATCGCGTAATAGAGCGCGGTCCAGCAGCCGAGCAGCGCGGCGTCGAGATAGAAGACGCCGATCAGCAGCTGCGCGAAGCTGGCCTCGCTTTCCGAGCGGTAAAGCGAGATCACCCAGGCATCGATGAAGGCGTTGAGTCCCACCGCGAAAGGCAGCACCAGCACGGTCACCCCCCAGGTGACGAGCGGGCGGCGCGAGATGAGGTCGCGGTAGACGACCGACAGCAGCAGCGAGATCGAAAAGCCGGTGATCGACGCGATCAGCACCAGCACCAGGAACGACACCGGCTGCGCGTTGGCGACGCTGGACATCCCGCGCAGCAGCATGGCGCCCGCCCATCCGGCAAGCTGGAGCCGCCAGAATGCCTGATTCTTGTTGGCGAAAAACGGGGTCGGGCGAAAGGGCAGCACGGCCATGGCGGGCGTTCTAGCCGAAAATCGCCGAAGGGTGAAATGCTTGCTGCACGCCGATGGGCCCGACCGCGACGGGGCCGGCTACCGCGGACGGGCGCGGACGGTCAGCCGCCACGCGCGGCGGCGATGGCTTCGGCCAGGCGATCCTTGCCGACGGCGCCCGACAGAAGCTCGTCCCCGGCGATCCAGCTGGGCGTGCCGCTGAAGCCGAGCTGGCGGGCCAGTTGCAGGTTGCGGGCAAGCTCGGCCTCTATCCGGGGATCGGCGGCGACGCGGCGCGCGCGCGCCATGTCGAGCCCGGCGGCCCGCGCGGCGGCGTCTATGCTGGCGGCGTCGGGCTGGCCGGCGGCGAACATGGCGTTGTGGAAGGCCGCGTACTTGCCCTGCTCGGCGGCGGCGAGCGCCATGCGGGCGGCGGCGGCGCTGTCCGGGCTGAGGATCGGCAGTTCGCGGATGACGATGCGCAAGTCGGGATTGGCGGCGACCAGCGCCATGACGTCGTTCACGCTCTGGCGGCAGAAGCCGCAGGCGAAGTCGGTGAATTCGACCAGCGTGACGGTGCCTTGCGGATTACCCAGGATCGCGCCGGGAAACGCCTTCTCGACATCGCCGCGCACGCCGGACAGCGCCCGCGTGCTTTCGCGCCGTTGCAGGTTTTCCATCGCCTGCGGCAGAATTTCGGGGTGGGCGAGGATATAGTCGTGCACGACCTTTTCGATAGCCGCCCTGTCGTGCGCGGCTATCGTGGCGGCGGGATCGGCCGCCTTCGCCTGGCGATCGTACCAGAACCAGCCCGCCGCCGCCCCGGCCAGTGCAAGAAGCAGCACCAGAAGGACGAACACGCCGCGATTTCCCTGGCCCGTGGCCGACATGCCGTTCACTCGGTTTTTCCTGTTGCGCCGCATATTTGCTGTAGCCCCAGGGGGCCTATCGGCGTTTGCGCCGGCTTTCAATCGCGGCGCGCGCCTGCAGGGCGATGTCCTGCGCGCGCAGCCAGTCGGGCGTGCCCCTGGGCAGCGCCGCCTCGGCCGCTTCGGCGCTCGCCAGCGCTTCGGGCATGCGCAGGCTCAGCACCTGCTGTTCGGCGCTCGCCAGTCGCGCACGGGGCATGTCGCCCGTCTCGGCATAGACGACGCCCAGCTGATACCAGGCGAAGGGATTGTCGCGATCGCGCGCGACCGCCGCCTTGAGCACGCGCTGCGCCTCGGCCAGATTGCCGCCGTCCTCGGTCGCGATCAGGGCGTGGCCGAACGTGGTGGCGATCAGCGGCTGGTTGGCGGTGAGATCGGTCGCCCGCCGCAGCGGCCCCAGCGCCTCGCGCGGGCGGCCCGCTTCCAGCAGGATCTGGCCCTTCAGCTCAAGGAAATAGGGGTCGTCCGGCGCCTTGGCGAGCAGGGCGTCGGCCTCGGCCATCGCCTTGTCCAGATGCGCATCCTTGTGGAAGGCATAAGCGCGGGCATAGCGCGCCGCCACGCCGGTCATCGTCGCAGGATAAGTCCTGAACGTGTCGGCCGGCACGGCGAGATAGCCGAACAGCTTGGCCTTGGCCCGCTGGAAGCGTTCCTCGATCGCCGGATCACTGGGCTTGTTCCAGGCCGGGTCCTTCTCGTAGGCGTCCTCCAGCGTGGTGATGCGATCGCCGGTCATCGGGTGGGTGCTGTAGAATTCGTCTCCGGCGCGCGGCGTGTAGCCGTAGCGGAACTCCATGTTCTGCAGCTTCTTGAAGAAGGCGATGGAGCCGCGCCCGGTGATCCCGGCGCGCGACAGATATTGCGCGCCGGCCGCGTCGGCGCTCGATTCCTGGCCTCGGCTGAAAGCGAGGTATTTGCCCATCGCCGCCTGCTGGCCCGCCATGATGACGCCCATCGCCGCCTCGCCGCCGCCGGCCGCCGCAGCCGCCGCGCCCAAGAGCAGCGACAGGATGGAAATGCCGCTCGCCGCCTTGCCGCCGCCGTCGCTGATGACATGCCCGCCGGTGACATGGCCCAGTTCGTGGGCGATGACACCCTGCACTTCGTTGGCCGAGCCCGCCATGTTGATGAGCCCGCTGTTGACATAGACCGCCTGTCCGCCGGCGACGAAGGCGTTGACAGAGGGATCGTTGACCAGGACGATATCGACGTTCCGGGGATCGAGGCCCGCCGCCGACACCAGCGGCGCCGCCATGTCGTGCAGCAGCGCTTCGGTTTCCGCGTCGCGCAGGATCGATTGGGCGGCCACCGGCTGCGCCGCCAGCAATGCGGCCGAAGCCAGCGCGGCGAAACGGCCGAAAAGGCGAAAGGCAGGAACGCGCATGGCCGGCTTGCTAGCCATGTGCCCTGAACGGGGTCTGAAGGACGCGGTTCACCCGCCTTGTCTAGAGCGCCCGAACCGAAAGCGCCACAGGCGCCGCCTCTAATCTATCAGGTGGCGCGCCGCGCGTTCGAGCAGCGGCACATCCTCGACTTCGCCCAGCAGGACGACTTCGCCGTTCTCCAGCCGGCGCGCGACCAGCAGGGTGAACTCGCTGCCATCGGCGGCGACACGATCGAGCGATCCGTGATCGAGCGTCCGCAATTTGCGGGCCAGCGCCTCGCGCGGTTTCCCGCGTTCGGCCAGCGGCTTGCCGCTTTCCTCGCGGCGCAGCTTGCGCTCTCCGGTGACGATGCCCTTGAGCCCGCCCGAAGCCTTGAGCAGATAGTCCGCCAGCGCGCCGCGCTCCAGCCCGACGCGATGGGCGTGGCCCAGCGCCGAGGCATATTCGGTAAGGCGCGTCTTGTCGTAGTCCGCGCCGAAGACCAGCTTGACCACCGGAGTCATCGGCGCGCGGTCCTGCATCGTCAGCCCGGCGTCGACCACCAGTTCCTGGAAGTCCTCGGGCGCATCGGCGGCGGCGATGGAAAAATCGTAGGCGCGGCCGATCGCGGCGTAGAGCGCTTGGCGCGAACGGTCTTCGTTCCCCTTGGCGACTTGCGCCAGTTCGCGGGCGGAGGCCAGCCAGTCGGCCAGCTCCATGTCCCCGTCGTCCAAATCCTCTGCGGCATGGCCAGGCAGGTCGGCGCCCAGGTAGTCCCCGGCCGGGACGAAAGCGGGAGCGGGGCGCTGGGGCGACCGGTCCGTATTGCCGAACGCCGGCTCGGGCCAGGCCATCGGGCCGCCGCCATCGGCAGTGCCATCTCCGGGCAGCGCCGAAAAATCGGCGACGCCCGAGGGATCGGCCGGGCCATCGGCCCATTCGGTAAGCGGCGCGGCATCGCGCGACAGTTCCGGGCGCAGCGGTTCGGGCCGGGCTTCGAGCGCCTGGTCGATTTCCAGCATCAGTTCGTCGGTGGTCTGCTGGTCGGCCAGCTCCTTCCAGTTGATGACGCCATAGATGAAATCGATGGCGACGCCGTCGCTGGAGAATGGCAGCAGGATACCGCGATAGAGGACCGTCTGGGTGCGCTGGTTGACGAATTCCGCCTCGAAGCCGATCGGCGCCTGGTTGGCGAGGATCTGCATGTAATGATCGGTGATGCGCGTCAGCAGCGAGCGGCTGGGAACGTCGCTCAACCGGCGGATCGGTCCGCCGCCGCCGCACTCCTCGGCCAGTTCGTCGCCGAGATAGCGGATGCTGGGGTCTTCTATGCCGCCGGTGAAGTCGAGCAGCACGCTGAACGGGCCGAAATCGGGAAGGTTCTCGGCATCGAGCTGGTCCACCGAGGGAAACTGGCGATCGTCGAGCAGGCTGGCCCAGAGATTATAGGCGCGCACCTGCATGCGCCGTTCGTCCTGGCCGATGGCGAGTGGCGGCAGCTCGCGCCCCGTCTCGTCGTCACCGAAATCAGGGCCATTCGATCCGTCGTCGGAAAAATGGCCGCGCAAATTATCCATGTGGCTTCCCCAATAGCCTTTGGCCCAACGGCCTCTTGGCCCACTGGCCCTGTGACCCGTTGTGGGGATGGTTCTGGCGCAACATGGTAAACTTTGTGTTAAGTCGCGCCGCCCGCGCCTTTCGGCGAATACTCAGGAATCGACCCGGCCCTCGCTCGGCTTGGGCATCGGCGCGACCAGCCGCAGCACGATCGACATCGTCAGGATGAACACCGAAGAAGCATGCAAGGTCGTGGGCAGATCGGTCCAGTCGGCCGCCATGCCCCACGACCACGATCCCAGCGCCATCGCGCCGAACGTGGCCGCCTGATAGATCGACAGGCAGCGCCCCATGATGTTCTGCGGGGAACGCATCTGGATCGCGGTGTTGAGCGTGGTCAGCACCGCCACCCAGCCCAGCCCGGCGATGAAAGTGGCGGGAAGCGCGAAGTAGACGTTGGACACTTCGCCCATCACCGTTTCCGCGACGATAAAGAACAGGCTTCCCGCGGCGAGCACTTTCTCCACGCCGAAGCGGCGCCGCGCGATGGGCATGAACAGCGCGCCGAGGATCGAGCCGATGCCGAACAGGCCCAGCAGCATGCCGAAGTCGATCTCGGTCCCGTGCAGCCGGTCGCGCACCACCGCGGGCATCAGGGCCATGAAGCACGATACGCCGAACCCCATCGTCACGCCGCGTATCAGGACCCGGCGGATGGGCGAGGAGCCGGCGCAGAAACGCAGGCCCACCGCGATAGCCGCCAGCATCGGCTTGGGCTCCACCCGCACCGTATCGGGCTTCCAGCGCAGCAGGACGACGATCAGCGCGATATAGCTCAGGGCGTTGACCACGAAAGCCAGCGACACGTTCCACAGCGATATCAGCATGCCGCCGATGGCCGGGCCGACGCTGCGCCCCAGGTTGAACGATATGGTGTTGAGCGAAATCGCCTGCGGCAGGTCGGCAAGCCCCACCTGCTGGCGCACCGAAGCCTGCCAGGCCGGCGAATTGAGCGCGCTGCCGATACCCACCGCCAGGGTGAAGGCGAGCAGGACGTAAGGGGTGATGAGATCGAACCAGGTCATCAGCGCCAGCGCGGTCGACACGATCAGCATGCCGATCTGCGCGCCCAGCATCACCAGCCGCCGGTCGTAATTGTCGGCGATGGCGCCAGCGAAGACGCCGAACAGCAGGATCGGGAGGATTGACGAAGCCTGGACCAGCGCGATCAGCCCGTGCGACTTCGTCAGATCGGTCATCAGCCAGGCGGCAGCGACCGACTGGACGCTCGATCCCAGGTTGGACGCCAGGTTGGCGGTCCAGATCGCGCGGAACGCCGGATAGCGGAACGGCGAGAACGGCCCGCGCGCCGGCGGCGGCGCGGCCGCGCTTTCCTCTACCGTCGCTGTCGTCTGATCGGCCACCCATCGCGGTTACGGTGCATGCCGCAGGCTCGCAACCCCTGTGTCAAACATGGGCATGTCAAATGAAGCGGTGTCCGATGTGCGATCAGAATATGTAGCGCATGCGGATGGCCTGGCGGATCGGCTCTCCCGCCACGTCGAATGCGGCGCTGGCGAAGCTGGGCGGACCGAAGACGACAGGCGCGTTCCGCGAGAACCCATAGCCTTCGCGCGGCATTATCAGCCGCTTGTCCAGCTTGCCGTTGCCGTTCTCGTCATGGAACAGCGAAATGGCGTAGCGTCCGCTCGGCACCGGGCCGAAATGGAGTTCGACGGTCGTGCCGGCCGGCACCGTAAGCGAGCGCGCCTGCGGGTCCTTGTCGCAATCGGGGAAGGTATCGGGCCGCCGGGTCATGCAGGCGAGCACGTTGCCACGCGCCGAGCGCAGACCGGTCACCGTCACGCTGACATCCCCCTCCGCCGCGCCCGCACCCAGCAGCGCCGGCATAGCTGCGGCGAGGATCAGGGCGCCGAAAGCCCGCGATCGGTGCGGCAGAGGCGATCCCAGAAGCGGAAATAGAGTCCGTAGTTGCATCGGTACTGCTCGTGGTGACGGTGATGATGACTGGCCGTTATCAGCCAGCCGCCCACGCGCGAATGGACAATCCGGCGCGGAAACATTTCCCAGCCCATGTGATTGGTGATGCCCATCACGGTCATGACCGTCAGCACCAGCCCCAGAACGGCGATATGGACCGGGATCAGGAAAACCAGCGCGGGGATCACGACGGCGCCGGTCACCGCTTCGAGCGGATGGAAGCTCATCGCCGCCCAGGCGGTCGGCGGGCGGCTGGCGTGGTGGACGGCATGGGCCAACTGGAACGGACGCGGCCGGTGCATCCAGCGGTGGGTCCAGTAGAACCAGGTGTCGTGGGCGAAGAGGTAAAGGAACAACGAGAGCGGCAGCCACCACAGCGGATAGTCGGCCGTGCGCGTATAGATCAGCGTCCAGCCACGCGCCTGCCAGCCCCAGGCGACCACGCCGGCGGGAAGCCCGTAGATCGCAGCCGACGCCAGCGACCAGCCGATCTCGCGGCGAATCTGGCTGTCGAGCCCGGCATAATGCCCGGGCCGCACGCGCGAGGTCAGCCAGGCGAACAGCCCCGAGGTGGCGAAGTAGCGAACCGCCATGATCGCCGTCATCGCCAGCGCGGAGAGCAGCGCGGGCGCGACGAGCGAAGTATCGAGGGCCGAGGCGGCGGTGCCGGTCATGCCGGACTTATGCCTTGCCTCGGCCCCGTAATACAGTGGTCAGCCGGCCTGGCGGCGGAAACCGCCACCCTGTCCGCCCGGACGACGTGCGCGGTTATCGCCTTCGGGACGCGCGGGGCGACGATCGCCCTCGGCGCGCGGTGCGTGACGATCGCCGCGCGGCGCATGGCGCTGATCGCCCTCGCGCGGCTGGCGATGTTCCCGATGCTCGACCCCGCCGCGGCCTTCGTTGCCGACCGGGTTGAACACCGGCCCACGCTCACCCTGCGGGCGGTCGCTGCGGTCGCTACGGGGCTGGCTGCCGCGTCCGTGACCCTGGCCGTGACCCTGACCCTGGCCACCACGACCCTGGCCCTGACCGTTACGGCCCTGACCCGAACCCTGACGCTGGCCGCCACGACCGCGCTGGTCGCGCGCCTCGCGCCGGGCATCCTGCTCCTGCTCCGCCGGCTTGCGCGTGGGAGCGGGCAGGCGGGCGGCTTCCTGCAGGAAGCTTTCGGGCAGCGGCAACGAAGCGAGCTTGACCTGGGTCAGACGCTCGATGTCGCGCAGATAGGGCTTCTCGTCGGGCGCGACGAAGCTCACCGAAACGCCATCGGCCCCGGCGCGCGCGGTGCGGCCGATGCGGTGGACGTACTGTTCGGGCACGTTCGGCATCTCGAAGTTGAACACGTGGCTGACGCCCGAAACGTCGATGCCGCGCGCGGCGATGTCGGTCGCCACCAGCACCGGGCACGAACCGCTGCGGAACGCGCCCAGCGCGGCGGTGCGCTGCGCCTGGCTCTTGTTGCCGTGGATCGCTGCGGCGGAAATGCCGGCGGCGACCAGGTGGCGCACGACGCGGTCGGCGCCGTGCTTGGTGCGGGTGAACACCAGGGTGCGGTCGATCTCGTTCGAGGCGAGGCCCTTGCGCAGCGAGATGGTCAGCAGCGCCTGCTTTTCGGCCTGGTTGATATGGACGACATACTGTTCGACACGCTCGGCCGTAGTCGCCTGCGGGGCGACTTCGACGCGGACGGGATCGTTGATGAACTGCTTGCCCAGGTCGGCGATGGCCTTGGGCATCGTCGCCGAGAAGAACAGGCTCTGCCGGTCCTTGGGCAGCAGGTTCGCGACGCGCTTCAGCGGCACGATGAAGCCGAGGTCCATCATCTGGTCGGCTTCGTCGAGCACGAAGATCTCGACATTGCGCAGCGTCAGCGCGCGCTGGTCGATCAGGTCGAGCAGGCGGCCGGGCGTGGCGACGAGAACGTCGCAGCCGGGCACCAGAGCACGGGCCTGCTTGCCGACGGGAATGCCGCCGAACACGCACTGGACCGAAAGGTTCAAATACTTGGCATAGCCGCGCATGTTCTCGGCGATCTGGGCGGCAAGTTCGCGCGTGGGCGACAGCACCAGCATGCGGCAGCCGGCAGGATTGCGCGGCTTGGGATCGGAAGCCAGGCGATGGAGCGAAGGCAGCGAGAACGCCGCCGTCTTGCCGGTGCCGGTTTGGGCGATGCCCAGGATGTCGCGGCCCTGCAGCAGCGCCGGAATGGCCTGGCGCTGGATCGGGGTGGGTTCGGCGTAGCCCTTGGTGCCCAGCGCACGAAGGATGGGCTCGGCCAGACCAAGGTCGTCAAAATAGGACATGGAAAACTTTCACGATAGGATGCGGCGCGCGGACGGAAGGCCGCTGCGCAAGCAAGGTTCAAGATGCGACCCTGCGTGAAGAAGGAAGCTTCAGCGAATGCGGCGATCGTACGCCGGAGCAGGTCATTGGCGTTGAGACGCCCGACCTCACGCTGCTCCGCACTGCGCCGGGACAAGGCCCACGCGCCGATTGCTACTAGCCACCTAGAGTGCATTGCAGCAAAACGCAAGATAATTGCGCAGTCACGGGGATTCGCCGGATGCAGTTGTACGGTTGGCGCCATCTGATCGGTCGATGGGCGGGTATTGCGGCCGCCCTGGCGATAGTCGCGGCGGCATGCGCGGGATCGCCCGCCGCCATGGCCCAGACCGCCGCTCCGCCCGCATCGACAAGCCCCGTGACGGAACGTTTCGCGATCGCGGAAATCGCCCTCCCCCCGGTCGCGCCGTCGGATCGCCCGGGCGCATGTTCGGCCGCGATCAATCCCAACGGCACGGGCTGCATGTCGGGCGAACCCTCTGCGCTGCAGGTCGGCGGCTTCCTCGCCGACGGGAAGCATCTTCTCGCCACGATCCGCTTCACCGGGGCGCCCGTCGGCAGCCCTTATCCGGGGGATCAGATAGTCCTGATCAAGGCGGACGGCAGCCGCTTCGCCAACGGTGATCCGTGGAAATGCCTCACATGCGGCCTCGCCCCCGCCGGCAATGCCTCACCCGCGAGCAACGCCCCGTCTTCCGGTAACGGGGCATCGCGCGGCAAGCGCGACCGGCCGCAGGTCTTCCGCGACGGCAAGCGGCTGCTGGCCGGCAGCACGATCTACGACTGCGCACCTTATGCCCTGACCGATGAGGCCTGCAACGGCGCGACGATCAAGGCCTATCCGATCCACTGGCAAGTCACCGCCGACGACAGCGGGCCGGGCGGCCAGATGCGCGCGCTGCGCCTGCACCCCGACAACGAACATATCGGCTTCAACGCGGCCTGCCTCAGCGACGGCCGCGCCGACCAGTTCGCCTATATCGCCAGGCTGCGCTTCGACCGCGGCGGACCAGGCCGGGCGCCGCGCTACGCGCTCGACTACGTCAACCTGCTGTTCCGGCCGGGGATCGCCAACCGCACCGTCCGCCCCGACGCCCGGCGGAGCGGCGCGCTGCAGATCGACCACGAGGCGATCGAAATCGTCGAACTGCGCGGCTTTACCGCCAATGGCGGCGAAGCGGTCTATCTCGGCTATCCGTGGGAATCTTCCAATCCCGATCTTTTCGCCGCCGATCTCGTCACCGGCAAGGTCCGGCGTCTGACCAGCCATCCCGACCTCGCCTTCGGCGTCGGCTTTTCGCCCGATGGCCGCTCGCTGGCGATCGCCGACACGCGCGGCAGCGATCGCCTGATGTTCGCCGCCGGTCTGCGCGGCGTCCCGCCGATAACCGATCTTCTGACCGCCCCGGCGGTCGCCGCGCTGGCCGGCAATGGCGCGCGCCGCTTCCTCAACCTCGTGCTGCTGGACGCGGCGGGCGACCGTTCGGGCTATTACGGCCAGGTCCTGACGGCGGGCTCCGCCGGCCCCGGCAGCGCAGGCGATCCCGATTGGAACGTGACCGGCGATCCACAGTGGTCGCCCGAAGGAACGCGCATCGCCTTCGCGCAGGCCCTGGTGAGCAGTCCCGCATGCGGCGGCGCCAGTCCGCTGCCCTGCCCGCGCTCGACCGCCCCTGGCGGCCGTCGCAGCCGCCTGCTGCTGGCGGGATTTCCCGACCGCTCGCCCACGCTGGGCGTGGATCCTTTCGCGATGCCCGACCAGATCCCCTGGGCCACGCCTTACGTGCCCGGCGACACGACGCCGCAACGCGCCCTGCTGCCCGCGGGCAATTACGAGCTGAAAGGCCAGGCCTCGGGACGGGCGCGGATCGTCATCGCGCAGCGCGCCGACGGCAAGGCGCTCGAAGGCGTCTCGGTCAGCTACGAAAACTACTCGAACGACGGCAAGGGCTGGCTGAACGGCGAGGAGGCGGTCAGCGAAGCACGGATCGACGCCTATCGCTCGCGCCTGCTCTGGCAATCGAACCTGGCGCAGGCCGGGGCGCGGCAGGGCCGCAAGCTGACCGGCCCCGAAGGCCTGTCCCTCGGTCTCGACATGCTGCTCAACCGCGTCGAGGCGACGGGGTCGCTGGCGACTGCCGTGGCCGGCAAAAGCTACGGCCGTCCGCGCGGCGGCACCTGAACCTTGCGGGATCGCCCCGAGGACCGCTTGAACGAAATGCTAAGCACCGGCACATAGAGTGCCGGCATGCGGCAACCTCCTTCTCCCTGCATCGGCATCTGCCGGATCGACGCCTCGGATATGTGTTCGGGCTGCCTGCGCACGCTGGACGAGATCGCCGACTGGCCGATCCTGTCGGTCCGAGAAAAGGATGCCCTCTTGTTCCGGCTGGAGGACCGCCGGCGCCTGGCCCAAAAACAGCAGCAGCAACAGCAGCAGCAGCAGCAATAAGCGACGCGCGCCGGGTCAGTCCTCCGCACCCCAGCGCAGCGTGTGCGGATCGCGGGCGCAGACCAGCCGGCGCAGCGATGCGCGGGCCAGCCGCTCCATCTCCACCTTGCGCCGCGCCGCGGCGAGCTGGCGCAGCGGCGCCGGGCGGACGATTTCGGCGTCATAGCCATCGGCGACGATGACCCCGCAGACATCGGGCATGAAGCCCTCCGTCTCCAGCGGGGCGCGATCGAGCTCCGGCGGAAGCCCCCAATAGAAACGGTCGCAGTAATCGAGATAATCGGGCCACTTGGCGTCGCCCAGCAGATCCGCCCGGCTGACCTTGATCTCGACGATCACGATCCGTCCCTTGGCGTCGACCCCCATCAGGTCGGCGCGGCGTCCGCAGCGCAGCGGCATTTCGGGCAGGCACCAGATGTCGTTGCGCGCGAACAAGCGGCAGATGCCGCGCAAGACGCCCTGCGCGCGCCGCTCATCCGGCGATGACGGTTCCGGAATAGGCCCGGTGGCCCGCGGGGAATCGGATTCGATCATGCCCGCACTCTAGGAACATATAGAGAACTTACAAGCGTATAAAGCTCATGCCGCTCTCACCGGAGCGGAAGGCGGGGTGAGCGACAGCAGCGTGTCGCGCGCCAGCTTGAACTCCTCCCACAACGCCAGCGCGGCCGGTGCGGCATCGGCGCCCCGCGCGCGAACCGCCAGCAGGGCGGAAAGGCCAGGCTCCATGAACGCCGCCAGATCCTGCACCCCCTGTTCGGCCAGCGCGCGCCGCCAGCCGCCCGCATCGCGCATGGCCGCTGGAAAATTGCGCAGCCGCGTCGGCATCGCCGCCGCAGGGATGCCGCCCAGGCTGGCCACCACATTGGCGGCATCGTGCAGCGCGGTCCATTTGACGCTCAGGCTGCCGGCGGGCGCCTGCCCGAACTGGGGCCGCATGGCGCCGGGAAGGCCGTGATTGGTCGGAGTCGAGGACATCGTACGCTGATAGCGCCGCCCTGGTTGTCAAATCGCTAAGCCGCTCCCGATCACCATAGCCATCCACGGCGGCGCGGACGAAAGCGCTGGCAACCCAGCCTGCGCTCTGCTAACCGCTCGCGCGCCGCACCCGTAGCTCAGCTGGATAGAGCGCTGCCCTCCGAAGGCAGAGGCCACAGGTTCGAATCCTGTCGGGTGCGCCATAAGATCAATAACTTAGGCGCTTTACAGAACTGTCGTACGGAAAACGTACGGCATCCTTTGGCCGCGGCCGCCTGTGGATATCCCCGAAATCCAGGTAGTTCGCGCTAGACTCTGAACGTCTCGCATGGATTCCTGAACGCGGTCGCGCGACCCCTTTTGCCCGATCCTCCGATTCCCCGCTCCTTAAGGCGCGAGGAGCGCGAGGCTCCTCGGAGGAGCTGACACCTCGTTGTCGGCAACCGGACAGAAGGAGAAGGGCTATGGAGCAACGTGTTCACGTCTGCGCTTACGTCCGCCGCCGCTTCGGCCGCCTGGAGAGTGTGCGCGAACACACTCGCAGGTGGCCTCGGCAGTATGAGTTCAACTTCTAGAGCTAGGTAGGTGAACTTGGTCGCGCGGCCACTTTATGGCTCGCACCCGAATCTTTGCACACGCGATTCGCCGACGCAACCACTGAGTGAGAGGCTGATTCACGCCCGCGAAAAACCCTTGCTGATAAGGGTGGCGAGCTGCGAAGCCCCCGCCTATGTCGTCAGATCAGCCGCCGACCACCGAACGGCGCATAGGCTGCCCGGCTGCCACGGCCACATCGGCGATGGTGTATTCATCACCGGCGAGAAACTCGTGCGTTGCCAGACGGGTGTCGAGAGCGTGGAGCTGGCGCTTTACCTCCATCGCATAGCGGTCGATCGCATATTCGCTCTTGAGCGGAGTATAGGCATAGAAGTGGCCGAGCCCGCCGCCGGCGAACGGGGCCGTCCCCCATCTGCCCGTTGGGCGTGCCCTGCGCGGCTAATTTCCGTCAGCGTCGACCATAAACACCATTGGCTTGCCTCGAGATGCAGGCTCCCACCCCGCCGTCAAAGCAGCGCGGATCCCCCGGGAAATAGTGGCGCTATCCACTTGCAGACGGCCCCGCTGCATGCCTTTCAACAGTCGCTTCGGGGGCGGAAATTCCAGCAACGCTCCTCGCTGCGTATGTTTCTGCATCAACGCGATCGTCATGCCCTTCCAGCCCTCGGACTCGCCCCATTGGGGTTCGCTTCGCAGTTCCCATTCGTATTGGAGGCCATCGACGTCAACGATACCGGTTAGCTTGGGGATGTTTGCCATGTCGGAGCGAGTAGCAGCTCTTTCGCTGCAATCCAGCCGCTCATATAAAGGCAGATCGTCAGGGTTTTGAATCTCAATGAATTATCGCCATTCCTTCCATGCCGGCAATAGCGCCGATGTCGTGAAGCACAGCCTGCTGATCGCCCTCGTGCGGGCCTTGCAGCACAAACAGGGCGCGCTGACCCTGATCGACACCCATGCCGGCTGCGGGCTGTACGACCTTGGCGGCGAGGACGCCCAACGCACCGGCGAGTCCATGCAGGGCGTGCTGCGCGCCTTTGCCGACCCGAACCCCTTGCTGAACGACTACCGCGCTGCCGTACAGGCGGTGAATATCGGATCCGAGCCGCACCTCTACCCCGGTTCGCCGCAGGTCCTCGCGCAGCTTCTGCGCCCGCAGGACTTCCTGATCCTGAACGAAAAACATCCCGAAGACGCCTATGCCCTGCGCGGCGTGATGCGCGGCACATCGGCCGCCGTGCATGAACGGGACGCCTACGAGCTTTGGCTGGCGATGCTGCCGCCCCGCACGGCGCGCGGCGTGGTGGTTGTCGACCCGCCGTACGAGCAGCGGGACGAACGCGCGCGCATCACCGCCACCCTCGCTGCGGCTCACCGCAAATGGGCGCATGGCGTGACGGTGATCTGGTATCCGCTGAAAGAGCGCCCCATGCATGCGCAGTGGAAGCATCAGTTACGCAAGCTCATCATCCCGAAAATGCTGAGCGTGGAGCATTGGCTGTACGATAGCGATCAGCCCGGCATCTATAACGGCGCGGGCCTTTTTATCGTCAATCCGCCCTACGCCTTCACGCAGGCGCTGCCGCCTCTTCTGGAATCCTTGCGCGCCGCGCTGGCGCCGGAAGGGCATAAGGGCGAGATCACAACCGATTGGCTGAGCGACTAAATTAAGCACTGATTTCGCCCTTCAGCGAGACTGGGCATTGCAGGCCCAAGGCGAGAACGAGGGTTTGGTCGCTAAACCTCTCGCTTTACTCGTTCCCCCACTTCATGAACGAAAGACCCGTTACAGGGAATGGAACCGGACCGTCGAACGGCGGCTATGTCGGCGAGAGGAGCCTAGATTTTTCTTGGGGCACGCGCTGGCTGCCTGAGGCGAATGTAAACGCCGCGCCCTTGCCGACGGTCGATTTCGAAAGCCCCGGTCTTCTCAACGAGATCGCCTAGCTTTGCAAAACCATATGTGCGGGGATCGAAATCCGAATTAAGGGCCGGGAGGCGCTGCCCCACGCCACCGAGCGCGACCCATCCATCATCGTCTTCCAGTTGGGCCATCGCGGTCCTTATGAGTGGCGTGGCCTGCGAAGCCGGACGGATTAGCGCGGCAGGGCGAGCATCGGGTTTGTTCGGCTCGCTCGGGACAGGAGCTTCGGGGAGAAGATTCTCCGTGTAAACGAAACGACGGCATGCTTGCCGGAAGCTCTCGGGCGTTTTCTGTTCGCCAAACCCATAGACATCCGTACCTTCTTCACGAATGCGTGCGGCCAGGCGGGTGAAATCACTATCGGACGAGACGAGGCAAAATCCGTCGAAACGGCCGCTGTGCAACAGGTCCATCGCATCGATCACCAGCGCTATATCCGAGGCGTTCTTTCCCGAAGTGTAAGCAAAATTCTGGTGCGGCATAATCGCGTGGATCGACAGCACATCCGCCCAGCTTTTGAGCCGCGAACTCGAAAAATCTCCATAAATTCTGCGCACGCTAGCTTCGCCGATCTTGGCAATCTCTTCGAACAGCCCCTGAGCGATTTTTGATGATGCGTTATCGGCGTCGATCAAGACGGCCAATCGAGGAGCGCGAGGTTCTAATGCCATCCAGCCTGAATGCCCGAAAGCGGTTGGGTGCGCTACTGTGACCCGGAATACTCAGTGTGAATGCTGGCAGCTATCAGGAAATTTCGCTGAGCTGCTCAACGGCGGCTAAGGCGGCGCAGATGTTCAGACCTTCTGGCCAGCCTGTTCGAATTCTGTCGGACGCGCCATTCTTGCACATGCCATCCGGCACAGCGGTTTACAGTCGTTCGTCGCGCAGATACTCAATCGCTAAAAATGGGGAGAGTGCTGGTGGCGGGTTGGGCAAGAAAGATCGCCGTTCTTGTGGCGGGGACGGTCGTAGTCGCACTTGGCGGCTGCGGCGAGCGAGCGGCACACCGGGTACAGGAAACGACTATCGCCGACCCCGACGAATGGGCAAGCTGGGGCCGGACCGGCGACGAGACCCACTATAGTCCGCTCGACGAGATCAATACGGACAGCATCGGCGATCTCAAGCTCGCCTGGCATTTCGATCTTCCGCCCAACTATTCGCCGACCACGCCGCTGATGGCGGAAGGCAAGATATTCTTCACCCAGGGTCATGGCCACATCCGCGCGCTGGATGCCGTGACCGGCAAACTGCTGTGGGAATACGACAGCGGCGCGCGGACCCGCACCACGTCGCGCTTCCAGCTCAGCTGGGGCAACAAGGGCATCGCCTATTGGGAACACAAGGTCTACGTGGCCGCGGCGGATGGCCTGCTGATCGCGCTCGACGCGGGGAACGGCAGGGAGATCTGGAAGGTTCGCGACTTCCCGATCACCGACATGCGGACCATGACGGGCGTGCCGCGCGTGTTCGGCGGCAAGGTGCTGATCGGCCACGGCGGCGCCGATGTCAGCCCGATCCAGGGCTATGTCTCCGCCTATGACGCCAAGACGGGCAAGCTGGCCTGGCGCTTCTACACCGTGCCGAACGACCCCGCCCATCCCGCGAACACCAAGGCCGAGAGGGTCATGCAACCGACCTGGAAGGGCGACTGGTTCGGCAAGGACGGCGTGCGCAAGGCGGGCGGCGGCACCGTGTGGAACGCCATGAGCTACGATCCGGAACTCAACCTGATCTACCTCGGCGTCGGCAACGGCTATCCTTACGACCATCTCAAGCGCACGCCGGGCGGCGGCGACAACCTGTTCCTTGCATCGATCGTCGCGGTCAACGCCGATACCGGCGAATATGTCTGGCACTACCAGACCTGCCCGGCCGAGCAGTGGGACTGCACCTCGACCACCGACATGACGCTGGCGACGCTCGATATCGACGGCAAGCAGCGCAAGGTGCTGATGCAGGCGCCGAAGAACGGCTTTTTCTATGTGATCGACCGCACCGACGGGAAGTTCATCTCGGCGCAGCCCATCGCCAAGGTCACCTGGGCCACGGGCATCGACCAGAAGACCGGCCGCCCGATCGAGAACCCCGGCATCCGCTATCAGGGCAAACCGGGCCTGTTCGAACTCTGGCCCGGACCGACCGGCGCGCATTCCTGGGCGCCTCAGGCCTACAGCCCGCAGACCGGCCTGGTCTATGTTCCGATCATTCACCAGGGCGCGCTTATCGGGGATGGCGCCACTGGCGGCCCGATCCAGGGGATCGGCGTGAAACTGCAACCCGAAGTCGACCTGCCGGGCGGCCGGCATGCCTTCCTGCGCGCCTGGAACCCGGTCACGCAGAAGCTGGCCTGGGAAAAGAAGTTGCCCGGATCGTGGCCGGGCGGCGTGCTGGCGACGGCGGGGGGCCTCGTCTTCCAGGGCCGCCTCGATCGCCGGCTGATGGCTTACGATGCGCGGACGGGCAAGGAGCTGTGGAACTACCCGACCGACGCCCCAGTTCAGGGTGCGCCCATCTCGTTCCGGATAAACGGCAGGCAGTATATCACCGTCATCACCGGACCGGGCGGCGAGGGGGCGAGCACGCGATCGGTTGGCGGCGAAGCCTGGCGGACGGACTACACGCTGACCCGGCAAGTGCTGACTTTCGCGATCGGCGGCGCCGACAGCTTCAAGCCGGCGGCCTTGCCGCCGCTGGTCGCCCCGGCGGACCCGACCTTCAAGCCCGACCCGGCTCTGGCGGCCAAGGGCGAGGCGGCGTTCATGCGCTGCTTCGGCTGTCACGGAAACCGCGCGGTTTCGGGCGGATCGGCACCCGACCTGCGCTTCTCGCCGATGATCGTCGATGCCGCCGCGTTCACCCGCATCGTCAAGGCCGGCGCGCTGCAGGCCAATGGGATGCCACCGTTCGCGGACCTGGCAGGCGGCGATGTCGAAGCCATCCGTTTCTATCTGCGCACGCGATCGAGGACGGCCCCGGCGGAGAAGGAAATGGCGATAAAGGCCGCACAGGAAGGCAGATGAGGCGCCGGCAAGCGGACCGGCCTGGATCGCCGCACCGCGCGGGTTAACTAAAAGGTTGTAAGCCCGTCGCATCCTGATTTATCCTTTGCAGGATAAACATAAGCGGAACTGGCGTGGGGAAGCCTTTTACGTGCAGGAGAGACGTTGAATGGGGTCGATGAGGAATATCGTCGCTTATGCGTTGATACTGGGCCTTGTCGCATTTTTCGGATCGTTAACCTGGCGGCTCACCTATCATTCGTCAAAGCGCCGGCATCGCCGCCGGTTCAAGGAAAAGGCGAAAGGCACGACCCGCCTGGTCATTCCCGATGGCGCTGCCGATTCTGACGGGGATCGCCCGAACAACGGCTGAAAGCCGTCGTCGCCTGTGAAATCGACGCGCTCGATACCCGCTCTAGACTGTGAAGCTTTCGCCGCAGCCGCAGCTGCCCTTCGCGTTGGGATTGGCGAACGTGAAACCGGCGGCGAAATCGTCTTCCTGCCAGTCCATCGTGCTGCCGATCAGGTAAAGTACGCTGGCGCCTTCGATGAAGAAGGTGCCGCCGGGCGTCTCGATCCGTTCGTCCAGCGGCTGGGCTTCGGTCACGTAGTCGACCGAATAGGCCAGGCCCGAACAGCCCCGGCGCGGGGTCGACAGCTTGACGCCGATCGCCCCTTCCGGCGCCTGGGCCATCAGTTTCGCGACTCTCTGTTCGGCTGCCGGCGTCAGGGTGACGGCGGCCGGACGCTGGCGGATTCGGGTTTCGACGGTCATCAGAGCATCCCCAGCTCGAGCTTGGCCTCGTCGGTCATCTTGGCCATGTCCCACGGCGGATCCCAGACGAGGTTCACTTCGGCATCGCGCACGCCCGGCACCGCGCCGACGCGCAGTTCGACTTCGCCCGGCATCGATTCCGCCACCGGGCAATGCGGCGTGGTCAGCGTCATGGTGACGGTGACGCCGCCATCGTCGGTAACCTCGACCCCGTAGATCAGCCCCAGATCATAGATGTTCACCGGGATTTCGGGATCGAAGATCTCCTTGAGCGCACCGATCACGCCTTCGTAGATATCGCCGCCCGGTTCCCCGACGCCGACGCCTTGCGGCTTTTCGGCCAGGAATCCCTCGAGATAGTCGCGCTTGCGCTCCAGCTTCTGCGCCGGGCTTTCGGCGTCGTCCACGCGCGCGCGCGGCGGCGGCTCGGCGCTCGCCACTTCTTCAACCGCGAATTTCGGTTCCTCGGAGCCGGACATAGTCATCAGGCGAAAATCCTCTTGGTCCTTTCGATGCCGCGCAGCAGCGCGGCGATATCGCTTTCATCGCTATAGATACCGAAGCTCGCACGCGCGGTCGCCGGCACCCCCAAATGGTCCATCAGCGGCTGGGCGCAATGATGCCCGGCGCGGATCGCCACGCCCTCCTCGTCCAATATGGTGCCGAGGTCGTGCGGATGCACCCCGTCGAGCGCGAAACTGACGATACCCGCCGAATCCTCCGGCCCGAACAGAGTCACCGAATTCAATCGGCGCAGTTCCTCGCGCGCCCTGGAGGTCAGCGCCAGTTCGTGCGCACCGATCGCTTCGATGCCGATCGCCTCGACATAATCGATCGCCGCGGCCAGCCCGATCGCCTCGACGATGGCGGGCGTGCCCGCTTCGAAACGGGCCGGGGGCGGGGCATATGTCGTGCGCTCGAACGTCACGCGATCGATCATCGCGCCGCCGCCGTGCCAGGGCGGCATGGCATCGAGAATGCCTTCCCGCGCCCAGAGCGCGCCGATACCGGTCGGGCCATAGAGCTTGTGCGAGGAAAAAACGTAGAAATCGCAGCCCAGCGCCGCGACATCCACCGGCAGGCGCGGCACCGCTTGGCAACCGTCGATGAGCACTTTCGCGCCCACCGCACTGGCGAGCGCCACGGCATGTTCCACGTGGAGCACCGAGCCGAGCACGTTCGAGATATGCGCGAAGGCGACCAGCTTGTGTCGCGGCGTCAGGATACGTTCGGCGGCGGCAAGATCGATGCGGCCGTCCTCGGTCAGCGGACAAACGTCGATCTCCACGCCTGTGCGGTCCCTAAGCATTTGCCAGGGCACGATATTGGCGTGATGTTCCAGCGTCGACAGCAGGATGCGGTCGCCTGCCTTAAGCTGCGATCCGCCCCAGCTGTGCGCGACGAGGTTGATCGCCTCGGTCGCGCCGCGGGTGAAGATTATCTCGTTTTCCCGGCCGCCGATAAAGGCCGCGACCTTGCGCCGCGCCGCCTCGAACGCCAGCGTCATCTCGGCCGAGCGGGCGTAAACGCCGCGGTGCACGGTGGCATAGTCGGCGCCCATTGCGCGCACCGTCGCGTCGATCACCGCCTGCGGTTTCTGCGCGGTGGCGGCGGTATCGAGATAGTGCCACGGACCGCTGTCTGCGTTGAAAAGGCCTGGAAAATCCTGGCGATAAGGGTTGGTCACGGCCGTCATCCGCACACCAGCCCTTCGAGCCGCTTTAGCGCCGCTTCGCGCAACGATTCCTCCGCCTGCGCGCCGGCAAATGCCTCCGCGATGAACGCTTGCAGCATCAGGCGCTTCGCCTCGGGCGGGGTCAGGCCGCGCGACTCGAGATAGAACAGCCCGGTCGCATCCAGTTCGCCCACCGCGCAGCCGTGCGCGCACTTGACGTCGTCGGCGTAGATCTCGAGCTCGGGCTTGGCGTTGGCAGTAGCGGTGCGATCGAGCAGCATGGCGCGGACCGATTGCTCGGCATCGGTGCCGTTGCAGCCGCGCGCCACCGCGACCTTGCCCAGGTAGGTGCCGACCGCCTGGCCGGCGAGCACCGAGCGCACCGTCTGGCGACTGACGGCATTGGGGGCGTCGTGATGGACTTCGGTGACGATCTCCAGCGTCTGCGTGCCCCGGCCCAGCTGCGCCGCGCCCAGCGTGAAGTCCGCGCCCTCGCCCAGCCGCACGTCCACCGCGATGCGCCCGAAGGCGTTACCGGCGTTGAGGATGCGCAAGTCGAAAGCCGCGCCGGCTTCCAGTTCGATCACCAGATGCCGGGCCACGGCGGCTTCGTCCTGCTCGACGATGTCGAGCGACGTGCGCTGGCCGCTCGGCACCAGGATTTCCTCGCGCGCTATCGGCCAGACACCGGCGAGCGCGTCGATGTCCGTATAGCGGAACGCTTCCGCCTTGCGGGTGGGCAAAGGCGCGAGCTCGTTCACGCCACCGCCTCGTAGCCCTGCTCTTCGAGCTCAAGCGCCAGTTCCGGCCCGCCGGTGCGGACGATCCGCCCGCCGGCCAGCACGTGGACGAAGTCGGGCTTCACGTAGTCGAGCAGCCGTTGGTAATGGGTGATGAGCAGCACCGCCTTGTCGGGCTTGCGCATGATGGCGTTAATGCCGTCGCCGACGATGCGCAGCGCGTCGATGTCGAGGCCCGAATCGGTCTCGTCCAGCACCGCAAACTTCGGATCGAGGATGCCCATCTGCACCATCTCGGCGCGCTTCTTCTCGCCGCCCGAAAAGCCGACGTTCACCGGCCGCTTGAGCATTTCCATGTCCATGCGCAGCAGCGCCGCCTTCTCGCGCGCCAGCTTCAGGAATTCGCCGCCCGACAGCGGTTCCTCTCCGCGCGCCTTGCGCTGGGCATTCGCCGCCTCGCGCAGGAACTGGACGTTGGAAACGCCGGGAATCTCGACCGGATACTGGAAGCCGAGGAAGAACCCGGCGGCCGCGCGCTCGTGCGGGGCGAGGGCGAGGAGGTCCTGTCCAGCGAAGGTGACGGAGCCACCGGTCACGGTGTAACCCGGCCGCCCGCCGAGCGTATAGCCGAGCGTCGACTTGCCCGCGCCGTTCGGCCCCATGATCGCATGGACCTCGCCCGCGTTGATGCTGAGCGAAAGGCCCTTGAGGATAGGCTTGTCGGCGACGGTGGCCTGGAGGTTGTCAATTTCGAGCATCATAGCCTGTTAAAACTGGGTTGGATTTCATCGGAAAGATGGGTGAGCCAATGTTTTCGGGCTGCCGCTCTGTGCTTAGAAAAAGCTGCGGTCATTTCGCGATCGCTCTCGCGAAAACGCCGCTTAAACAACCCTTCGATGGAATAGCGCGACCAAGAATCTAGCTTTGTTTCGCAGCTCTGGACGACTTCGCGTGCCCTCTCTGCCGAAACCTTCTTGCCGTTCGGTACTTGCGATTCGATGCAAGAAACTGCCCCTTCAATGGGGTTCGGCGCCTGCTTCGCGCAGGCAAGCAGGCAAAGAGGGAACAATGAGGCTATCGTGCGCTTCACCCCACGCTCCCCTCAAGGCTGATCCCCAGCAGCTTCTGCGCTTCCACGGCAAACTCCATCGGCAGCTGCTGCAGCACTTCCTTGGCGAAACCGTTGACGATCAGCGCCACCGCCTCTTCCTGCGCGATGCCGCGCTGCATGGCGTAGAACAGCTGGTCGTCGCTGATCTTGCTGGTGGTCGCTTCGTGCTCGATCTGCGCGGTGGGGTTGCGCACTTCGATATAGGGCACGGTATGCGCGCCGCATTCGCCGCCCAGCAGCAGTGAATCGCACTGGGTGAAGTTGCGCACGTTCTCCGCCGCCGCGCCGACGCGCACCAGGCCGCGATAGGTGTTGTTGCTCTTGCCGGCGGAAATCCCCTTCGAAACGATGGTCGAGCGGGTGCCCTTGCCGTTGTGGATCATCTTGGTGCCGGTGTCGGCCTGCTGGTAATTGTTGGTGACGGCGACTGAGTAGAATTCGCCCACCGAATCCTCGCCGTTCAGCACGCAGCTGGGGTATTTCCAGGTGATCGCGCTGCCGGTTTCGACCTGGGTCCAGCTCACCTTGCTGCGCTTGCCCTGGCACAGCGCGCGCTTGGTGACGAAGTTGTAGATGCCGCCCTTCCCCGCCGCGTCGCCGGGATACCAGTTCTGCACCGTGGAATACTTGATCTCGGCATCGTCGAGCGCGACCAGTTCGACGACTGCCGCGTGAAGCTGGTTCTCGTCGCGCTGGGGCGCGGTGCAGCCTTCGAGGTAGGAAACGTAGCTTCCCTTGTCGGCGACGATCAGCGTGCGTTCGAACTGGCCGGTATTCTCCGCGTTGATGCGGAAATAGGTGGAAAGCTCCATCGGGCAGCGCACGCCCTCGGGGATGTAGACGAAAGTCCCGTCGGAAAAGACCGCGCAGTTGAGCGCCGCGAAGTAATTGTCGTGCACCGGCACCACGCGGCCGAGCCAGCGCTTCACCAGTTCGGGATATTCGCGGATCGCCTCGCTGATCGAGCGGAAGATGACCCCCGCCGCTTCCAGTTCCTTGCGGAACGTGGTGGCGACCGAAACGCTGTCGAACACCGCGTCGACCGCGACCTTGCGCGATCCCTCGACCCCGGCGAGCATCTTCTGCTCTTCCAGCGGAATGCCGAGCTTTTCATAGACGCGCAGGATTTCGGGATCGACCTCGTCCAGGCTTTCCAGCTTGGGCTTGGCCTTGGGCGCGGCGTAGTAATAGGCGTCCTGATAATCGATCGGCGGCACATTGAGCTTGGCCCAGTCGGGCGGGGTCAGCGTCAGCCACAGGCGATAGGCCTTAAGCCGCCAGTCGAGCATCCATTCCGGCTCGTTCTTCTTGGCCGAGATGAAGCGGACAGTGTCTTCGGACAGGCCCTTGGGGGCGAATTCCTGCTCGATGTCGGCGGACCAGCCATGCTCGTAATCGGCGACCTTCGCCGCCGCGTCGCGCGCGGCCCGATCCTTTTCTCCGGCGCCCTTGAGAGTGACGTCTTCGCTCATAGCCCTGCCCCACTCGCCTCGAGCGCAAATACCCGCGCCCCGCGCTGCTCCACCGGAGCCGGTCCGCGCGGACCGGCCAGATCGATCAGGCTGACCGAAGCCAGCGCGCCGCGCAGCGCCTCGTTCACTACCGGCCAGTGCGGGCGCACCTGGCAGGCGCCTTCCAGCGTGCAGTCGTGCCGGCCATGCTCTACGCAGGCGGCCAGCGCGATCGGACCTTCCATCGCCTCGACGATATCGGCGAGCGAGATCGCGGCGGCCGGGCGCGCCAGCTTCAAGCCGCCGCCCGCCCCGCGGGACGAGCGCAGCAGGCCCGCGGCGGTCAGGCGGCTGACCAGCTTCTGCACGGTCGGCGCGGGAAGGCCGGTTTCGTCGGCCAGCTGGCTGGCGGACACGCGCACACCTCCACAGTGCCGCGAGGCGGCGGCCATGGTGACGACGGCATAGTCGGCCATGCTGGACAATCTCATCGGGGTTTCCGGCTCATCGGGAATTTCGGCGCATAACGAGGTCTCCGACAAATCAGAGTGATTCGTTCCGGTTTCACCTAGGGATGCGCGGCCGGCAATTCAACCGTCATGCTGCAACACAGCACGAACAAAAAGGGCGGCCCCTCGGACAAAGCCGAAGAGCCGCCATTGAAGTGAGGAACTCGTCGCTTGGCGTCGAGCCCTTCGGGTCGCGTCGGCCGAATATGCGTTCGCAGCCGCAAAAAATTGTAGAAAAGCGACAACCGCGACGAAGTGCGGGCTTCGCAATCGATTTTCCTGCCAGTGGGCTGACAAGGTGGGCTGACAAGCGAGCCGTCCCGCTTTGGATTGAGTATCCGCCCCGCAACCGTCTATGGCCCCGCGCATGGTCTATTCGCTGTTGCGCTCCACCCTGTTCCGAATCGATGCGGAGCGCGCCCACGGGCTGGCGCTGGCCGCGCTGAAGCTGATGCCGGGCGGGCGCACGGCAAGCCCCGGCGGCCCGCTGTCGGTCGACGTGGCCGGAATCGCCTTTCCCAACCCGCTGGGCATGGCGGCCGGTTTCGACAAGGACGGCGAAGTGCCCGACGCGCTTCTGGGGCTGGGCTTCGGCTTTGCGGAAGTCGGTTCGATCACGCCGCTGCCGCAGGCGGGCAATCCGCGCCCGCGCCTGTTCCGCCTGGAAGAAGACCGGGCGGTGATAAACCGGATGGGCTTCAACAACGGCGGCGGCGCAGCGGCGGTGGAACGGCTGCGCGCCCGCGCCGGCCGCCCCGGCATTGTCGGCGTGAATATCGGCGCCAACAAGGATTCGGTCGACCGGATCGCCGACTATGCGACGATGACCCGGCTCATGGCGCCGGTCGCGACTTACCTGGCGGTCAACATCAGCAGCCCGAACACGCCGGGCCTGCGCGCGCTGCAGGACGAAGGCGCGTTGACCGCGCTGCTCGACGCGGTGCTGGCCGCGCGCGGCGGCGAGAGTCCGCCGGTGTTCCTGAAAGTCGCGCCCGATCTGGAGCCGGCCGATATCGACGCCATCGCCCGCATCGCCATCGACAAGGGGCTGGGCGCGCTGATCGTGTCGAACACCACGATATCGCGGCCGCAGGGGTCCGAAGCGCTGCAATCGCCCTACGCCGGGGAAACGGGCGGCCTGTCGGGCGCACCCTTGCGCGACCTCGCCCTCGCCCGCCTGCGCGATTTCCGCAAGGCGACGGGCGGCGCGATGCCGCTGATCGGCGTCGGCGGCATCGCCAACGCGCAGGACGCCTGGGCGCGCATCCGCGCAGGGGCCAGCCTGGTGCAGCTTTACAGCGCGATGGTCTATGAAGGGCCGGGCATCGCCAGGCGGATCGCGCGCGGGCTTGACGAATGCATGCGCCGCGACGGGTTCTCCTCGATTGCCGATGCGGTGGGAAGCGAATAGCCTTTGGCGATGTTTCGCCGTTTCACGCCATTCCTGGCCCTGCCGCTGCTGCTCGCTGCATGCGCCACGCCCCGCCCGTCCATCGCGCCGCCCGCCGCCGCACCGGTCGCACCACCCGCGACATACGAGCGCGGCATGGTCAGCGCCGCCGACCCGCGCGCCGCGCAGGCGGGCGCGGAAATGCTGCGCGCCGGCGGCAGCGCGACCGACGCCGCGCTGGCGACGCTGCTGGCGCTCAATGTGGTGGAACCGCAAAGCTCCGGGATAGGCGGCGGCGGGTTCCTGCTGGTCGATGACGGCACGGGCCATGTCGAATCCGTCGATGGACGCGAAACCGCCCCGGCCGCCGCGCATCCGCGCTGGTTCGAAGTGGATGGCCGGCCGCTTTCCGTGCCGGAAGCGATCCCCGGCGGCCTCAGCGTGGGCGTGCCCGGCAATGTCCGGCTGATGGAGGACGCGCATCGCCGCTTCGGCAGGCTGCCGTGGAAGCAGGTGTTCGGCCCGGCGATAGCGCTGGCGCGCGACGGCTTCGTGGTGACGCCCCGGTTGCGGCAGATGCTGGCGGGATCGCCCACCACCGCGGCGCTGACGCCCGCCGGACGCGCGCTCTATTTCGGCGCGGACGGAAATCCGCTGCCGGTCGGCACGACGATCCGCAATCCCGCCCTCGCCGCCTTTCTCGGACGGCTGGCGAACGAAGGACCGCAGGCATTCTACCAGGGCGCCAATGCCGAAGCGGTCGCGCGAACGGTGGCGACCGCGCCGCGCAACCCCGCGCCGATGATGGCCACCGACCTGGCGGGCTATCGTGCAAAATCACGCCAGCCCGTCTGCACCGCCTATCGCGCCTACCGGGTCTGCGGGATGGGACCGCCATCATCCGGCGCGACGACGGTTTCGGGCGTGCTGACGATGCTGGAACGCTTCGACCTGACGGCGCTGGGCAAGGATTCGCCAACCGCCTGGCACCTGATCGCCGAAGCGCAGCGCCTCGCCTATGCCGATCGCGAGCGCTATCTGGCCGACAGCGATTTCGTGCCCGTGCCGGTCGCCGGGCTGGTCTCGCGCGATTATCTCGCCGCCCGCTCGGCGCTGATCGCGGCGGACCGGACAATGCCCTCGGTCGCCGCCGGCACGCCGCCCGGCGCGGCGACGGTCCAGGCCGATACCCTGACCCCGGACGTGCCATCCACCTCGCACTTCGTCGCGGTCGACCGCGCCGGGCAAGTGGCGACGCTGACGTCGACCATCGAAAGCGCCTTCGGTTCGGGCCTCGTCGTCAACGGCTATTACCTCAACAACGAGTTGACCGATTTCAGCCTCGCGCCCGAGCGGGAGGGCAAGCCTGTCGCCAACCGGGTGGAAGCGGGCAAGCGGCCGCGCAGCTCGATGGCCCCAACGCTCGTCTACGGCCCCGACGGCAAGCTGCGGCTGGCGCTGGGCGCGGCGGGCGGGGCGACGATCCCTGCGCAGGTCCTGCGCGCGATCGTCGGGGTGATCGACTGGAAGCTTTCGGCGCAGGATGCCCTGGCCCTGCCGGTGATCTTCGCGCCGGGCGGCAATGCCGTGTTCGTCGAGCGAGGCAGCGGTCTGGAAGCAATGATCCCGGCGCTCAAGGCGCTGGGCCACGCCGAAGTCACCCCGCGCGACATGCCGCTCAAGGCCAACGCGATCGAAGTCGCGGGCGCAAGCTTGCGGGGCGCCGCCGACCCGCGCAGCGAAGGCCGGGCGGTTGCCGAATAAACCGTCGCTTGCTGGCACCAGTCCCGCCGCCTAGACGTTAGGCAGATACATGCGGCGAGGGGCAGGATACCGGTGCAGCTTTCCGATTTCGACGCCAGCGGCAATCTTGTTTCCCTGTTCCTGGCGCGCGCGGCCGAACGGGGCGACAGCCCGATGCTCTGGTCGAAGCGCGACGGCGCCTGGCGCTCGCTGAGCTGGAACGAGGCGGCGCGGCGCGTCTGCCTGATCGCCGCATCGCTGCGCCGCATGGGCCTGAACAACGGCGACCGGGTGATGCTGGTTTCAGAGAACCGGCCCGAATGGTGCCTGGCCGACCTCGCCATCATGGCCGCTGGCTGCGTGACCGTCCCCGCCTATACGACCAATACCGAGCGCGACCACCTGCACATCCTGGAGAATTCGGGCGCGCGCGCGGTGATCGTCTCCGACGCGAAGCTGGCAAAGCCGCTGCTGCCGGCCGTGCTGCGGGCAGACCGGGCAGAGCATGTCATCGGCATGGAGCCGCTCCGCCAGAACCAGGCGATCGCCCTGCACGACTGGACGGCGCTGCTGGAAGGCGACGCCGCCGCCGCGCGCGCCGAAGTCGAAGCGCGGATCGCCGGCATCGGCCGCGACGCGCTGGCCTGCATCATCTACACCAGCGGCACGGGCGGCGCGCCGCGCGGGGTACGCCAGCACCACGGCGCAATCCTGCGCAACGTCGACGGCGCCGCGCGCATCCTGACCGAGGATTTCGGCTGGGACGACGAAGTGTTCCTCTCTTTCCTGCCGCTGAGCCATGCTTACGAGCATACCGGCGGCCAGTTCCTGCCGATCGGCATGGGCGCGCAGATCTATTACGCCGAAGGGCTGGAGAAGCTGGCCAGCAACATCGAGGAAGTGCGCCCGACGATCATGGTCGTCGTGCCGCGCCTGTTCGAGGTGCTGCGCACGCGGATCATGAAGCAGGTGGAAAAGCAGGGCCGCTTCGCCAGCTACCTGATGGACCGCGCGCTGACCATCGGCGATCACAAGGCGAAGAACGGCATGCGGCTGCGCGACCGGCCGATGGACTTCATCCTGGAACGCGCGCTGCGCCCGAAGATCCGCCAGCGTTTCGGCGGGCGGATGAAGGCCATGGTTTCGGGCGGGGCGCCGCTCAATCCGGACATCGGCGTGTTCTTCGACGCGATGGGGCTGGTCCTGCTGCAGGGCTATGGCCAGACCGAAGCGGCGCCGGTGATAAGCTGCAACCGGCCCAGCGTCGGCCTGAAGATGGACACCGTGGGCCCGCCCATGGCCGGGGTGGAGGTGCGGATCGCCGACGACGGCGAAATCCTGGTGCGCGGCGAGCTGGTGATGCACGGCTATTGGCGCAACGACGCGGAAACGGCGCGCGTCCTTAAGGACGGCTGGCTCTATACCGGCGATGTCGGCCATCTCGACGCGTCCGGCCGGATCGTCATCACCGACCGCAAGAAGGACATGATCGTCAACGACAAGGGCGACAACGTCGCGCCGCAGAAAGTCGAAGGCATGCTGACGCTGCAGCCCGAGATCGCCCAGGCGATGGTGACGGGCGACAAGCGGCCCTATCTGGTAGGGCTGATCGTGCCCGACGCCGAGTGGGCGTTCGAATGGGCCCGCGCGGAAGGCGAGAAATTCGACATGAAGGCGCTGCAGGGCCTCCCCGCGTTCCGCACCGCCGTGCGCGCCGGGATCGACCGGGTGAACAAGGACTTGTCGGTGATCGAGAAAGTCCGCCAGTTCACCTTCGCCGACGAAGCCTTCTCCATCGATAACGAGGAAATGACGCCCAGCCTGAAAATCCGGCGGCACAAGCTGAAGGAGCGCTACGGGGCGCGGCTGGACGCCCTGTACAAGGGGTGATGTTCACGCGTGGCCTTCGACAGGCTCAGGCTCAGCTGACGTTTGTGATCGCTCGAACAGAAAACAATAAAAACATCCGCTCGGCCTGAGCTTGTCGAAGGCCGCGCGCCGCGTTCACGGCACCAGCGTGGTGAACAGCCAGGTGGCGAAGATCACCAGGTGGATTACGCCCTGCACCACCGTGGTCCGCCCGGTCCCCAAAGTCAGCGAGGCGACCAGCAGGGTCAGCGCCAGCAGCACCGTGCCGCGCATCGACAGCCCCAGTTCGAGGTGAAGGTCCATCACCAGCGCCGTCACCGCCACGGCGGGGATGGTGAGGCCGATGGTCGCCAGCGCCGAACCGATGGCCAGGTTCAGGCTGGTCTGCACGCGGTTCACCCGCGCGGCGCGGTAGGCGGCGAAGCCTTCGGGCGCGAGGACGAGCGCGGCGATGATGATGCCGACCATGGCCCGCGGCGCGCCCACGGCGGCGACGCCCGCTTCGATCGACGGCGACAGCGCCTTGGCCAGCAGGACCACGGCGACCAGCGCGGCCGCGAGCATGGCGGCGGCCGCCAGCGCCTTGGACCGGCAGACCGGCGCTTCGTGCGCGTGATCGTCTTCCTCGGGATTGAGGAAATGATCGCGGTGGCGGATCGTCTGCGCGACGACGAAAGTGGCGTAGACCACCAGCGAGATCACCGCGACGAAAGCCAGCTGCGTCGGCGAATAGAACGCGCCGCCGGCGCTCGTGGTGAAATTGGGCAGGACGAGGGTCAGCACCGCCAGCGTCGCCAGCATGGCAAGCCCGTTGCTGACGCCCGACTGGGTGTAACTCTGCTCGTGATGCCTCCGGCCGCCGGCCAGCAGGCATATCCCGACGATGCCGTTGATGGTGATCATGATCGCCGCGATCAGCGTGTCGCGCGCCAGCGCCTGCGTGCCCGCGCCGCCGGTGCCGCTGTCTCCCAGCATGATCGACACGATCAGCGAGGTCTCGATCACCGTCACCGCCAGCGCCAGCAGCAGCGTGCCGAACGGCTCGCCCAGATAATGCGCCAGCACTTCGGCATGATAGACCGCCGCCATGACGGCGGCGCCGAGCACCAAGGCCAGCACGGCGACCAGCGCAACACCCGAAGGCTTGCCCAGCGCAAGCGCGGCGAGGCCGAGAAGCGGGACGGCGATCGACCAGGGAGCAAGGCCGTATTTGGGGAACCGGGCGCTGGCAGGCGAAGCGTGGGCGGGTTCGATCATCCGCCGTCTATAGACGGGCGGACGCCCGTGTCACCCTTCACCGCTCGGGCGATGCCGCCAAGGCATTGGATCAGGCCGCTTCTTTCTCGACCCATTCGGGATAGAAGCAGGGTTCGCGGCTCGACCAGCCCGGTGCGGTGGCGGCGGCTTCGCTGATCGAGTGGAGCAGCTGTTTGCGGCGGTCCGGGCGGATTTGCGGCAGGGCGGCGGCGGCGCAGAAGGCGCTCGGCAACCACGGACGGACCGACGCGCCCAGCAGGCGTTCGTAAAGAAAGCGGTAGGCGGAGAAGCATTCGATGCGCTCCTGCGCCAGATCGAAGGCGGTCAGCCGCACCAGCTTGCCCATGAACCCTTCGAGGCCGTCGAAGCCGCATTCCTCGGGGAACGTGCCGCGCAATGCCTTCAGATCCTGGTAAGCGACATATTGCGAGCGGATCGAGGCGATCTCGTCGGCGTCGCGCGCCCAGAGCTTGAAGGCGTCCTGACGGCCCAGCCCGATGTCGAGGCTGCGCTTGATATAGCGCTGCTCGCAAGGGCTGAAGCTGGCGAATTCGCGCAGCTCGTTGATCGTCAGCGAAGCGGTTCCCGTATTAGCCATTGGTCGATGACCCCCGTTCGCGGGATGGAAGCCCGCAAAAGGCAGTTCACCAGAAGATGGTTAGGATCGAGTTAACCGCACTCCTTCAGATTTTGGGCGGGCACGGTGTACACCGCACCTTGCTTCGTCATTGCGAGGAGGCGAAGCCGACGCGGCAATCTAGGGTCCCACGTACCGCCCTGGATTGCCGCGCTTCGCTCGCAATGACGAAGTAAGCCGGGGAAATTTCTTCGCGCTTAAATCAACCCGGCCAGCGGGCTCGACGGATCGGCGTATTTGCGTGTCGCCATGCGCCCCGAAAGGTAGGCATCGCGCCCGCCCTGCACCGCCAGGCGCATCGCGCGGGCCATGCGGAGCGGGTCCTTCGCTTCGGCGATGGCGGTGTTCATCAGCACGCCATCGCAGCCCAGCTCCATCGCCACCGCCGCGTCGGAAGCGGTGCCGACTCCGGCGTCGACCAGCACCGGCACGCTCGCGCCTTCGACGATCAGGCGGATCGTCACCCGGTTCTGGATGCCCAGCCCCGAGCCGATCGGCGCGCCCAGCGGCATGACCGCCACCGCGCCGGCTTCCTCGAGCTGCTTCGCCGCGATCGGATCGTCGACGCAGTAGACCATCGGCGCGAAGCCTTCCCTGGCCAGAACCTCGGTCGCCTTCAGCGTCTCGCGCATGTCGGGATAAAGCGTGCGCGCCTCGCCCAGCACTTCCAGCTTCACCAGGTCCCAGCCGCCCGCCTCGCGCGCCAGGCGCAAGGTGCGGATCGCCTCGTCGGCGGTGAAGCAGCCGGCGGTGTTGGGCAGATAGGTGATCTTCTTCGGGTCGATGAAGTCGGTCAGCATCGGCGCCTTGGGATCGCTGACGTTGACCCGGCGCACCGCCACGGTGACGATCTCCGCACCCGAGGCTTCGACCGCCGCGGCGTTCTGGGCGAAGTCCTTGTACTTGCCCGTGCCGACGATCAGGCGCGAGCGGAAGGTGCGCCCGGCGACGGTCCACGTATCGGTGTCGGCATCGTTATCGCCGCCGCCGACGAAGTGGACGATCTCCAGCACGTCGCCGTCGCCCAGCACCGCTTCGCCCAATGTCGAGCGCGGCACGATCAGCCCGTTGCGTTCGACCGCGACCTTCTGCGGATCGAGCTCCAGCGTGCGGACGAGTTCGGCGATGCTCGCCCCCGCAAGAATGCGGCGCGGCTCTCCGTTGACGGTAAGGTTCATTTCTGCGGCCATGGCTGTCGCAGATAGCGCTCAGGCCGCGTGGCGCAAGTTCCGTATATGCGCGGTGGCGACAAGCGCGACGCCGGCGATGGTCAGCACCGCCTCCGCCAGCCCGTGGCCCACGGCGAGCGCGCCGGCCATCAGGGCGATGCCGCAGGCGCCGATGACGAGCGGTCCGAACTGCCCGTGATGGCGCACGCCCAGTCCCAGAGTGAGCGCGCCGACCACGATGGCCAGCGCCAGGCCGATACGATGGATGTCCGGCGACAGCAGCACTTCGCCGCCCAGCCCGAGCAGCGAAACCAGCACGATGCCCAGGATGCAATGCACGGCGCAGAGCCCGGACAGAAGCACGCCGGCCCCATCGAGGCGGTTGCGAATCGAGAGCAGGGCGCGGCGCATTCCGCCCTGAATATGTAATGTTGTATCATCCTGCAAGGAGTGGTGCGGCAAGGCTTGCGATTTCGCGGGGACAGGCGCAGGGCGCGGCCATGTCCGAACCGAGTGCCGACATCGCCGTTTCAACATCCCGACCGCTCGCCCTGGCGCGCTGGCTGTTCGCCGTGGCGGCGCTGATCGTGCTGATCGTCGCGGTGGGCGGCGTGACCCGGCTGACCGAATCGGGCGTGTCGATCACCGAATGGAAGCCGGTGACGGGCGCGATCCCGCCGCTGAGCGAGGCGCAATGGCAGGCCGAGTTCGACGCCTATCGCCAGACCCCCCAGTATACCGAGGTCAACGGCCCCGCCGGCATGACCCTGTCGGGCTACAAGTTCATCTATTTCTGGGAATGGCTGCACCGGCTGCTGGCCCGTGCCATCGGCACGGTGCTGGTGCTGGTGACCGCCTATTACGGCCTGCGCCGCCGCATCCCCCCCGGCTACCTGCCGCGGCTGATCGCGCTCGTCGCGCTGGTCGGCCTGCAAGGGGCGATCGGCTGGTGGATGGTGCAGTCGGGCATCGTCAACGACGTCAAGGTCAGCCACTTCCGGCTGGCGGTGCATCTGCTCACGGCGCTTTTCACGCTGGGCGGCGTCGTCTGGACCGCGCTCGATCTCGTCGCGCTTTCCCGGGGCAAGGCGCGCTCCCGGCTGACCGGCTTCGCCGCTCTCGCCCTGGCGATGCTCTCGGTGCAGCTGTTCTTCGGCGCGCTGGTCGCCGGGCTGCGCGCGGGGCACGTCGCAAACGACTGGCCGACGATGCAGGGGCGGCTTTTCCCCGAAGGCGTCGACTGGGCCGGCGGCGCGATCCATGCCGTGCTGAACGATCCCTTCCTGATCCATTTCGTCCATCGCTGGTGGGCCTGGGCCGTGGTGGCCGTGCTGGTCGTCATGGGGCGCAAGCTCAAGGCGGCGGGCCGGCGCCCGGCGTCGATCGCGGTGCACAGCGCTTTCGGCACGCAAGTGATCCTGGGGATCTTCACCGTCTGGTCGGGAGTGGCCTTGTGGCTGGCCGTCGCCCACCAGCTCGTCGGCGCGCTGCTCGTGGCCGCCGTCGTCTGGGGCGCGCATGCGCTCGGGAGCAAGGCATGATGGAACCCCAGGGCCCGGCGCTGATCTGGTGCCCCTTCCCCGACGCCGCCAGCGCCGCGGCGACGGCGAAGACGCTGCTCGAGGAGCGGCTGGTGGCCTGCGCCAACATCATGCCGGCGATGCTTTCGCTGTTCGAATGGAACGGTGAACGGGGCGAGGCATCGGAAGCGGGCGCGCTGTTCAAGACCGACGCCGCGCTGCTGGACCGCGCGCTCGCCCGGCTGGAAGAGGAACACCCCTATGACGAGCCGGCCATCGTCGCCTGGCGCTGCGACGCCGCCAGCCCCGGCACGATAGGCTGGCTGGGCGGCCTGACTCGGTAACCTGTCCCTCGCCCGCGTTCGTCATTGCGAGCGGAGCGAAGCAATCCAGGGCGACACGTGGGACCCTGGATTGCCGCGTCGGCTTTGCCTCCTCGCAATGGCTGAGCCGCGAAAATGCTTGCGGTATTATTTTACCTCCACGCAAAACCCCCGGAATGCTTGACTTTGCAGCCGGTGTTGCGCAAAGGGCCGCCTTCGCGTGAACCCGGCCGGTCCGGGGAATCGGCGTATTCAAAGGATGACTCAGGCCATGAAGGCTCTCAGCAAGGTCACCCGGTCGATCAAGCCGGCCGAGGTGGAAAAGAAGTGGCATCTTATCGATGCCGATGGGCTTGTGGTCGGCCGCGTCGCGGTGATCATCGCCAATATCCTGCGCGGCAAACACAAGCCGAGCTACACCCCGCATGTCGATTGCGGCGACCACGTCGTCGTCATCAACGCCGACAAGGTGCGGCTGACGGGCAACAAGCTCAAGCAGAAGATCTACTACAAGCACACCGGCTATGCCGGCGGCATCAAGGAAGTGACCGCGGCCAAGGTGCTCGACGGCCGTTTCCCGGAACGCGTGCTTGAAAAGGCAGTCGAACGCATGATCCCGCGCGGCCCGCTCGGCCGCGACCAGATGCGCGCCCTGCATCTCTACGCCGGCAGCGAGCACCCCCATGGTGGCACGCAGCCCGAACCGCTCGACGTTGCCTCGCGCAACCGCAAGAACAAGGTGGGTGCCTGATGTCCGATAACACCGTCACCGATCTCGCCGATCTCGGTAACCTGGCCGCCGGCGCTGTCGCGCCCGAAGCCGATGCTCCCGCCGCTCCGGTCCGCACCGGCCCGGCCGCGCCGCTGCGCGAGCGCGAAGTCGACGCGCAGGGTCGTTCCTACGCCACCGGCCGCCGCAAGGACGCCGTCGCCCGCGTGTGGATCAAGCCCGGCTCGGGCAAGATCACCGTCAACGGCCGCGATCAGGAAGTCTACTTCGCGCGTCCGACGCTGCGCCTCGTCATCAACCAGGTCTTCGACGTTGCAGAACGTTCGGGCCAGTACGATGTCGTCTGCACCGTCAAGGGCGGCGGGCTTTCGGGCCAGGCCGGCGCGGTCAAGCACGGCATCGCCCAGGCGCTGTCGAAGTTCGAGCCCGCTCTGCGCGGCGCGGTGAAGGCCGCCGGGTTCCTTACCCGCGACCCGCGCGTCGTCGAGCGTAAGAAGTACGGCCGCGCCAAGGCACGCCGCAGCTTCCAGTTCTCGAAGCGCTAAGCGAACCGCTTACGGATACGAGGGGGTCGGCGCTGCCGGCCCCCTTTTTCGTGCCGGTCTTTCAAGGTTGCCGACATGCCCTATCGCTTGATGGCGAAAGCCGCCGCCCGCGCCACCGGCCGGCTGGGTTGGGCGCGGGCCGCCGGCGGAGCCTTGCTGGGCGTCGCTTTCGCGGCCGTCGCGGGATGGCTGGGTTCGACACTCGGCGATGCCGCGCTGCCCTGGCTGGTGGCCCCCGTCGGCGCCTCCGCAGTGCTCGTCTTCGCCTTGCCGGCAAGCCCGCTGGCCCAGCCATGGCCGGTGTTCGGCGGCAACATTATCTCCACTCTCGTCGGCCTGGCCATCGCCCATTTCATGCCGACCGCCGTTCTCGCCGGCGCTTTGGCGGTAGGCGTGGCGATCGCCGCGATGAGCCTTGCCCGCTGCCTTCATCCTCCCGGTGGCGCCTGCGCCCTGCTGGCGGTGCTGAGCGCGCCGCTCGTCGCCGCGCATGGCTGGACGGCGCTGCTGCTGCCGCTGGGCATCAACCTGGGCGCGCTGCTCGCGGCCGGCTGGCTCTACAACAACCTGACCGGCCATAGCTGGCCCCACCACATCCCCCGCGTGCCGCCGACCCCGCCCGAAGGATGGGTAGGCAGCTACGAAGCGGCCGATCTCGATTCGGTGCTGGAGGACTGGGACGAAGTGCTCGACGTCAGCCGCGAGGATCTCGACGCGCTGTTCCGCGCGGTGGAACGCCGCGTCCAGCGGCGCTGGAGCCAGAGGAACGCGAAGTAAACGGCGTCCCCGATAGTCTGCTTCAATGCACGGGCGGATCGACCGCCGGCACCGCCCCGACCGGCGCCACCGGCTCGTCCTGCCCACGCGGCGGCAGGGCATCGGGCGGAACGTCGGTGATCTGCATATCGGCCGTCGGCACCCGTTCCAGGTTGCGCACCCGCACGCGGACATCGCCGCCTTCTATGGTCAGCTCGTTGAAGCTGCAGGGCGTGGAACGGATACGCTTCGACAGGGTGCCAGCGCCGATCATCCGCACCGGCCCCGCGGAAGTCTCCCGCGTGAGGTCGAAGGGATCGTGGACATGGCCCGACAGGACCGCCAGCACCTTGCGCCGGGCCAGCGCCTCCAGCGCCCGCTCGCCGCCGCGGGTAAGCGCGCTGCCGCTGGTCCCGCCTTCGACCAGGGGGTGATGGGCGGTGACCAGGACGCGCGTGCCCGGCGGCAAGGCGTCGATCGCCGCCAGCGTGGTGTCCAGCGCGCGCCTGGTCACCCAGCCTTTCGACCAGTTCAGCCGCCACTGCGCGCGCGCCGTGGTCTTGAGCGGAACGATGGCGATGCCGCCCAGGTCGATCTCGCGCTCGATCAGCGCCTCGATCGCGCGAAAACGCCGATAGGGATCGACGAAACGCTCGACGAGATTGAAATAGGGCAAGTCGTGATTGCCGACCTCGACCGTGACGGACGCATCGAGGCCTTTTATCCAGTCTATCGCGGCGCGATATTCGCGGCGGCGGGCGCGCATGGTCAGATCGCCGGTGATCGCCACCGCGCCAGGATTTTCGCGATCGATGCAGCGCTCGACCCAGGCGAGCATCTCGCGATCCTCAAGCCCGAAATGAATGTCGCTCAGATGGAACAGCCGCACTGCCCGCGAACCGTCCGGCAAGCCGGCCGGCTCAGGCATCGCCGGCGGTCTCGATCAGATCGACCTCGCAGCGGGCCAGCGCAAAGCTTTCCTCGGCAGCGCCATCGCAAGGTTCGCCATCGATCAACATTCCAACCGGACCTCCTTCGGCGCAGGCGAGACGCAGCGCCGGGTGCCGCCCCAGTTCGTCGTGCGGTCCGTCGCGAAAATTGCGCCGCAGCAGCGCTATCCCCTGGCGGGCGTAATCGCCAATGGTTTCGGCATAATAGCCGTCCGCTTCCAGCCCTTCGACCAGCGGCGTCACCATGACCAGCGAATAGCCCTCCTCCCGCCCAAGGTCCGGCTCGCGCAGCACCACCATCGGCCCGGCGGCGGATTCGCCGATGGCGCCGGTCATACTGCTGACGATGCCCAGGACATCGGTCTCGCGCATCGCCTCGCGCACATTGTTCCAGGCGGTGCCCGGCCCCGCGAGTATCCCGGTCAGCCCGTCACCATGACGCGAGCGAACGACAGGCGGACGAACGCGGCGAAAGCGCCCGGCGGCGACCTCGGCGACGATCGCCGCCGCCTCTGCGTCACCATGCAGGCGGCGCGACAGCAGGTTCATCGTCCCGCCGGGCAGCACCAGCACCGCGCCTTCCCAGCCGTAAAGGCCGGAGACGACGGCATTGATCGTGCCATCGCCGGTGAACACCGCGACCAGATCGACCCCGGCGGCGCGCAAGTCATCCGCGCTGGGCGCGCCATGATCGAGAAACACCAGCTTTCGCCCGATCGTGCAGCCCGCCGCCGCGAACGCGGTTTCGAGCGCGGCGAGCGCGGCTTCGTTGTTGCTGCCGCTGGCAGCGTTGGCGATCAACCAGATGGTGTGTCCGTTCAGCATCTTCGCGAAAGCGCCCTCATCGTCGTTCGGTTCCCGGCGTCAGAGCCTGCGCGACAGGATAAGCCACGCCGAGAACGCGTTGATGACACTGTAGATGGCATAGCCGAACGCCCAGCCGATCGATCCCTGATCGACCATCAGCATCGCGCCGAGCAGCATCAGGAATTCGATGACCAGGCTGCCGCGCCCGCGCAGCATGTGCACGGACCAGGACACCCGGCCCAGCAGCGGATGCCCGCTTTCGAGGACCGCCTTGTGCATCGCGAAATTCGCGATGCCGAGCAGGAAGAGCGTGACGATCGTCATGACTGCGACGCACTTTAGGCTTCGGCCGTCATATTGGCCAGCACGGGGCGGTCTAACCGCCTGACGATGGTCGTTCGTCGATCCCGATAGGCCGCTCGTCGGCCGCGCATGCCGTCCGCCGGTTCCTGACGGGTTTGATCGAAGCAAACGGGAAGCGGGCCGCACGAACGGCTAGTACCCCGGCCGGCAGGGGCGATACCCGCGCCTCGCAAGGAGGGACGTCATGACCACGATACGCTTCACGCTTTCTGCCGCCGCGCTGGCCGCCGGCATCCTTTCCGTGACTCCCGTCGCGTTCGCCGCGACCTCGTCGGTAACCTGGAAGGACCTCGACCTGTCGACCGAAGCCGGCAGGACCGAGCTGGACAACCGCGTGCACACCGCCGCCCAGGCGATCTGCACCCCGCAGGTAACCACCGGCACCATCATCAGGCGCGCGCCCACGGCACGCTGCGTCGCCGATGCCAGCGAGCAGATCAAGGCGCGCGTCGCGGCCCGTGAACAGGCCTTCCGTCTGGCGCAACGGCAGAACCACGCCGAGAGCGCAACGATGGCGAGCGCACGCTGATCTGCCAGTTTCCGGACGACCGGTGCCTCCCAGGCCACCTGACCCGACGGAAAACGCAAGGCCGACCAGCCCTCAGGCCCTTGCGGCGAACCCGGTCCAGCCGCGAAACCCGGACCGGGTTCGCACTTTCGATATAAGTTACGAACGCCCGGCCATGGCTTTCGCCCGCGCCAGGTAAGTCCGGCCGATGCGCACGGTGTCGCCACCGTGCAGTTCCGCCGACCAGACCCCCAGCCCGTCGTGCCTCAGACCCCTGATGCGATCGCGCCGCAGAATGGCGGAGCGATGCAGGCGGATGAACATCGCCGGGTCCAGCCGCGCTTCCAGCCCGGACACGGTGTGGAGCAGCAGATAGCTGGTCTGGCCGACATGGAGCCGCACGTAATCGCGTTCGGCATCGATCCGGTCGACATCGGCGGCGGCGATCCGCAGCAGTTCGGAGCGGTGCGGCACCCAGAACTCCTCCAGCCAGCCCTCGCCGTCGTTCCGGCCCTCGCCGCGCCGCGCCACCGCGCGGCCGATGGCGCGCTCGAGCCGTTCCGACGCGACCGGTTTCAGTACATAGTCCACCGCTTCGAGGTCGAACGCCTCGATGGCGAAATTGTCGTGCGCGGTGACGAAAACGACCGCCGGGCGCATGGGCATGTCCATCAGCGCGCGCGCCAGCGCCAGCCCGTCCATGTGCGGCATCGTCACGTCCAGCAGGATCAGGTCGGGCGACAGCGCGGCGATCAGGCGCAATGCCGCCGCCCCGTCGCTGGCGGTGCCGGTCACCGCGATGCCGGCTATCCCCGCGCAGATGATCTGCAGCCGCTCGACCGCCAACGGCTCGTCATCGACGATCAGGGTGCGCAGCGCCTCAGTCATGGCGGCGCTGCAGGGGCAGGCGCATCACCGTGCGGAAACCGCCTTCCGGCATGGCTTCGGCATCGAGGCTGGCTTCCTTGCCGAAGCGGGCATGCAAACGGTCGCGCACATTGGCCAGGCCGATTCCGAGCCCGTCGCTCTGGCCCTCTCTTTGGCCGCCGCCCTTGCCCGGCCCGTCATCGCCGATGGACAGCACCAGCACCTCGCCCTCGAGCCATGCGGCGATGGCGATCGTCACCGGGCCGGTGGTCATCGCGACTCCGTGCTTGATCGAATTCTCGATCAACGGCTGCAGGATCATGCCCGGCACGCAGGCATCGGCGAGCGTTTCGGGAACATCGATCGCCGTGCGCAGCCGTTCGGGAAAGCGCACCGCCTCTATTTCCAGGTAGAGCTTCTGCAGGCCGATCTCCTCCCCCAGCGTCAGGTCGCCGGTGGGATCGCCGCCCAGACTGCGCCGGTAAAAGCCCGAAAGCATCTGGATCATCCGCTCGGCACCCTGCTGCCGGCCGGTCAGCACCAGCGCCGACAGAGAGTTCAGCGTGTTGAACAGGAAATGCGGATTGACCTGATGACGCAGCGACCGAAGCTCGGCGACTTGCGCGGCGCGGCGAAACTCGCCCTCCCGGCGCTCGGCGGCGCGCGCCTGCTGCGCATTGGCCAGCGCCAGGTAGATCGCCGCCCAGGCCAGCAGCAGATAATAACGCCCGATCGCGAGGTCGGCGTTCTCCTCCCAGAAAGTCATCGCCTTGGCTTGGTCGGCGGCTATCCCGGCGGCGGCGCTATCGGGCGGTGACGGTGCCGCCGGGAGAGAGGGAGGTTCCGGGGGAGCGGGTGGCGGCGCGGGCAGCGGCGGGGCCAGGTCCGCCTTCACCCGCCCATCCGAGACCATGCTGACGCCGTCACCGGTCTCGACTTTCGTCCGCGCTCCGTGATTCATGCTGTCGAGATCGGCGAAGACCCAGCTGTTTATCGCCGCGAGCAGCACGGCTGCAGGAAGCGCAGCGATCAGGATCGCGACGGCAAGCTGCCACAACGATCGGCGCGCGAGCAGAACCGACAGCGGCCAGAGCAGCGCGGTCACCCCCATCGAGGCGACGACCACGATCAACCGGCGCGACACCAGTTCCCAGCTGAATTCGTAACCGAGCACCGCCCCGCGCAATGTCGCGAGCACGAAATAACAGGCCCACAGCCCAACGATCGACGCGACAGCAAGCCGCGCCGGGACCGGCGAAAGCTGGGGTATGCGACCGTTCATGCCCGGCCTGCATAGACCGCAAGCTTATGCGCAGGCCAGTCGCTTGGTCGAGGCGAGTCGGCCGTTGGTGGAATCGATGCCGGCCGATCAGTTCGGCTGCAGCAGGCCTTCCTTCGCGATCCGGTCCTGCCACACCGGCGGGGCCAGCTTGTGGACATTGCTGCCCTCGCTATCCACCGCGACCGTCACCGGCATGTCCTCCACGGTGAACTCGTAGATCGCTTCCATGCCCAGATCGCCGAACGCGATGACTTCCGCTTTCTTGATCGCCCGCGCCACCAGATAGGCGGCGCCGCCGACCGCCATCAGATAGGCGGACTTGTGATTGGCGATGGACTGAGTCGCCGCCGGGCCGCGCTCCGACTTGCCGACGCTGGCCAGGAGGCCAAGGTCGAGCATCATGTCGGAGAACGAATCCATGCGCGTCGCGGTGGTGGGGCCGGCGGGCCCGACCACTTCGTCGCGCACCGGATCGACCGGGCCGACGTAGTAGATCACCCGGCCGGTGAAATCGACCGGCAGCGCCTCACCCTTGGCGAGCATGTCCTTGATCCGCTTGTGCGCGGCGTCGCGGCCGGTCAGCATCTTGCCGTTGAGCAGCAGCCGGTCGCCCTGACGCCACGACTGCACCTGTTCGGCGGTCAGCGTATCGAGGTCGACGCGCTTGGCCGCCTTGTCGGGCGTCCAGTGGACTTGCGGCCATTCGCTGAGCTTGGGCGTCTCCAGATAGCTCGGCCCCGAACCGTCCAGCGTGAAGTGCGCATGGCGGGTGGCGGCGCAGTTGGGGATCATGGCGACGGGCTTGCCGGCGGCATGGCACGGCCAGTCGAGGATCTTCACGTCGAGGATCGTGGCGAGGCCGCCCAACCCCTGCGCGCCGATGCCGAGCGCGTTGACCTTGTCGAAAATCTCGATGCGCAGCGCCTCGATATCGTTCTGCGGCCCGCGCGCCTTGAGCTGGCCCATGTCGATGGGCTCCATCAGGCTCTGCTTGGCGAGCTTGACGCAATGCTCGGCCGTGCCGCCGATGCCGATGCCCAGCATGCCCGGCGGGCACCAGCCGGCACCCATCTGCGGCAGCATCTCGATCACCCAGTCGACGATCGAATCGCTGGGGTTCATCATCTTGAACTTGGACTTGTTCTCGCTGCCGCCGCCTTTCGCCGCCACGTCGACCGAGATCTTGCTGCCCGGCACCATCTCGACGCTCAGCACGCAAGGGGTATTGTCCTTGGTGTTGCGGCGGGTGAAGGCCGGATCGGCGAGGACCGAGGCGCGCAACCGGTTTTCGGGGTGGTTGTAGGCCCGCCGCACGCCGTCATCGACCACGTCCTGCAGCGAGCGGTCGGATTCCAGCCGGCAGTTCTGGCCCCATTCGATGAAGACGTTGACGATCCCGGTGTCCTGGCAGATCGGCCGATGGCCTTCGGCGCACATGCGGCTGTTCGTCAGAATCTGGGCGATGGCATCCTTCGCCGCCGGCCCCTGCTCCGCCTCGTAGGCTTCGCCCAGTGCGCGGATATAGTCCATCGGATGGTAATAGCTGATGTACTGCAAGGCGTCGGCGACGCTCTCGATAAGGTCTTCCTCGCGGATGGTCACCATCTCGGCCATGTGCTGTCCTGCCATTTCCAACGGGTTCGAACGGATTTTTCCGGCCGCCCATAAGGCGCGCGGGGCCTGCCGTCAAAGCGCTTGGCGAGCTTGCGGCCTTCGCATAGAAGCGCAGGCGACCGCGCAGCCGGGACCGTCATGGGAATGCTGGCGCGCATGAGGGATTGCAGTGGAATGACCTTGACCGAAAATTCGCCCGCCGCGGGCTTCGCAGCCGCCCGGCGCGCGATGATCGACAGCCAGCTGCGCACCAGCGGCGTCAACGAACCCTGGGTGCTGGCGGCCATGGCCCGCGTCCCGCGCGAGGATTTCGTGCCGGCGGAAGCGCGCGCGGCCGCCTATATCGACCGTGCCGTGCCCCTGGGCGGGGGGCGCTTCCTGGCCGCGCCGCTGGTGCAAGGACGCATGCTGGCCGAAGCCGCGCCCCGCACCGACGACAAGGCGCTGCTGGTCGGCGACGGCGGGGGCTACCTCGCCGCGCTGCTCGCGCCGCTGGTCGGATCGCTGGACGTGGCCGACCCCGCCAGCCCAGGCGGCGACAGCCGGGACTATTCGCTGATCGTCGTCGACGGCGCGCTGGAAGAACTTCCCGCGGCGCTCGCCTCGCGCCTGGCCGAAGGCGGACGCATCGTGACCGGCTTGGTCACGCGCGGCGTCACCCGGCTCGCCACCGGGCGCAAGGCCGCCGGCGAAGTCGCGCTGCTGCCGCTGGCGGAAATCGGCATCCCCGTCCTTCCCGAACTGGCGGCACCGCAGCGCTGGAGCTTCTGAACGTGTCCAGGGTCGTGCTGCGGGCCGCGTCGCGGGCCGGGTTGCTGGCCGCAGCCGCCATGCTGGCGTTTCCTGCCCAGGCGGAGGATCTGCGCAGCGCGCTCGTCGCCGCGTACAATACCAATCCCACACTTCAGGCGGCCCGCGCCGAGCAGCGCGCCACCGACGAGAACGTGCCCATCGCCAAGGCCGACGGCCGCCCGTCGGCAAGCGTCCAGGCGCAGTATACCGAATTCGTCCAGAAGAGCGCGATCAGCTTCACCGCGCCCGACCGCCTGGTCAACGCCACCGCATCGCTGGCCGTGCCGATCTATTCGGGCGGCGCCGTGCGCAATTCGGTCAAGGCGAGCAAGACCCGGGTCGAAGCCGGTCAGGCCGATTTGCGCGGCACCGAAAGCGCCGTCTTCAGCCAGGTCGTCGGCGCTTACATGGATGTGATCCTGAACGAAGCGCTGGTCGGGCTGAACCGCAACAACGTCCAGGTCCTGGAAGTGAACCTGCGGGCGACGAGCGACCGTTTCGAGATCGGCGACCTCACCCGCACCGACGTCGCCCAGTCGCAGGCGCGGCTGGCGGTGGCGCGCAGCGACGTGCGCAGCGCGGAAGCCAATCTCGCCGGCGCGCGCGAACGCTTCATCCAGCTGGTCGGCTCCGCGCCCGGCACGCTCGAAGCGCCGCCGCCGCTGCCCGGCCTGCCGGCCAATCCCGCCGACGCCGTCGCCCAGGCGCTGGAAGACAACCCCGACCTGATCGCCGCGCGCGAGCGGAGCAAGGCGGCCGACATCGATATCGACGTGGCCGGCGCGAGCCGCCTTCCCCGGCTCGAGGCGTTCGGCCAAAGCGCTTATTCCAACTATCTGGACACGCTGGGGGGAAGCGCCGTCGGCGGCCTCGCCCTGCCGCAGGTCGACAAGTCCGCGCAAATCGGCGTCCGCGCGACGATCCCCATCTATCAGGGCGGCCGTCCGGCGGCGCAGCGGCGGCAGGCGCAGGCCCGCGCCGGCGCGGCCATGGAAACCGAGATCGCCGCCGAGCGCAACGTCATCGCCCAGGTGCGCTCGGCATTCACGTCCTGGCAGGCGGCGAACGAGATCATCGGGTCCAGCCAGATCGCGGTCGACGCGGCGACGCTCAGCCTCGAAGGCGTTCGCGCGGAGAACAGCGTCGGCAACCGCACCATCCTCGACATCCTGGATGCCGAGCGCGAATTGCTCAACACCCAGGTCCAGCTCGTCACCGCGCGGCGCAATGCCTATGTCGCCGGCTTTTCGCTGCTGGCCGCCATGGGCCGGGCCGAGGCGCAGGATCTCGGCCTCGAAGGCGGGCCGCTCTACGATCCCGAAATCAACTACAAGCGGGTGCGCGGCAAGTGGTTCGACTGGGAAAACGATCCCGCGCCCAAGCCGCAATCGACGCGAACCGTTGACACGGCGGTGCAAGACGGTTCAATTCCCGCGAATTGAATCATGGTTACTCAATCATGCCGAAGTTGCCACCGGGGGGTAGTAAGGCGATGCGCCAGGCTGGCGAACCGACCGTCGAGGAAATACTCGAATCGATCAAGAAGGTGATCGCGCGCGACAATCGCGCCGGCGCCGCCGAAGAACGCCGCTTTCGCGAAGTAGAAGGCGTGCCGCTGGCGCAGTCCGAAGCCGACGACGCGGACGACGTTTTCGACCTCATCGAAAGTGCGCAGCTTCCCGACGACGAAGACGAAGCGGATGAAGCCGCGGCGGTCGAAACGCCGATGGTGAACGAAACCGCCCGCGTATCGATGCGCGAATCGCTGGCGGCGCTCGCCATGCTGGCCGAACCCGGCGTGGCCCCGCAGATCGTCCGTTCCGGCGAAACCTCGCTTGAAAGCCTGACCCGCGAATTGCTGCGCCCCGCCCTGGCCGACTGGCTCGACAAGAACCTGCCGCCCATGGTCGAACGTCTGGTCGCGGCGGAAATCGCGCGGATCGTCGGCAAGAAAGGCTGACCGGCAACCGCCGACGCATCTTATGCCCAGACCCGATCCCGCGCTGCTCCTGCCGGAGCGCTACTCGTTCGCCTGTTCGATCGAGACGCGTTTCCAGGATGTCGATCCCAACCGCCACATCAACAACGTCGCGCTGGTCGCTCTGCTGGAAGAAGCACGCATCCGCTTCCACAGCGCAAGCGGATCGCACCAGGCGGCCGGCAAAGTCGCGATGATGGTGACCAGCGTCGCGGTCGATTTCGTCGGGCAAAGCTATTTCCCCGGCGCGCTCGACATCCGCGTCGTCCCCTCGCGCCTGGGCAGGAGCAGTTACACGCTGGACCAGCTCGCCCTGCAGGACGGCCGCCCGGTGGCCTATGCGCAGGCGACCATGGTCTGCGTGGTCAAGGAAAAGGCCGTGCCGATTCCCGACGCCTTGCGCGAAATCGTCATTTCATGGATGGGCAGCCGATGAACGCAACCAACGATCAGGCCACCATAGACCAGGCTGGCCGCGCACTCGACATCCTGGGCGGCTTCGGCACGCAAAGGCACATCTTCCTCTGCTCCGATCCCGAAAAGCCCAAGTGCTGCGACCGGGAAAAGGGCGTCGCCGCATGGGATTTCCTGAAAAAGCGGCTCAGCGAACTGAAGCTGGGCGGCAAGGCCGGCGTCATGCGCACCAAGGCATCGTGCCTGCGCGTCTGCATGGCCGGGCCGGTCGCGGTCGTCTATCCCGAAGGCGTCTGGTATCATAGCTGCACCAACGACGTGCTGGAAAGGATCATCCAGGAACACGTGATCGGCGGCGTGCCGGTGGAAGACTATCGGATCGTGAATCCCGCTACCTAGAAACTGATTCACTTGCGTGGACCCGGCCACGCTGAACCAGATTCTAAAGCTCGTCGTCATCCTTGAGCGGATCGACGATCGCTTCGTCATGGCCGGTGCCGTTCGACAGGAACACCAGCCCCATCAGCGCCGACATCAGCAGCATGGCGAAGCCGATGCCCAGCGCGGTGGCGATGTAGAAGTGGATCGAGACCATCCCATTGTGGCGATAGAGCAGCACCACCGCGCCCAGAACCAGCGTGACGGTGACCAGCATCATCCATCGCATCAGCCGCCGGTAACGCGCCCAGGCGAAAGCCGCGAGGCGCGGATCGTCGAGAGGGGAGCGCGGGATCATCGCCGCCCGCCTTGCGCCTTGCCCGCGCTAACGGCAAGTCCGTTGCGACAAACTGGCAAAACCCGCGCATTCATGCCATATTGGTATCCGGAATAATCCCCAGAACACAATGAGAGCCTTCGAAGCTCCGGGAGAATCGCCGATGACCATAGCCCGCCTGATTGCCGGCAGAGACGCCGCGGTCCTGACCTGCAATTCCACCGCCAGCGTCCGCGAAGCCATCGCCCTGCTGGCCGAGCGGCGGATCGGCGCCTTGCCCGTGCTGAAGGACGGCGCCGTCACGGGGATCTTTTCCGAACGCGATGTCGTCTACAAATTGCAGGAACTTGGCCCTGACGTGCTCGACCGCACCGTCGGCGAAGTCATGACCAGCCCGGCGGTCACCGTCGAACCGGAAACCGAAGTGCTGACCGCGCTTGGCCTGATGACCCGTCGCCGCATCCGCCACCTGCCGGTCGTGCGCGATGGCGAGATGATCGGCTTCGTGTCGATCGGCGATCTGGTGAAGAACCGCATCGATCAGATGGCCTCCGAAACCGAAGCGCTGCGCACCTATATCCAGACGGCCTGATCCGGCCCACAGCCCGATCCACCGCCCCCGCTTGTCGGGCGGGCTCCTTCGCCCTACATCGTCGCCATGGATCCATCAGCGCTCACTCTCAGCCCCGCGGCCGCCGCGCGCGTTGCCGCCATCGCGGGCAAGCAGTCGAAACCGGCGATCCTGCGCCTTTCGGTGGAAGGGGGCGGCTGCTCCGGCTTCCAGTACCAGTTCGGCCTGGCCGAAACGGCCGAGGCCGACGACATCGTCACCGATACGGACGGCGTGAAACTGGTGGTCGATCCGGTCAGCCTGGATCTGGTGGCCGGCTGCGTCGTCGATTTCGTCGAATCGCTGGGCGGCGCCGCGTTCCGCGTGGAAAATCCCAACGCGACCGCCGGATGCGGCTGCGGATCGAGCTTCGCCGTGTGATCAAGATCGCCAGCTTCAATATCAACGGCATCAAGGCGCGCCTTCCTCGCCTGATCGAATGGCTTGAGGAAACACGTCCGTCCGTCGCCTGCCTGCAGGAGATCAAGACCCAGGACGAGGGTTTTCCCGTCAAGGATTTCGAAGCCATCGGTTACAAGGCGATCTGGCATGGCCAGAAGGGCTTCAACGGCGTCGCCATCCTGGCGGACGGCGTGTTACCGGTGGAAGTCCAGCGCGGGCTGGAGGGCGATCCCGAGGATCTGCATTCGCGCTATATCGAAGCCGACGTGTTCGGCCTGCGCATCGCCTGCATCTATCTGCCCAACGGCAATCCGCAGCCCGGCCCCAAGTTCGATTACAAGCTGCGCTGGATGGAGCGATTGCGGGATCGCATGCGCGCGATCTCGGCGGCCGAGATCCCCGCCGTCGTCCTGGGCGATTTCAACGTCATTCCCGAGGACAAGGATGTGTGGTCACCGATGGCCATGGCTTCCGACGCGCTGATGCAGCCGGAATCGCGTGACGCCTATGCCCGCCTGCTCGGCGACGGCTGGACCGACGCGATAGACCTGCACAATCCGCGTGGCGGCGTTTGGACGTTCTGGGATTATCAGGCCGGCGCCTGGCAACGCGACCATGGTTTTCGCATCGATCACGCCCTTCTGTCGCCCGAACTGGCTGACCGGCTGGTCGCCTCGGGCGTCGACAAGGCTTATCGCGGGCGTGAAAAAGCCAGCGATCACACCCCGATCTGGGTGCAGATCAGGGACTGAGCGAAACGAGCGGCGTCCCCTCGCGAAGGTGGGACGCCGAACGGTCTTCAGCGATAGAAAACGTGGTTTTCGACCCGCGCCATGCGAGTAAGGCGCCAGCCGGGCGAGACCCGCGTGGCGTGGAAGAACAGCGCGCCTTCCACCGGACTGCGCCAGCTGCCGCTGTCGGCGATCCGGGCGATCGCCACGGCCTCGCGCCAGTCCTGAGAACTGGTATTGATGCCGGGCATCGAGCGACCGCGCACGAAAGAAAACTGCGAAGGCTGGTAGACCACACCGCAATAGCTGGCGGGGAAACGGCCGGACTTGGAACGGGCGACGACGACGCGACCGACAGCGAGCTGTCCGGCCAGCGATTCGCCCTTGGCCTCGAAATAGACGGCGCCGGCGAGGCAGCGCAGTTCGTCCGTAAGCGCCTCTGGATTGTCCTGGGCGGACACCAGGCTGGCGAGCGAGGAAGCGGTGGGAGCGTCATCCTCGGCAGTGTCCTGCGGCGCCTGCTCTTGCGGCTGCGGCTGGACGATCGGCTGGGAGACGAAAACTGTTGCGGGTTCCGATTTGATCGCGACGGGAGCGGTGTCCTGTGCGACGGCGCCCGAACCCTGGGCGCTGGCCAATGCGGCAATCATGGTAGCGGCGACAGCAACGATACTGGCCTTGTGAAGCTTCGAACTCATCAATCAACGTTCAAGGGCGGTGGACGCGCCTGTCGCAGGTGGAACGAACCCGTCCGTGAGACGTTGATGGTTCATCGAAGCCCTGCCGGCTGCCCCCCGTCTGCGTGCTTGCCGGGCCAATCGATATATTGGTCCCAGCCGCCTGCGCATTAGCGGTGCGTCCCCATGTTGCCGCGATGCAGCATAGTCAAGCCTTGGCTTAACCCTATCCGATGAAGCGTTCGCCGTCCGCGATATCCAGTTCGATAACCCACAGGTCGCGGTCCTGTGTTCGGCGACGATTAAGGTAATCGGCAAAGTCTTGTTTATTTTCAGGGTCTTCGGTCTTGGCGCAAGCCCATTTTCGTGTGCCGTCAGCCATCGGCATCCGCTCGTAAGCTCGCGAATTCGTTCCATTTTCGAACAATATGACAAGCAAGGTTCCCGCGTCGGGTTCCCCCTTCTGCAGGACGGTTCCAAAGCCGCCTTCGGCCTGAACCTGGCGAATCAGTGCGGAAACCTCGATTCGCGCGGGCAGGCGGACTTCTTCCATTCGTGGTTAGTCGCTTCCACGCAGTGATCGGGCATAGCCGTCGAGGCCCGACAGCGGGATGCGCGAACGCTGGAAGGTGCCGGTTCCCCGCCCGATTTCCTCGCCTTCGCCATCGATCAGCCGCGCCTCGGCCACCAGAACGCGTCGCCGCCCGCTGACCCAGCGCCCTTCGGCGACGAGTTCGCCGGCGCGCGCGGGCTTGGTGAAATGGAGATTGAACGAGGTGGTCAGCAGAAAGCGATCCGTCACCAGGGTATTGGCGGCATAGAACGCCGCATCGTCGAGCATCTTGAAATAGACCGTGCCATGCGCCGCGCCGGCCGCGTGGAACACGCTCTCGTCGATCCGGAAAGCGATTCTGGAGCGGCCCTCGCCGGTGATGGTCAGCGCGGAAGTGAACAGCCGGTTGATCGGCGCAGAGGCGTAAAGCCCCTCCAGCGCCCGCCAGTGAAGCGCGGCGCCCGACAGTTCCGCATCAGGCGGCGTCGCGATCGATGACATTGCACAGCAAGCCGTAAAGCGCTTCGGCATCGGGCGCTTCGACCAGCGCCGTATGCATGCGTTCGTCCCGCATCAGGCGCGAGATCGCCGCAAGGGCGTGGAGATGGGCGGCGCCGGCATGCTCCGGCGACAGCAACCCGAAAACCAGATCGACCGGAATGCCATCGGCCGAATCGAATGCGACGGGCGCTTCAAGCCGCAGCAAGGCGGCCACCGGACGATTGACGCCGGCGATCCGGGCATGGGGGATCGCCACACCACGCCCGAAGCCGGTGCTGCCCAGCTGCTCGCGATCCTCGAGCCCGGTCAGCACCACCCCCGGGTCGAGTCCGTAGACGGACGCGACGCGAGTGGAGAGCTGGCTGAGAATCGCGGGTTTGCTATCGGCACGGATCGTGCCGACCGCTTCCGGCAGAAGAGTGAAAAGAGCAGCCATCGTCAGTCTAACAGTACCAATCAGCCCCTTTCCAGATGATGTATGCGAGTGTGGCCCGGCAGAACCGGGCCATGTCTCTCGCTTCAACCTGGAAATCCGCGCAGTGCGAGCGTCAGGACGGTTCGACCCAGCCGATTGATCCGTCGCCGCGGCGGTAAACCATATTATGCTTGCCAGTGCCAGCATTTTTGAACAGCAGCGCGTTGGTATTGCGCAGATCGAGCATCATGACCGCATCCGATACGGTCGCTTCGGGCACGTCGACCCTCGTTTCCGCGATCACGACAGGGGCGTCGGCGCTGACTTCCTCCTCTTCGGCCGCGGGTTCTTCGAAAATGACATAGGCGGCGTCTTCGGTTCTTTGGGCGTGGGAAACCTGCTCGTGCCGATCGTTGATGCGGCGCTTGTAACGGCGCAGCTGCTTGTCGATCTTTTCGACCGCCTGATCGAGCGCGAGATGCGCGTCCTGCGCGATCCCGGCCCCTTTGAGGACCAGGCCCTGCATCACATGCGTGACGATATCGCACCTGAACGCGCCGGCCGGCGCACGGCCGAATGTCACCGACGAGGACAAGGCCCGGTTGAAATACTTGTCGACGATGGTGGAAAGGCGCTCTGTGGCGTGCGTCTGCAGCGCTTCACCAGTGCTCATCTGGTGGCCGGATACGCGAATGTCCATGGATGCCTTCTCCTTGGCTAGTTACCCCACAAAGGGGTATTTACGGTTTTAAGAAATTCCGCGTGCGCGGCGAGTTCCGCCTCGCTGGCCGCATGGGGACGGGGTGTGCGGAACATTCGCTCCCTGCGCACGACAACGCTGGCGACGAGCGTCGCGCCGCCTGCCTGCGCCGCCAGTTCCAGGCCGATCTGCCGGCCTCCGGTCAGCTCGACATAGACTTGCGCCAGAAGCTCGGCATCGAGCAGGGCGCCGTGGCGGGTGCGATGGCTGCGGTCGATCCCGTAGCGCGAGCAAAGCGCGTCGAGCGACAGTTTCGCACCGGGATGCCGGGTGCGCGCGAGCGCGACGGTATCGACCATCCGGTCACGCGAAACCGGCTCCATCCCGCAGACCGCCAACTCGGCGTTGAGAAAGCCGAAATCGAAGCCGGCGTTGTGCGCGACCAGCGGGCAATCGCCCAGGAAGGCGATCAGCTCCTGCGCCTTTTCGGCAAAGCGCGGCTTGTCGGAAAGGAAAGTGTCGGAAAGGCCATGCACCGCCTCCGCCGCCGCCGGCATCGTCCGTTCAGGATTGAAATAGGCGTGGTAGGTGTTGCCGGTGGCCACCCGGTTGACCATCTCGATGCAGCCGATCTCGACCATCCGATCGCCGGTCTTGGGATCGAGACCGGTGGTTTCGGTATCGAAGATTATCTCACGCATTCCCTAGGATATCGGCCTCTGCGCGGCGCGAGGCAAGAGGCTGCGCGCCTATATTTATTTTGCGTGGCCGCCGCCTTTCGGGGAACAATCATTCCCGTCCGGTCAGACGATGCACCAGCTGTTGCACGGCACGGCGCGTTTCGGCCAGCGAGGTGCCGGTGTCGATCACATGATCGGCCCTCGCGCGCTTTTCGGCATCGGGCACCTGCAACGCCAGGATCTGTTCGAACTTGGCCTCGGTCATACCCGGCCGCGCCAGGACCCGTTCGCGCTGCATCTCGGCCGGCGCCGAAACCACGACGATCGTATCCGCCCGCTGAGCCCCGCCTTTTTCGAAAAGCAACGGAATGTCGAACACCAGCAGCGGCTTGTCGGCGTTGGCTTCCAGGAATGCGTTACGCAACGCGCCGACAGCGGGGTGGACGATGGCTTCCAGCCGCTTCAACGCCTCGGGATTGCCGAAGACGGCCGCGCCCAGCCTGGGACGATCGACCCCCTGGGGCCCGGTCGTTCCGGGAAAGGCCGCCTCGATCGCCGGCAGCAGCGCACCGTCCGGACCCTGCAGTCGATGCACGGCCGCGTCGGCATCGAAGACCGGGACGCCCAGGCCCTCGAACATCGCCGCGACCGCCGACTTGCCCATGCCGATCGATCCGGTGAGGCCGATGATGAAGGGACGGCCGTTCATGCGTGCAGCAGCGCGCGCAGCTCGGCGTCGTGCTGGCGCGGCGGGGCCTGGCCGTAAAAGCGTTCGAACGCCTCGGCCGCCTGCCCGATCAGCATCGACAGCCCGTCCACGGTGGACAACCCGGCATCGCGGGCGCGCTTCAGCAGATCGGTGTCGAGCGGATGGGTCACGATGTCGTAGACCACGCTGCCCGGAGGCGCATGGCTGAAATCGAAGGCCAGCGGCGGCTGCCCGGCCATGCCGAGCGGGCTGGCGTTGACGATCAGGTCGAGACAGCCTTCGCGATCCTCGAACGCGAAGTCGGTCGGCCCGGCGAAATGGGCAAGGTCCACCGCGTGATGTTCGCCCTTGGGCGCCAGTTCGTCGAGCAGGGCGCGCGCCTTTTCCGGATTGCGCCCGGCAAGGACGATGACAAAGCCGCGATCGGCAAGTGCGGCGATGATCGCGCGCGCGGCGCCGCCGGTGCCGAGCACGCGCGCCATGCGGAAATAGTGCTGCCTGTCCAGCAGCGGCCGCAGCGGCTCCAGAAAGCCGCCCGCATCGGTATTGTAACCCACCAGCCAGCCATCGCTTTCGCGCACGACCGTGTTGACCGCGCCGATCCGCCGGGCCAGCGGGTCGACCGCGTCGAGCAGCGGCATGATCGCCTGCTTGTGCGGCATAGTCACGTTGCAACCGCGCCACGCATCGGCGTCGCGGACGCGCGCGACATAGCCGGCAAGATCGGCAGGCGCGACCAGGCAGCGGCCATATTCGCCGGCAAGGCCCAGCTTATCGAGCCAGAAATTGTGGATCGGCGGCGATTTGGACTGGGCGATGGGATCGCCGATGACTTCTGCGTAAGGCCGCGTCACGCCGCCAGCTCCCCCAGATCGCGTAAGGCCCGCAGCACGTTGATGAGCGGCATTCCAAGCACGGTGAAATGATCTCCTTCGATGGCATCGAACAGCTGGATGCCCAGGGCCTCTATCCGGAAGACGCCGACGCAGCCGGCGACAGCGGGCCATTCGGCGGCGAGATAGCCGGCGATGAACGCTTCGGAAAGCGGGCGGACGCGCAGCATCGCGCGTTCGCTGCAGGCCCAGCCGAGCTCGCCACCGCGGACCAGCGCTGCGGCGCTGTGCAGATGCATCGTTTTTCCCGAGAAAAAGCGCAAGTGCTCGGCCGCCTGCTCGATGCTGCCGGGCTTGTCGAACCGCCGGCCGTCCACGCTCACCAACGAGTCCGAACCCAGCACCCAGCGCGTTTCTCCGCCTTTCGCCACCGCCCTGGCTTTCGCTACAGCAAGCGCCTGCGCGACGGCTTCGGGAGCGGCGCCTACAAGCTCGCTTTCGAGCGCCCGTTCATCTACATGCGCGGGCACGTCTTCGAACGGCACACCGGCAGCCTCGAGCATGGCCCGGCGAGACGCGCTTTGCGAAGCGAGGACTATCATATCGGCTTCGATCCCACTTGCGCGGCATCGCCCGAGGCCTGCCGTTCGTTCAGCAGATTGATGACCGCCGCCGCCGTTTCCTCGATAGAGCGGCGCGTCACGTCGATCACCGGCCAGCCGTTGTCGGCGAACATGCGCCGGGCAATCTGGACCTCGCGGGCGACTTTCTCGACATCGACATAGCTGGTGTCGGGCGACTGGTTCAATGAAAGCAGGCGATTGCGCCGCACCTGGATAAGCCTTTCGGGCTGCGTGGTGAGGCCGACGACCAGCGGCCGGCGCAAGCCGAACAGCGCCGGCGGGGGAGGGCTTTCGACCACGATGGGAATATTCGCCGTCTTGTACCCGCGGTTGGCGAGATAGATGCTGGTCGGCGTCTTCGACGTGCGGGATACGCCGGCCAGCAGGATATCGGCTTCTTCCCAATCCTCCCAGGCGACGCCATCGTCGTGGGCGATGGTGAACTGGATCGCCTCGACGCGGGCGAAGTAAGCCTCGTCCATCAGGTGCTGCCGGCCGGGACGTCCCTTCGGCTCCTGCCCCAGCGCGCCTTCCAGGGCATCGCTCACCGCATCGAGCGCGGCCACCGAAAAGAGACCGAGCGCACGGCAATGTTCCTCCAGCCGTTCGCGGGTTTCCGGATTGACGAGGGTGAACAGCACAAGGCCCGGATTGGCCGCGATATCGCTGACGATCCGGTCCAGATGCTGGCGCGAACGGACCATCGGCCAGAAATGGCGCACGACGTCGGCATCCTCGAACTGCGCCAGCGCCGCCTTGGCGATCATCTCCAGCGTTTCGCCGGTGGAATCGGACAGGAGGTGCAGATGAAGCCGGGGCATGGATACTCCGCTGGAGAGCTGCGCCCGTCTCTAAGCCGGGGTGTGGAAAGGCCTGAGCATAACCTCGCCATAAGCCGTCTGACAACTTCGGGCGGGGATTCGCTCCCCGATAGGATGATCGCCGCCCACCGCTTGTGGACATGTGCAAAGGGATTCCCACAGCCTGGGGATAGGGTGGATAAGCTTCGCTTGACGCGACGGCGGCCAGAGTCGGGACGCGCTTGCCTCTGTTCAGTGCGGGACAAATCGGGCAAGGCGCCGCTGTTCCCGCTATCCACAGGCCTACTACCTTCAGAATCCTTATATAAATAATCTTGTTATTGGATTGGACCCGAGATGCCTGGTCTCCTCCTCCGCACACTGCGCGGAGAAAATGCTTCCCAGCGCCCGGTCTGGCTCATGCGCCAGGCGGGCCGTTATCTGCCCGAATATCGCAGCCTGCGGGCGGAGAAGGGTGGTTTCCTGCCTCTGGTCTACGATAGCGAGGCCGCGGCGGAGATCACGCTCCAGCCGATCCGGCGTTTCGGCTTCGATGGCGCCATCCTGTTTTCCGATATCCTGATCGTACCTTATGCGATGGGGCAGGATCTGCAGTTCCTGGCAGGCGAGGGTCCTCATCTGTCGCCGCGCCTCGTGGATAGCAGCCTGGCCGCCCTGAGCGCCGTTCCAGAGCGTCTGGAGCCTATCTACGAGACGGTGGCGAAGGTCAGGGCAGGTCTGGGTGCGGACCGGACCTTGCTGGGCTTTGCGGGCAGTCCCTGGACCGTCGCAACCTATATGGTCGCAGGCGAAGGCAGCCGGGACCAGCACGACACGCGCGCGATGGCCTATCGCGATCCGGCGGCATTCCAGGCGATCATCGATGCGATCGTCGCGGTGACGGTCGACTATCTCGCCGGGCAGGTGGCAGCGGGCGCGGAAGCGGTGCAGCTGTTCGACAGCTGGGCGGGCAGTCTCGCTCCGGCCGAGTTCGAACGCTGGGTGATTGCCCCGAACGCGGCCATCGTCGCCGCGTTGAGGAAGCGTTTTCCCGATCTGCCGATCATCGGATTTCCCAAGGGCGCGGGCGAGAAATTGCCGGCCTATGCGCGCGAGACGGGCGTGAACGCGCTGGGCCTCGACGAAACGATCGATCCGCTTTGGGCGGCGAAGACGCTGCCGGCCGGCTTGCCGGTGCAGGGCAACCTAGACCCGCTGCTGCTGCTTGCCGGCGGCGCCGAACTGGAACGCCAGGCCTTGCGCGTTCTGGATGCCTTTGCCGATCGGCCGCATGTGTTCAACCTGGGTCATGGCATCGGCCAGCACACTCCGATCGAGCATGTCGAACAATTGCTCGCGCTAGTGCGCGGCTGGCGGGGTTAGGCTATGATCGGGCCATGCTGCAGGTTCTCGCGATGACCTATCTCTGGCTGAAGGCCGGCCATATCATCTTCGTGATCTTCTGGATGGCCGGCCTGTTCATGTTGCCGCGTTTCTTCGTCTACCACCAGGAGACCGCTCCGGATTCGCCCGAGAACGCGATCTGGATCGACCGCGAACGCAAGCTGCTGAAGATCATTCTGTGGCCATCGCTGATCGTGGTCTGGGTGCTGGGGCTGTCGCTCGCGATGGTGACCGGGGCTTTCGGGCAGGGCTGGTTCCACGCGAAGTTCGCGCTTGTCCTGGCCTTGTCCGCTTATCACGTGTGGATCGCCGGCTATGCCGCGGCGCTGGCGAGGGGCGAGCGCAGGCTTTCGGGCAAGCGGCTGCGCATGCTCAACGAAGTGCCGGGCATCGCCGCCGCGTTGATCGTCGTGCTGGTCATCGTGAAGCCTTTCTGACAGGCTCCGTCCGCCGCGGGAATGAGCCGGGCTGATTGACGGCGGCCACCCGCCGCACTATCTGCGAATTCTGTCCACCGGCAGCGAACGGCGCTTATCGTCGTTCCGATCCGCTTTCCCCAAGCCCATCGATCGGCCGGCCATCCCAGAATCCAATCGGAATAATACGCAAATGCATTTGAAAGAACTCAAGAAGAAAACATCGGCCGAACTGGTCGAGATGGCCGAAGACCTCGGTGTCGAAGGCGCGTCGACCATGCGCCGGCAAGACCTGATGTTCGCCATCCTCAAGGAAGTGGCCGAAGACGGCGAAGAGATCATGGGCCTCGGCACTATCGAAGTGCTGACCGACGGCTTCGGTTTCCTGCGCAGCCCCGAAGCCAACTACCTCGCCGGCCCCGACGATATCTACGTTTCGCCCAACCAGGTCCGCAAATGGGGCCTGCGTACGGGCGATACGGTCGAAGGCGAAATCCGCGCCCCGCGTGACGGAGAGCGCTATTTCGCGATCACCAAGCTCACCAGCGTCAATTTCGACGATCCCGACGCGGTGCGCCACCGGGTCAATTTCGACAACTTGACGCCGCTCTATCCCGACGAACGGCTGAAGCTCGACACGCTCGACCCCACGGTCAAGGACAAGTCGGCGCGCGTCATCGACCTCATCAGTCCGCAGGGCAAGGGCCAGCGCGCCCTGATCGTCGCGCCGCCGCGCACCGGTAAGACGGTGCTGCTACAGAACATGGCCAAGGCCATTACCGACAACCATCCCGAAGTGTTTCTGCTGGTCCTGCTGGTCGACGAGCGGCCCGAGGAAGTCACCGACATGCAGCGTTCGGTGAAGGGCGAGGTGATCTCGTCGACTTTCGACGAACCGGCGCAGCGCCACGTCCAGGTCGCCGAGATGGTTCTGGAAAAGGCCAAGCGTCTGGTCGAGCACAAGCGCGATGTCGTCATCCTGCTGGATTCGATCACGCGCCTGGGCCGTGCCTACAACACCGTCGTGCCAAGTTCGGGTAAAGTGCTGACTGGTGGTGTCGACGCCAACGCGCTGCAACGCCCCAAGCGCTTCTTCGGCGCCGCGCGCAACATCGAGGAAGGCGGTTCGCTGTCGATCATCGCCACCGCGCTGATCGATACCGGCAGCCGCATGGACGAAGTCATCTTCGAAGAGTTCAAGGGCACCGGCAACTCGGAAATCGTCCTCGATCGCAAGGTGGCGGACAAGCGCATCTTCCCGGCGCTGGATGTCGGCAAGTCCGGCACGCGCAAGGAAGAATTGCTCGTTCCCAAGGATCAGCTTTCGAAGATGTGGGTGCTGCGCCGCATCCTCATGCAGATGGGCACCATCGATGCGATGGAATTCCTGCTCGACAAGATGAAAGATTCGAAGACCAACGAAGATTTCTTCGCGACCATGAACCAGTAATCGAGGGTTATCTCCGTGAACGAACTTTTGATGCTGGCGGCTGCCGCGTCCGACGCGAATGCAATAGGTGGCGGATTGGGCGATATCTGGTCGCACATCGTTGCCGATTTCTCTAATATCGGCACACCCGCCGCCATGACGGCGTTTCTTCAGGTCCTGATGATCGATATCGTCCTGGCCGGGGACAACGCGATCGTCGTCGGGGCGCTGGCCGCCGGCCTGCCCGACGCGCAGCGCAAGAAGGTAATCGCCATCGGCGTGCTGGCCGCGCTGGTGCTGCGGGTGATCTTCGCACTGGCGGTGACCTGGCTGCTGGGGATCGTCGGGCTGGTGCTCGCCGGTGGCCTGCTGCTGCTGTGGGTCGCCTGGCGCATGTATCGCGATATCAAGGGCCACAGCGGGGGCGAACAGTCTCCCGGTTCGCCCGAGATCGAAGGCGACGAGCGCTCCGGCGTCATGCAGTCCAAGAGCTTTGCCGCTGCGGCCTGGTCTGTCGCGATCGCCGACGTCTCGATGAGCCTGGACAACGTCCTGGCGGTCGCTGGCGCCGCGCGCGATCACCCCGGCATTCTGATCGTCGGGCTGATCTTCGCGGTCGCGCTGATGGGCGTGGCGGCGAATATCATCGCGAAATATATCGAACGCTATCGCTGGATCGGCTGGGTCGGGCTCATCGTCATTCTCTACGTGGCGGTGAAGATGATCTGGGAAGGGTGGCATGAAGTCGCCCCTCATCTCCTCGCGATGGTATGAAGCAGCGGCGCCGGGCAACCGGCGCCGTTCTTCGTTTCAGGGTATCAGCACCGTCGATCCGGTCGTTTGCCGCGCTTCCAGTGCCCGATGCGCGTCCGCCGCATCCGCCAAGGCGAAGCGCTGGCCGATCCGCGTGGAGATCACGCCGCGCGTCATGCGATCGAACAGTTCGAAAGCGGTCCGAGCAAGGTCTTCCGGGGTGGCGGTGTAATCGGCCATCGTCGGACGGGTGAGAAAGAGCGAGCCGCCGCGCATCAGGTCGAGCAGGCTGACCGGCGGCACCGGGCCCGACGCATTGCCATAGCTGACCATCAACCCGCGTCGTCTGAGGCAGGCCAGCGAAGACCCCCAGCTGTCCTTGCCGACACCGTCGAAGACGACATCGACGCCAAGCCCCGCGGTCAGCGATTTTACCCGTTCGGGCAAATCGTCGAACGATCCGGAAAGACCATGGTCGGCGTCGACCGTCGCGACTTTCTCCGGTGTGCCGGCATGGGCGATGACGATAACGCCCTTGTCGCGCAGCCACGGCACCAGGATGGAGCCGACCCCGCCCGCGGCCGAATGGACCAGCGCGGTCTGGCCCGGGCGTAGCGGGGCGGTCTCCTCGGCGAGGTAACAGGCGGTGAAGCCCTTGAGCATCGCCGCGGCAGCCTGGTCGCTGGACACCGTATCGGGAATCCGCACCGCGCGTTCGGCGGGAATGATCCGATGGGTGGCATAGGCGCCCATCCCGTTGACCATGCCGACCCGCTCACCGACGGTGAAGCCGGTCACGCCGGGCCCTATTGCGATCACCGTGCCGACACTCTCGGAGCCGAGCGGTATCGGCAGCGGCATTGGATAGAGACCGGCGCGGTAATAGGTGTCGATGAAGTTGAGGCCGATCGCCTCCTGCTTCACCAGCAGTTCGCCGGCGCCCGGCGCTCCGGGGTCGAACGCTTCACGCTCGATCACTTCGGGGCCGCCCAGACTGCGGGCGACCATGCGCCAGGCGCCGGAGATCGGCATCGGCCCGGACATCAGCCGACGTGCTGCGCGAAGAATTCGGCGGTGCGCTTGTCGGCAAGCTGCGCGCCGGTCTCGTTGCGGCGCTTGCCCATTTCCGATGCGAAGCCGTGGTCGAGGCCTTCGTAGTCGAACAGCGTGACGTGGGGATTGCCGTCGAGCGCGGCATGCATCGCCTGTTGCGCATCGGGCGTGACGAAGCCGTCTGCGGTGGGAATATGGAGCAGCAGCGCCTTGGCGATCGCATGCGATTCATTGAGGATCTGGTCGATGCCGGTGCCGTAATAGCCCACCGCCGCATCGATATCGGTCCGCGTCGCGGCGAGATAGGCGATACGGCCGCCCATGCAGAAACCGACCAGGCCCACCTTAGACACGCCCTGGTCGCGCCGGATCCAGTGGATCACCGCCTCGACATCCTGCGTGCCCAGATCGAAGTCGTGCTTCATGAAATAGCCGATGCCTTCCTGGAACTGCTCCGGGATATCGGGGTCGAGCTCGACATCAGGCTTCTGCCGCCAGAACACGTCGGGCGCGACTGCGATATAACCCTGGGCTGCCCAGTTGTCGGCCTTCTTGCGGATGCCGGGATTCACCCCGAAGACTTCCTGGATCACGATTATCGCGCCGCGCGGCGTGCCCGAAGGCGTGGCGACGTAGGCGGGAATGCTGTCCGCTCCGTCGAGCGTCGGTATCGAAGTGTTCGTGGTCATCTCATCGGCCTCCTGATTTGCGGCCGCACTAAAGCCCCGGCAATGGACTTTGCCAAGGCCGTGTGTCAGCAAGGCTGCAGGATCGCGCCTGGGGATGAATGACATGAAAGTGAATGTCGAAGTGGAATGCACCCCCGAAGAGGCGCGCCGTTTTCTCGGCCTGCCCGATGTCAGCAAGGCCAACGAAGTCTACGTCGATGCGATCGCCAAGGCGATGCAGGGTGTCGGCAGCTTCGACCAGCTTCAGGAATATGCCAAGCAGCTCGCGCCGATGGGGCAGATGGGCATGCAATTGTTCCAGCAATTCATGGAAACCGGGCTGACCGGCAAGCCGCGCAAGAAGAGCAACGACTAGGCGCTTCGCGGACGATCGGCGTCCTTCGACATGGCAGACACGATCTTCGCGTTGTCGAGCGGAGCACCGCCCGCGGGGATCGGCGTCATCCGTATCAGCGGGCCGGTTGCGCTGGAGGTTCTGATCGCGCTGGCCGGCCGTTTGCCGATGGCGCGGCGAGCCACTTACCTGCCGCTTTACGACGCGCAGGGCGATCTTCTGGACCGGGCGCTCGTACTCTGGCTGCCGGGTCCGGCGACCGCAACCGGCGAGGATATGGCGGAGCTGCATTGTCACGGGGGCAGGGCGGTGATCCGGGCTATGGAGGAAGCGCTCGCCGCCTTGCCGCGACTGCGCCGGGCGACCGCGGGAGAATTCACCCGCCGCGCATTCGCCAATGGCCGGATCGATCTGGCGGAAGCGGAAGGGCTGGCCGACCTGCTTTCGGCCGAGACCGAATTGCAGCGCCGCAATGCGCTGGCGATGGCGAGCGGCAGCTTTTCCCGCGAGGTCGAGGGATGGCGGGACCGGTTGCTGATTGCTTCGGCAGCGGTCGAGGCCTTGCTGGACTTCTCCGACGAGGACGATGTCGATGCCTTGCCGGCCGATTTCGCCGAAGCATTGACCGAACTGGGCGGCGAGATAGCCGGCTGGCTGGCCCGCCCGCACGCGGAACTGCTGCGCGAAGGTTTCCGGGTGGTGCTCGCGGGACCGCCGAACTCGGGAAAAAGCACGCTTTTCAACGAATTGGTGGAAAGCGATGCCGCTATTACCGCACCCATTCCCGGAACCACACGCGATATCATCACGCGTCCCGTGGCGATCGAGGGCATGGCTTTCCTGTTCGTCGATACGGCTGGCCTGCGGGATAATACGGACGACGCGATCGAAGCCATCGGGGTGGAACGCGCGCGCTACGAACTGTGCAAGGCCGACCTGGTCCTGTGGCTGGGTGCGGAAGGGGAGGGGCCGGCCGGCTCATGGGAGATCGAACCGCAGATCGACCGAAAGGATCGCGCGCCGAAGCAGGATCCGCGTCACCGTATTTCGGTGTTCACCGGTGCGGGTCTCGTGGACCTTCGCGACGATCTTGTCAGCGAGGCTTCCCGGCGGATGCCGCGCGCGGGAGAAGCCGCACTCAATCGCCGTCAGCGCGGACTGCTGGCCGAAGCCGAAGCGATGATCGCCGAAGCGGGAGAGCTTTCCGATCCGCTGCTTGTCGCGGAGCATCTTCGGCTTGCCCGGCTGTCGTTCGATGCACTGATCGGGCGGGCCGCCACCGAGGACATGCTCGATGCCTTGTTCGGGCGATTCTGCATCGGCAAATGAGCCGAACTGTTTCACGTGAAACATCCGGGCGCTTTGACCGGAATCCGCCCTTGCGCTAAGGGCGCGTGATGCAGAGCTTCGATATCATCGTCGTGGGCGGCGGTCACGCCGGCTGCGAGGCGGCGGCGGTCGCGGCGCGGATGGGAGCGCGCGTGGCGCTCGTCAGCTTCGACATTTCGGCTGTCGGCGCGATGAGCTGCAACCCGGCAATCGGTGGCCTCGGCAAAGGACATCTCGTTCGCGAAGTCGATGCCTTCGACGGGCTGATCGCCCGTGCCGCCGACGAGGCGGCGATTCACTACCGCATGCTCAATCGTTCGAAGGGCAGCGCTGTTCAAGGGCCGCGAGTTCAGGCCGACCGGTCGCTGTTCAGGGCGGCGATCCATCGCCTGCTGAAGGAGCAGGGCGATCTTGCTCTGGTGCAGGGTGAGGTGGCCGCGCTCCAGCTTGTGGGCGGACGGACGACTGGCGTGACCTTGTCCGATGGCAGCTCGCTATCGGCCAAGGCTGTCGTGCTGTGCACCGGCACGTTCCTGGGGGGCACGCTTTTTCGCGGTGAAGAGCGGATGACCGGCGGACGGATCGGCGAGAACTCCGCCCAGGTTCTCGCCCGGCAACTCCGCGAGGATGCCGCCTTGCCCATGGCGCGCCTCAAGACGGGAACGCCGCCGCGGCTCGACGGGCGAACGATCGATTGGGCTTCTCTGGCGGAACAGCATTCCGATGGCGAGGATTGGACGATGTCGCCATTGAGCGACCGCCGGGCCAATCCGCAAGTGTTCTGCGCGATCACCCGCACCAACGACCGCAGTCACGAGGTGATACGCGCGAACCTGCATCGTTCACCGTTGTTCACGGGTGCGATCGATGCACGCGGTCCGCGTTATTGCCCGTCGATCGAGGACAAGATCCACCGCTTTGCCGACCGCGACGGGCACCAGATCTTTCTGGAGCCGGAAGGGCTCGACACTCATCTCGTCTATCCCAATGGCGTGAGCACCTCGCTTCCCGCCGATGTCCAGCTCGCGATGCTGCGAACGATGGAGGGGCTGGAGAAGGTCGATGTCGTGGTCCCCGGCTATACGG
>Ga0209813_10000026_pt1 | contig 71626 bp, 68 predicted proteins | sample EndMethybrTD3033_FD_187596 | JGI IMG/M metagenome (GOLD analysis project Ga0209813, IMG submission 187596) | Populus endosphere microbial communities from Tennessee, USA - Endosphere MetaG P. TD hybrid TD303-3 (SPAdes) (version 2) | ecosystem: Host-associated > Plants > Roots > Endosphere... | reverse complement strand
CTTCTGCCCTTCACGCAGCACCGAGAAACGGCCGGTTTCGCCGTCCAGGCCCAGGACCTGGCCGGCGTGAATATCGACATACCAGCCATGCAGGGCGATCTCGCCGCGGGCGATGCCCGACGCGACCGACGGATGGGTGCGCAGGTGCGACAGCTGCACGACGACATTTTCCAGCGCCATGTTGCGCAGCTTTTCGGCGGCATCCAGGTCGGCAGGATAGGATTCGCGGCACAGCTTCTGCGCGGCATGGCTGTGGCGCAGCCAGGCAGCGACATTGGGCATGCCGGTCAGGTCGGCGTCGGTGGCCAGCGCCTTCATCGCGCCGCAGTCGCTATGACCGCACACGATGATGTCGCGCACGCCCAGCACCATCACGGCATATTCGACTGTGGCGGTCACGCCGCCCAGCTGGCTGTCATGCGGCGGCACGATGTTGCCGGCATTGCGGCAGACGAACAGGTCGCCCGGCTGGGCCTGCATGATGTGCTCGGGAACGATGCGCGAGTCGGCGCAGGAGATCATCAGTGCCTTGGGGCTCTGACCATGGCTGGCCAGCTGATTGTAGAGCGTGCTTTCGTTCGGGAAGACCTTGGTCTCGAAACTGAATACACGACCGATAAGCTCGTTCATGGCTTTCATCCTCTTATTGCTATGGCGTTGCCGGTCAGGGGGCGGACCGGCCTAGCTTGCAAAATACGCAGCCGATTTTGCTGCGGCGCAGCGGAATTGTTAAAAATCATGTCTGGGATGCAAAGCGCCCGACAGGCGCGCCAAATGGCGGAAAACCGCCATCAGCGCGCCTTTTCTGGGGGTCAGCGCCGGTCGACGACCGCGCTGAACATGTATCCGACGCCACGAACAGTCACGATCGGGGCGGGCCGTCCTTCATGGGACAGCTTGCGCCGCAAGCGGCTGACCAGCACGTCCACGCTGCGGTCGGACGAGGGCGCGTCGCGCACCCCGGCCAGTTCCATCAGCCGCGCACGGGCAATCACCGCCTGGGCATGATCCAGCAACACGGCGAGCAGCGAAAACTCCGCTGCCGTCAGTTCGACCAGCGCGCCGGCCGGGTCGGTCACTTCGCGCCGGGCGAAATCGACCACCCAGTCGTCGAAGCGCGCCTGAGTCTGGCGTCGCAGGCCCAGCGCCCGCTCGCTCCGCCCGCGCCGCAGCACGGCGCGCAGCCGCGCCGCCAGTTCGCGGGTCGAATAGGGCTTGGCCATGTAATCGTCGGCGCCCAGTTCCAGGCCGACCACCCGGTCGACCTCGCTGCTGTCGGCGCCGACCAGGATGATCGGCACGTCGCTACGCTCGCGCACGTCGCGGCACAGGTCCATGCCGTCCGGCCCGCGCAGCCCCGCATCCAGCACGACCGCGCCGACCGGCATCCGGTCCATGGCATTGAAAATATCGCTCGACGAGGCGGCGGGCAGAGCGCGAAACCCGCTCTGCTCCAGGAATTCCCGCACCCTGTGCCGCAAATCCTGCTGCGTCTCGGCGACCAGTATCAGCGGTGGACTCATCAGCCCTTCACGGTCAGCGCGCGCACGCTGTCCAGTTCATTCACCAGCACGGCGCGGTCCTGCTGCGCGACCGACACGGCCTCGGCATTGCGGGCGCCGGCATAGCGGGCGACCTCGGCATCCACCTGGCTGCGGGCGGCGGCGCAGGTGCCGGCATAGCTGCCCGACAGGGGGGCAAAGCGATGGACCGCCTTGCCGAAGGCCGGCACCGACTGGCCCTGGGCCGCGACGGCGCGGTCCACGCGCACATCAGCCTGCCAGCGGCAGACCGGGATGGCATTGCGATTGCCGAAGCGCGGCTCGACCTGGGTGAAGCGCACCGACGATGCGGTGTGATAGCTGGCCGTATAGGCCTGGGCGCCGTGGGTCAGTTCGGCGCTGTGGATCGGGGTGGAGGAAGCGGCGAGCGCCGCAACACTGGCAAGGATCGGCAACATGGGGACTTCCCTTCGAAACAGACATATCCAGCAATAAGCGGGATCCTTCCGACGGGTTTAGGCAGGGAGAATGTCTCCCCAATATGCCGAACGTTACAAATTATTGCTGTGTCGCAGCATGCCGTCAAGCGACCCTTGCGATCACCGGACTGGCCTGAAGCGGCCGCGCCGCCCCCGACAGCGCCTCGATCAGCCCGGAAAGCCACAGCGCATCGGCCACGGCGCGGTGCCGCGCGGTATGCTGCGCATCGGCATGGGCCATGGCGGCTGCGATCCGCGGCTCGTCCGCGCCCCATTCATCCAGCAACAATGAGACATGATCGATCGCGAACGGCGCTACCACCGACTCCGTATCGGCCAGCGTCTGCAGCCAATATTGGTCGATCACACTGTCCGCGACCACGCGGCTGCCGGCCACTGCCGCCGCCAACTGCGCCAGCACCACATCGGCCGGTTCACCTTCCGCCTCGATCCGGGCGCGCGACAGGCCGTGCAGCGCCTCTGCTTCGGCGGTCCAGTCCCAGCCGGCCCAGGCTGCATGAGGTCGAATGATCCAGCTGCGGGCAATGCCGCCGCCCGCTATGCCCACTTCGATCGGGAAGGATCGTCCGTGCCGGGGCAGGCACGACGCCTCGAAATCGATCGCCATGATGGTCAAAGGCTCTCTCCGAATAATTCCACGTCCGCCCCATTTTTGGGTCTGGCCGTCCACGTCTGATACGCCCCTGTCTCCTCCAACTATGTCAGGCCGATGTCATTGGCCATCAGGATTTTCGGAAAAGATGCGAACCGACGGTCCGGTGCGACAGGTGCGACCAGCGCACCGGATTTCAACCGCCTATGGCCAGCGGCCTGCATTGCCGCTACCCCGTCACGATGACGGACGGACGACTGCGGGACGCGAACGACTGATGTGGGTGTTGCTGGGCATCGCCCTGATCGTCGCGGGCTTCGTCCTGCGCTTCAATCCGCTGCTGGTGATCCTGGCCTCGGCCATCGCCACCGGCCTTGCCGCCGGGCTCGATCCGATCACCATCCTCGCCGCCTTTGGCAAGGCGTTCAACGACTCGCGCTATGTCTCGGTCGTCTGGGTCGTGCTGCCGGTGATCGGCCTGCTCGAAGCACATGGGCTTCAGGAACGGGCGCGCGGCCTCATCGACCGGATGCGCGGCGCCACCACCGGCCGTTTCCTCCTCTTCTATCTTGTCGCCCGCCAGATTTCGGCCGCCATGGGCCTGATCTCGGTCGCCGGCCATGCCCAGACCGTGCGCCCGCTGGTCGCGCCGATCGCCGAAGCCGCGGCAGAGAAACAGGCCGGCACGCTCGATGAGGAGCAGCGCGACGAGATCAAGGCCTGGGCCGCCGCGACCGACAATGTCGGCGTCTTCTTTGGCGAGGATATCTTCCTCGCCATCGGGTCGATCCTGCTGATCAAGGGGCTGCTGGAGCAATATGGCATCTTGCTCGAACCGCTCCAGCTCTCGGTCTGGGCGATCCCGACCGCAATCGCCGCGTTGCTGATTCACGGCTTTCGCCTTTGGCGGCTCGACTGCCGGCTGAACGCGCAGGGTGCCAAGGAATCGGAGCACGCCGCATGATCACCCTCCACTGGGTCTATGCGCTGATGGGCGCGGTGTTCGCGGGCTATGCCCTGCTCGGCGCCGCCGACCGCAGCAACCCGCGCCGCTTCACCACCGCCGCCTTCTGGGCACTGCTCGCGCTCAGCATGTGGGCCGGCGACCGGCTTGGCGACATCGGCAATGGCGTCCTGGTCCTCGGTCTCGTCGCCATCGCCGGCTTCAAGGGGCTGGGGCGCGGCAGCGGCGGCGTGCCGCTGGCGGAGCGGCAGGCGCGGGCCGATCGCCATGGCAATGGCCTGTTCGCCATCGCCCTGGTCATCCCGGTCACCGCGCTGGCCGGCACCTTCCTGTTCAAGGCGTTTCCCGCCTGGATCGATCCCAAACAGACCACCCTCATCTCGCTGGCGCTGGGCGTCCTGATCGCGCTCGGCATCGGCTGCAGTTGGCTGCGCGCCCGGCCGATCGTCGCCCTGCAACAGGGGCGGCAATTGATGGACTCGGTCGGCTGGGTGGCCATCCTGCCGCAGATGCTCGCCAGCCTCGGCGCGGTGTTCGCGCTCGCCGGCGTCGGCGATGTCGTCGGCGGCATCGTCCGCCTCGCCATTCCCGACGGCAGCCTGCTCGGCGCGGTGATCGCTTATGGCCTGGGCATGGCGCTCTTCACCATCGTCATGGGCAATGCCTTTGCCGCCTTCCCGGTGATGACCGCGGCGATCGGCATCCCGCTGCTGATCCACCAATATCATGGCGATCCGGCGATCATCTGCGCGATCGGCATGCTCGCAGGCTTTTGCGGCACATTGTTGACGCCGATGGCCGCCAATTTCAACCTCCTCCCCGCCGCGCTGCTGCAGCTCAAGGATGAATATGGCGTGATCCGCCGCCAGGTCGGCACCGCCCTCCCCCTGCTCTGCGTCAACATCCTCCTGATCTATTGGCTGGCCTTCCGATGACCCGACTTTCCCAAGACATTGCCGACCGTTTCGCTGCCCTCACCCTGTCCCATCTGGGGCGGCAATATCCCTACAAGATGGACCTGACCTATCAGGGGCCGGAGGATGCGCGCATTCCGGCGGAGCATCATCCGATCTTCCACGGCAGCTATGACTGGCACAGCTGCGTCCATGGCTGGTGGCAGGTGATGCGCCTGCGTCGCCTCTACCCCGACATGGCCCAGGCCGATGCGATCCGCGCCCGCGCCGACATGATGCTGGTGCCGGACAAGGTGGCGGGCGAACGCGCCTTCCTCACCCGCCCGACCGCCGGCGGGTTCGAACGCCCCTATGGCTGGGCCTGGCTGCTCGCGCTCCATGCCGAACTCGCCCGACAGGACGGCCCCTGGGCCGCCGCGATCGAACCGCTGGCGCTCGATTTTGCCGCGCGCTTCCACGCCTTCCTGCCGAAAATGACCTATCCGCTGCGCGTCGGCACCCATTTCAACAGCAGCTTCGCGCTGATCCACGCTTATGACTGGGCCAAGGACCGCGACCCCGCGCTGCAGGCGCTGATCCGCGATCGCGCCCTTGCCTGGTTTGGGCAGGACCGCGCCTGCCAGGCCTGGGAACCGGGCGGCGACGAATTTCTCTCCTCGGCGCTCACCGAAGCATTGCTGATGAGCCGGCTGCTCGCGCGCGATCAATTTGCCGACTGGTTCGGCGCCTTCCTGCCCGATCTTCTGACCGGCCAGCCGGCGACCCTGTTCACCCCGGCCACCGTGTCGGATCGCAGCGACGGCAAGATCGCCCATCTCGACGGCCTGAACCTCAGCCGTGCCTGGTGCTGGCGCGGCATCGCCGCCGCGCTGGGCGCCGACGCGCCGATCGCGCCGATCGCCGAGCAGGCGGCGATCGCCCATCTCGACGCCGCGCTCCCCCACATAGCCGGCGACTATATGGGGGAACATTGGCTGGCCAGCTTCGCCCTGCTGGCGCTTGAATAAGGCGTTTCACAATATTACCCGGATTGAAAGATATTGATATTATATCCGGGTAATATTAAGAAGCCTCCTCATAAGGAGGGCATGCCCCATGCAGGAAAGCGAACGCAAAGCGGCTATCGACGCCTATCGGGAACGCAAGGTCGCTTGCGGCATCTATGCGATCCGATGCTTGCCCACCCAACAGCTCTGGATCGGCAGCGCCCCCAATCTGGCGACCATCCAGAACCGGCTCTGGTTCACCCTGCGACTGGGACAGGATCAACGCGCCACGCTCCAGCGGGCCTGGACGACCCATGGCGAAGTCGCGTTTCAATTTGAAGTTCTCGAACAATGGGATGCTACCGAAATCGGCCATGCCCGCAACCGCACATTGAAGGCGGGCCGGGATCGTTGGGCCGACACGCTGGGTGCCAGCCCGATCTGATCCGCCTGCCTCAGCCGGCCACCGCCAACAGCTTGGCACTCATCGCCGGCCACTCGCTCATGTCCCAGCCTTCAGGCGTTTCGCGGGTGATGATCTGGTCCGCGCCGAAGCAATTGCCGAGATCAATGTCCTCGCTCTTCTCGAACGCCCGGTCGGCCAGCGAATAAAAGGGCCGGACCTTGGGGAGGGTCAGATCATCGGGATTCTGTTCGACCACGATCGCGAGCCGATGCGATCGCAGCCGCACCAGCGACCCGATCGGATAGATGCCGACCGCGCGCTGGAACGCCTGGAAGACTTCGGCGTCGAACAGCGTGCCGGCATCTTCGTCAATCTTCAGCAACGCCCGCGACGGATCATCCCCGCTCCGATGCAGCCGCGTTGACGTCATGGCATCATAGCTGTCGCAGATCGCGGCCATGCGCGCGAACATCCCTATTTGCTCGCCGGCCAGGCCATTGGGATAACCACTGCCGTCCAACCGCTCATGATGGTTGAGGCAGACGTCCAGCACTTCCGCCGGCATTTCCCCGCCCAGGGTCAGGAATTCATGCGCCAGCGTGGTGTGGCTCTTGACCACGTCCCATTCCTCCGGCGTCAGCGGCGCATCCTTGTCCCACACTTCCTGCGGCACATGCGCCATGCCCATATCCATCAGCAAGCCGGCCAGACCCGCCTTGCGGATATCGTCGGGCGACAGGTGCATCTGCTGCGCAAGGCCGATCATCAGCGCACAGACCGACAGCGCATGCTGATAGAGATATTCGCCGCTATTCTTCATCCGCGTGATCGCCATGAAGGCATGCGGGTTCCGTTGCACGGAACTGGAGATTTCCTCGACCATGGACTCCAGCTTGGCCGCCTTCACGGCCTTGCCCAGCCGCACATCCTCATAGAGCTTGCGCATGGTGCGGCCCGACTTGCGCGCCAGCCGCTGCGCATGGACCATTTCGGCGCGGATGGGCAACCGGTCCTTGGACAGGGGATCGAACGGTCGTTCAATCGGCGGCGGCGCGGCCCGGCGCGCGATCGTCGCCCCGGCCCGACCGAACACACGTTCGCGCGGTTCGCTGATCGACACCACGCGCGATGGCGCCGGCTGAACCGGTGCCACGTCCGCACCGCGCGACACATCGATCATTACCCATTCGACCTTGCTGGCACGCAGATCCGCCAGTTGCTCGGGATCATCGAGCAGCATCTTGCGCTTCCAGAAGGGATGGGAAAACCACGACCCTTCCAGCTTGTGCAAGAACATCCCCAGTTTCACGTCCTGGGTGCGGATTTTTTTCAGCATTTATACGGCCCCGTAGTCCCCGAACTCATTTCGCAGCCCGTGCCTTTCCAAAAGGTTAAGACGCGCCCTTCCAGATCGAATGGAGCCACTTGATCAGCCGATCGGCGATGTCACCGCGCCTACCGCAATCGGCCATTTTCGCTTATCCTCCTATCGTCCGACAGGGAGACGACCGATGCGCGTGTTGGTGCTGGTAAAGGCGACGCAGTACAGCGAAGCGGGTGGCCCGCCCGATCCTCAAATGATGGCAGCGATGGGCCGCTTCAACGACGAACTGGACGCAGCCGGCATATTGCGCATGGCCGACGGGCTGCGCCCCTCTTCCTACGGCAAGCGGATCGCCTTCGACGGAACAGCGCGCCGCGTCATCGACGGCCCCTTCCCTCAGGTCGGCGAACTGGTCGCGGGCTTCTGGCTTTGGGAGGTCGCCGACATGGACGAAGCCGTCGCCTGGGTGAAGCGCTGCCCCAACCCCATGCCCGGCCCTAGCGAGATCGAAATCCGCCCCTTTCACGAATGGCGCGACGATAGCTGATCGAAGGGGAAAATGGTGCACCCGACGGGATTCGAACCCATGGCCCTCAGATTAGGAATCTGATGCTCTATCCTGCTGAGCTACGGGTGCACGCAGCGCCGGCTCTATTATGCGCGGCGCGCGCGGTCAATTCTTCGCTTCGGGCGGAATCACCGGAAAGGGCAGTTGCGCGACATTGATGCCTTCCTCGGCCAGCGCCTTGGCCTCGGCCGGGGCGACCTCGCCATGAATGCTGCCCTTGTCCTGCTCGCCATAATGCATGGCCCGCGCCTGCTCGGCAAAGCCGCGCCCGACCCAAGTGGAACCTTCCAGCACCTTCTTCTGTGCGTCCGCCAGCGCCTCGACCAGCGCGCGCATCTTCGCCTCGTCGGGGCCGGACGCCACCGGCGCCGTCTCCGCTTCGGCCGCCGGCTGCGACGGCACGATCTCGCGGCGCTGGTTGCCCTTGGCCGCCACTGCCGGCGCCATCAGCGCCTTGCCGATGCGCGTGTCGCCGCATAGCGGACAGGCCAGCAGCCCCCGCGCCTTCTGGTCCGTATAATCGGCGCTGGAGCCGAACCACGCCTCGAAGACGTGGCCCTGCCCCTCGCACTTAAGGTCGAAAACGATCACCTGATCTCAACATCCTGCGGTATCACGCGCCGATTGGCGATGGCGGGCACCCGCCCGCGCACCGCCTCTACGCGGCCAAGGTCAAGATCGGCAAGGGCCAGCCCCGCCCCCTCGCCCATGTCCAGCAGCACATCGCCCCATGGATCGACCACCAGACTATGGCCATAGGTGGTACGCCCGTCCTGATGCTCGCCCGCCTGCGCGGCGGCGATCAGGAAACAGCCTGCCTCGATCGCGCGGGCGCGCAGCAGGATGTGCCAGTGCGCCTGCCCCGTGGGCACGGTGAAGGCTGCCGGCGCCAGCAGCACGGTTGCGCCCGCATTGGTGAGCGCCCGATAGAGATCGGGAAAGCGCATGTCGTAGCAGATGGAAAAGCCCATCCGCGCCCAAGGCGTATCGACCGCCACTACGCTCTCGCCCGGCCCATAGACCGAGGATTCGCGCCAGCTTTCGCCCGATGCCAGGTCGACATCGAACAGATGGATCTTGTCGTAGCGCGCCCGTATTTCGCCCTGATCGTCGATCATGAAGCTGCGATTGGCCCAGCGCCCGTCGCTGCGCGCATCCTTGAGCGGTAGCGACCCGATATGGATCCAAAGCCCCTCGCGCGCCGCCGCCTCGCGCACCGCCGCCAGCACGATATCGTCCGCCTCGCCGCGCAGCGTTGCCGCCGCGCGCTTGCGATCGCGGTCCAGATAGCCCGCCATTTCCGGAGTGAAGAGCATGTCCGCCCGCTCGCCCTTAGCGCGCGCCGCTGCATCCTGAATCGCGGCGGCATTGGCGGCCGGGTCGATCCCGGTCGTCATCTGAAGAATCGCGGCGCGCATCGGGCTTACAGGCCCAGCAGCGGGTCGAGCTTGCCCTCGCGGTTCAGCGCGGCGAGATCGTCGCTGCCGCCGATATGCTGACCGTCGATGAAGATCTGCGGCACGGTGGTGCGTCCGGGCGCCCGCTCCAGCATTTCCTCGCGCTTGGGACCGCCCAGCGAGATGTCATATTCCTCGAAGGCAACACCCTTGCCCTCCAGCAGTGCCTTGGCCCGCGCACAATAGCCACACCAGTCCTTGGTATAGATTTCGACCTTTGCCATTATCTTGGTAAAACTCCTTTGCCCCGAAATTGGGGGGAATGCACACTTTGTCAATCGCCGCCCGTTTTCGGCCCGGTTCTGGGCAGCGCCCGCGCCCAGCACAGCAGATGCACCTCGCGCGCGCCACCAGCCTTCAGCAGCTTTGCGCAGGCCGCCGCCGTCGCCCCGCTGGTATGGACATCGTCGACCAGCAAAACCACCCGTCCCGACAGCCCATGATCCGGCCCCAGTGCAAAGGCTCCGCGCACCGCCTTCGCCCGCTGTTTCGGATTCATCCCCCGCAGCGGCTGCGTCCGCTTCACCCGGCGCAGGCCATGCTTGTCCACCGCCAGCCCCGTCAGCCGCCCCAGATGATCGGCGATCAGCGCCGACTGGTTGAAGCCCCGCCCCCATAGCCGCCAGCGATGCAGCGGCACCGGCACGATCAGCGCGCCCTCGCTATCCGCCGGCACATGGCGCAGCATCTGCCCCGCCACCAGCCGGGCCAGGCCGATCCGCCGCCCATATTTCAACCGCAGCGCCACCGTCCGCGCGACATCGCCATAGGCCAGCACCGCCCGCGCGCTGTCGAACGGCGGCGGCTGGGCCAGGCAGGCGCCACAGGCCGCGCCCTCGCCCATCTCATGCTCGAATGGCAGGCCGCAGCGCGCGCAGCAGGGCGGCCCCAGGAATTGCATCCCGCTCCAGCAGTCGAGGCAGAAACCATGGTCCGCGCCGACGATCGCGCCGCATCCGGGGCAGCGGGGCGGAAGGGCATAATCCATGACCGGACGCATCACGGTCTTGAGAAGCGGGACCAGCGACATCATCTGCCTTGTCCGCGCTTCGTCCCCGATGCACAAGGCCCGCCATGACTGCCCCCGAAACCCGCCCCGACATTTTCGACCGCGCCCTGCGCGCCCGCCATCGCGACCGGATGCTCGGCGCCTTTGCCGATCATGACTTCCTCCACCGCGCGATGCTGGACGAACTGCTCGAACGGCTGGCCGATGTGCAGCGCGACCTGCCCGAAGTGCTGCTGATCGGCTGCCCGGACGGCAGCGCGAAGGCCGCACTCGAAGCCATGGGCAAGCGCGTCGCCTGCGCCGATCCCGGCTTTCTCGCGGCGCAGCGGGCCGGCGGCGTGCAGGCGGACGAGGATGCCCTGCCCTTTGCCGACAATAGTTTCGACCTGGTCATCGCCTGCGGCACGCTCGACAGCGTCAATGATCTGCCCGGCGCGCTGATCCTGATGCGCCGCGTGCTGCGGCCCGACGGGCTGATGCTCGCCGCCTTTGCCGGCGCAGGCAGCCTGCCGCGCCTCAAATCCGCCCTGCTCGCGGCCGAAGGCGACCGCCCCGGTCAGCATGTCCATCCCCAGGTCGATGTCCGTTCGGCCGGCGATCTCTTGAGCCGCGCCGGCTTCGCCATGCCGGTGGCCGATGGCGAGACGCTCAATATCCGCTATGGCGACATCGTCCGGCTGATGCACGATCTGCGCGGCATGGGCGCGGGCAATGCGCTCGCCACCCGCCCGCCGGCCCTGTCGCGCGACGTGCTGATGCGCGCCGCCGCCCATTTCGCCAACGCCGCCGATCCCGACGGCCGCACCGCCGAACAGATGGCGCTCATCTATCTGTCCGGCTGGAAACCCGACGCCAGCCAGGCCGCCCCCGCCCGCCGCGGCAGCGCCACCGTCTCGCTGGCCGCAGCGCTCAAGGGCAAGGACTGAGGCCCTTCAGGCCGACAGCGCTTCCGCCCGCGCGTCCAGCACTACCCGGTTCCGCCCCTCGCGCTTGGCGCGATAGAGGGCGGCATCGGCCGCCTTGATCAGCGTCGAGCCATCCCGCTCCATCGTCTCTTCCCAGGTAGCGACGCCGAAGGACATGGTCGTCGAACCCAGCGTGCGACCGCCCTGGCTCACCATCAACTCGCTGATTGCCTGGCGGACGATCTCTACCCGGTTGGCCAGCACCGCCGCCGATGTGCCGGGCGCGATGATGGTGAACTCCTCGCCGCCAAAGCGGCAGACGACATCACCGTCGCGGAAGCGGCTGCGCATTTCCGTCGCGACCGCCTGCAACACCGCGTCGCCCGCCTCATGGCCGAACTCGTCGTTGAAGCGCTTGAAATGGTCGACGTCGCACATCACCAGGCTCAGCGGACTGCCGGTGCGCGTCGCCCGCGCAATCTCCAGCGCCAGCGTCTCTTCCATGTAGCGACGATTGAACAGGCTGGTCAGCGGATCGCGGATCGTCTGTTCGCGCAGGCCGCGTTGCAGGCGATGGTTGACCAGGGCCGACGCGATATTCTCGGTCAGCACGGTCAGGCGGAACCGGTTCTCGGCCCCCACCACGCCGCGCAGATAGAGCACGCCGATCACCTCACCGCCGGCCAGCAGCGGCTCGCAATGATAATGGTCCGCCTCGGCCCCGACATGGGCGCAGACGATGTCCGATCCCTGCTCGGTCACATAATGGCTCTGCCCGCGCCGCAGCGCCCAGCACTGGTCGGGCGCAAAGCCCGCCTGCTCGACCTCCAGCCCGCCCCATGCTGCGATCGGCACCAGCAGGTTGCGCGAATTATTATGGGCATAGAGCGCGCCGGGAATATCGGGTAGCACGCGCGGCACGAACACCCGGATGATCGCGGCCAACTCTTCATCGGTGCGGGCCGCCTGCATCCGGTGGGCCATTCCGCCCAGCAATTCGATCACTTCGCCCCGCTCGCGCAGCACCTGCGCATTGGCGCTCAGTTCCTGGTTGGCGATTTTCAGCCGCCCCGCGCTGTCCACCTGGTCGGCGACTGCCGCCTCCAACTCGCGCGCCATTTCATTATAGCCGCCGGCCAGCCGCTCGAACTCGCTCGACCGCATCTCGACATCGATGCGCGCGCTGCGATCGCCCGCGCCCAGCTTGCCCATGACCGTCATCATCGCATCGACCGGACGGCGGATGCCACGGATCAGCGCGACGCCCATGATGACGATGATCGCCACCGTCAGCGGCGTGCCCAGCAGCACCAGCCAGCGAATATAGTTGAGCCGCCGTTCCACGGCGCCCATGCGATCGACCGACAGCGAACGCTCCTCGGCCAGCAGATCGCCGACCCGCGCCTCGACCATAAGCATCAGATAGCGACCACGGCCGGTCGCGGTCGATGCCTGCGCCCCGTCAAAATCGCCGGCGCGGGTCAGCGCGGCCGACTTCTCCAGGCTCGCGGCCCGTTCCGTCACCAGCGCGCGGACCTGCTGCGCCCGTTCATTCTGCGCGGAATTGTCGGCGGTCAGGTTCACCAGCGCCGCCGCATCATGCTTGGCGGCGGCGATCTCGGCCGCGACCGTCTCGCCAAATTCGGGATTGCGGGTCAGCGTATAGCCGCGCTGTCCCGATTCCGCCTGCTGCAGATGGCCCAGCGTCCGGTTCGCGGTCTTAAGCACCTGCGAGGAATGGGTCACCCAGCTCAGGCTGCTGCGCATCTGCGCCGACCCGTCGAGCAGCAGCCCGGCGAGCAGCACCATCACCACGCACAATATGCCGCACAGCACCACAATCCGATGGGACAATGATCCGACCAACTGACACTCCCTGGGTCCGCAAGCCCATCGCCTTTGGTCAATCGCCACGCCGATGCAACATGAATCATTGTTTTACAGGGAGAATTGCGACCGATGGAGGCTCTGTCTCAGCCTGCCCCCTGTAGCACAGCCACGCTGCCGACCGTCGGCGGATCGATCACATCCCGTCCCGCCCATGCCTCGCCTTCCCGCATATAATCAACATGGCTCGCCCTGCGGAAGGCGTCGCCGTCCCACACGATCACTTGCAGTTCGATCGCATTGTTGCGCCGCACATGCAGCCAGTTGAAGCTCTGCGGCTCGGCATTGCGCAGCCGGGTCGATGTCGCCGTCCCCGCCTGGATCACCAGCGCCCCGCCGCTATGCGCCACCATCTTCTGCGCGGCCTCCGCATAGGTGCGGTGGAAATGGCCGGCCAATGCGACATGCACCCCCGCCTCGCACGCCGCCTGCACCGCATCCTCATGCCGCCCCACCGCCTCACTCAACTCCCCGCCGCGGCCGATCGGCATGGCGAACAACGGATGATGGGTCACCAGGATGCGGGTCTTGTCCGCCGCGACCTGCGCGAAACTCTCGCGGAGCCGGTCCATCTGGTCATGGTTGATCCGCCCGTCCTTGATCGTCAGCGAGCGCGCGGTGTTGAGCCCCAGTATCGCGACCTCTCCATCCTCGTAGAAGGGACAGAGATCGCGACTGATATAGCGTTTGTAACGCGCCAGCGGCCGGGCGAAGCGTCGCACCACGTCGAACAGCGGCACATCATGATTGCCGGGGATCACCAATATCTTCAGCCCCGCCGCGCGCAATCGATTGAGCCAGGCCGCCGCCGCCCTGAACTGTTCCACCCGCGCACGCTGGGTCAGGTCGCCGCTGATGACGACCAGGTCCGGCCGGCGTTCCTCCAGCCAGGCGGTAGCGGCGTCGACGATACGCGGATCATGCGCGCCGAAATGAATGTCGGACAGATGGGCGATACGGGCCATGCCTCCCCAACGAATCCATCGCTATTCGTTTCCGATGGACCCGAAATCGCCGCACGGTGTTATTGCGGCATGGAAACGAAAACGCTCCCACGGCAGGCGATCCTCGTCGTCAACGCCCATAGCCGACGCGGCCAGGACAATTTCCATCAGGCCAAGGAAAAGCTCGAAGCCGCCGGCGTCGAACTGATCGCCGCCCATGCGGTCGACGACCCCGAACAGATGGCCGCCACCGTTCGCCAGGCGGTGGAGAGCGGTGCGCCAATGGTCATCGTCGGCGGCGGCGACGGATCGATGTCGGGCACGGTCGACGAACTGGTCGGCAAGCATTGCGTGTTCGGCGTGCTGCCGCTCGGCACCGCCAACAGCTTCGCCCGCACGCTGGGCCTGCCGCTCGACCTCGACGGCGCGGTCCGCGCCATCGCCACCGGCCAGCGCCGCCGCGTCGACCTCGGCATGATCGATCGCGACTATTTCGTGAATGCCGCCTCATTGGGCCTGTCGCCGATGATCGGCCAGACCGTGCCCCACAAGCTCAAACGCTATCTCGGCCGCATCGGCTACCTGCTCTGGGCGGTCAAATGCTCGGTCGGCTTCCGCGCCTTCCGCCTGACGATCGACGATGGCGTGAAGGAACGGCGCCTGTGGTCGACCGAGGTGCGCATCCTCAACGGCCCCTATCATGGCGGGGTCGAACTGTCGGATCATGCCGCCGTCGATACCGGCGAGATCGTGATCCAGGCCGTTGTCGGCCGCTCCAAGCCGCGCCTCGCCTGGGACTGGTATGCCAAATTCGTGAAGCTGCGCGACCGCAACGCTCATACGGAGGAATTTCACGGCCGCCAGTTCAAGCTCGCCTGCCACCCGCCGCAAAAGATATCGATCGACGGCGAAGTGTTGGCAAAGACCCCCGTCACGGTAAAGATCGCCCCCGGCGCGGTCGATGTCGCGGTGCCGCGCGACTAGCTCATCAGGCGCGGCGCGCTTTCCGGCAGGCGGCACAGGACCGGCAGCACGCCCAGCGCCACGATTGCGATCAGCCATCCGGGCGCCGACGCCCATCCGCTGGCCTGCGTCACCTGATGCGACAGATAGGGGGTGAGGCCGCCGAACAGGGCGGTCGCGCTGGTGGCGCCAAAGGCGAGGCCACTCAGCCGCCCTTCGCCGGGAAATTGCTCGGCCGTGGTCACGGCGCCGACCGCGCTCACCGCTCCGCCCAGCGCCGCCAGCAGGATCGCGCCGACCAGCGCGCCGCCCAATGCGCTTCCCTGGGCCATCAGGGCAAAGAGCAGGGCCGGCAGCGTGACGCCGGCCAGCGCCAGCGCGACCAGCACCGGCCGCCGCCCGATCCGGTCGGACAAGGCGCCGACCAGCGGCGTCACCAATATCACCACCAGTGCTGCCAGCGTCGAGAGCATCAGCGCATCGGCCTCGCCCATGCGGCCGGTGCCGATCAGGAAGCTCGGCACATAGACGATGCCGACATAATAGGTGATCGATCCCAGCGCCGAAATGGCAAAGCCGCGGCCGATAGCTGGCCGATAGGCGCGCAGGCTGAGGCGCAGGGGCTGGGCCGGGATGCTGCCACGGGCGCGCTGCGCCAGGAAATCGGGCGATTCCTTGATCCGCGACCGGGCCAACAGGATGAGGGCGGCGAGACCCGCGCCGACCAGAAAGGGCATGCGCCAGCCCCAGTCAGCCAGCGTCGCCTCGTCCAGCAGCGCCACGGTCAGGGCGGACAGCGCCACCGCCAGCAGCCCGCCGACCTCGCTTGCCGCCGACGCCAGGGATGTGATGAGGCCGCGCCGGCCGGGTGGCGCTCCTTCCAGCAGATAGGCAACGACGCCGGTATATTCGCCCCCGACCGAGAAGGCCATGACACAGCGCAGCGCCAGCAGCAGCCAGCCCGCCATCGCCCCGACCTGTGCCTGGGTTGGCAACAGCGCGGTCGCCAGCATCGCCGCGCTCATCAGCGCCATCGACAGCAACATGGTCGGCCGCCGGCCATGGCGGTCGCCGATATGGCCAAAGACGATCGCGCCCAGCGGCCGCATCAGATAGGCGACCGCAAAGCCCGCCAGCACATGGCCCACGCCCGCCGCGCCGCCGCCATAGAAGATGCGCGACAACAAGGTGGCGAGATAGAGATAGAGGGTGAAGTCATACCATTCGACGATGGTCGACAGCCCGGCAATCGCCAGCGATCGCTTCGAGAGGCCGGGTGGCTGCCCCATCGGCGGCATTTCCTCATCCATCACGGCCTATGCCCCATCCGTTCGCTTCGAGCCTGTCGAGAAGCGGTAAGCACCCACCTTCATGTCCCGCTTTTCTCCGTTTCTCGACAAACTCGAAACGAACGGAGCCGGGCTGGCGCGCCACTCCCTAACCATCGGCAAAGCCGAACGGCGCCCGTGTCCGCCGATAATCGTCGGGCAGCATGTCGCGGCCGATCGGCGGGGCGGACCGAGCCATGCACTGGCTGCGATGGCACAGGCGACAGGTGACGCCGATCGGCGTCGGTGCGGGCGGCGGCGCATCCTGGCTATAGACAAGCCGATGGGCATGGTCGGCCGCGCAGCACAGCGCGATCGCCCGCTCCACCTTGGCCGCGCCCCAGCTGCCGCCGCCGGCGGTCACGGTGCGCGCGATCGAGAAGAAACGCTGGCCGTCGGGCAGTTCCAGCCATTGCGTCACCACCTCGCGCGGCGTCTCGAATACGCGATGCACCGACCAGAGCGGGCAGGAACCGCCATGGCGGGCAAAGGGAAAGCCGGCCCCGTCCAGCCGCTTGGACACATTGCCGGCCGGGTCGACCCGCAGGAAGAAGAAGGGGACGCGTTCCTGCCCCGGCTTCTGCAAGGTGGTGAGGCGATGCGCCGCCTGCTCGAAGCTGACGCCGAATTGCCGGGCCAGCGCCTCGACATCATAGCGCCTGGCCTCCACCGCCTTGGCGAAGGCGGTGTAGGGCATCAATATCGCCGCCGCGCCATAGCTAGCCAGCGCCCGCCGGGCGAGCCGCCGGCCGCTCTCGCTGGCAAACTGCCCGTCCTTCAGCAGTGCGTCGAAGCCCTTGCGCATCTCCAGATATGCGATCTGCAACGCCAACTGGAAGGCGGAACTGGCGCCGTCCAGCGCATCGTCCAGTAGCACCGCGTCACGATGCCGGTCGAGCCGCCGCATCGACCCCGCCATCACGTCCGGCGGCAATCGCCGCACCCGCAAATTGTGCCGCGCCTTGAGCCAGCCCGACAAGCCACCCTCGGCCTCCGCTTCCGCCGCCAGCTTCTCGGCCGCATCGTCGAGCAGCGGAAAGCTGTTGCGCCGCGCGGCGATGAAGCGCCGCGCCTCCGCCACCGGATCGGCGCCATCCTCCTGCGGCTCCGCGTCCGCCCCCCGGTCCGCCAGCGCCAGATGCTCCTCACGATAGCTGGTATAGAGCCGCAGCAGCGCCTCTGTAATGCCGGGATAATTGACCGCGACATCGCCGGTCGCCAGTTGCGGCAGGTCGATATCGGCGAACATCGGGTCTTTCAGCACCGCCTGCAGCCGCGCCGTCTGTTCCGCGCCGCCGTCGCCCGCCACCTCGGCCATGTCCAGCTTGTAGGTGCGGGCGAGGCGCAGCAGCATGTCGGCGGTCAGCGGCCGCTGGTTGCGCTCCAGCAGCGCGACATAGGAGGCGCTGATCTCCAGATCATTGGCCATATCCGCCTGGGTCAGGCCCAGCTCACGCCGCAATCGCCGCAATCGCGGCCCCATATAGACGGGACGATCCTTGGCCATGACATCGACTCCTGTACGCTCTTTACAACTTTACAGCAGAATTTTGTAAAGATCGACAACTGGACTTTGGCAGGGGTGCCGCACCTCGTTTCCTGTGTCTACTTCGCTGTCATTCTTTCTTGCAGCTCACCCCGAGGGAATGACGACATGACCTATCAAAGTGAAATCGCGAAGGCCGACACGCTGATCGGCGGCCAGGGCCATTGGGACGGCATCGCGCCCGAATCCGTCGCCCGGATGCGCCTGCAGAACCGGTTCCAGAGCGGCCTCGACATTGCCCGCTACACCGCGAAGATCATGCGCGCCGACATGGCCTCCTATGATGCCGATCCGGCCAACTACACCCAGTCGCTGGGCTGCTGGCACGGCTTCATCGGCCAGCAGAAGATGATCAGCATCAAGAAGCATTTCGGCACCACCAAGGGCCGCTACCTCTACCTCTCGGGCTGGATGGTCGCGGCGCTGCGCAGCGAGTTCGGCCCGCTGCCCGACCAGTCGATGCATGAAAAGACCAGCGTCCCCGCGCTGATCGAGGAACTCTACACCTTCCTGCGCCAGGCCGACGCCCGCGAGCTGGGCGGTCTGTTCCGCGACCTCGACAAGGCCCGCGCGGAAGGCGACGAGGTCAAGGCGGCGAAGCTCCAGCAGCAGATCGACAATTATGAAACCCATATCGTCCCGATCGTTGCCGACATCGACGCCGGCTTCGGCAATGCCGAGGCGACCTATCTACTCGCCAAGAAGTTCATCGAGGCCGGCGCCTGCTGCATCCAGATCGAGAACCAGGTCTCGGACGAAAAGCAGTGCGGCCATCAGGACGGCAAGGTCACGGTCCCGCATGAAGACTTCCTCGCGAAGATCCGGGCGGTCCGCTACGCCTTCCTGGAACTGGGCATCGACGACGGCGTGATCGTCGCGCGCACCGACTCGCTGGGCGCGGGCCTCACCAAGCAGATCGCCTTTACCCGTGAAGCGGGCGACATCGGTGACCTGTATAATGGCTTCCTCGACTGCGACGCCGTCGATGCAACCGCGATCGGCCATGGCGATGTCCTCATCAGCCGCGACGGGCAGCTGCTGAAGCCCAAGCGCCTGCCGTCGAACCTCTATCAGTTCCGCGCCGGCACCGGCGAGGATCGCTGCGTCCTCGACTGCATCACCGCGCTCCAGAATGGCGCCGACCTGCTGTGGATCGAGACCGAAAAGCCGCATATCGGCCAGATCGGTGGCATGGTCAGCCGCATCCGCGAGGTGATCCCCAATGCCAAGCTGGTCTACAACAATTCGCCCAGCTTCAACTGGACGCTGAACTTCCGCCAGCAGGTGTTCGATACCTGGCAAAAGGAAGGCCGCGACCTTGCTGCCTATGACCGGGCGAGGCTGATGAGCGCGGATTATGACGCCACCGACCTCGGCATCGAGGCGGACGAACGCATCCGCACCTTCCAGAAGGACGCGGCGCGCGAGGCGGGCATCTTCCACCACCTCATCACCCTGCCGACCTATCACACCGCGGCACTCAGCACCGATAATCTCGCTCGGGAATATTTCGGCGAGGCCGGCATGCTGGGCTACGTCAAGGGCGTGCAGCGGCAGGAAATCCGCCAGGGCATCGCCTGCGTGAAGCACCAGAATATGGCCGGCTCCGACATTGGCGACGACCATAAGGAATATTTCGCCGGTGAAGCCGCGCTCAAGGCCGGCGGCGCCCATAACACGATGAATCAGTTCGCGGCCTAAGCCCCATCCCTGTCATCCCCGCGGAAGCGGGGATCCATCTCCCGACCTCACATAAGGAACCAGCGTTGGGAGATGGGTTCCCGCTTTCGCGGGAATGACGAGTTGGACTTGACTGCTGGCGCCCCATCTTCCCGGCGATATCCCGATGCTCGTCGGGAAGATGGGTTCCGCAAGCGTAACAAGCGTGGAAGATTAGAGTTTCGCGGCCGGGGCCGTGAAGACAGCCAGTTCGCGGGGACGTCGACACTCCCTTCGCGATTTGGGTGGAAGGACCCTCGACGGCCCGGTGGCGCACCACCGGGCCGTTTTTTTGTCTGCCCCAAATGGGAGGCGTTTAAGCGATCCCGGCCCGCTGGCGCACCGCCTGCTTCAATATGTCGAGCGGCATCGCGCCCAGCGTCAGCACTTCGTGGAACTGTTTGAGGTCGAACTTGTCCCCCTGCGCCGTCTTCACTTGCTCGCGCAGGTCGTTCCACACGGTGTGGCCGATCTTGTAGCTGCATGCCTGGCCCGGCCAGACGGTGTAGCGGTCGATCTCGCCCTGGCTGCGGCCGCGCGCGATGCCGGTGGTCGCGATGAGGTAATCGGTCGCCTTCTCGCGGCTCCAGCGCTTGGCGTGCATGCCGCTGTCGACCACCAGCCGGGTGGCGCGGAACAGCAGCGACTGGAGATAGCCGACCTGGCCCAGCGGATCGCCCTTGTACATGCCCATCTCGTCGGCCAGCTGTTCGGAATAGAGCGCCCAGCCCTCGGAATAGCCGCTGTAGAAACCGCGACGGCGGATCATCGGGATCGAATCCGATTCCAGCGCCACCGTCACCTGCAGATGGTGGCCCGGCACCGCCTCATGATGGGTCAGCGTGGCGAGACCGAACTTGGGCCGGTCGAACGTGTCGCGCAGGTTGATGAAATAGATGGCCGGCCGCGACCCGTCGAGCGAGGCATTCTGATAATAGCCGCCCGGCGCCCCCGCCTGGATCGTCACCGGCACGCGGCGCACCTCGACCGGCGCCTTGGGCACGGTGTTGAACGCCTCGCCCAGCCGCGCCTGCATCGCCTTGATCTGGCTGTTGAGCTGCGCCAGCAGCGCCTCGCGGCCCGGATCGGTATTGGGGTAAAGCTGGTCGGGCCGCTTGTTGAGTGCGACCAGACGGTCGCCGACTGTGCCCTGGCTCATCCCTTCGCCCTTCAGGATCGCGTCGATCCGCGACGAGATGCTGGCGACCTGGTCCAGGCCCATCTGGTGGATTTCGTCGCCGGTCAGCCGGGTCGTGGTCGCGGCCTCGGCGGCGGCCGCGTAGAAGGCCTCGCCATCGGGCAGGCGCCAGCAGCCGGCATCATGCACCGCCTTGGCGCGCAATTGTTGCACCAGCGCGCGCTGGCGATCGACGGCAGGGAAGACCTTTTCCGCGACGATCTTTTCCGCCTGCGCCGCGCGTTCCGGCGACAGGCCGGCGGCGGCCAGCTTCTTGGCGAAGCTTGCCACCAGCACGGTCTGGGCGGCGGGCTGGTCGCGCAGCGCCGCCTGCATCTTCATGGTGGTGTCGAGGATATAGTCGGGCGCGAACACGCCCTTGGCCGCATCCGCCTTCTGCCGCTCCAGCTCGCCATCCATGCTGACGGGGAAGGCTTCCAGCCGCGCCAGATAGGCGTCGGCATCGGCCGCATCCTTCACCCGGTGCTGGCTGTCGAGGAAATCGGGCGTCTCGCGATAGGAGCCGGTCAGCTGGCTCAATATATAGGGCGCATAGCGGCCCGCCGTCTCGCCATAGGCGAAGCGCTCGCCACCGACCGCGCGGTCGAGCTGATAGGCGACGACATCATAGTCGAGCTGGCTGGCCGGGCTCAGTGCCGCACGGTCCAGGCCCGCCAGTTGCTTGGCCTGCGTCTTGGTCCGGGCCAGGTCACGGGCCGCGCCGGCGGCGCTGGTGTCGCTGAGCTTGCCGCGCAGCGCCGCGCGGGCGCCGGTGTCGAGGCCAAGGCGGGTCGCCTGCTCCGGGCTGTCGTCCAGCCGCTCATAGAAGAAGCCGTCCAGCATGGCGCGCAGGCGGGCATCCTGCGATCCCGGCTGCGCAAAGGCGCGCGGGGCGGATGCGGCCAGCGCCGTGGCGCCGCTGGTGGTGAGGAATTGGCGTCGGTTCACGAAATGCTCCCTGTTCTGGCCCTGCGCGAACGGTCGCCCGCCCGCCGGGGTCGCCTTAGTGCCGCGCATATGACGGCTTGGCTAGGGGGCAGGCCAAAATGGGCGGATGAAGGCACGGCTAGCGGGCTGGAAACGGCCCGAAGGCGACGCGCCGGTGGAAAATCAGAACGCGCTTTCCACCCGACTGGGAGAGGGCAACCGGCGACGCAGGTGGAGGATATTCCATTATCGAGATGCGCGCTCTTCCGTCTGGCCTTCGGCCATTGGACCAGAGCCGCTCTGTCCTCTTTCTCGCCGCGCGGTCCAGCGCGCACAGCCGGACGACCTGTTCGCCATTCAATGCGCGCGCCTCCTTTTAATGTCGCCTGACTGTCGCGTCGCGAACGCCGTCCGCATCACGCCTTTCGCCTATCCCAGCGGTCGCCGCGCGCGCAGTGCCTGGGCCAGCGTGCCCTCGTCCAGATAGTCGAGTTCGCCGCCTACCGGCACGCCATGGGCCAATTGGGTCAGGCGGATCGGGAAGCGCTCCAGCCGTTCGGCCAGATAATGGGCGGTGGTCTGCCCCTCCAGCGTGGCGTTCATCGCCAGCACCACCTCGTCAATGCCACCGGCCTCGACCCGCGCGACCAGCGCATCGATGCTCAGATCCTCCGGCCGCACGCCTTCCAGCGCGGACAGGCGCCCGCCCAGCACATGGAAGCGGCCGGGGAAGAGGCGCGACTTGTCGAGCGCCCACAGGTCCGCGACATCCTCCACCACGCACAGCGCCCGCGCATCGCGGCGCGGATCGGCACAGATGCCGCAGGGATCGACCGTGTCGACATTGCCGCAGGTCTGGCAGGTAACCAGCCGATCATTGACCGCCGCCAGCGCGCGCAGCAGCGGCTCCAGCGCGCCCTCGCGCTTCTTGAGCAGATGCAGCACCGCGCGGCGTGCCGAACGGGGGCCAAGGCCGGGCAGTCGCGACAGCGCCTGGGTCAGCGTCTCGATTTCTGGGGATGCCATGGAACCGAGATAAGGGCTTGCAAGTCGTCCCGACAAGAGGTTTGAGAGCGATCTTGGAAATAGGCCCCAGGCAGATTTCAAATGCGGTGCCAGCCCGCTCCCCCACCCGGCCACCCAACGGCAGTATCTTAAAGGGTGGCCGAGTGGGGGAGCGGGCTGGTGCGGGAAGCGGAAAAACTATGCGTATCATTTATATGGGCACCCCCGATTTCGCCGTTCCAGCGCTCGATGCACTGGTGAAGGCCGGGCATGACATCGCCGCCGTCTACAGCCAGCCGCCCCGGCCGGCCGGTCGTGGCAAGGCGCTGCGCCCCTCCCCGGTCCAGGCCCGTGCCGAGCAACTGGGGATCGAGGTGCGCACGCCCGTCTCGCTGAAGGACGAGGCGGTGCAGGCCGCTTTCGCCGCGCTCGATGCCGATGTCGCGGTGGTCGCTGCCTATGGCCTGATCCTGCCGCGCGCGATCCTGGCGATGCCGCGCCATGGCTGCCTCAACATCCATGGCTCGCTGCTGCCGCGCTGGCGTGGCGCCGCGCCGGTGCAGCGCGCCATCCTGTCCGGCGACAATGTCACCGGCGTCACCATCATGGACATGGAGGTGGGGCTCGACACCGGGCCGATGCGCGCCAAGCATGTCACCCCGGTCGAGGACAAGACGGCCGGCGAATTGACGCAGGAACTGGCGCAGGCCGGTGCCGACCTGATGGTCGATGTGCTGGACGATCTTGCCGGCCATCCGCCGGTAGTCCAGCCCGAAGAGGGCGTCACCTATGCCGCCAAGATCGACAAGGCGGAGGCACGGATCGATTTCAGCCGCGACGCGCATCAGGTCGAACGCCAGGTCCGCGCCTTCAATCCCTTTCCCGGCGCCTTCTTCGAATATGGCGGCGAACGCTTCCGCATCCTCGCCGCCACGGTCGAGGATCATGCCGGGCCGGCGGGCGAGCTGCTCGACCACAGCCTGTTGATCGGCTGCGGCCATGGCGCCATCCGTCCGACGCTGATCCAGCGCGCGGGCAAGGCGGCGATGTCGGCGGGCGAATTGCTGCGCGGCTTCGACATGCCCACCGGCAGCCGGGTCGACGCCTGAGCCGATGGCCCGTTTCGCCTTCACCGTCGAATTTGACGGCCGTCCGTTCATGGGCTGGCAGCGTCAGGCCCATGGCCCCAGCGTCCAGCAGGCGATCGAGGATGCGATCCATGCCGTCACTGGCGAGCGCGCGATCCTGCACGCCGCCGGCCGCACCGATGCCGGCGTCCATGGCCTGGCCATGCGGGCCCATGCCGATGTCGAAAAGCCGCTGACGCCCTTTCGCCTGATGGAGGCGATCAATGCCAAGCTGCGGCCCCATCCGGTTGCGATCCTCGCCTGCGAGGAAGTCGCGCCGGACTGGCATGCCCGTTTCAGCTGCACCGGCCGCGCTTATGTCTACCGCATCGCCAATCGCCGCGCGCCGCTGACCCTGGAATCGGGTCTCGCCTGGCGGGTGATCCAGCCGCTCGACGCCGACGCCATGCATGACGCCGCGCAGATCCTGGTGGGTCATCATGATTTCACCACCTTCCGCTCGGTCCATTGCCAGGCGGCCAGTCCGCTGAAATCGCTGGCGATGCTGGATGTGGAGCGACAGGGCGATCGCATTGCCATCCGGGCGGAGGCGCGATCCTTCCTCCATCATCAGGTCCGCTCGATGGTCGGCTGCCTCGCGATGGTCGGCATGGGCCGCTGGAGCGCGGAGGATCTGCGCGCTGCGCTGGAGGCGCGCGACCGCGCCCGGCTGGCGCTCAACGCGCCGCCCGACGGCCTCTATTTCGTGCGCGCCGATTATAGCAGCGCGGTGGTCACCAGCTGATTCTTGCCGGCACGCTTGGCCGCCAGCATCGCCTCGTCCGCGCGCGCCACGATGCTGTCCAGTTCGGTGTCATCGTCGGGGATCAGCGTGACCAGGCCAAAGCTGCCGCTGACACCGCCATGCGCGCCGCCCAGCGTCATCAGTCCGACGCGCAGCGCCTCGCCCAGATCCGCGCCTTCCTCGTCGACCAGCAGCACAAATTCGTCGCCGCCCATCCGCGCCACGACATGGCGAGTGGCGACCATATCCTCGATCAGCCGCGCCACATCGACCAGGCAACGATCGCCGGCGCTATGCCCGCGACTGTCGTTCAATTGCTTGAACCCGTCGAGATCGAGATAGATCAGGCTGACGGCGCGATGCGCCTCGGCTGCCTGCCGCAACAAGGCCCGCGCCCGCACCACGAAGCCACGGCGGTTGAGCAGGCCGGTCAGCGGATCATGGACCGCATCGAAATGCGCCTGCCGCATCTCCGACAGATCCTCGACCACCGCGACATAGAATTCGGGCGCATCCCGCTCGTCACGCACCAGCGCCACGGTGAGGTTGATCCAGATCAGCGAACCGTCCGCGCGAATATAGCGCTTCTCCAGCGTATAGCGCTGCAACTCCCCCTGATGCAGCCGGCCGAGCAGCGCGACATCGGCATCCAGATCATCGGGATGGGTGATCTGCTGGAAACCCAGCCGCATCAGCATCGCGGCAGAATAACCGGTAATCTCCTCGAAGCGGGGATTGACGGTGAGGAAGGTGCCGTCGAGCGCGACATGGGCAATGCCGACCGGCGCGTGCAGGAAGGTCGCCTGGAACCGGCGCTCCGCATTGGCCAGATTGGCCTGGATCGTCTGTGCCTCCTGGCTCAGCGCACGCGCGACATGGGTCAGGCGGTCGATCCGGCAGATCGCATCCGGGGTCATCACGGGATCGCGATCAGGAACAATGGACGGGGCGGAGGCGATGGGCACGATGGGCGACTATTCTTTCCTGACTTTGTCGCCTCCTCCTGCACCCAACAAGGTAAAGACTCTCTTTAGATTACGTAATTTGCTGACCACCGCCTATTGGAGCCGGGTGCGGAACGGGGTGAAGTCGGTGCCCGCGTCATAGACGTCCAGCCCCTCGCGCCGCTTGAGGCCATTGACCACCACATAGGTGACCGGCGTCAGCACCGCTTCCCAGCCGACCTTCATCGCCCAGTTGGTGACCATCACGGTCAGCACCTGCGCCGTGGTCCAGTCGCCATAGAAAGCGAGCGGGTAGAAGAGCAGGCTGTCCACCCCCTGCCCCACCACGGTCGAGCCGATGGTGCGCATCCACAAATGCCGCCCTTGTGTCATGACCTTCATCTTGGCCAGCACGAAGCTGTTGGCCAGTTCGCCCGCCCAGAAGGCCACGAGCGAGGCAAAGACGATCCGCCAGGTGCTGCCGAACACCGCCTCATAGGCTTTCTGGTCGGGCCAGCCCTCGGCCGGCGGCAAGGCCACCACCACCCAGCTCATCAGCGCCATGAACAGCATCGCGGCAAAGCCCGCCCAGACGCAGCGCCGCGCCCGCGCATAGCCATAGACCTCTGTCAGCACATCGCCGATCACATAGCCGAGCGGAAAGAAGAGGATGCCCGCACCAAAGGTTACGCCGCCCAGCGACGACAGCTTGGCCGCGCCGATCAGGTTGGACAACAGCAATATGGCGACGAAGGCCGCCATGAAGAAATCATAATAGCGCAGCGGCCGTGCGCCCAGCACGGTCGCGTCGATTTTCCGGATGCCCGCGTCGCTCATCCTTCGGTGCATATCCCGCCGACACACGATTGCAACGGTTGCGAAAGATTGCGCCGCGCGCCAAGCCCCGCTATCGCTCCCGCGCACGGCCCCGTAGCTCAGTTGGATAGAGCATTCGCCTTCTAAGCGAATGGTCGCAGGTTCGAATCCTGCCGGGGTCGCCAACAGAAATTTCGGTTGTCAGCAAGTCTGCTCCTTTACTTCATTTTCGTGATCCTCTGAGCGGCGAGAATGGCCAATTTCGGCCGTTTCGGTTTTAGAGGGTGTAGCGAAGTAGGCGGTTTTCGCCGTCAGCGAGGAGTTAGGAACGTCCCATTCAGGACGGCAAATCGACCCGATCGAGTATTCTCTTGAGCAACGTCCAAGGCCCATCCCGGCGAGGATGTGACGATATTTGCACCCGGGTATCTATCCCCTGCACCCCTAGTCGGCGGTTTTCGCACTGGACGATCCGAGCAGTATAATCGCTGACGTCGGCCAGCCTGCTCTCGTTCTCGATCTTCATCTGCGCGATATCGAAAGACGCTGCCTCATCGCCACCCGGCCAGATTGTGATCGTGACGACCATCATGGCCTGCGCGCCTCTCTACGGCGCGAACCTGGATTCGAGTTGCAGGTCGAGCCCTTCAGCCAACGCACTTTGAGGATTGCTGGCGACCATCGCCAAAATCGCCCCCATCGCGTCCGACACCATAGAGACCGCCAGCGGGTTGCTCGCGTCGTACCCTCTGCGGACCTCAGCCTGGTCCGCCAACTGTCTTCCATAACGAAGTCTGAGCAATCCTCTCGCCTCGGCGAGATCGCAGGCCATCATCGCATGGTAGACATGATGGATTTGACCCACCTGCACATCGACGATCGTCGCGGTGTAGAGCGTTCGACCATGTCCGACACTGTCCCGGTCCCTATCGGTATTCCATAGCCCCCCAGACACCGTCTCTCCGGTCATGCCCGCGTCACGACAGAGGATTTGATCGACCAGATCACTTGGCATGCCCAGTTCCAGATCGAGCGAGTGGAACATGATGCACCTCATCAACCCCGGCGCGGTCAAACAGGCTTCCAGCGGTCGCGCCCCGTCAAACGGAGGCTGCGGGCTATACAGCCAGGCCAATGGATCGGACGGCAAGCTGTCACGCTCAAACCGAGCGCCGGTTTCAACGGCCGCGATCACAAGGCGATCGACCATCTTGTAGGTCAAATCGAATGACACATCGTCGGGGCTATCGCTGGCTAGCGGATCAGGGCGTCCCAACAGAGCTGAAGTGGTAAAGTAATCCAGCGCTGAGCGCTGGGTCCGTGCAGCTATTCTCTGTTCGTACATCTCATGCGTCAGCATTGCGAAACCCTTTCTGTCACCATCCTTTTCAAAAGAAGCCTGCGCGAGTCGCTTGCTCCACTTGCAGACTTGTACATTCATTTCAATGATTCGGGAATTATAGAATTGAACGGTGTCCGATTTGCTGTTCCAACGGACGTCGAAACGGACATCGGCCGGTACATTGTTGGTTTGGCTGACGGATCTGTCCGTCACTAACCGTTTGACCGGTTGGGATGGATCGCTGATAGTCTGGTCCATGGACTCATCAGCAATGGTCGAGGCCCTGGCTGCGCTGGGGCAACCGACTCGGCATGATATCTACCGCCTCCTCGCCCGGGCGCCTGAAGGCCTGCCGGCGGGAGAAATCGCGCGCCACCTCAATGTCGCTGCAAACACGCTATCTTCCCACCTAGGAATTCTATCGCGTGCCCACCTGGTCTCCTCGCGCCGTGCGGGAAAACAGGTGATCTATCAGGCTGATACAGCCGCAGCGTCGTCCATCGGCACATACCTCAATGGCTTGGCCTCAGTGACGCCCTGAATTTTCTGAATACGCTCTGCTTCGCTCCTCGAAACTCAGGAGTGAAGAAAAATGGAAGATCGCATTGCCCACTACATGGTGACCTTCACGCCTCAGCAGTGGCCGGAAGCTTACCGGCGTGCTCTGGAAGTTGAAGAGCTCCCCAGGAAGGGCAGTCGGCGAATGGCAGCAGCTGTTACCGCTGCCGCCACTCGGCTGGGGTATAAGGAGCGCAACTTCTTCAAGATCATTCGGGCGTACAAGGACTCGCTCCAACTGAACGATCAGGTTCTGTCCAACTACCCCCGTCAGCTTCCTGCTGAAACGAGAGCAGCTCTCGAAGAAGCCATCGCGCACGCCGGCCCGGGCGCTCGGCCAGGGGCGATCCAGTCTGCCGCCGAAGCCTTGTGCGAGAAGCGTAAAATAAGTCCACCAAGCAAACGGGCAGTCCGCACGAGACTCAATCTGCCCATGGAAGTGACCGATATCGCGTCCTACACCGGCATGAATACCGACTACGCCATCGATATGTCGCCACTCGATGTGGCGGTCGATGGCCCCGATAACATCCCCTATCACGCTGTCCTCACCGCGTTCATCGACGTCAGCCGTGGTATCGCTCTTGCCCATGTGGTGACTGCAGATCGGCCAACTGCCGACGACATCCTCCAGTTGGTCACCGAGGCAGCTGAGAAGACGAGTTCCGCATCACCCGCACGCGCATCTTTGGTAACCTATCGCAGCGCTCCCATCGATGACCCACGCACGAAAGCCCAGTTACGCTCACTCGGCATCGCCCAGTCAGACGTTCAGGTAGATTCTCGTCGGCCAGGATTGGCCCTCACTGCTATGTTCGGCACCAAGCTCGGCCGCGTGCCTCTCAATCCCCGCCGCAATCCTTCCATCCCATTCGCGATTCGCGAAACTCTGCCTCTGCCTGTCGTGCGTCCAGCCGTTGCTCTGCTTCTGGAGCGCTATCACGCTGGCCTGCAGATCAATCGCGAGGCCGAGCCCGCCGTACCAGCCGCGGCAGCGATCCAAGCGATTACCAAGGGGCCAGTGAAATCAACGCCAATTGAATTCGCCTATGCCCGACCTCTGTCCCCGACCAGGTAGCACTTTAGCGGCAGGTGAGATTGTCGCAGCGCGCTGACTGAATGGGATCCCAACGATCATTCCCCCTTCCGCCTGATTGATCTTCGAACATCCACCTTGCGTTAACTTTTGCGCGTCACATGCAAGCACATGTTCTTGCAGTATAAATTTCCGATCGAGCCAAGCAGGGCGCAACATGCGCGCTTGGCCTCGATCCTGCAGCTGCAGCGAAATTTATACAACGACGCACTACAGAACCGGCGCACAGCCTTCCAGCGCGGCGTTCATCTCACATACGAAGACGATACGAAGTCTCTCCCTGCCTATCGAATGGCCAACCGCCAGCATACTGCTCTGCCTTGGGGTATTAACAACTGGACCTTGCGCTGCGTCGATACCGCGATGGCGAAGTATCGCGACCGCCTGAGAGCTAACCCCAACGCCGGGTTCCCACGCTTTCGCTCCGAAGATCGCTGGCGCAGTTTTGGCGTCCATGGCGTCCGAGGATGTGTTATTGCCGACGGCTACCTAACGGTCGATGGCATCGTCGGGAAATTGCGCATGCGCATGCATCGCCCTTTGCCGGCTGACGCTCGCCTCACCAGACTCACCTTCACCCGCAGAGCCCGCCAATGGCATGTTGCCATCCTGGTTGATTGCAAAGTCGGCGATCAAGAGCATAAGAAACCCGGTAGCGCATGCGGCCTCGATCTCGGCATAGAGCAACTAGCATCGCTGTCAGATGGCTCTCTCTTCGACGACACACCCCGTAAGACCACTCAGAGTTCCGCGTTGCGTCGGGCCTACCGGGCACTGGCAAGATGCCAGAAAGACTCCCGCCGACGTAAAAAGCTGCGCGAACGCCAAGACCGCGCCAGTCAACGCGTGATAAACCTCCGTTCCACGCGGCTGCATCAGATCTCGGCGGCGATCACTAATCGATTTGAGACGATCGTGGTCGAAGATCTCGCGCTCAAACAATTTCCCCGACCAACACGCACACGACGCCCATCAGACGGCGCTGGCGCAATCGCGACACGAGAAAACGGTCAGGTGTTGGCCGAGCCAAGACCAAAGCGCCTTCTTGAGATGATCCGCTACAAAGCTGAAAAGGCTGGTGGCAAAGTCGTCGTTGTCGATCCGAGACACATTACGCAAACGTGCAATGCATGCGGATCACCAACCTCTGAAAGTAACGATGCTGACCGGCACATCTGTGCCTGCGGCGCCGATGTCCCACGAGGCACCAACAACGCAATCAACATCCTTGCGCGCGGTCTCTCCGCGCATGCGGCCGCTTTGGGTCGCAGGGTGGGCAAGGTTTTGTCCAACGCCAGCGTCTAGCTGCGCGTCCACCCGGAAATGCAGCGCGTTTGCATAGCAACTGCCTGTCCAAAGCCAGTTTGGTTTTTTTTCAAACCCGCTTTAGCCATACATATTCGCACTGGAACCCTGATGATCACCTTACGCCCCTCCCGCGACTTCGGCAGCTTCCGTTTGGATCATTTCCAAAGCCTTCAGCATTTCGGGCCTGAGAGCTGCGGCGGACATCCGATGCAGTGGGGCGATATGATCATGTGGAACCACGAGACGATCTCTCCCCGCGCTGCCCTGCCGCAAACTCCGCATACCGATACCGAGATACTGACCTACGTCTCCAGTGGGTTCCTCTATCACGAAGATAGCTTGGGCAATGTCGGCATGCTCCAGTCGGGCAATTGCCAGATCATGTCCGCTGGAACCGGTGTCTCTATCCGGCGGGGCAATCCAGACGAAAGCGACCCCGTCGAATTCGTCCAGATCTGGCTTATGCCCCACCAGCCTAGTGGCGAGCCCTTTTCCGTCACGAAAGGGTTCGCTGATGATGGTGAACCGGGGCAGTTCATTACATTGGCCAGCGGGTTCGACAATGAAGGCAATTCACTGCCCATGCGAGCCAATGCCCGTCTATCGCGAATTGTGCTGGCCGACGGCGGCATTGCGGATTACCGCTTTGAGGCAGGCAATTTTGGCTATCTCGTGCCGCTCTCCGGAGCAGTCCAGGTCGGTGATGTTGTTGCCAACCGCAACGACGGCATTCTCATCAATAACGTTGAGAGACTAACTCTCACGGGAGTTGACGAAGCTGAAGCGCTGCTCATCGAAATCGGACAAGGATAGAACGGCCTATATTTTCGACCCTATGCTGAAGTAGGCCGGACAACCGCGGCGCTATCGTGCTCACGGAAACGGCGTTGCAATTGGAACGTGATCGCGGTCCAATTGCGCGTCAGGGAAAGAGGCATGAATGCGGATTCGGCTCGATAAGATCGTCATCAGCCACTTCAAACGGATTGAGGTGCTCACTATCGACCTGAAGCCGGTTACTGCTCTCGTTGGTGGCAACACCAGCGGCAAAAGCAGCGCGCTTCAAGCCGCGCAGCTCGGCGTCTCTATACTCCAAGCCGCCCTACGCAATGTGAAGGCCGACGGAACCCCGGACTTTGCCGGGACTGTGTCAAACGACAATGTCCTATTTCGTCCAACCGAACACCTGCTCGATCTGAGACGAGGCGACCCCGCCACTCAGAAACTCGGATATTCGATCACTTACAGCGGGGTGGACTTGGACACGAACGTCGCCAAGGAGCTGACGATCGAGGTCCGGCGCGGCAAGAACGCCAACATCGCTATCAACCGGATTGGCGACGACGACTTGGCCGCAGTGCTGGCCAATCCCGATCAACCGTTCTCGATCCTGACGCCTGGCCTCTCCGGCATACCGATGCGCGAAGAATGGCGGACCAAGGGCGCAATGGACGCCGCTGTGATGCACGGCGATGCGAACCTTTATCTGCGCACTGTGCTCGATCACCTGTTTACTCGTGATCTCGACGAGATGGCTATGGCCGCATGGAGCCATAACCGCGACATCGGCGTGCTGCCCGAAAGCAGGTGGAAGACCTTCTGCACCCTGCTCGACCGCTGCTATCCGGGCACCCGGGTCGTCGTGGCCCACGATCCAAAACGCGACCGCTATGTGCGAGTAGATGTCGAGGCGACCGATTCCTGTGTCACACTCGACATGGCGTCGACCGGCATGTTGCAGGTGATCCAGATCATCGCCTACGCATGCTTCTACGCTCCCCCGCTCCTCCTTCTCGACGAGCCAGATGCCCATCTGCACGCAGATAGCCAATCGAGGCTCTATGAGGCGCTGCGCGGCGTTGCCGCCGAGACGCAAACCCGCATTCTGTTCGCCAGCCACTCTCCGCAGTTGATCCAGCGGCTTATGTACGACTCGGACGCCGCCGTTGTATGGATGAGCGACGGTGCCAAGGTGCCTGTCGACGAAGCCCAAAGGCCGGCGATCCCCATCCTCATGACCTTGGGAGCGCTCTCCGCGGGCGCAGATGCCTTCGATCCCGCTCGCCCCGTAATCCTTATGACCGAGGATAAGAAGACAAAGCCCGTCACCGCGCTGGCACGTGCCAACGGGGCGCCGCAGAACCTCGCCGTGATCTCCTATAACGGGTGCGGGAACCTGCCCGCCGCCCGCCTGCTCGCCAGCATGATCACCGACATGCGGCCGGATGCTCGAATCATTCTGCACAGGGACCGCGACTTCAGGACGCAGGCCGAGATGGACTTTGAAATTGCGACCGCCGCAGCAGAGCGCCAGCGCAATGGTGTCACCCGTGTCACCGAGGTTTTCACCCCCTTCAATGATGTAGAGCACTCCTTTGCCCAAGCCCAGCACCTCAAGGCAAACTTCCCGCATATCGCGCCCGAGGTAGTCGACGCCGCGATCACTGATGTCACAGCCTTCAGGCGCGACCAGCTCGTCGCCGCGGCCCATACTGCGCGGGGCCAGATCAAGACGACGGTTTACGACAGCCAGCGCAAGCGAGGAAAACCTGAGTGGGCGTTGTGTGGCATGCCGGCAGACCCGCCTGCTAACGCCGGATTCGTACCCGCAAACGGGTTGATCCCCGTCGCCTTCGAGCATAGCCATGGCAAGTTGCTGATGGACGGATTACGCCCGCGCATACATCAGCAAGTTGGTGGTGCGACCCAAGACTGCGAGAACAGGATATATTCTGCTTCAAATCACCTTCTCGCACCTAACTGGATAAATGCGTTCACTGCGCCATAACTAGAAATACGCACCGTTAATATAAAACATATCCGAAATAACATTTGACTCTAACGTCCTTTTTTGGTAAAGTTATTCATCAGTTAGCGAAATACCTCGCAAGATGCCGGTTCGAGTCCGGTCGGATCCACCATTGGGGGTCTGTAGCTCAATTGGGAGAGCGGCGAATTGTTAGCAGGCGGGGTGCTCCCTTCGGGTCGAGCGCCCCGTTTTCGTTTGTAGCCTCGAGATCACGCTGAGGTCTTCGCCTGCCTTCCGGTACGGGCACGCAATATCTATATTGCAGCCATGAGCGACACCACCGACAAATTAGAGGGAACGAAACGCGACGCACACATAGTCAACTCGGCTATCAAGCGCTTCCTCGCCTATTACGTCGACCCCGCCCATCCTCTCGACTACGCAGTGCTGGTCAGTGGTCCATGGGGCTCGGGCAAGACCCACCTTATCAAAAACTTCCTCACAGGCACAAGCGCGAAGCCTCTCTACGTCAGCCTCTATGGCATGACGTCAGTCACGCAGATCGAGGACGAGTTCTACCGCCAACTCCATCCCGTCCTCTCACATCCCGGCATGAAGCTGGCGGGCGCCGTCTCCAAGGGGTTGCTGAAGGCTGCCTTCAAGATTGACCTGAACAGCGACGGCAAGGACGACGGCACCATCAGCCCTTCGTTACCTGAACTTGACCTGCGCACCGGCCTCGACGATCCGCGCGGCCGCCTGCTGGTATTCGACGACCTGGAGCGCTGCCGCATCCCCGTGAGCGAAGTGCTTGGCTTCGTTAATGCCTATGTTGAGCACGAGAAGCTCAAGGCGATCATCGTCGCGAACGAGACGAAGGTGATGGAGGGCGACGAGACCTACCTAGAAATCAAAGAGAAGCTGATCGGGCAGACTCTGGAAGTTCTGCCAGAGACGCAAGCAGCGTTCGCTTCCTTTCTGACTCTGATTAGCGACCAGCGAACCCGCGACTTTCTCGAAGAGCATGCTGACGTCGTTCTCGCCGTACATGCCGAAGGCGGTCGCGGCAATTTGCGTACGCTGAAACACGCCATGTGGGACTTCGAAAAGCTGTCCCGGCACTTCGAGAAACGGCACTGGGATAAGTCGCCCAGCATGACAAAGGCGCTCAGGGGCGTGCTGGCCACCTCAATGGAGAGGCGTGCCGGAAAAATGGTCGAAGCCGACTTGGAGCGCCTCGTCGGCAACACCTTCTCCCGGATCTTCCACAAAGAGGCTAGCGCAAAGACGACTGCGGCTGATGAGATCGATGACCGCTACAAGCAGATAGACTTCGACGACATCGTTATATCGGTCGGCGTCCTCGCGGGCATGCTCTTCCGCGGCGATGTAGATGGCGACGCGATCCGCGCCAGCCTCGATGCGAGCAGCGACTTTCTCCAGCCAGAAGAACAGCCGCTCTGGCATCGCGCGCACCATACCTTCTACGGTGACGACGACGAGGCCGACATCGTAGCCGCCCAGGTGGAACATGCATTCGCCTCCGGATCCGTCAAGGCCCGGGGCCAGCTGATGCACCTTTTCGGTATCCGGCTCTGGTTCTCCACCCTCGGCCTGATCGACCGCAACCGACAGCAGGTTGTCGACGAGGGACTAGCTTACATAGCGAAACTGGAAGACGCGGGCGAGATCGCCGAGATCGATCGGAGCTCATTCGACCGCGACAACTCATTTTTCCAGACCCGCGTGATTGACGAGACGACACCGGAATACCGCACACTGGCCGACGCCTATTCAGAGGCGTCAAACCGCGTGCTCCGTTCCAAATACCTCACAATAGCGCACGAGCTGATACGCCGGCTTCCTTGCGAGCCTGACGAGGTCCTGCTCGACATGGTCGTCAACAACGTTCGCTCGGCCCCCTATTTTGATCAGCCGATTCTCGCCGCCCTACCTCCAGAATATTTCGTCAAATGCGTCCTTGGATGGCCGCCGAAGATTCAGTCGCAAGCACTCAATATCCTGCACGGACGACACGAACTGCGTCATGGCGACATGCTCACCAGTGAGCGCGCATGGGTGACGAGAGTTGACGATCTTCTGACTGCAGCCCTTCCGGCGCAACGCCCCATGAGCCGCGAGCGGTTGCGCGCCGCGATCGCGCGCAAACTGACGCCACTCCGCCCGACGTCAGATACATCAGCTGTGGGGCCATAGGAAGGAGAACAAAAACCCCGCATTGGCCCAAATAAAATGACATACTAGATCGCCAACGGCTCTATGGGCCAATCTAACTCGCTGTCGCTGATCAAAATTCTGGCCGCATCACCACATCACGGAACAGGGCAGTGATCGCGCTCGCCCGCTCTTCACGCATACGTTGAGACTTCTCGACCGTCGGCTCCGCCCGCTGCCACTGGCTTTCGTTCCAGCGCATCGCCTCCACGAGCAGCGCCCGCTCGAGAACCTCTTGCTCAATCCCCTCGCTGATCGAGTTGCTGAAAGGAGCCCCCTCCTCCGTAAATCGCGGCTTGAACTGATATGGCCCCAGCGTATCGCCCAAGTAACGGACCAGCTGCGTACCGTGACGCCATTTCCCACCTGCATGAATGTCAAACGACACTCGGCGGTTGAAGACCCGAAAGCGCTTCTGCAACTGCTTGCTCTGCCGCGTCCCGCCTGGAGGCGCGATAAAGTCGATCGACTCCACGCGATCGAAATGCACCTGCGTGTGCTGCACGAGATGGCGCATGAGGTCGTCATCCATATTGCGGGTAGCGCGCATAAGCCCGTCTTCCGGAATCAGCGGATCGCCCACCCCCAATCCAAGGATCATCCTAGAGCTGGTATCGACAATGAACGTAGCCGTAGCCAATTCCACCCGGCCGCTGATCTGAACCATCACATCGACTGCGGTCTGGTCCACCAGGATCTGAAGACCAGCAGCCCCAGCCGCCGGCTCTGCGACACCTTCCCGGCGGAGTACCTTTATGCGTCGCTGGATCGAGGATGCGGACGGAGGCGCCTCGCCCGCGTCCGCGCAGGATTCAAATATCCAGCGTATGATCGACGCGGGCGAAGCCGCGGGCTCATGCTGCAGTTTCCAGCGCAGCGCACGCTCGGCAACGGGTGCGAAGCCTTTCTGTGCTGGTGCCGCGACAGCCTTCACCCGGAAGCTCGGTGACAGACCTCGTGTTGGGCCCAGATCCTTCAGCTTCTTCAGCAGTCGGTAAAAATTGCGCTGCTCCATATCGAGCGCGCTGCACGCGTCGCCCACGGGCATGGGGTCATCGTCGCGAAGATAGAGGTCCATCGTCCTCAGTCTGGCAATCACCGCCTCCCGCTTAGAATCATCCAGAGACAGGAACAGGGCGTACTCTGATTCGCCAGAAAAGCCTGAAGCGGCATGCCGTTTGACCAACTCCTCGTCAGTTTCGAGGGCCGACCGGTCCGAACCAACGTCGCGCGTGCCGTTTTTCTTACTGTTCATCCATGACTTATTAGAACAGTAAGGCACTCATCGTCAAGTGAGTTGGTCACGATACTGTGCAGTTGAAACCACATTCCTGTTGCCATCACGGTCATTTTAGCGTTCCTAAATGCACAGTATCGTGACCAACATGGAGACAGTGCGATGACGACTAAACCGCGAAGTGCAGATCGAAACAACCTCGTTTCAATCGTTTATACAGAGTATCTGATCGAGATCATCCGACATTTTGAACGAGAGCAACGCGTTAAGACGTGGAGTCGTTCTCGCTCCAAATGGCCCAACAGCAACCGTCGCGGTTGGACGTTCTGGCATGACTGACGCATATGAAGAACTGGCTGAGATCGACGTTCGCGCCGCTATCAACCTCATGCTGCGCAACCCGTCATACGAACCCTCCGCTGGCCGGTTGCGCGCCGAAACCTTGCTCAGGAAGCACAACAGCCTGGTCAACACCATGGCTCGCATCGTGGTCGCCAACGACAATGGATCGCTCCGAACAGTCTCTGGCGGAACGCACCATGCGAGCGGCTGGTACCCTTCCGTGAAGGTCGGCCGCACACAGCATTATGAGAGCCTGCATCAGCTTGCACTGATCGAGCGGTGCGAGACGGACCCCAATGTCGTCCACTACCAATCAGAGGCTCGCCGCTTCGAATTCATCCTGCGGAGGAAGGAGCGGTACACCAGTGACGTCGACATATTGGACGCCGATGGCCGCCTGGCGGTCGTCGAAGTCAAAGGCGACGATGCGGACCTCCGAGATCCAGAATATCGGCTGAAACTCGCCGGCGTCGCCGAGATTTGCCGCCGGGTGGGCCATGAGTTCCGTATCACCTTCGGTTCCGAAATTTTCGAGAATAGCCGCCACCGCTTCAACGTACGCCTCGCCAGCTCAATGCGCCGCACGGCCATCTCATCGTCGCAGAAGCGGCTCGTCGAAAGCCTCCGCAGCAAAGGCGATGACATGCGGTTGGGCGAATTCGCTGAGCTGATGGCGCCCGGAAATTTTGTCCAAGGGCGGGCAATCACTTTCGCCATGCTGGTGAGGCGCATCGTGTCGCTCGATCTCACGCAGCCTCTCATCGATGAGATGCCTGTCAGCTTCATCTGATCATAGATCAAATACCCTAGGAAGGATTCAACCATGACCTAGAGTGAAATCATAACTGCCTGACGAACCCGCAGGCACCCATCACAACAGAAGCAATGCCATTCGCAGCGTAGAAATATCTACTGCTGATGGATGTTGCGCGCCCTCAGAATACCCAAATCTCGGGAGAGATACGTGAATTACTTCCCCTATAAGCTCAAACGCAATCAGCTATACAGTATCGAAGGTCAACCCTGTGTTTTTACATCACATGGATATGGCACACGCCTGAACTTCGAACATGCTGCCACAGGCAAGCCCGTCGAATATCTCGATGACGCCGGCGTCGTCCGTCCAATGGACCAGGATCGCTTCCGGACGCTGCTTCAGAACGGTCAATTCTTCCAGATGGCAGAGCGTGGGCAGTCCCCGGCCAAGAACAAGATCGCTGAATCACATCTCACGCCCGCCGAATGTGAGGAACTCGATCCCGAAAGCGCACTTCGGCTGGCAACGTTACGGCTGCTCGACCGGAACGGCGTAATGACCGGCGTGAAGGCAATCTCTGCGGGATTTGCCGAGCACTGGACACCCGAGCTGCACGCCAAATATGGCGAGGCACCCAATCCGCACACCGTGAAACGCTGGATGCGGGAGCGCGGTAAAGTTGGCGATCGCGATGCTCGTGAGGCCACAAGCGCCCAGGGGCACCATTGCTATGATGAAGATGGCATCCGCATGGAAATCCGCCAGCGCCTGGCTTTGACCTACTATGTGTCGAAGAAGAGCGTCACCGATATCAATGTGCTGACCAACGCCGAGATTAGCCGCGTTAACGATGGCACTTCGCTCGAATACGAGATGCCTACGGAGCCGCTCCTCCCGGTGAGCATGAGCACCACATATCGCGATATCAAAAAGCTGGAGTGCGAACAGACGGTTGCGGCCCGCCACGGCAAACAGGCGGCCTACTCTCGGTGGCGTGGCGCAGGGAAAGGCCATGAGGCGGAGCGTCCTCTGGAATTCGGGCTTATGGATCACACACCCATACCCGCTCTCCTCGTCATCGACGTGGAACGCGCCATCATCCTGGGCCGCCCCACTTTCTCCGCACTTGTTGATGGGTTCAGCAGGGTCGTGCTCTCGCACATGCTGTCCTTCAATGCTCCATCATACGCCACCGTGTCGGAGTTGCTTCGCCGGTCTGTTCTGCCCAAGATCGTGCCGCCGATCATCAAGAACAAGCACCCTGAAGCCCAGGACGTCTGCGGCCTATGCAGCACATATCACGTGGATGGCGGTATGGAATTCCGCAGCCACGATATGGAGAGCATGAGCAAGGCGACCGGTGCAACGATCCGCATCAGTGGTCGGAAAAAGCCGCGCGAACGAGCCCTTGTTGAGCGCATCTTCCTCACCATCCACAATTACGTGTCATCGAAGGTGGCCGGCGCCCATCTGCCGATCGCCCTCTCCCGCGAGTATGATTACGACCCCGCCGTGGATGCCGTGCTGACGCTCGACGAACTCGAGGCACTCATCATGTTCGCCATCGCGGTCTATCACACGACCCCGCATGGCGGCCTGAACGAGAAACAGCCTCTGCTCTGTTGGAAACAGGGCACCGCCCAGTACGGGATCGTTCTACCGCGTGACCCTCGCATCTTCGAGAAGGCCCTCCTCCCCAAGATCAATTCGCACCGGCTGACCCACGCTGGCATCGAGTGGAATGGCCTGCGCTTCGGCGATTATAAAGCCGTGCCTGACCTGCTCGCCGATCTTGTCCCTTTGGAAGGCAAGCGTCAGCGCCTGAAGAATGCCACTGCAACGGTGTCGTTCCGCTATGACCCGTACGATCTGCGCAAGATTTGGGTGATCAACCGCAAAACCAATCAGGACGTCGAGCTGTACTGCCAGACGGCCGGCTATACCGACGAGCCGATCAGCCTGTGGATGCACGAGCAGATCCGTGAGAAGGCCAAGGCGGAAGCCGCCGACTTCAACTCACGGGAATGGCGTGACGCCTGCCGCGCCGAGCTTCTCGACGCCATCGACCAGCTGACGCCCGAAGCCAAGGAGCGTGAACGCAAGCTTCTGGCCAAGCTGTACGAAAACAAGCGCATCCGCAGCATCACCGGTGAACTCGCCAGCCTGCAGCGCGAGCGCCCCGAACCGGTCGATATCCCGATCATCTATGCAGACGTGATCGAGCACGAGATGCACGATGCCGACACCCTGTCTCGTCGCCCCGCTCCACAGAAAGCTGCCCCTACCGCATCTAAACGGCGGAGCAACCGGCAGAAGGCGAAAGCTGCCAATGCCCGAGAGGCGACGCCAGAGGACATGCCAGAGCGCGACCGGCGTGCTCCTGCGCCGCCACCCACCCCGGACGCGTCGACCACCGACCCCGAACCACGCCGTGAACGCAAAAAGCGCTCGAACGACAGCAGCTACTTCTAACCCCTACCCGAAAGGCAACACATGACTACCACCACATCAAACCCGCCCATTGTACGGCCGAATGAAGCCGCTGCCCGGTCTCAGCGCGTGGCAGATGCCCGCAGCGCGTTCCGCCAGATCAAGATTGTTCATCCTCGCCAAGAGGCCATCATTGCGGGGCTGGATGAGGTCCGGCGCTCTGGCATCGCCACCCGTGGCGAGCGGCAATATGGCATCACCCTCCTGGCTGAAAGCGGTTCCGGCAAAACGACAGCAGCCGAACATTTCCGGGACGGCATCGAACGCCTGGGCGAACTTCCAGAAGGCAGCCGGCCCGTCCTGATCGTTAAGCTCATGAGCACTGGCACCGCCAGGTCGCTATTCTCTTCCATCCTGCAGGCCCTGGACGACCCCTTTTATGACCGCGGCACCGAACCCAACCTGCACAAGCGCGCCGTGCAAGCCATCAAACGGGATAACGTGCAGTTGCTCGTCATCGATGAAATCCAACATCTGTCGCGCCGGTCATCGGCCGCAAACCATGTCACGGATAGCCTGAAGACGTTCCTTGATTCTGGCCTTGTTCCTATCGCCTTTTTCGGCACCCACGACGCGGACAAGCTGTTCCAGTCCAGCCACGAGTTGAACGGCCGGCTCTTCCCTCCCCTCACGCTTCCTCCCCTTGATTGGTGGGCGGATGACGATCGAGACCTATTCCTGGACTTCGTCGAAGACCTCGATGCCGCCATGGTCGACAAGCAGATCATGAAGGTCGCCAGCGGCCTGGTCGAAGAGGACATCGCTCGCCCCCTTTGCCTCGCAAGCAGCGGAATCATCGGCCGCACCTGCCGCATCGTGGAAACGGCGGCGATAAATGTCGTGCGTGGAGGTCGGCATGCGATTACCCGCAACGATCTCGCCATGGCAGTGAACAGCTGGGCCATTGCCCATAGCTTCATCGACTATAATCCGTTCGTGGAGATCGAAGCTTGAGCCAAGTGAAATACCCGCTCGCGCCAATCGCTGGCGAAAGTCTCATGGGCCTTGTCGCCCGTGTGACTGCCGAGAACGGGTATCCACGGACAGGAACGCTGTTGTCTGAGGCTGGCTGGGTTTACGACAACAAGCCGACGGCGGCCACAACCAACGCCGAACAGCTACCGGCGCTGGCTGACATTCTGGTGGTGCCGTACCCCCAATTACTGCACCATGCCCACGGTCCAGAAGAAGGCAGCGCGATCATACATTGGTTTGGTGGACGCGCGTGGCAGAGCGAACTGAGAACCACCATCCGCCGATATGCACCGGCCAGCCTTGCCCTATCGGCTCATCATCGTGCGATTTGGCAGTTGGCCTCCGTCCCATTCTGCCCGGAAACCTTTCAGGTCTTGCGCAGTGAGTGTCACGAATGCGGCGTTACCCAGCGGTGGCGCTACGCCAACGGCATTGCCACCTGCGACCAAGATGTCTGCAGCGCGGATCTCCGAGAGGGACAAGCCGAGTTCATCCCTCACGAGATGCGCGGCAATTTGGGCATCTATGCTGGCCTCTTCAGCCATGATCCCGATGTACGGGCCGCTTCACGATCACAGCTTCCAGACCCGATTGCGAGTTTGGAGCCGCACGACATTGCCGACTTGGCCTTGAAGCTCTCCCCCTGGCTAAACGACCAACTGCGCGGAAAATGGCTGACCAATCCTGACCTTACAATGGCGGTCGTCAGCGCGCTTCATGACGCTGTAACGCTGCTGCGCCAATGGCCCATCGTTCCAGCCCAGCTACTTCCAACTCCAGGCGAAGGGGACAACTGGTCGAACAAGCTGGGGCACGCCGTCAAGCAAGCCCGGATCGGCCGCTCCTCGCCCCGAGTCAAAGCCCTGTTCGCGATGTTTCTACATGGCCTGCAGCAAGAGCAACCCGATCTCAGTCAAAGCCCTGATCTGTCCGACCTCCCGTCGGCCGACGAGGGGAATGACATAATTGGACTGATCTCCGCCAAATCAGCCGTGCGCGTGCTGCGCGAGACGGATACCATCATCGCAAAGCTGCGAGCCGCCGGCGTCTTCAAGCTAACCGACGTGCGAGTTCATGGCGTAGTTAGACCATTCCATGATCCCGAAGAAATCGAGGAACTGGCGCGCACCAAGCCTGACCGTCTGCCTTTGACCGCTGTGTCGCAGTCAACTCAGTTGCCCCGCTATGCCATAGCGCAGCTGATGCAATCTGGATTGGTCGCTCCCCTGACCCACCCTTATTGGGAGGCGCGATATGGCGTCCGCAATACCACCACGCAGGCCTGGGCGGCATTCGAGGCAAAGATCCAAGCCAAAGCCGATCCCGCTGTCGTTGACGGCGTTCCGCTACAAATCGCAGCTAGGGCTATTGGCGGTCGCGCCAAGCCATGGGCCGACATCTTCACCTGGCTCCTGGGGCCGGATGGTCGATTCGGTTTGCCCCCCAAGGCGACGGACCTGTCCCACCAGATACTAATCCCGGCCGAACTCATCGACACTTTGCGGATGTTGGAAAACCCGTTGTCCGGTGCCCATGTCGAGGATGAGCTATCAGGCGCCGATGCCAGCGAGATACTCAACCTGGCCACCAATCAGTTTCTCAAATTCGTCGCCACCGGCCGCATACGTCGCCACGGTAAAGCATATCTCGCAGCGGATGTTCTTCAGGCTGCAGCAGAGATCATAGGATCGGTCGAGATCGGCTACAGGATGGGATTGCCTCCCCAGTCAGCACAAAAATGGGCGCGGAAGGTCGGTTTGCCGACGATACATGATGCGGGCTACTGCCGCATGAGCTTCGCCAAGATCATGAAACAAGGCGCTTGGTCAGCCTAGACGACGCCCGCGTCGCGTGAGCGCTCCTCGATCCGGGCCAACATAGCACGCTTGCGCGCTGTTCGGCGCGATCCGCTATTGCGCATGGCATCGGTACGCTCTGGGGTATCGATGATACCCAAGGCAGCCTTGCGCTCTCGGATTCCCGCTAAAAGGTCAGAGAGGGTGATAATCATGCCGCTCCATCCCTTCCGTGGATCCCGGTCCATTTTAGAAATGTTCAGCCCGCCTGCGACGTTCCTGCGTCGGTGCCGATAATATCCCATGCAGGGTGCATGTGACAGCTGCGTCCACCGCCCAGGTGCGATGCCTGACCGCCGCAAATCCGAACCCGCGGTCCTGTTGCAAACCAGTGCAAAAGCTCAACGAGGGTCTCGCCGGGAAATCCGACGATTACTATCGTATAGTCGATAGCGATTGAGGAAAGCATGCCCGGGAATATTCCCCCCGACAAGAAAGCCGCGTTCGAACGTCTGGCAAACCATCTGGATGAGGAATATCCCTATCCCGGGTGTCGCGACGATCTCAGGGATGTGGCCAGCGGCAGCTCCGCCATAATTGAACGCGCATACTGGCGCGATCCCGTGCAAGTCATGACCGGCCTCGCATGGATGCTCGTCGGCCTGATGATCGGAGTGCTGCTGTGAGGGCCGATCGCATTGAGCGCGAATGGTTTTGCAAGCGCTGCGGCAATTCCGTCCACAAGCTGCAAGGATCATGGGCCCACATACGCAATCAACATAGCCCAAAGTCGTGCGGTCGAAAGCTGACCGACAACGACGTCTATCGGTTGCCGCTGAGCCGAACGAGGGAACGCACCCGTACACGGAATAAACAACAGGAAGCGCAAGATCGCCTGCTCATCGCTAAGCGGCGCTGGGATGAAGCCCGCTGTGAATGGGAGGCAGCCCAAGACGAACTCTATCTTGCCTCGGAAGCGCTGAAGTCCATCAAGAATAGTCCCCCATTGGACTAGCCTGGTCATCCCATCGGTTCAATCCAACGCCGCCGATAACTGCGGCGCATAAGCCGCTTTCCGGAGGATTCGAAGCAGCCTGTTCCATATCCAATGCAACCTGTGCTGAAGGGGGTCTGGAATTTGCCCAATCGGTCTGAGACAATTACTCCCGGTCTTGCAGGGAAGCATTACAATGGACTTCAGAGTAATTGAGGAATGGCTGTCTGATGCGCCTGAACGGCACGCGATGCCGAAGGAACAACAGAATGCCACGACGGCTGCCATAGGCGCTGCGGCGAAGACAGCCGCGGCTTCCGGCGTTGAAGCGTTCGATTTGGCGCGGCTGGAGATGGCCACCGGCCCTCAGGCGGAAGAGTATCGCCCTTTCCGGACTTTGACGCTTGCTGAGTTGGTCCGCGCCGCCGCTGAAATTCGGACCGTTCAGGACAAGCTTCGCTACCGCGACGATACGATCGCTGTTGATCCAGCCCTTGAACGCGCGGTCCTGACCCTTGGCGATGCCGGGATGCCTCTCAACGAGCACCGGTTTGCGGCGACCGAACGCGCCTTTGTCCGTGCGGAAATCTACGAGGCGGCGAATGGGGCCCTCTCGCCAAATGAAAAAGCCCGGATGATCCTCTACGACGTCGCCACTCAGGAAGAGGCGCGTGGCCTCGAACTGATCGGCCGAGGCGGAGTCCTAAGCGTCAGCCGAGGCATGGCGATCGCCAAGCCCGCTCAGGAGCTCGTATCCAGCATGGGCATCCGAACACTGGAAAAGGACGGCCTGGGTCAAAAGGACATCACGATGGCAGCCGTCGGCCGTTATGAGCGAGTGTCAGAATTCCATCGAGCCGGGATCGATTTAGGGGCTACTTTAGCGCGAGCCGGTGGCCCTGGCGCCGCAGCATTAGATGCGCGGTTGGAACGCCTTGCTTCTCAAGCGCCAGAGCCGGTGCCCAATGGCCTCGATCGGGAATCTGAAATCACCGGGGGCGATGCGGAGGGAACCTACCTATCTGAGGCAGTTACTCGCGGGATCGCTTCGCAGGCGAGCGACATCAAGTTCGAATTAGCCATCAAGCCGAAAGGCCGCACAGATCCAGATGCAAGCGAACAGCACAGCTTTGCTATGCCTCGCGGTCGAGGCCGCGATTAAAGGCGCAATGGCGCGCGACCAGATGATCATTGAGGCCCCGCGCGCCGACGTCGTCATGCTTGGAAACACACTTCGCTAATGTTCGCGTAATGAAATGAGGATTCGAAATGCCCGATGAAACCATGATCTTCGGCGTCAGCGAAGAGGGCCCGAATGGCGATGCACTGGGCTTCATCGATCTAACCAAGCTGCATGTCGGAAATAAGGCTCATGACGCCTACCGCGCAGCCGTTCTCGAAGCCGCGCAACAGCGACGGGAGAAGGGATTTGGCTGCGCCTATCTTCCACATGAGGGCATGCTGCTACTCATGCATGAGGTTCCAGGTGAGGCGAAGGTGCCTGACGCCGCCATGCCATTCACGATCCACGGCTTCGCGTCTCTCCTTTCCGACGACTGACAGGAATAGGCACGTCCTCAGCGTAACCTGTCGCCGCACCGGGATGAGGGACCGCCCCCCCTTTCGGCTAGTCCAAGCCCATCCATCAACTTCGTTAGCCGAAGAACAGGCTCTTGCTATGTTCTCTTTTTGTTCGCATATTGCCGGACATGACACAGCCCGATTCTCTCTGGCTCGCGCAGAGCCTTCTGAACGCCCCTGGGTGGGCACGAGTGGCACTGACGGCGCCGAACGAACGGTTGCGGGAGCAAGCCGCTGTAGAACTGGCCCAAACAATTATCGTGGCCATGGAACGTCAGCCGCCTCACTTTGATCGCAGGCAGATGACCCTTCCCCTCTGACGTGGGGGCGAACGTCCCCCTGCGGAACCTCGGCGATTATGCCCACCGAAACGTCAATCTTTTCATCATCTGCAGATGCGGCCACTCAGGAGTAATCGATGCTGACAAACTCAACCGCTGGTTCCTCGCGCATTGCTGGAACACCGCTATGGAAACCGTCGGATCGCACCTGCGCTGCACGCTCTGTCGGGGACAGCCTGAACGATTTGCTCCAACGCCTCGACAACCGGACCGGCCTAACTGGATGAACAGTGAAGCAAGCTGGAAACGGCTGGTTCGGCGCCTGCGCGATTAGTGGCGAAATTCGCAAGTGCCTGGCAGCAGATCAAGCTGCAGGGGATTCTGTTTTGTCGTCCAATGCGTTGTCATGCGCACTATGTAGCGCTGTGTATGACGCGTCTCGCTCACTGGGATTTACCCGTCCTTCAAAACAGGCGATTTCCCGGTGTGTTTCGCCGAACACGTCCTGAAAATCTGCCACAACCTTTATCGTGATCGCGATAAAGGTAGCCTTCTCGAGCAGGGCCGCAACGCCATCCTGAGAACGCAATCCAAGCGGAGATGATGTCCAGGAATCCGCCGAAGGTATGTCCTGCCGCCAGTGAGATCTTTCCAGGTCTGGTTCATCGCCAAGCATCATGCCGCGCTGAGTGTTATCGCCATAAACAGCGACAATATGTGCGTTGTATAGCCAGCGTAACCGGCGCGCAGGCGATGCGCCAGAATTCTGGAAAGTTACCTTGGCAGTCAGATCGCCCAGCTCACTAAGCTTTGCCTCCACCGACTGAACCACGACATATGCGCGGGCCTGCGCCCGCCCATATTCCATAGCTATGCGGTTCGCATCGGTGGCTATCCCGATCGTGCGCTGCCCTTGTTTGAAGGCGCTGATCAATCCCAACAGCGCCGCGCTGCTAGCGCAAAGCGAGCCAACCGCGATCAGCAGACTCCATTGCGCTGTCAATGTCGCCTGCTCAGTAGCAACTGCTGAACGCAGAGCGATACAATCCGCCATCGGTCCTTTCTTTGGCAAATTTCGACAGATCTCCGACATATCGTCAGAAGCCGACGGGATATAATGACCCGCCAGAAAACCAATCCCGATGGCAAGCGTTAGCGCGAATGTCATAACCAGGATTGAAACAATCCATTCGCGTTGAAACGACTTAGTCTGTCTCATTCGGCATAATTTCCCTAGCGATGAGCGTGCGCAATAAGAGAGATATGGACATGCCGTCCGCTGAAATCGATCTCTAAAAGGTGCCGCCGATGGTCGCAGGGCTCCAACGGTTCAATTCCGGGCTTGATCAGAAGATCCGACTTCCTGCTGGATACCGTTGCCGTCGGATTTTCATGACGACAGAAATATGGGCGCGGCCAATCGACCGCGCCCATCACTTCTCACTTCAGCTTATGGTTCGCCGAAACGAAGGTGCCGTCCGGCTTCAACGCAACGTACAACAGCTTGCGAGCTTCCGGTTCAGCGTCGTTGCGGAAGATCACCACATCCTGACGGGCGCCCTGAACGGTACGCGACTTCGTTTCTACGAACTTCGCCTTTGACCAGCTCGCCGGCAATGTGCCCTTGGTGATGAGCTTGATGACATTGTCCTTCGCCACCTGCTGAACAGGACGATCCTGCTCTTCTTCATCATGATTGCCATGCGCCATCACCGGGGACACGGGAGCGAGAACAACGGCAGCTGCGATAATGAATTTACGCATCAGATTTTCCTTCTCTCATTATGAGTTGGGTCAGGGCTTGGCTGCGAAGGCGGAAAAGCCACCGGTCGCAGATGCAGTGATGGTGACAGGCTCGCTGGTCTTGTTCTTCCAGTACCAGCCATGCGTACCGTCGAAGGGGGCTGTGAAAGATCCGCTTTCACCGGCCGACGTGCCCTTCTCGTAGCTGGTGTATTCGCCTTCAGCCGCGTTGAATTCCTCGCCATGCAATTCGTAGCGGATCTTCGCGCCATCGGTTTTCCAAGCGTAGCGCATCGCGCTGCCGGCGGTCATTACTGCCTTAATCTCGCGCCCTTCGTTGGGCTTGAGCGTAATGACGACCTGGACCGGTTCACCCGGGGCAGCCACGGCCGGCTTGGACGCCATTGGCGTAGCCTGTGCGGACGACGCCACTGGCGCGGCATCATGCTCAGCCTGCTTCATCTCGCCCATCGGAGTGAGACCGAGAGCGCCGCCGACGCCTGTCGGATCGACGCCATATTCCGCAGGCAGCACGGTCGTCACCAGGATCACCGCAGCAGCGCCAAAGGCGATGAGTGTAGCCCGATTCAGTTGGCCAAGGGTGGGCAGTTCGCCCGGCATGGGCGAGTGGGGTCGGGTCATGAGGGATCTCCAAGGTACAGGCCGGCGAGTTGATAGCCGGTGAGAACGAAGCCGGCGGTCATCAGCACGACGTTCGCGGTGAAGGCATGTTTGGCGAAGCTGCGCGTGCGCCGCCAATATCCCATGATGATGAGGATGGCCGACAGAGCCAGGATCTGGCCCATCTCGACGCCGACGTTGAAAGCGATGAGATTGGTGATCAGGCCATCAGACGATAGCGCGAAGTCCTGCAGCTTCGTCGCCAGGCCGAAGCCATGAAAGAAGCCAAAGATCAGCACGGCCGCCTTCGTATTCGGCTGGAACCCGAACCAACGCTGAAACGCACCGAGATTGTCGAGCGCCTTGTAAACGACCGACAAGCCGATGATCGCATCGACAAGATAGGCGCTAACATTCGTTCCCAGCAGCACCCCTGCGATCAGGGTCGTGCTGTGACCGATAGCGAACAGCGTGACATAGGATGCCACTTCGCGCATCCGGTAGAGGAAGAAGATGACGCCGAACAGGAACAGCAAATGGTCGTATCCGGTGACCATGTGCTTGGCGCCTAGATAGAGAAACGCCCCTATCTGAGGGCCGGTCGTTTCTTCGATATAGCCTTTGTCGCCTTCCGCGACGCCGTGAGCCAAGGCCACATCGACGACGAAAAACGCCAAGGCTGTAAAGACCGCAGCATAACATGCCCACGGTCGAGCCAGTCTGAGTTTCATATAGATATCCGTATGGTCGCCAGCGCCTCGACGCCGGCAGATCAGCACCAAGTGCGAGACCAACGCCTCGCACTGCCATGCTTCAGGATATCGATGGCGGCTCGAGTAACGGAGCCATGATGAACGGCGCCATGAAAGGCTGGCGATGCGCGCCGCTATGGATAGCCTTCCCAGTCGGGACAGGTTTCAGCCCATGGTCATCTGGCACGCGATCACCGACTAGATGAACGTGACCGCCTCCTGTAGCGCTGCCCGGCTCCTCATGGTTTTCTGAAAAATGTTGATGCTCTGTAGTAGCCTCAACGGATGGTCGGTCGCTTTTGTGGAAATGCTGTGACACGGTCAGCAGCGAGCCGTGTGAGATCATCATAGCGATTACAAGCAGGACAGAGAGGAATGGATAAGTTCGCATTCGTCACTCCTTCCTTCTCTCATTCATCCAAACGGCCATTCAACGGGCGGCAAACCGCACACACGATAGATTATCGCGAATGATTCTCAACAAAATTGCGAGCGTCAGATGACCTATTCTCGTCACGAACCAAGTCGTCGGCTAGTTCTACAGGGCTAAGGCCCAACGGCTTGCCCGAGGTGCAGGTGCGCTCCGGCCGGTCTGTTTCGCTGATGCGCAGGACGCGATTGGTGATCGTAGCTGTGATGCCTTCCCCGACATAGGTCAGCCCTTGAGCCGGAGCAGTCAGGCGGATCGGCTGCGGTTGCGCGGGTCCACTCAGGATCATCACCAGTCCCTCATCGCGGTACGCCGCGTGGAGAAGGGAGCCATCATTGCACTGAAATTCATGATGAGCTTCGCGATCGCTGAGCAGCGCCTGGTCGTCGGCGCTGAGTTGGCCATTGCCATCGCCAGATGAGCAAGCCCCGGCCGCCAGCGCCGCCATCATTACGATAGCCAGCTGGCCTGAGCGGACAGAAAATCGAGAACGTTCGTCAAGGAACATGGCACTTTCCAATCCTCGAGGGTCTGGCGTTGAGCAAATCATAGATGAAGCAGGCGGCAGCTCCGCCGCCGCCTGCCTTTCGATTAAGCAGTTGCCGGTTCGGAATTACCCGACGACTCTTGCGCCTGTTTCTTCTTGAGGCGCCCCATGAATGCCGTGATCGCCGGCAACACGAGCAACGTCAGCGCCGTCGACGTGATGAGGCCACCAATGACCACCGTGGCAAGCGGTCGCTGCACTTCAGCCCCTGTCCCCGTAGCGAGGGCCATCGGCACGAAGCCGAGACTTGCCACGAGCGCAGTCATCAGCACCGGCCGCACGCGCTCCATCGCGCCGCCGATGATCGCCTGATCCTCCTCTGCCCCATCCTCTCGATATTTGCGGATGGCGCTCATCATGACGAGGCCATTCAACACCGCGACACCGGAGAGAGCAATGAAGCCCACCGCAGCCGTGATGGAGAACGGAATTCCGCGCAGCAGCAGAGCGAAAACACCGCCCGCGAGAGCCATGGGCACCGCACTAAACACGATCGCTGCTGGGATAGCGCCACCCAATGCCATGTAGAGAAGTGCGAAGATCGCGGCGAAGCAGATCGGCACCACGATCAGCAGACGCAGACGCGCCGACTGAAGGCTTTCGAACGTGCCGCCCCAATCGGTGTACATGCCAGCAGGCAGTTGGAGTTCGCCAACCTTCTGCTGCGCCTCTGTGACGAAGCCGCCCAGATCTCGGCCACGCACGTTGATTTGCACGATCACCATACGCTTGCCATTCTCGCGGCTGATCTGGTTCAGCCCTGATGTGAAGCTGAACCGTGCCACCTCGCGGAGCGGGATGGACCTTGCCACCTGACCTTCTGGGGTAGGCAACATCACCGGGATGGACCCCAGCGTTTCCAGATCATCGCGCTGCGCATCGGGTAGACGGACCACGACCGAGAAGCGACGGTCACCTTCGAACAGCAGCCCGGCTTCCCGGCCACCAAGAGCAGCCGCCACGGTATTGGCAACCTCTTCGACCGAAAGGCCGTAACGCGCGACCGCCAGTCGGTCGATCTGCACGTCAAACGTCGGCGCGCCGGATGTCTGCTCGGCACTGACATCGCCGGCACCGGGGATCTTCCGAACCACCGCAGCAATGCGCTGCGCCTGCTGGCTCATCTGATCGAGGTCATCGCCATAGAGCTTGATGGCCACGTCAGCCCGAACGCCCGCGATAAGCTCGTTGAAGCGCATCTGGATCGGCTGCTGGATCTCCGTCCGATTGCCGATCAGCGGCTTCATCCTCGCTTCGATCCGCTTGAGGATATCGTCCTTGCTCTTCACATCGGATGGCCACTCACTCTCGGGCTTGGGGATGACATAGGTGTCCGAGGCATTTGGCGGCATGGGATCGGTGCCCAGGTCCGCGTTACCGTTCTTGGAGAATACGAGAGCCACTTCCGGCAGCGTCTTTAGCGTATTCTCGATCCGCAGCTGCATCTCTGTCGACTGGTCGATCGAGGCCGACGGCACACGGAAGTTCGTGACCGTGATGTCCTTCTCGTCAAGCTGGGGCATGAATTCTTCGCCCAGCAGGCCGAAGCACAGGACGGCTGCCAGGAACATGCCACCGCCGGCCGCAATGAACGGCAAGGGACGCGCCACGGCTTTCTTCAGGAGCGGCTCGTACTTTTCCTTGAACCAACGGATCGGTTTCACTTCCGTCTCGCTCACCTTCCCCTTGATCACGATGGCGATCATCGCAGGGATAAAGGTAATCGAGAGGATGAAGGCCGAGGCCAGAGCAATCATGAGCGTGACCGCCATCGGCGAGAAGGTCTTGCCCTCGACACCCTGGAAGGTCAGTAACGGCACAAACACGAGGAAGATGATGAGCTGCCCGTAGACGGTCGGTCGAACCATCTCGACCGCAGCCTCCGTCGTCTCGCCCAGCCGCTCCGACAACGTCAGCAGACGCCCTTCATGCTCCTGCCGTTCAGCGAGCCGTCGCAGCGCATTCTCAACGATGATAACCGCGCCGTCGACGATCAGACCGAAGTCGAGCGCACCAAGGCTCATGAGGTTGCCGGATTCCCCAATGGCGTTCATGCCGCTGGCCGTCATCAACATGGTCACCGGAATGACCGCCGCCGTGATCAGCGCCGCGCGGATGTTGCCCAGCAGCAGGAAAAGCACCACGATGACGAGAAGCGCGCCTTCGGTCAGGTTCTTCTCGACCGTCGAAATGGTCGCATTCACCAGCTTCGAGCGGTTATAGACCGGCTCGGCAAAGACGTCTGGCGGCAGACCCTTGTTGATCTGCGTGAGCTTCTCCGCCGCGCTCATCGCCACGATGCGGCTGTTGTCGCCCACCAGCATCAGGACGGTCGAGATCACAGCTTCGGATCCCATGCGGCTGCCGGAGCCGGTGCGGACCGCGCCACCGATAACCACTTCACCGACATCACGCACGCGCACCGGCACGCCGGCACGGGTCGCAACGACCGCCTCCTCGATTTCCTCAATCGACTTCAGGCGCGCATCGGCGCGAACCAGGAAGCTCTCCCCGGCCCGCTTGATGTAGTTGGAGCCTGCCGACAGGTTCGCCCGCTGCAAAGCATCAGCCAGTTCCGTCACCGACAGGCCATAGGTGGCCAGCGCGTTGAGATTGGGCTGCACCAGATACTGCTTCACGAAGCCGCCGTTGGAATCGACGCCGGCCACGCCTTTGACATTGCGCATTTGCGGACGGATGATCCAGTCCTGCACGGTGCGCAGATAGGCCGCCTTCGCCAGTTCGGTGGTTAGTCGCTCGCCTTCAGGCGTGAGGTAGCTGCCGTCCGACTGCCAGCCAGGCTGGCCATTGACGATCTTGACGTTCTTCCCATCGGGATGACGAAATGCCACCGAGTAGAAGAAGATTTCGCCAAGGCCGGTGCTGAGCGGCGCCAGATTGGGCTGAACGCCGGAAGGCAGACTATCCTTTGCCTGCGCAAGACGTTCGGTGACCTGCTGACGAGCAAAGAAGATGTCCGTGCTGTCCGTGAAGATCGCCGTCACCTGGCTGAACCCGTTACGCGTGAGCGACCGGGTCATGGTGAGACCTGGAATGCCGGCAAGGGCCGTCTCGACCGGATAAGTCACCTGCTTTTCCATGTCGACCGGGCCGAGCGTGGGATTGAAGGTGTTGACCTGCACCTGACGGTTGGTGATGTCCGGCACGGCGTCGATCGGCAGCTTGGTGATCTGCCAGCCGCCAAATCCGACAATGGCGAGTGTCAGGAACAACACCGCCCATCTCATCCTGACGGATAGACTGAGGATGCGCGCAATCATTCTGCCGACTCCTTCTCAAGCTCAGCCTTGAGGAGGAAGGCGTTGGTCGTCGCGATCTGCTGCCCCGCCTTCAGGCCAACCGCAATCGCAACCATGCCGCCACTGCGACTGGCGACCTGAACGGTCTGTGCCTTGAAGCCCTTGGGTGTGCGGACAAAAACCACTGTCCGTTCGCCGACTGTCTGGACTGCATCCTGCGGCACCGTAACACCGCTGGCACCCTGGCCACCGCTGGCGAAGATACGTGCCTGCACAAGCTGTCCCGGAGCGATCGCGCTGCCACCACCGCTCGGGGTGATGACGACTGTGGCTTGCCGGGTCTGCGCGTCGACAACACCGGTCGCCGAGCGCACACGCCCTTCCACCTTCTGGCCGTCGGACGTCGTGAGTTCCACCCGATCGCCAGCCTTTACCCGGCCAGCGTCAGCCACAGGAACCGCGGCCTCGATCTGGATGCTGCGCGGATCTGCAACCCGGAACAGTTCTGTCTCCGCCTGGACGAACGAACCCAGACTTGCTGTTGCCGATGTGATCCGACCAGAGACCGAGCTCACGACAGATACGGACCGACCATCGCCAGCAACCCGTGCTGCACGCGCAGCCGCGTCCGCCTGGCGCGCTTCGGCCCGAGCTACCGCCAGATTGGCTTCGGCCGTTTCATAGTCCGCCCGCGCCGATACACCTTGCGCGAGCAGGCTCTTCTCGCGGGCTAATTGCCGCGCAGCGAGTGTCGCGCGCGCCGCCGCGGTCCCCCGATCAGCCGCGATTGCCGAGGCATCACGACTTTCCACCAGCGCGATCGCCTCACCGGCCTGAACCGTATCACCGATACGCTTGAAGATGCGCGTCACCGTGCCTGGCGCTCGCGCGGTTAGAACAGCCTCGGCATCAGGCGTAGCTTCAACCGTGGCGCTCGCCATGACGATCCCCGAGAGACTGGAGCCGGAGACAGCTTCAACCGAGATTGCCGAGGTCTTGATGCCGTCCGCAGTGATTTCCAAGGTATCGGCAGGCTGGGCCTCTGCTTCCGCAGCGCTTTCCTCAGCCACCGGTGCGCTGGGCGCTGTCATGCGTGCAACGCCGAAGCCGGCCAGTGCCGCCAGAATGAGGCCGACCGCAGCGCCGGCATAGAGTGTGTTGTCGGACTTCATTGGACGGGTTCTCCGGTGATGGTGCGGCCCTCAAGCCGTGCAAGGCTGGCGCGGGCATCGAACTGGGCAGCGCGGGCATCGAGCACCACGCCGCGAGCAGCTCCCAGGCCATGGCGGGCAGCTAGCAATTCGATCAGCGGGGACTTCCCCGCTTCATAGGCGATGCGTGCAAGCCGGTAACTTTCTTCGGCCGTGGACAGCGTTCTATCCGCAGCCGCTGCTCTGGCGTCTGCCGCTTCGTTTAGGGCAAGCGAAGCCTGGATTGCAGCCTCGGCCTCCAACCGGGTTGCCGCCTCCCGTGCCTGCGCGCCGCGCAGTTCGGCCTGCGCAGCGTCGATGTTGCCGCGGTTCCTGTCGAAGAGCGGGAATGGCACGCTCACAGCTGCCAGCAGAGCATTCGCGTTATCGACCTCAAGCCGTCTAACGCCGACGGACACCGTCACATCAGGAATGGCCTGCCGCTTGGCGGACGTCACCCGCCGCGCGGCGGCTTCTGCGTCAGCTTTCGCTGCCAGATACGGCGCCGTCTGCGTCGGGTCGATGGGCCCCTGCCCCTTCATCGGCGCCAACCGGTCCAACATGGGTTCGGCAAGCGTCGAATAAGACACCGACTGACCACTGAGCGCAGTCAGGCGGGAATAGGCGCCAACCCGCTCTGCTTTGGCCGTATCGACGACAGCCCTTAGCGAATTCACTTCGGTTTCAGCCTGAAGGCCGCGAAGCCGGGCTTCCTTGCCCGCTTCAACCAGAGCGCGGGCGGCCTTAAGATCCGCTTCTGCTTCTTCCAGTTCATCTTCAGCCAGCCCGATCCTGCGATCGGCGACTTCAGCGCCAGCATAGGCACGCGCCAGTTCATATGCATAGGACAGCCGGCCGTCACGCGTACGCGCCTGAGCAGCGACCACGCCTGCTTCGCCTGCCGCAATGCGAGCGGAGCGCTTTCCGAAAAGCTCAAGCGGCTGGTTTACCTGGAGCGTGTTTTCCGCACGACCGAAGCGGTTGTAAGGGCGTTGCCCCCCCACATTCTCCGTCATGACGCTCACGGTCGGATTGGGATATGCGCGTGCCTGCCGTGCCAATCCTTCGGCTCGATCTACTTCGGCTTCGAGCTCCAATTGACGTGGCGCTTCGCTGGTTTGCCGAAAAAGCTCGGCAAATGGTGGCGCGACTTGCGCGCTTGCAGCCGTGCCACCCGCCATAAGGCAGGTCGCAACGACCGCGCCGGATACCGCAATACGCGGCAGCCGGCCTCGAAAGGCTTGCATTGTGTAATTCCCTCGTAGGTCTGATCAAAAGATGCGCGCAGATGCGCGCCAGGGATCAGACCTCGGGTGGTCTCAAGAGAGAGGCTGGCCCCGTGGAACCCAACGCGGCAGCGTGGAACAGCTCCCAACGCCCAGCGACCGGCGCAACATCTGCAACTATGACGGGCTGCGACGGGAGATCTGTCGACTGATGCGCGGCATGTGCAGCAATGTGCATCATGTCTGCCAGGTCAGGCTGGTCCTTCGACTCATGCCGGTCATGGTGATGATCGTGATCGGCGACGCTGGACGCGACCTGCTGGGCCGCATGCGCCTGAGGTAGGGTGTCATGCCAAGTGGTCAGCAGGGTCACACCCAACAAAGCGAGCAGGCCGCACAGCGTCGACACGCGCCGACGCCATATAAGCGCCGTGCTGTTACGCCGGGATGAGTGCAATGCTCGCATGGCGCGCACGCTATCTTCGTCACATGCGCTCGGCAAGCCGGATCGACCGAAAGAACGAGTCATGATCTTGGCCAATGCTGATGAAGATCGTCGATCACATAGGCGTGGCCAGCGCTTTGGCCATGCTTGTCCCGAAGGTGGGGATGGTCTGCATCAAGATCGACGTGATCATGCGGAAGTTCGTCAGGATCCGCGCTCGGCCACAGCAAATAAGCAGCGATCACACCAAAATGCGCGATGATCGACATGGCAATGAACGTCATTACCTGATTTTCTCTCGCGCCAAGCTGGCCAGCAAGCGGATAGCAGATCAACCAGCTTCCGTGGCTCAGGGCGAACTGCGCCGCAAAGAGTGCAGGCCGATCTTCCGCATTGGCCGACCTTTTCAGTAGCCGCCCCGACGGGGTGACACTCATCGAATAGGCCATACCCAGGACAAACCAACCCGCGAGCAGTATGGACCAATAGTTGGAAGAACTGCCGAACCAGTGCGTGAGGGCACCCATGATCGCAAGCCCCCAAGCCAGCACTGCTGCGGCAGTGATCATGATCGAGCGGTCGGATATGCGGTCGAGAATACGGGGCAACCCCAGCGCAGCGAGGATAGAGCCTCCACCAAAGGCTGCCAGCGTGAAGGCAACGTCCCGCTGGCCAAGGCCAAGCTGGTCCCGCACAATGACAACAGTGTTGACGATCACCATCGAACTCGCCGCCGCCGAAGCAAAGGTCAAAGCGAGAAGGCCGCGCAGCCGTGGCGTCTTGAGGTAAATCCGCATGCCCCTGGTGGTCTTGGCATAAATGCCAGTGCGCACCTCCTTACGGTTGAGCGCTCGAGGCAAGGTGGTCGACAGGACCAGAATGGCCGAACCGACGAAACCGACCGCCGTGCCCGAGAATAACCAGTGGAAGTTGATGACAGTCAGCAAGGCAGCCGCGAGCATCGGGCTCGTCAGGCTTTCCATATCATAAGCCAGCCGCGACAGGGCGAGCGCCTTGGTATAGTCGCGCTCTTCCGGCAGGACATCGGGAATGGTCGCCTGAAAAGTGGGCGTGAACGCTGCCGATGCAGACTGAAGCACGAAGATCAGGACGTAGATCTGCCAGATCTCGCTGACGAACGGCAGGCAGATCGCGACGGCGGCGCGCAGCACATCCATCGTGACGAGAAAGGCGCGACGCGGCAGCCTGTCGGCAAAGGCGCCTACGACGGGAGCCACACCAATATAGGCGATCATCTTGATGGCCAGCGCGGTCCCCAGCACTGCGCCTGCCGATCCGCCGGCAATGTCATAGGCGAGCAGCCCCAGCGCGACCGTAGCCAGCCCGGTTCCGACCAAAGCCACCACCTGCGCCAGGAACAGGTGACGGTATGTCCGATTGCTCAACACCGAAAGCATTGCATGACCTCATCACGAATCATCCTCCCCGGGGGGATATGAATGAGGCTTGCAGTATCCCCCCGGGGAGGATACTGCAAGCCTCATTCTTGGAGTCGATTCTGCATGGCCGATCATCAGCACGAGACGCATCCTGCGATCATAAAGCGATTGAACCGTGCTGGCGGCCACCTGCGCAGCATCGTAACAATGATCGAAGAAGGACGTCCCTGCGTCGAGATCGCCCAGCAGTTGCAAGCGGTCGAAAGTGCGATCGTCAACGCCAAGAAGACCCTGATCAACGATCATATCGATCATTGTCTCAGCCATAGCCAAGACAGCGGCGGCGTCTCCAAGGCCGTTGAAGAATTCCGGGCAATCTCACGATATCTGTAACGCCATTTCTGTTATAGGCCTCCGAGCGCAACCCGAACTGAGCATGTGAGCCAAGGCGACATGACACAGCTGATCCGCTGCATAATGCTGACAGTTCTGGCGATCCTCGCTCAAGGAGCGGCTGGAGCCGCCCTGCCGCACGCGCCGCTTCAGGGACATCATTACGAATATACCCATACCGATCCAGTAGGTAAGGCGCACACTGAGCCGGCGGATCTGGTTGATGGGCAGACGGACGAACTTCCTGACGGTTCTCACCGTCACACCGGTCATCACACGCACGGATCAGCAGACGACGTCAGGATAGCTGGTGTAGGCGACCGGCACCGCCGTATTCTCAAGCGTCAGTTCCGTCGGTCTGATGACCAACAGCTGACGATCGTCCCCTCCCCTCCGCTGCTAGAGCCGCCCTCCGCCTGATGCCGCAGCGCCCTTTTCGCAGGGCGCCCGACCTTCCGATTGGTCTGACCTGCCAGTCTGACAGCGGCTGTGATGCTTTACGTCCGCCGCTGCCTTCGGCACGTTCGAAAGGCATCTTCTGTGGTAACACCGCATTCTGGCGGGCGTCCTTTGCGTCCGCACCCACCTGCTATCGTGCTCGGGCTCGATAGCGCGATCAATCTCAGCATCATCCGTGAACTCGGCCAAAAGGACGTGCCGGTCATCGGCGTCGGTACGGCCGCAACCTCAATGGCTGCAGCCTCACGACATTGCTCGCAAGCCATCATCCGTCCGGCCGGGCCAATCATGTCCTGGATGCCCGACATCGTACGTCGCACGGGCGCGATGGCACTATTTGCTGTGTCCGAAACCGATTTGCTGCAACTGGCGTCAGGACCAAAGTACATCGGCAAGTGCCAGGTTCTGACGCCCCGCTTGGAGCAATTGCAGCGGGCGCTCAGCAAGAGCGACACACTGAGCGCAGCCAGAAAGCTCGGGTTCGACGTGCCGCAGACATGGCAACCTCGAGCCGGCGAAGATTTCGCCGCGCGGATCGCTGAGCAGACCTTCCCCGCTATCGCCAAGTGGGACAACCCAAATGACATCCTCCCCCTTCTCGAAGAGGCTGGCCTCAAATGGGAGAAGGCAGAGTTCGTCAGCAATGCCGGCCAACTCGACCGCTTGCTTGATCGCTTCCAAACAATAGGCCGCTGGCCCCTGATCCAGTCCTATTGCGATGGCGTGGGGCTTGGCCAAATGCTCTACATGAGGCGTGATCGCGCGACCCTGCGCTTTCAGCATGTGCGCCTTCATGAATGGCCGCCAGAAGGCGGGGTGTCGACGCTCTGCTACAACGAGCCACTCCATCAGCATCAAGCCCAGATGAAATTGTCGGAGCGCCTGCTTCAGGAATTGGAGTGGGAGGGCCCCGCCATGGTCGAGTATCGCTATGACGCGGCACGGAAGCGCTATTGGCTCATGGAAGTAAACGGCCGCTATTGGGGCAGCCTCCCGCTCACTCGCCATTGTGACACCCTCTTCGCCTGGGAAGCCTATCGACGTTCGGTCCTGGGCCAGGTCGTTGACGCGCCGGTGGGCCGGCAAGACATAATTCAGGCACGCTATATGATTCCGGAAACCAAGCGGCTCATGCGCCTGCTCATCAGGCGCTCTCGCGTTAATGAGCGCGTCGCTGAATATAGCCGCCTGCAGGAGCTGCGATCCTACCTCGCGGACTTCGTGCGCCCGAACATGCGCTACTACGTCTTTGACAAGGACGATACCGGCCCATTCTATCAAGACATCCGCAACATGGTCGGGAAGATTTTCAAGGGGGGCCGTCATGACCCTCGTTGAAAAACAGAAGGTCAACGTGCGTCCTGATCGGCTTGAACAGCAACCGGTCAGCGGCCCGTTCAGAAACAGGCTGAAGGAACTCGACGCCCTGCGCGGGATCGCGGCGATCAGCGTGATGCTGTTCCACTACACCTCGATCTATCCCGACTTCTTTCCCGAGCGCCGCAGCATCGGCGTGAGGTTCGATGCCGGAGGCTATGGCGTCTTCCTGTTCTTCGGCATCTCCGGTTTCGTGATCAGTCGCACGCTGGAAAACACCGTGGGCATCGCCGACTTCACCATCAAGCGTGTTGCCCGGCTCTTCCCAGCCTATTGGGCGGCGGTGCTGATCACGACGCTGGTCGTGCAATGGAGCGGGACCGAACGGCTACAGGCGGAATTCGAAACGGTCATGATCAACCTAACCATGTTGCAAGGCTTCTTCTTCGTCCCGTCTGTAGATGGCGTGTACTGGACGCTGACCGTCGAGCTCGCCTTCTACATATGCGCGGCCCTCGCATGGATGGCGCGCAAGCGGGTGCGCATCGAGTACCTGCTTGCTGGTTGGATGGCAGTTGGCGCGATCGCCTCCGTCTCCGAGATAGCGCCGTATCGGGTACAGATGCTCCTGGTGAACCAATACAGCCCGTTCTTCGCCATTGGTGTGCTCACCTACAGAGCGTGGTCAGCACAACGGCGCTATCTCGACCAACTTCCCTATTTCGCGATGGCGCTGGCGATACTGGGCTTCAATGGCGGCGCCGCCTTCCTGATCGCCGGGGTCGGAATTCAGGTGATGCTCTGGCTGGCCATCAACGGCCGCCTGTCCGCGATCACTCATCCTATTCTGCTGTATCTCGGCGCTCTCAGCTACCCGCTGTATCTCATCCACCATCACGCCGGCTTCGTGCTGCTCCGGGCAATCGACCGCGCACAGATAGGCCCCTTCGCGGGGGTCATCGTCACGTCGGCAACGATGCTTGGTCTGGCAGCCCTCCTGCACCACAGCATCGAGGCACCTGCGGAGCGGGCCATCCGAACATGGTGGCTCAGGCGCCTTAGCCCCCAGCCAGTCTGATCGAGCTTCCTCTTCGGTCGCCATCCGCGCGGCCATCTGCACATCATGAAAGACCCAATATGCTCTTTGGCAACACCGTGGCCCTCGGCCCCATTTTCCCTGTCGATCTCGAGCGCCTGTTCCGCTGGATGGACAATGCCGACGACGCTCGCCTGAATGAACCCTACCGACCGCTTAACTGGCAGCATCAGGAAGCATTCTGGCTAAATGCCGATCAGGACGCCTCACGCGTCTTCTTCGCTATTCGCGTGCAGGACGCTCCGCACATTGTGGGATTCATCCAAATCCACAAAATCCACGCCATCCATCGATCGGCCCTTATCGGCATCCGCATCGGTGAGGTCGAAGACCGCGGCAAAGGCTTGGCAGCAGACGCGATGGCAGTCGCCATTGAATATTGCTGGCGTGATCTCAACCTGAGCAGGCTCGAACTGAACGTCTTCGCCCATAACGAACCCGCACGGCGGCTGTACCATCGGCTGGGTTTTGTCGAAGAGGGCACCTCACGCAACGCGCTCTTCATGGGCGGGAACTGGATCGATGTGGTGAACATGGCGCTGATGCGACCAGATCGCGTCGCCCCTGAGGGTTAGGCATTCATGCCCGGTTAGGGCGGATTTGTTAGGAACAGCAATCCCGCAAGAAATTGAGACCATGAAACCGACGATCTTACTGACCGCCTTGGCCCTATGCTTGTCCGCATGCGGTCCCGTCCATCCCAGATGGAAGAACGAAAGCTCCCATGACATCCGGGTGACCTATTTCAAAGGCACGGCGCACTACGGGGTACTCATCAAGCAGGGTCGGGAAAATGTGCCGGTCGCACCTTTCGACTTCCAATCGGTTGAACGGATCGAAATCGAAGATAGTGGCCAGATACAGCGGCTAACGAAAGCCGCTGTATCGCAGATGCACACCGAGTGCGGCCATGGCTATTCCTGCCGCATTCGATACGGAGACGATCACCAGTTGAAGGTCGCGCCTGGCTAACAGCTTCCGCTTGCCACCCATCGCACCGACGACATCAGCCGAAAGGCTGGTCAGTCGTCGGTGCGATCATTCGTCAGGCCCTTTGCGCGCAGCTTGGACAGGCGCTGCGGTAAATCCGCAGCAACCTTACGCGCCTCGCCCGGGCGCAGATTGCGCCAACGACGCACTTCCTCACGAGAACGGCCGCAACCGCGGCACCAGCCGGACGAGGCGTCGAAACCACAAAGGTCAATGCAAGGCGAGCGCACAAATCATTCCACTGAATTTGATTGAATACCATACCCCCCTACCCTATAGAGCATCATCCTACCAGCAGCAATTTGCTGCATGACACTGAGGCTACCGAGGGAAAAATGGCCCACATCAATGAAAACCGAGACGCGCTACTCGGGCGAATCAAGCGCATCGCGGGCCAGGTTGGCGCAGTAGAGCGCGCGCTTGGCGGCAATGCGAATTGCACCGAAGTCCTCCATCTGGTCGCAGCCGTTCGCGGCGCCGTGAATGGCCTTCTCGATGAGATCATCGTCGAACATCTGGAGGCCCATGTCGCACGCGACGGTCTGTCGCCCGAAGAACGCCAGCAAGGCGCAGAGGACCTCGTCACGATCATCCGGAGGTACAGCAAGTGAGTACCAAGACCGCCGTGCTGGCCGACACCGGCCACCTGACGCACGAACATATGTTCCTGGCCGCCAGCCATGACGACAATGCCCGCCGGACACTCTGGGTCGTGGTGCTCACCGCCCTCATGATGGTGGCAGAGATTGTCGCTGGTTACACTACTGGATCGATGGCCCTACTGGCTGACGGCTTCCATATGGCCACCCATGCCGGAGCGCTTGGTGTTGCAGCCGCGGCTTATGCCTACGCGAAACGCAATGCTCATAACGGCGACTTCAGCTTCGGCACCGGGAAAGTCGGGGATCTCGCCGGCTTCGCATCGGCCCTCGTCCTGGGCATCATCGCCCTCGCTATCGGCGTTGAGTCCGTCATGCGGCTGTTTGAGCCTATCAACGTCGCCTTCGCGGAAGCCACATGGATCGCAATCCTCGGACTGCTCGTGAACATAGCGTCGGCCTTCCTTCTATCTGGTGGTCATGGGCACGACCATGGTCATCACCATGATCACGGGCATCACCATGGTCACAGCCATGGTGGCGACAACAATCTGCGTTCTGCCTACATGCATGTTCTGGCCGATGCCCTGACATCGGTGTTGGCGATCGCCGCACTTCTGGCCGGTCGCTATCTGGGCTGGGTATGGATGGATCCCATCATGGGCATTGTCGGTGCCGTTGTGATTGCACGCTGGTCATGGTCACTGATGCGCGACACGGCCGCCATTCTCCTGGATCGCACCGATCGCCACGTGGCCGATGAAGTCCGCGAGTTGGTCGAGACGACTGGCGATGCCCGGATCACGGATCTGCACGTGTGGAAGATCGGCCCTGAAGCACACTCCGCGATCGTCGGCGTGTCTGCCCATCCGGGTGTAGATGCGACGGAAATCCGGCGGCGCCTGGTGCCCGTTCACGAGCTCCAGCACCTTACCGTCGAAGTCGCGACAGTGGCATAACCGACAGGAATATCGCGATTTATCCCACATTTTCTCGAATCGTGGAAATGTGGGATAAATTTTTAGGAACACGCGATCGGAATATCCATAACCACGGGCCCAGACAGAAAGCCTTCACAAGAGTCGCGGTTCACTCTGACTGTTCCAAATGGCTTGGGTCGGCAGGAGAGGAAGAGATAAAAAGAACGTAGGAACTTTGTGCGCGCTCCACGGCGACAAAGGAAATTCATCCATTGGACGCCTCGCCACAATAGATCTGTCCATGGTTCAAAATGCTGAAACATCCCTTCGCTCTTGTGAAATCAACCGGCAAGGTCGTTCACATCGATGACGCTTCTAAAACCCAAGCGCCATTTATCTGCGCCGGCTGCCAATCCGAAATGCGCCACGTTGCAGAAACCGTCCCGCATACCCGTAAGGGTAGCGACAAAATCATAACTCGGCGCGGTCACTTTGCACATGTTTCGCATGACGAATGCACATCCGGCCTCGAAACAAGCCTTCACCTGTGGTCGAAGATGGTAATCGAAGAGGCCCGTACTGTCGGACTTCCTCTGCACCATGTCGAATATCTGGACATAGCACGCGACTTTGAGACGGAGTGGAAATACCATGCCGTTACGTTGGAAGAGTGGCAGGACGGCATCAGGCCTGACATCGTATTATATCATCCCGATGGACGCCTGAATGTCGAGATCAAGGTTTACCACGCGGTTGACGAAGCCAAGGCAGAGCTTCTCCGCCAGCGTATCCAGTCATGCATCGAGATCGACGTCGCTGACTATGATTTCGAGACAACTTCGGGCCAAGATCTGCGACAGGCGATCCTTTCCGATGCCCCCCGCGTCTGGATCGCGCATCAGTTGGAGCCCGAACGCATTGCCCTTCTCAAGGAAGAAAGAAGGCAAATCATCACCAACGAAGGCAATCGACTGCGCGACCTGATAGAAAACATTCCCCATCGGATAAAAAGTGAGACCCGCAAGCAGCACGAAGCTGAAATTACGTACTACGGAACTGGAGCTTTTGTCGGCAGAACGATACCCGGTGAGCACTGGTTCTCTGCGCCTGCCCGAAATTGGCAGCACGTAACCCTTCGCGATTTTCTCCGGTCCAAACCGGATGAAAATGGCGATATCCTATACGACAGACCACCCAACATTTACCTCTCCCGTACCCGGGCAGACCAACCACAAAATTCAGTTCCTCCCGTACGCCACCCATTTTTGAATGCTGAGCTTCCAAGCCCATATGAAGTTGACCCGGATGTGCTTGAAGCTGCCGGCATCAGCCGTAAAGAATATGGGACACCTAATCAGGCAGTCGCAACCTACATGCGAATGCTATGCGACGAGCCAGATATAGAAGACGCACATCCGATCGCCAGGCGCATAATTTGCCACGGATCCAAACCAAATACCTTTCGTATCAATCCAGAAAGAGCGGCCTACATTAAGCGTCGAAAAAAGCTTCAACGAGAATACATAGCCGCAGGACGTCGCCGCAAGCTATCTGGATTCGAATTTCGCGATTGGTATGTCGAGCCGCTCTCGCACAACGGCATAACCCCGCGACAAATCTGTATTGAAGGCGGAGTGGCCTACGCCCGTCTCGTCGCAGAGATGCTGGCCATAGTGAACATGCTGGACGGTGGATGGCCCGTCCGACACCTACTAGGCATCGAGGAAGAGTGGCTTCGAAGAAGGCAAGCACGGCAATACAACAAGCCCGATGCAGAGGGCGGCGGCCCGCACCCGTTTCTCGAAAACACTCATCGTCGATGCGCGTCTTACACCATGATGCGCAAAGGTCTATCCTACATCGAAATTCTCGTCGCAATGTGCGATCGCGTTTTTGACACGACAGAGGCAGCCGGAGCTTTCCTCTCCACCCCAAACCATCGAATCGCAAACACCACACCAATGCATTTCGTGCGAGACATTCCCACTCTTCAACGATGCATTGACCTAATGCCTGCAGATCCCAAGCTCACCGATCTTAACGGGAAAACCTACAAAAGGATCTGGTAGCTGACATACGGCATCTGAAATGATTGACCTGTCACGCTGCTCTTTGATCGAACACAGAGAAAAGGCCAGGCTCCCGAGACACCTTGATCTCGTCATCCCAAGCGAACGTCTTCACTGACCGTCGCAACGCTCCATCCTTGCCAGTGATAATCACATCCTGCGCCTTGCGTAGTTCGACCAGCGCTGCATCCACGATCTCACCGATTACCGGCGCCTCGTTGCAATGGGATGCGAACAGTTCTTTCTTGGTCAGCGGCCCCTTCCCGGCTGCCGCCCGTGCGTGAAGCATCCTGGCGAGTTGGTCGACAACGGCGTTCTCCGACCTGGTTCGCGCGTTGTCGTTGAAGCCAAAGTCCAACATATCCTTCCGCACATCCTCGCTTGGATTAAAACCAAGCGAGTTAAAGCCCGCTCGACCGAAATGCTCGAATGTGTTTTCCATTCCCCAGTGGATCTTGCCCATTTCCTCTCGAGCCGAATGGTGCTTCGACAGGTGCAGGAGCCAATAATCCCGATTGGACCCACCTTCGGGGTGGATGAAAAACGGCGTGTAATAATCGGCGCCAGTGTTCCGCTGGATATGCTCGTAGAGCGTGTTTTGGATGAAGCGCTTCCAACCCCGCATCTGCTTCATTTGCAGCATGTCCTGGACATCACTGCGACCGAGATCGACCGCCGCCAAGCCCGCGGTGTCGATCATCCTGTCATTCAGCAGGTTCACCAGATGGTCTACCATGAAGGTCAGCACCACTTCCGGGTTTTGAAGGGCTGCCATGATCTTGCGGATTGTGGCGAATGTGACTGAACTCCATCCGTATTGATCCAGGAAGAACAAGGAGCGATGCGCCCGCCCTCTTGCCTGGATGCGTGCGATCACATCTCCAGAGACCTCTTCAAACTTCGAAGTGAGGATATGGATGTCCCGCCCGATCCGAGAGCCGTGACCCTCGCTTTCCAGAAGATCCCGTAGAAAATCGATATGGTTGCGGTTCGCATCGACGAAGACAAAGTCGACATTGATCGCAATGCCTAGTGTCCGTGCCGCTGCGACCTCAGCCCGAACCCGGTCGACTGCAGCCAACATTCGAAGTGGAGACCCGTCAACCTGACCGCCATCAAGCGTATAGCGACCGCCACCACAGAACCCGTCAACGATTGTGAGGTTGAGAGCACGGGTGCGATGACTCTTAGTCAGTGTGCGAATGTACGCCCCAACATAGGCATCGAATATCTCATGCTTTGCCGCACTGTGGCGACCGAGTTCGGGCAGACTACCGCCCACGATCCAATCGTAACCCAGATTACCTGCCATGGATTGATGCCTCGCTGGCCCTGCCGCCATAGACAAGTTATGAGTAATACTTACAGCAACTGTCCATCCCCTTCTCATTCATTTTGCTCATATTTTCCAGTTTTGGCACCGAAACTCGTTGCCCCACGATTCGCGATATGCCAAGATTCATGGTACGTTCTAGGGGCGCGTTATTATGGCCGACGGCAGTGCAATCGAGTGGACAGATGCGACGTGGAATCCGGTGACGGGTTGTACGAAGATTACTGCCGGCTGCGACAATTGCTATGCCGCCCGCTTCTCTGAGCGGTGGCGCGGCATCCCAGGTCATCCTTTCGAACATGGCTTCGACCTCACCCTTCGGCCTGAACGGCTAGCGCAACCGCTCGCTTGGAAGCGGTCCCGGATGATCTTCGTCAATTCGATGAGCGACCTATTCCACAAGGAGGTGCCCCGCACCTTCATCGATCAGGTCTTCGACACGATGGAGAAGGCGGATTGGCACGTCTTCCAAGTGTTGACGAAACGCAGTTCGCTGATGCGCAGCTATCTCAAGCGGCGCTACCGTGATGCCACACCACCGGCTCACATTTGGCTCGGTGTGTCGGTCGAAGACAGCAAATCCAGCGCTCGTATTACGCATCTGCGAGATGCACCTGCTGGCGTCCGCTTCCTTTCCGTAGAACCGCTGATCGGTTCAGTCGGAAAAGTTGATCTCACGGGCATTCACTGGGTTATTGCGGGCGGCGAAAGTGGGCCGGGCGCGCGGCCGATGGCAATCGAATGGGCGCGTGAAATTCGCGACCTATGCGCCGAACAAGGCGTCGCGTTCTTCTTCAAACAATGGGGCGGCATCCGGCCAAAGACCGGCGGCCGTGATCTCGACGGGCGCGAATGGAACGAGCTGCCGGTTCCCGTCGCCTCGCGCGCCGCTTAACGAGGGGCATATCCCCACCAGACAAGATCAACGGTGCCGCTGAGGCCTAACCGAGACAAACCCGACATGGCCGATGTGGAAAGAGCTGAACATACCTTTGGTGGCGGGTGGACCGAGATCAAGCTCAATGCTGTTTCCGATTACCTCAACTTTTACACGCGAGCGCTGCAAGCGAGTCCGTCGCCGACCAATCCCTTCGAAACGTGGTACATTGATGCATTCGCCGGGACAGGTGACCGCACCATCGAAAGCAAGTCGGCCGGGCTTTTTAGCCAAGAGCCAGGAGTCATGGAACGCGTCCGCCTGGAGGGCTCTGCACGTCGTGCGATAGCCATTGATCCGCCCTTCCGCCACTTCGTATTCATCGAGAAGGATCCACAGCGCTTCGCCGCACTAGAGCGGGTGAAATCCGACTTTCCAAACCACGACATCCGATGCGTCCCTGGGGATGCCAACGATGAACTGCGCAAGGTGTTCTCCAATGGCCCTTGGACGCAGCCGGGCCGGAGCGGACTTCAGCGCGCCGTCGTATTCCTCGACCCCTATGGCATGTCTGTTCGATGGGATACTTTGAGATATCTTGCAAACACCCAACGAGCAGACGTCTGGTATCTCTTTCCACTGCACGCCGCCCTTCGCCAGTTGAGCCACGACCATGCGGCTCTCGACGCTGGAAAAAGGGCATCGCTGAATGAGGTTTTCGGCACCCCCGATTGGGAGCAGCACTTCTACAAGTACACCCCCAAGCCTTCAGACCTCTTCGACTTTGCGGCCACATCAACGCCCAACCGAAGTGCCGACCCTGACAAGGTAGAAAAATTCGCGGCCGAACGCCTACGGACCATCTTCAGTTTCGTGTCTGAGCCGATCCCGATCTTGACCCGGCATAAACTGCGCCAGTTTTCATTATTCCTGCTCAGCGGAAACCCCAACGAACGGGCGGTGTCGCTGATCAAGAGGGGCGTCGCTGCTCAGATTAAAAAGTTTGGCGGACGAACCTTACCTTCGTCCCGGTGACGACAAGCACCATCCCACATCAGTCCAGCTATTATTTCGATATCGCCTGCCTAAAGGCACTGAGTGAAGTCCGGCTGGATCAAGATCAACACCTGGACAGAAATCTCAAAAGACGATGTTGAAATGGAATTATGATGAGAAATGAGATTGCCACCTGGCGCGAGATCAGCCAATCGTCACGCGCTCTCGCGAAGCGTTTCGATCGAGACAAATTCCTGAAGACAGTCTTCAAAGGCTGCATCAAAGTAGGGAAGAGCAAGAGCAACCCAATCCGTGGAAACTTCGTAGCAGCCGGCCTGCGCGAAGCGGTCGGTCATATTATCCACAAACTGTCACCTGACGAAGATGTCCGTGCATGCGTCTGGTTCGTGCAAGCACCAGACACCGATACGGTGACGAGGAGGCAACGGGCGAATTACATCATCAAGGCCGGCCTTTCAGACCAATTCGTAAAGGACATACTGAAGTTCGAGGTGAAGCCCCATGCCGACGAATTGATTGACATGGTGAATGCGCTAAACCGCTCTACACATGTCCGCCCAAACACCATCCTAGCCGACGGCTCAAAAATCAGGCGGATTTTCAGCGAAGTTCTCGACGGAATCAACGCCCTACTGGACGCGGCTGAAGAGAGCCGCGACCTTATCGAAGAGGCGATCGCGGGAGCGATGCAGACCGCCGTGTTCGAAAAGATGATTGGGGAAGCAATCCAGGAGCTCGATGAGCTGTCTACCCACACAGCGATCGACCATCACTGGGTCGACGAAATCGTGGTCACCGACATGGATGCCAACACGATCTACTACGAGGTGACCGGATCCGTTGTGGTCGAACTGCAATATGGCTCAGGATCTGATGTTGCGAATGATATCGGCTCCCGCGACACTGACGAATATCCCTATGAGGCGGAAATCGAACTTCCCATCAGCGACCCGCTGACGGTGACCGCGTCAGACGTGCGAGTAAAAGTCGACACAAGCAGCTTCTACAAATAACGCTTAGCATCAAAGGGCGACTATCACTGCCACGATATCCGCGCACTCCCGACGGACATAACCAGCCAAACTCTGATTATGTCCGTCGGGAAAGCCTGCGCTTTTAGAGCCAGCGCACCCGGCCGGTCGACAGTTCGTACACGGCGCCCACGACCTTCAACTCGCCACGTTCCTGCGGCTCGATAAGCATCGGCTCTGAGAACTTCTGCAGACGTTCAACCATGCGCCGGACGTTTTCCTCGACAGCAGTGTCGACCAGCTTGTCTTCGCCGACATTGCGCTGAGCAGCCAGAACAGCCGGCACGATCGGCTCGATCATACGGGCGATGCTACCCGGAAAGCGTGTGTCCTTCGTCACGACGTCGGCTGCAGCCGCAACAGCGCCGCACTTCTCATGCCCCAACACGACGATGAGCGGCACCTTCAGCACGGCCACCGAATATTCGATGGAGCCCATGCCGGCGGTGTCCACGTTGTTACCGGCAGTCCGGACAATGAACAGTTCGCCGAGGCCGGCACCGAACAGCTGTTCTGGACCAACGCGAGAGTCCGAACAGCCCACCAGCGTCGCGAACGGCTGCTGACCTTCTGCGAGCGCCAGTCGCCGCTCGCGTGACAAGTCGGCCGGCACCGGCGCATCAGCCACGAATGCCTCATTGCCGTCGACCAAGCGCTGCAGGGCCTCGTCCGGTGTCGGTTGCGTGCTAATTACGCTTGCAGTTGCCACTTCTTACTCCTTCACATGAATGGGCGCGCGAGGCAGATAAGAACCGTCTGTCGCCGGCGCCCAACTCGATCGTAACGATTGATTTCCGTCCCTTTACGGCCTGTTGGAGGGTGTAACGGCTGCGTCTGTCCTTTGATCCCCTACCCTACCACTGCGTTCCCGCCACAGGAGGAAGCGGCCCCGGGCTCTTCCTCCCCAGAGACTCCAAAAGGTCGATTTCGATCGTCCTACACATCGTTGATAGCGGCACGTCATGGACGGTGTTGGCAAACGGGTCCGTCAGATCCTGCCCGATCCGCAACGCAGCCAGGAAGATCATCCCGATCAAGGTCGATCCTATCGGTGTGTAGAGATCCAGCGTCTCTACCAACGAGATCGGTAACAGCACGCAGAACAGCCGCGTGAAGAAGTTCGGCATGAACTCGAAGCCGCTGGGCAGCGGCGTGTTCTTGATCCGCTCCATGCCACCCTGGGCATTGGCGATGTCGATCATCACTCGTTCGAACAGGGACTGCTGGATGGTGTCGATCTTCCCATCAGCCCGCGCTCCAGACACGATGCGAGACATGTCCTCGAGCAACGCATTGGGGCGGTTCGTACGCTCGGCAGCCACTTCGGCGGCCTCCTTGCCCGCCAGCCGCTCAATATCCTCTGTCGGATCCTGCCCCCGCAGCCGGCACCGCATCGCGTGCGCGAAAGAGATCTGCCGCAGCACAATAGCTTCCGCTTCCGGGCCAGCCGGCAATACATTGCGACACAACCGGGCGATGCTGCGCGATGCGTTGATCAAAGCGCCCCATAAGGTGCGCGCCTCCCACCAGCGGGCGTAAGCGGCGTTCGTCCGGAACCCGAGAAACAAGGCGATGGCCGTGCCGAACAGCGCGACCGGCAGCGCGGGCTCCTTGATCGGCATGAACCGATGGAAAATGGTGACCGCCACATCCCAAGCGAACAGGATGGTCAGCGGCTTCCAGATTTCGAGTATGATCTGCTGCAGGCGGGGACGCGCTCCGACGATCATCGCGGTGCTCCATTGTCTATGATGTGAGAAGTGTAGCGCCCAATTCTTAAAATCAGGGGGCCACCAAGGATTCAGGCTGACGAGCGCCTGTTCGGTTCAGGATGTCGAAATTGCCCTCGGCAAAAAAGCCGATATGCACCGGCTCGGGCGATAGGTTGTTCCAAGACCAACCTATCGCCCGAGCC
>Ga0209813_10000025_pt1 | contig 72196 bp, 65 predicted proteins | sample EndMethybrTD3033_FD_187596 | JGI IMG/M metagenome (GOLD analysis project Ga0209813, IMG submission 187596) | Populus endosphere microbial communities from Tennessee, USA - Endosphere MetaG P. TD hybrid TD303-3 (SPAdes) (version 2) | ecosystem: Host-associated > Plants > Roots > Endosphere... | reverse complement strand
AAGAGACAGCTACGAAGCCAGCGACATGGCCGCGCGGCACGATTTCCTGGCCAAGATCCATGACCTTCATCCGCGCGACGCCCAAGCCATAGACAAGGCCATCGCCCGCTGGAACGAGAAGCGCGACGACGACGCCGCGCTGGCGCTGCACGACGCCAGCGAATCGCCCAGCCAGAAGCTGATCCGGCTGCTCAACCTCGCGCCGCAGGGCACCCAGCGGCTGATCGCGATGCGTTCCGACCTGCTGAGCGCACCGCAGACGGCGGGGGTCAAGGCGCTCGACAAGGAGTTCGAGGACGCGTTCGAGGCCTGGTTCAACGCCGGCTTCCTGGAACTGCGCCGCATCGCCTGGGATTCGCCCGCCGCGCTGCTTGAACGCATCATCCGCTACGAGGCGGTGCACGAGATCGCCGGCTGGGACGACCTGCGCCGCCGCGTGCAGCCGGTCGACCGGCGCTGCTACGGCTTCTTCCATCCGCAGATGGAAGACGATCCGCTGATCTTCGTCGAAGTGGCGCTGACCAACGAACTGCCCAGCGGCATCGCCCAGATCATCGCCGAAAAGCGCGAGGCGATCGATCCGCGCCAGGCGACCCACGCGATCTTCTATTCGATCTCCAACTGCCAGAACGGTCTGCGCGGCATTCCCTTCGGCAACTACCTCATCAAGCGTGTGGTCGGGTTGCTGCAGAGCGAGCTACCCCAGCTCGAATGCTTCGCCACCCTTTCTCCCGTACCCGGCTTCGCCAAGTGGCTGGCGGGCGAGAACGGCAAGGAAGCCGCGGTGCCCGGCGCGCAGGCCCTGCGCGAGCAAGCCGCCCGCTATCTCACCACGGCCAAGGCGCGTGGCGGTCTGCCGCTCGATTCGGTGGCGCGTTTCCATCTCGGCAATGGCGCCCGTCTGGAAGCCGTTCACGCCGATGGCGATCTGTCGAAGAACGGGTTGCGGCAGTCGCACGGGGTCATGGTGAACTATGTCTACAACCTGGCCGAGATCGAGGCGAACCACTTCGCCCTGACCGAGCTGGGGACGGTGGTCGCGTCGAAAGATGTGGCCGCGCTGGCCGACCAGACCCCGGTCGATAGCAGCAGGAAGCGCAAGAAGGCGGCCTGATCCGTCGTCCCGGACTTGGTCCGGGACCGCTGTCGGCTGAGCTTGCGCTCTCGACCTCGCACTGATGATGCCATTAGTTCCGGATCGAATCCGGGACGACGTTGCTCAATGGCCGGGAAAGTCGATCAGGGCACGAACCGCGATGCCGGCGTCGCGCAGCCGCTGCGCGCCTCCCAGGTCGGGTAGATCGACGAGGAAGACCGCGTCGATCACAGTGGCGCCCGCCTGGCGCAGCAGCTGCGCCGCCGCCAGCGCGGTGCCGCCCGTGGCGACAAGATCGTCGATCACGACCACGCGCTGCCCGGCCGCCACCGCGCCCGGATCGATCTCAAGCCGATCGGTCCCGTATTCCAGGGCATAGTCGATACCGATCGCGGCGACCGGCAGTTTGCCCGGCTTGCGTACCGGCACGAACCCCAGTTCCAGCTGCGCGGCCACCGCCGCTCCGAAGATGAAACCGCGAGCCTCGATCCCGGCGATCGCCTGCGCGCCCGCGCCGCGCGCCTGCTCGGCCATGAGCGTCACTGCGGCGGCGAAGCCGGCGCCATGGCCGATCAGGGTGGTGACATCGCGGAACAGGATACCCGGCACCGGGAAATCCGGCACGGTGCGGATCAGCGCTTTCAGTTCTTCCCTTGTCATCCCGTCCTCCCGGCCTTCTCCCAACGAAAAGCCCCCCGCATCGTGGGATGCGAGGGGCGTTCGTGTCGCGATAATCGAAAAGCTCAGTGCTTCTCGTCGGCCCAGACGTTGCGATAGGCGAGATAGCCCAGCACCGTGGCGAAGAGCAGGAAGACCAGGACCGGCCAGCCGGTCTGCTTGCGCTTGTCGAGCTTGGGCTCAGCCGTCCAGGTCAGGAACGCGGCGACGTCCTTGGACATCTGTTCGACCGTGGGCTTGGTGCCGTCCTTGTACGTCACCTGGCCTTCGCTGGTCAGCGGCGGCGCCATGGCGAGGTTGAGATTGGCGAAATAGGGATTGTAGTGCAGGCCCGGTCCGGTCTTGGAATCGGGGAAGCGCTTCAGCAGGGCGGCGGGCTGGTTCTGGTAACCGGTCAGCAGCGAATAGACATAGGCCGAACCATCGTGGCGCGCCTTGGTCATCAGCGAAAGGTCGGGCGGAACCGCATTGTTGTTGGCGGCGCGCGCGGCGACATCGTTGGCGAACGGCTTGGGGAAGTAGTCGGTCGCGAGGCCGGCGCGGGTGTTCACCTCGCCCGTCGCCTGATCGATGCCGGGAACCTGGAAGCCGGCGGCGATCGCCTTCACTTCGTCGTCGTTATAGCCCAGCGCCTTGAGGTCGCGGAAAGCGACGTACTGCAGCGAGTGGCAGGCCGAACAGACTTCCTTGTAGACCTGGAAGCCACGCTGAAGCTGCTGCTTGTCGAACTTGCCGAACACGCCATCGCTGGCGAGGCGCAGTTCCTTGGGGTGCTTATGGAACTCGTGCTCCGCCGTCACCGGCTTGAGCTGGCCCTCGCTGATGACGGTGGCGGCGCCGTTCACGAACGACCAGGCCAGAGCCAGGGTGAAGAACAGCCCGACGAGGATGGAGAAGATGCGGATCATGTGTCTGTCTTTCCGTCTCGCAGGGGCTCAGTGCGCCGTGCCCAGCGCGGCGTTCTCGTCCTTGCCGAGGACGGCCTCGGTGATCGAGAAGGGCAGCGGGTCCGGGCGCTCGATCGAGGAAACGATCGGCAGGATGATGAGGAAGTGCGCGAAGTAATAGAGCGCGGCGATCTGGCTCATCATGACGTAGGGCTCTTCGGCCGCGGCGCCGCCGAGGTAGAACAGCGCCAGCATGTCGAGCACGAGCACCCAGAAGAACCACTTGTACATCGGGCGGTACTTCGACGAGCGGACCGGCGAACGGTCGAGCCAGGGCAGGAAGAACCACACCAGGATCGCACCGAACATGGCGAGCACGCCCATCAGCTTGGCCGGGATGATGAAGAAGTCCGAGGTGAAGGCGCGCAGGATGGCGTAGAACGGCCAGAAGTACCATTCGGGCACGATGTGCGCCGGCGTGCTCATCGGGTTCGCCGGGATGTAGTTGTCCGGGTGGCCCAGCATATTAGGCGCGAAGAACAGCACCGCGCAGAAGAGGAACAGGAACAGACCCAGGCCCCAACCGTCCTTGGCGACGAAATAGGGGAAGAAGGGCACGGTATCGCTTTCGCTCTTCACTTCCACGCCGGTCGGGTTGGACGAACCGGGGATGTGCAGCGCCCAGATGTGCAGGATGACGACACCCGCGATCACGAAGGGCAGCAGGAAGTGCAGCGAGAAGAATCGGTTGAGCGCGGCGTTGTCGGGCGCGTAACCACCCAGCAGCCAGATCTGGAGAGGTTCGCCGACCAGCGGGATCGCGCCGAACAGACCGGTGATGACCTTGGCGCCCCAGAAGCTCATCTGGCCCCAGGGAAGCACGTAACCCATGAACGCGGTGGCCATCATCAGGAGAAAGATGACGACGCCGAGCAGCCAGACCATCTCGCGCGGGGCCTTGTAGGACCCGAAGAAGAAGCCGCGGAAGATGTGGATGTAGATCACGACGAAGAACGCCGAGGCGCCGTTGGCATGCGCATAACGCAGCATCCAGCCCCAGTTGACGTCGCGCATGATGTGCTCGGTCGAACCGAAGGCGACCAACGCGTTGGGCGCGTAGTGCATCGCCAGGATCACGCCGGTGACGATCTGCAGCATCAGGCAGAAGCCGGCGAGGACGCCGAAGTTCCACCAGTAGTTCAGGTTGCGCGGCACCGGATAGCCCGCACCGATGGCGTTGTAGACGAGGCGCGGCAGCGGCAGCTTCTCGTCCATCCACTGCATCACCGGATGCGTCGGCTTATATTCGTTGGCCCAGGGAAAGCTCATGTTCTGTCCTCAGCGTGACGTTGTCTGGCCGTCTTTGGGCCTTAACCGATCTTGACGACGGTGTCGGAGGAGAAGGCGTATTCCGGAACCTGCAGGTTAAGCGGTGCCGGACCTTTGCGGATACGCGCGGCGGTGTCGTAGTGCGAACCGTGGCACGGGCAGAAATAACCGCCGAACTCACCCTTCACCTCGCCTTCGCCGGCGCCGAGCGGCACACAGCCCAGGTGGGTGCAGACACCCATGGTGATGAGCCAGTTCTCTTTGCCTTCCTTGGTCCGCTCGGCAAGCGTCTGCGGATCGCGCAGGCTGCCGACATCGACCTTGTTCGCCGTGCTGATCTCGGCCGGCGTCAGGTTGCGGATGAACACCGGCTGCTTGCGGAAGATGCCCTTGATCGCCTGGCCCGGCTTGATCTGCGAAATGTCGATTTCCACCGAGCTTTCCGCCAGAACGTCGGCCGAAGGCGCCATCTGGCTGACCAGCGGCAGGACGACGGCGAGGCCGCCGACGCCGGCCGCGCTTACCGCAGCGATATTGATGAAATCACGCCGCCGCACTCCGTCTCCGGCATGGAGTTCCGGAGTGTCAGTGCCCGCATCTTGTGCCATGCTCGACCTTGCCTTGCCTTAGATGCCCGCTTCCGCCCAGCTACAACTCAGCCGATGCGGGCCCGAATTCGTCCAGTAGGTACGCCCTGGTAACCCCCCTGATGCCGATAAACGCACGGGCAGACCCGCGCCGGATACCGGCTTGGCGCGCTGATAGACGCGAATTTCGGCCCTGCCAACCGCCTTTTTGGCGTTTGCGAACAAGCGCTCAATCGCGCCCGATCAGCGATATCTGACGGCCATACGACGCTTCGCCGCGATGGGTCGCGCGGCGGAAGGAATAGAAGCGTTCGGGCGCGGAGTAAGTATCCAGCCCCAGCCTTTCCACCCGGCCCACGCCCGCACCGCGCAACCTGGCCGCCACGTAGGCTTCCAGATCGAACTGCCAGTGGCCGGGCCTGCCCGGATCGAAGAATCGCGTGGCGGGCGAATCGGCGGCGGCGAAGCGCGCGCGGAAAGCCTCGTCCACTTCGTAGCTGCCCTGCGCGATGCAGGGGCCGACCACGGCCACGATCGATTCCACCCGCGCGCCCAGCGCCACCATGGCCCGCACCGTGTTCTCGGCAACGCCGGTGAAAGCGCCTTTCCAGCCGGCATGGGCGGCGCCGATCACCCCGGCTTCGCGGTCCGCCAGCAGTATGGGCGCGCAATCGGCGGTGACGATGCCCAGCAGCACCCCGGGCCGGTCGGTGACGAGCGCGTCGGCATGGGGCCGCTCGCTTTCGCCCCAGGGCTCGCCGACGGTCACGCAATCGGGCGAATGGACCTGATAGACACCCACCAGCCGCGCGCCGGGCAGGACGGCCGCGGCGGCGCGGGCGCGGTTGCGTGCAACGGCGGCGGGTTCGTCGCCCGATCCCAGCCCGACATTCAGCCCCGCCGCGACGCCGGTGGACACCCCGCCGCGACGCCCGAGGAAGCCGTGGGGCAAGCCGGCGAGCGCCTGGGCGCGGATGACTTCGACGGGTTCAGCCAAGGCTCTTCGTCACCTGCTCGGCCACGTCGCGCGACAGGCTGGGCGCGGCGGCGATGCGTTCCAGCTCGGCGCGCATCATCGCCGAGCGGGCAGGCTCGATCCGCCGCCACCGCCCGAGCGGGGCGACGAAGCGCGCGGCGGTCTGCGCGTTGATCGGGTCGAGCGCCAGGATAAGGTCGGCGATGGTGCGATAGCCCTCGCCGCTCGCTGCATGGAACGCCTTGGGATTCACCGCGAGCGACATGTAAAGCGCCCGGACGCGGTTGGGGTTGGTCATGGTGAAGTCGGGATGGCTCGCCAGCGCCCTGGCATGCTGGAGCACGTCGGCGTGGAGCGATCCCGCCTGGAGCGAGAACCACTTGTCGATGACCAGCGCGTTGCCGGCGTAGCGCTTGTGGAAATCGCCCAGCATCTCGGCCCGGAGCGGGGTGTCGAGGCCGCAGAGCACCATCAGCGCGCCCTGGCGGTCGGTCATGTTGTCGGCCGCGCCATATTGCCCGGCGGCGCGGCGAATCGCTTCCTCCGGCGCACCGGCGGCGAGATAGACCAGCGCCTGCGTCTTCAGCTTGCGCGCGCCGCGCGCGGCGGCGTCGCGGCCATAGCGAACCGCGCTCGCCCGGTCGTGCAGCGCCGAAAGCGGCCCGAGCAGTTCGCGCCCGAGCCAAGCCTTCAGCCCTTCGCGCTCGGCATGGATCGCGCCCGGATCGGCGACCAGAAGCTGTTCGGCCAGATAGCTTTCCGCCGGCAGGATCATCAGCTCGCCGCGCATCAGGTCGTCGAGGGCGGGATCGGCGATCACCGCCGCCAGCGCCCGGCCGATCGCGTCGCGCCCGGCCTGCCGCTCGGCATCGCACAACATACCGCCGCTCACCGCCGCGATCAGGTGTTGCACGATCAGGCTCTGCATCGCCTCGTAGCGGGCGAAGGGGTCGTCGTCGTTCGCCGCCAGGAATACGAGGTCGGTCACCGGCCTATCGGCCTCCATGGCGACCGGCGCAGTGAAGCCGCGATTGATCGACAGGACGGGCGGCGCGGCGAATCCGCCGAACGCGAAGGTCGCCCGCGCCTGATCGAGCACGATCAGCTCCTCGCCGCGATGGCTCTTCGTTTCACGATCGAACAGCGCGACGCGCAAGGGAATGGGCATCGCCCGCTTCTCGGGCTGGCCCGGGGTGGCGGGCACGGCCTGCTCCAGATGCAGCACGGCGGTATCGCCCTCGTGCTCCAGCCGCGCTTTCACGCGCGGCGTGCCCGCCTGACCGTACCACAGGCGGAACTGCCCGAGGTCCACCCCCGCGCCCTCCTCGATCGCGACGACGAAATCCTCGCAAGTCGCGGCCTCGCCGTCGTGCCGGGCGAAGTAGAGGTCGGTGCCTTTGCGAAAGCGCGCCTCGCCCACCATGGAGCGCATCATGCGGATCACCTCGGCGCCCTTGTTGTAGACAGTGGAGGTGTAGAAGTTCGATATTTCCTGATAGCTGTCCGGCCGGATCGGATGGGCCAGCGGCCCCGAATCCTCGGGAAACTGGGCGGAGCGCAGCACGCGCACGTCTTCTATCCGCTTGACCGCCGGCGATCCCATGTCGGCGGAGAACAGCTGGTCGCGCAGCACGGTGAAGCCTTCCTTGAGGCTCAGCTGGAACCAGTCGCGGCAGGTCACGCGGTTGCCCGACCAATTGTGGAAATATTCGTGGCCGATCACGCCTTCGACGGCGTCGTAATCGGCGTCGGTGGCGGTGTCGGGATCGGCCAGCACGTAGCGCGTGTTGAAGACGTTGAGGCCCTTGTTCTCCATCGCCCCCATGTTGAAATCGGATACGGCGACGATGTTGTAGAGATCGAGGTCGTATTCGCGGCCGAACGCCTCCTCGTCCCACTTCATCGAGGCGATCAGCGAATCCATGGCGTGCTGGGTGCGGCCCTCGTCGCCCGGCCGGACCCAGATGTTGCAATCGACCTTGCGCCCGCCGGCCGTCTCGAACGTGGCATGATTGGCCACCAGGTCGCCCGCGACCAGCGCGAAGAGATAGCAGGGCTTGGGCCAGGGATCGTGCCATTCGGCCCAGTGCATGCCGCCCGCGTCTTCACCGCTCGCAGTACAGTTGCCGTTGGCGAGCAACACGGGAAACCGGGCCTTGTCGCCGGTCATGCGCACGCGATAGGTGCTGAGCACGTCGGGCCGGTCGGGGAAGAAGGTGATCCGGCGAAAGCCCTCGGCCTCGCACTGGGTGCAGAGCATGCCGTTCGAGGCGTAGAGGCCCATGAGCTGGCTGTTGCCGGCCGGGTCGAGCAAGGTCTCGATCTCGACAAGATGCTCATCGCCGGGAAGTTCGATCAGAAGATCGGCGCCGTCCATCCGCCAGGCATTGGCGGCGCGGCCATCGACTTTCACCGACACCGCCGCCAGCCCGTCGCCATTGAGCCGCATCGTCGCGTCCGCGCTGCCGGCGTCGGGATTGCGCCGCACCGAAAGCTTCGAAGAGACCCGCGTCCGGTCCAGGCCCAGCGCGAAATCGAGCGCGACTTCGGGCACCAGCCAGGCGGGCGGGCGATAATCCTCGCGGCGAATCACCGCCGGGGCCTGCGGCGCGGGCGCGGCATCGGCGGTCTGGAGGTTTTCTACGGGGGTCGAAGGTCTGCTGGCGATGTCCATGCCGGCCAATCTAGGCCAAGCGCCCGCGATTGCCAGACTTCCTATTGCGCGAACGCACGCTATCCATCGTCGCCATGGGAAGAATGTTCATCTTCGGGCTGGGCTATAGCGCCAGCGTGATCGCGGCCAGGCTGCGTGCGGCGGGCTGGCAGGTCTCTGGCACCGGCAGCGCAGCGGATTTCGCCTTCGACGACGAGCCGGGCGTGCGCGGCGCACTGGCCGCGGCGAGCCATGTGCTGTCCTCGGTGCCGCCCGCGGAAGTCACCGACCCCGTGCTGGCGCGCTATGGCGATGCGCTGGTCCACGACTGGCTCGGCTATCTCTCCTCCACCGGAGTCTACGGGGACACCGGCGGCGCCTGGGTGGACGAAAGCGCACCCATCGGCGGCGGCCGACGTTCGGCCCGCAGCGAAGCCGACGCCGCCTGGCTCGCGCGCGGCGCGCGGGTGTTCCGCCTGCCCGGCATCTATGGTCCCTCACTTGGCAGACACAAGGGCCGCAGCGCGCTCGACCGGGTGCGCGAAGGCAAGGCGCACCGCATCGCCATTCCGGGCCAGACCTTCAGCCGCGTGCATGTGGCGGACATCGCCGCCGGAGTGATTGCCGGGCTGGACGCTCCGCCGGGCGCCTACAACCTGGGCGACGACATGCCGTGCAGCCAGAACGCGGTGATCGAGGAAGCCTGCCGCCTGCTGGGCGTGGAACCGCCGCCGATGCAGGCGCTGGAAGACGCTGGCCTCTCGCCGGCGGCGCTGGCGTTCTATTCGGAGAACCGCCGGGTAGCGAACGGCAAAGCCCGGCGCGTGCTGGGCTGGCGGCCGCTCTATCCGACCTATCGCGAGGGGTTACGCGGGCTGCTGCAACATTCAACGCGTACATGATCGCGTCCCCGCGAAGGCGGGGACGTTCACATCCCAGCGATGGCCGCCGCGAAGGCCGCGCAGTCCTCGGGCTTACTGTCCCAGGCGGTGACGATCCGCCCGCCATTCTCGCCCCAGTCGTAGAACCCGAAGCCCCGCCCGCGCAGCACGGTCCGCTCCGCCTCGTCCAGCCGCAGGAACAGCTGGTTGCCTTCGGCCGGCTGCAACAATCGCGTGCCCGCTCCCTCAGCGATTATCGCCGCCGCCGCGTTCGCCGCGCGGGCATTGTCCAGCCACAGGCCGTCTTCCAGCAGGGCCAGCAATTGCGCCGCCAGATAGCGCCCCTTCGATTGCAGGTGCCCTGCCCGCTTGCGCCGCAGTCGCGCGATATCGGCCAGGCGCTCGTCGAAGAAGACCAGCGCCTCCGCCCCCATGCCGCCGTTCTTGACGAAGCCGAAGCTCAGGGCATGGACGCCGGCGTCGCAGGTCAGCGCGGCGGGAGTGCACCCCAGAAACGCGACCGCATTGGCGAAGCGGGCGCCGTCCATGTGCAGCCACAGGGCGTGCTCGCGGGCGAATGCGCCGATGGCCGCCACTTCCTCCGACGCATAGACGCGCCCCGTCTCGGTCGCCTGGGTGATCGAGATCGCCTGCGGCTGCACCCAGTGGACGTCCTTGCGCTCGGGCATGGCGGCGGCGATGGTCGCGGGGCTGAGCTTGCCGCCATCTCCCTCGGCCAGCAGCAGCTTGGCGCCATGGGTGAAGAAGCCCGGCGCACCGCCTTCGCTGGTTTCGATATGCGCTTCGCAGTGGCAGATGACCGCGCCATGCGGCGGCGCCATCGTCGCCAGCGCCAGGCAGTTCGCCGCGGTGCCGCTCGCCACCCACAGCACCGCGCAAGGCCGGCCGAACAGTTCGGCGAAAGCATCGTCCAGCCGCCGGCTCAGCGCGTCACCGTCATAGGGCGCATCGGGCGCGTCGGCCGCGAGCAAGGCGCGCCAGACGGCAGGGTGCACGGTGGCGGCATTGTCGGACAGGAACTGCATGGCCATATCATCGGCCCGGCGCCTCCACGGCGTCAAGCGCAGGAGACGACGAGTGGAAGGACTGACGATCACCCGGCACGAAGGTGAAGGACGCGGCGAATATCGCGCACAAGTGCCGGGCAGCGATCTTATCGCCCGCCTGACCTGGGTGGAAAGCGGCGGTTCGGGCAATGTGCGCGTGGCCGACCACACGCTCGTCCCGCGCGAACTGGAAGGCCGGGGGATCGCGGCGCGACTGGTCGAGCGCCTGGTTGCCGATGCCCGCGCCGAAGGGTTCAGGATCATGCCGACGTGCAGCTATGTCGTGGTGGCGTTCAAGCGGCACCCGGAGTGGGCGGACGTGCACGCATAGCGTCGTCCCGGACTTGATCCGGGAAGGCGAGCTACCCCAACCCGCGCGCCAGGAACCGCTCCGCCAGCCCGGCCAGCAGCGCCGCGCCCTGCGGCATGACGCTTTCGTCGATCATCATGCGCGTCGAATGGATGCCGCAGCAATTGGCCCAGTCGTCGCCCGCGCGGCTGACGCCCAGGAAGAACATCGCGCCGGGCACTTTCTCCAGCACATAGGCGAAGTCCTCCGCCCCCATGATCGGCGCCGGCAGGCGCAGGAAAGCGGCCTCGCCGAACAGTTCGCGCGCCGTCGCCTCACCGAAATCGACCGCCCGCGGATCGCAGATAGTGACGGGGAAGCCTTCCAGAACCTCGACACGCGCCTCCATGTCGTGCGCGCCGGCGATGCCGGCGGCAAGGCGACGGACCTCATCGCGCAGGCGCTGGCGGTTTGCGGCCGAGAGCGAACGCATCGTGCCTTTCAGCACCGCGCGGTCGGGGATCACGTTATGCGCGCTGCCCGCTTCTATCTTTGCGATAGTGACGATGACCGGATCGTGCGCGTTGAACTTGCGCGTGACCATGGCCTGCAGCGCCATGACGATCTCGCAGGCGACCGGCACGGGATCGAGCGTCTCGTGCGGCAGGGAGGCATGACCGCCCTTGCCCTCGACGACGATCTCGATCTGGTCGGCGGCGGCGAGCAGCGGCCCGGCGCGACCGCCGACGAGGCCATGCGGCGCATTGGGCATGACGTGGAGCGCAAAGGCCGCATCGGGCAGAGGCCGGTCATGCCCTTCGCCGCCAAGCAGCCCATCGTCCAGCATGAAGCGCGCGCCGTGGTGCCCTTCCTCGCCCGGCTGGAACATGAACCGTACTTCGCCTTGCAAGGTTGTGACGCGCTTCGCCAGCAGCTCCGCAGCACCCGCCAGCATCGCGACATGGGCGTCGTGCCCGCAGGCATGCATCACGCCCGGGGTAGCTGAAGCAAAGTCCAGCCCGGTCTCCTCGGGCATCGGCAGCGCATCCATATCGCCGCGCAGCAATACCGACCGGCCGGGACCGGCGCCGCCCTTCAGCGTGGCGACAAGCCCGGTGGTCGACGGCCCCTCGCGCCATTCGAGCGGCAGGGGGGCGAGCGCGGCGCGGATCTTGTCGCGCGTCCTGGGGGTATGCAGCCCCAGCTCCGGCTCGGCGTGGATCGCGCGGCGCAGTGCGACGATATCGCCCGCGATGGCCCGAGCATCGTCGATCAACGCATCTTGCGGCATGCTGCGCTCCAAAAGCGCGCATGATACGCACGCAAAGCGGCCTGTCGAGCTAGTGTCAGGAAACGCCCGCCCGCTGCTTCAGCACCATTTCCGAAATGGCGTAAGTCCGCTCGTTGTCTACATCCACTGCGGCACTGCCGTCGGCGAAGACCAGCGCCTTGAACTTCAGCCTGAAGCGCCGCGAGGCGAGCTTCATCGCGCCGTGGATCGTCACCAGCCCGAACCGGACCAGCAGGATGTTGAGCAGGCCGAACGCGGTGATGAGCCGCTTGGGGTTCTTCTGGAACTGCCCGCCTTCGCGAAACACCTCTACGGCCGAGAAAGCATGCCGGCCGGCGACGCCATAGAGATTGCAATTGGCATAGCCGCCGTCGCGAAACTTGTAGAAATTGCGCTGCGCGTCGGGATGGACGGCGCGCACGGACGTGTCGCGGGCAAGGCAGGCGACGGTGTCGGCGCTCTTCAACTCGTCGAGCACCGCCGTCACCCATTCCGGCTTCAGCAGCACGTTGTCGGCCGTCGTGATGACCACGGGGCCGGGCTCGTCCTTCGCCGCGATCAGTACGCTTTGCGCGATATTGCTGGACGACGCGACGAAATCGAGCGTCATCCCGCTGCTGCGATAGGGCGCGAGCAAGGCGTCGAGCTCTGCGTGGATTTCCGGTTCCACTGAGATCCGCACCCTGGGCCGGGGCGACAGTTCGACCAGCGCGTCCATCACGTGGACGATCAGCGGCTTGCCGCAGATCGGCACGATGCACTTGTGGCTCACCCCGGCGCGTTCGGCCAGCGGGTTGACCACGCCGGCGCGCTGGGCGGCCAGGACGAGAACGGTTGCGCCGCTCATCGCGTCAACCCGCGTCCAGGCCGTGGCGACGCAGGCTCTGCGCCACGATCGATTCGATCAGGTCCTCTTGCGACCAGCCCAGCAGCTCGGCGGAGCGGCCATAGACCTTCTTCGACCAGAGATTGCACTGGAGGTTGACCTCCAGCAGGTTGATCTCGCCGGTTTCCTCGTTGAAGCGGAATTCGAAGCGGCCATAGTCGAAGGGGCGGAACACTTCGGCCATCGCCAGCGTCAGCTCGCGGATGCGCGGCCAGGCTTCGGCGGCCTCGAACGGGACCAGTTCGTACTTCGACTGCCGATCGACTAGATCGCGCTTTTCCTCATGGCTGCGCAGCACCGTGGGATCGGCCTGGCGGAACAGCATTGGCGGCATGACGAACGGCACGCCGTCCATCTCGATCACCGGCACTTCCACGTCGCTGCCGTTCATGAACGGCTCGACCAGCGCGTCGTAGCCTTCGGCATGGATGCCCAGCACCCCGGCCTTCACGCCATCCCAGTCGCGCGCGTCGGTCACCCCCCAGCTCGCCGAACTGTTGTTGGGCTTCACCACCCAGCGGTCGGCCTTGGGGCAGCGTTCCTGCTCCACCGGCGCGCCGGCGCGATAGACCGCCCAGTCGCAGGTCGGCACGCCGCGCACCCGGCCTTCCAGCTTGGTCAGGTGCTTGTCGTCGGCCAGCCCGCGCAGGATCGGGTTGGCGCCGAGGAACGGCACGCCCAGCCGATTGCACAGGATCGGGCAGAGCATTTCCGAATTGAAGAAGCCGCCGCGGTTGAGCAACGGGAACACGAAGTCCACGCCCGGATCGGTGAACAGCGTGTCATAGCTGTTGGCCACCTGCAGCTTGTCGAAAAGCCCTTCCAGGATCGTGCGCACTTCATAGTGGTAAGGCGAATGGTTGCCGTCGACCGCGTCCAGCCCGCCCGACCCCAGCGCATGCTTGGCGATGAACAGGAACTTCAGGTCTCGCCTGGCTTTTTCGGAGATTCTGAGAGGTGCTACCATCTTGCTACCCTGATGCAGGTCTGATGCGGGGTCGTTGCACGCCCGCCGCGTGACGCGCTCACATAGCCCCTTCGCCGATCTTCGCAATTTCCTATTTGCCCCGCCGGCACTATAGGCGCGACGATGACGCCTTCGCACCTACCGGACGCCCCGGATGCCATTACCGAGAAAGATCTCGTGCAATCGCTCGCTCAATGGATGACCCGTGGCGGCGACGCGCGGATCACGCTCTCGACCGAGTCCGGCCTCAATCGTTATTTCAGCACGCCTTACCCGCGCGATGTCCTGGCTTTCGCCTCCTCGACGGCAAACGACATCAGCGCCGATGCGATGCGGCACTTGTGCGGGCGCTTCCCGGATGGCGCGGCGGGCCTGGAAGACGGCGGCGCCTATGCGTCGTTCCTGGAAGAACTGCGGGGCGAAGTGCGCTGCGCCTATTCGCTGGACGACGGCGTCGACGTGTTCTTCGCCCCGTCGGGCACCGATCTCGAATATGTCAGCCTGCTCGCCGTGGCCGGACGGCGCGGCGGTGGCCTCGCCAATTTCCTGCTGGGCGCGGACGAGGTCGGCTCGGGCTGCATCTACAGCGCCGCCGGGCAATATTTCGCGGGCGAGACCGCACTGGGCGTGGCCGTCACGCCGCGCCAGCCGATCGCCGGCCTGCCGCCGATCGCCATGGGCGACCTGCCGGTGCGCAGCGAGGCCGGCGACGCCCACGACAGCGGATCGCTGACCAGCGCGATGGAACAGACGATCGCCGAAGCGCTCGCCGCCGATCTGTTCCCGCTCGTGCATATCGTCCACGGGTCGAAGACCGGGCTGGTCCTGCCGCACCTGGAGGACGTCGACCGGTTGCGGGAGCGATTCGGCAACGATGTCGCTTTCGTCGTCGACGCCTGCCAGGCGCGGATCACGACTCCGGCGCTGCAAGCCTATCTGGCGCGCGGCGTGATCGTGTTCCTGACCGGGTCGAAGTTCATGGGCGGCCCACCGTTCAGCGGTTTCGCGCTGCTGCCCGAAGGACTTGCCGCCAGCGCCGCTCCCATTGCCGAAGGCATGGCGGACGTGTTCCGCCGCGCGGAAATTCCCGCCGCCTGGCCGGGCCGCGACATTTGCGTATCCGACGGCAACACCGGTCTGGCGCTGCGCCTTGCCGCCTCCTTGTTCGAACTGCAACGCTTCCAGGAGCTGAGCCTCGAGCGGGTGTCGCGCGTGGTGTCCGCCTTCACCGCGGCCACCGACAGGCTCGCCGCCGATCTCGGCGTGCGCAAGGTCGCCAGCGCGCCCGCCGAAGATGCCGACGAGCCGGCCGAGCATCCGATCGAGATGCTGACGCTCGTCACCTTCGACTTGTGCCACGCGCGGCGCGCGCTGTCTTTCGACGCCGCCGTCGCGATCCATCGTCAGCTGATCGACCAGGACATCCGGCTCGGCCAGCCGGTGCGCTGCGTGCGGCTGGCCAACGGCGATTGGGGCGCGACGCTGCGCATCGGCTTGTCCATGCCGCAAGTCGTCATGCTAGACGCTTACGACGACGATGGAATCGCACACTGGTTCGGCCAGGCGATGGACCGGATCGGCGGCGCGCTGAAGCCGCTTCTGGGCGACTGAGCGACAGTCCTGCATTCTCCCGGACAGTCGATTGCTTGTGCATCGTTTGCGGCTGGTCCATCTAGGCGCTCGGTATGCGCAGCAAGAGTGAAAGCCAGGTTGGTGTGAACGCGCTGCTCCCGAAATTCCGAAACGCCCCGCGCGCCCTTGTCTCGGTCGCGCAGAACTTCGGCTGGATGCTGGCCAGCCGGGGGGTTTCCGCGGTTTTTTCGCTGATCTACCTTGCTCTCGTCACCCGCTCTCTGGGTATATCGGGCTTCGGCAAGTTCGCGCTGATAACCGGCGCGGCGCAGCTCCTGGCCAATCTGCTCGCCTTCCAGACCTGGCAGATCATCGTCCAGTACGGCGTCAATCACATCGAGAACAAGGACGAGACCCGCCTTGCCCGACTGTTCCGGGCCGCGTTGCTGCTCGACGGGGCCAGCGCGGTCGCCGGTGTCGTCGCCTCGGCGATCATCCTGCATTTCTTCGCCGGCGTGCTGGGATTGAGCGAGACGCTGGCCCGCGCCACGCTGGTGTTCAACACCATCATGCTGCTTTCCCTGCGTTCGACCCCGCTGGGCATCCTGCGCCTGCGCGACCGGTTTTCGCTTGCCGCCGCGGCGGAAAGCGCGACGCCGACATTCCGCCTGATCGGGGCGCTTACCGTGTGGTTCATCCATCCCAAGCTGCAGGGCTTCCTGATCGCCTGGGCCGTCGCCGAGCTGCTGACCGCCGCCGCGCACTGGTATGCCGTGCACCGGGTCGGCGACCTATCGCTCATGTTCAAGCGCGGCCAGAACCTGCGCGCGGTGACCGCCGACAACCCGGGGATAATGCGCTATTCCCTGACCACCAATTTCAGCCAGACCCTGGCGATGACCACCAAGCAGGTGCCGCTGTTCCTCGTCGGTGGGCTGACCGGCACCGCGGCGGCGGGCGCCTTCCGCCTTGCCGCGCAGCTGGCGCGTTCGCTGACGATCCTGGCCCAGATGATCGCCCGCGCCGCCTTTCCGGAAATCGTCCGCGCAGTGCGCACGCATGGGGTGGACGGACTGTCGGGGATCATCATGCGCTCGCTGCGGGTCGCGCTGGCCTGCAGCGCCATCGCCTTCGCCATCGTCGTGCTGCTCGGCGAGATCGTGCTCAAGCTCGTGGGCGGGCCCGAGTTCGGCCAGGCCTATCCCAACTTGTTATGGCTCGCCGCCGCCGGCTGCCTCGAGCTTGTCGTCGTCTCGTTCGAACCGGCGATCATGGCCGCGCAGCGCGCGCACCTGGCCTTCATGGCGCGTCTCATCGCCACCGCTGCGCTGATCGGCGGAGCGATCCTGCTGGAGCCGACCATGGGCGCGAACGGCATAGCCGCGGCGGTGTTCTGCAATGCCGTGGTGCAGACGGTGCTCCTGGGGCTGATCCTGGTGAAGCTGATCCACACGCCGAGCGCGCTTCCGCAAGACGCGGCGGAAGACCCGCCCGGCAACCTTCCCGCCGCCGGACCGGCGGGCGAAAAGGCTGGCACCTAGCCCACCCTCGTCGCTAAAGGCGCGCGGATGGAACACGCGCTCTATGAATTCGGCGGAGCCGCTGCTAACCGCACGAGCTTGGACGACGTGACCGCCCATTCCGCCGAAAGCCAGACCGGCCGCGCAGCCATGCCCGCGGTGGGCGTGATCCGCAATCCGCGCAGCCATCGCAACCGCGGTCATGCCCCGGATCAAGCCGGCGATTCCGGCCTCGCGAACGTGACCGTCGCCTCCCCGCGCGGCCGGACCGAACTGGCCGAGGCGCTGGCCGCCTTTGCCGCGAACGGGATCGGGCTGCTGGTGGTCGATGGCGGTGACGGCACGGTGCGCGAAGTGCTGACATGCGGCGCGCCCATCTTCGGCGACATCTGGCCGCGCATCCTGGTATTGCCCAAGGGCAAGACAAACGCGCTGACCGTGGACCTGGGCATGCGCGAGCACATGTCGCTGTCTGAAGCGCTCGACGCCGCCGCCGGTGCACGCGTGGAGAAACGCCGGCCTATCGCCATCGACCAGCCGGACGGACGGCAGGTGTTGGGCTTCATCCTGGGCGCCGGCGTGTTCAATACGGCGATCGAAGCCGCGCAAGTCGCGCATCGTTTCGGTGCGTTCCAGGGTTTCGCGGTCGGTCTGGCGACAGGCCTTGCCGTCGTGCAGGCATTGTTCGGCTTCGGCCGCACCCGCTGGCGGCACTGCGCCCCGATGCGGCTGCGCATCGGCAGCGAAGGCCGCGAAGTCCCGCATAGCGCCCATGGCGACCCCGATCGCCGGTTCGCCGCCGGCTTTTCCACGCTCGGAAAGTTTCCCTTCAAACTCAAGCCGTTCGGCCGTTCGGGCGCCGGCATCCGCTATGTCCTGCTCGATTCGCCGCTTCGGCGGGCGGTCGCGATCATGCCGCTGCTGCTTGCCGGATTCGACCGGCCCGGCCTTCCCCGGCTGGGCGTCCATCGCGGTTCGGCGGACGAGATCGCCCTCGATCTGGGCGAAGGCTTCGTGCTGGACGGCGAAGTGTTCCCGGCCGGCAACTATCGCTTGCGGCTGGGGCCGGAACTGCAATTCCTGGTGCCGTGACAACGCCCGCCGCCATCGATGACGGCGCACTGCGCACGCGTGTCTCGCAAAGCCTCGCACGCGACGTTCCGATGCCGGTCGCGCAGTTCGCCGAACGTCTGGGCAGCGCGGCGGGCGCGGTGGCGGTGCTGTTCTATGGGTCGAACTTGCGCACCGGCTCGCTCGAGGGTGTTCTCGACTATTACGTGTTGCTGCCCGGTCCGGCCGAAACCGGTATCTGGCCGCGCGTCAGCTATCACGAATGGCCCGATGGCGGCACGACGCTGCGCGCCAAAGTGGCGACCATGTCCCTGGCGAAGTTCCGCGCCGCGGCCGAAGGCGCACTGCTGGACACGACCATCTGGGCGCGCTTCGTCCAGCCGAGCGCGCTCATCTGGCAACGTGACGACCAAGCCCGCACCGAAGTGGTCCACGCCGTCGCCGCCGCCGCCCTCAGCGCGGCGCGGCTGGCCGCCGTGCTGGGTCCGGCAACGGGCACGCCCGACGATTACTGGACCGCGCTGTTCCGCGAAACCTATCGTGCGGAGTTCCGGGTGGAGAGCGCCGGCCGGGAACAGTCGATCCTGTCGGCGAACCGCGCCCATTTCGACGGCCTGCTTCCCATCGCGCTCGACGCCGCGAACATCGCCATCCACCGCGACGGGGAACGCCTGACGCCGATCATACCTCCCGCCGAGCGTGCGCGCGTATCGGCGTGGTGGCGCAACCGCCGGCGGATGGGAAAGCCGCTCAACATCCTGCGCCTGCTGCGCGCCAGCGCGACGTTCGAAGGCGCGGCGCGCTATGCCGCCTGGAAGATCGAGCGCCATACCGGGGTGGCGGTGAAGCTGACGCCCTGGCGCGAACGGCATCCCATCCTGGCCGCGCCCGGCGTGCTGCTGTCGGTATGGCAGGCACGCCGGCGCGCGGCGCGGGAAAGTCAGGGATAGCGCAGATGCACGCGCGCGCCGAGGCCGGACCGCGCGACGTTCAGGCGCACCGAGCGGAAAGACGGAATCCCCGCCAGCGTCGAAGGATTGTTGGAAAAGCCGAAGCCTTCCGCCGGCAGGCCGAGCCCGGTACGGTCCAGCTTCCGGCTGGCATTCTCGTCATGATAGACGGCGAAGGCATAGACGCCCGGACGCGGCAGGAACACGCAGACGCGGGTCGTGCCGGCGGTCGCATCGACCCGGCTGGTATAGAGCGATCCCTTGCGCACCAGGAACTTGCTGGCGTCATCGGCATAGAGCGACACGGCCATCAGGCCATTGCCGTTGCGCACGCCGTCCACGACGATATTGATCCATGTGTCGCTGGCGGGACCCTGGCAGCCGGCGGGTGCGCCTTCACCTGCGGCCATGGCGGGCGCGGCGGCGAACGTGGCGGCGAAGGCGGTGAACACGGCGATTACCGCGGCGCGAAAACGTCTCGGTCGATTCATAACATTCCAATCCTGGGAAAGGCTTTGCGAACCTGTGTCGCGAAAGGGGGCATGCAGGCCGGCATGCTGCATCCTTGTCGCATCGGATGGCAAGCTATCGGGAAATCGCGCTGAATGCAGACTGAATTCGCTCCGCACCATCCGTTCGCGGCGTCCAACCTGTCCGATAGTGCAACATCGCGTGTGGAAAACGCCGATTTACATCCTTGTCCCCCCCATATGTGGTGTCTAATCGCCTAGGGAGGGAGCATATTCATCCGATGGCCGCACCGCTGATTTCGCCGTCCATCCTGTCCGCCGATTTCGCCCGGCTGGGCGAGGAAGTCCGCGCCATAGACGCGGCCGGCGCCGACTGGATCCATGTCGACGTGATGGACGGGCATTTCGTGCCCAATATCACTATCGGCCCCGCCGTGGTGAAGGCGCTGCGCCCGCATTCGGCAAAGCCGTTCGACGTCCACCTGATGATCTCCCCCGTGGACGCCTATCTTGAGGCTTTCGCCGCCGCCGGGGCGGATATCATCACCGTTCATCCCGAAGCGGGGCCGCACGTCCATCGCACGGTTCAGGCGATCCGTGGGCTGGGCAAGAAGGCGGGAATATCGCTCAATCCCGCGACTCCGGCGAAGATGCTGGATTACCTGATCGACGATATCGACCTCGTCCTGGTGATGAGCGTCAATCCCGGTTTCGGCGGCCAGAGCTTCATCTCCAGCCAGCTCCGCAAGATCGAGGCGGTGCGCAAGATGATCGACAAGTCCGGCCGCGACATCCGGCTCGAAGTGGACGGCGGGGTCGACCTGAAGACCATCGGCTCCTGCGTTTCGGCCGGGGCCGATGTGCTGGTGGCGGGAACCGCGACGTTCCGCGGCGGTTCGGACCACTATGCCGCCAATATCGCAGCGCTGAAGGCGGCGGGCCAATCGTCCGGGGCGCGGCAGGATGCGGAGGCGCATGGTTGATTCGACCACCCGCGACTCGACGTCCGTGCGCAGCGGCGCGGTGCCCCCGCCCGCTATTCCGCTCGGCGTCGGCGACGAGGAGGGTGTGTTGAACGAAACCGGCGCCGCGACGCCTTCGCCGGGCGCCGAAACAGACGAAGCCCCCGGCGAAGTGATCGAGCCGGGACGCGCGCTGGCCCTGGCGGATTTCTCCGCACCGGCGCTGAGCGCGGGCGAGCGTCTGATCCGTTTCGCCTATAAGATGGGCATGCCGTCGACGCTGCTGACGTCGCCGATGGGCAAGAAAACCCGGCCGCGCTTGCTCGCGACCGTCACGAATCCGCTGCCGGGCAGTCGCGCCGCGGGCACGGCGCTCAGGGCGGGGCATTTCGTCGTCCACGGCGCCAAGACCCCGATCGCGCAGATCGACTTCGCCGGCGCGGCGCGAATGACCCCGCCGCTCGAACGCGTGGTCCACAGCTTCTCCTGGCTCGCCGACCTGGAAGCCAGCGCCGCGCGCGAGCAGGCCGCGCCGATCGCCGAACGCATTCTGGGATCATGGCTGGAAGCCAACCCGAAGCCGCCCTCGCGCCCCGGCAAAGGGCCGGGCTGGACGATCGAGAACGCCGCCGCGCGCGAACTCCACTGGCTGATCCACGCCCCCCTGATCCTGTCCAACGGCGACAAGAAATGGCGCGGGCGGGTGCTGGGCGCGATCACCGAGACCGCGCGGTGGCTCGATCGCAACGTCGGGCGGGCCGACGATCTGCTGGGCCAGCTTGCCGGCTGGTGCGCCATCGTCGCCGCCGGCCTGCTGCTGCCCGATGGCCGGCCGCGCCGCCTCTATGGCGAGGCTGGACTGATCCGCTGCCTGGGCGACCTCCTCGGTGACGACGGGGGATTGCTGTCGCGCAATCCGCTAGGACAGATCGAGGCGATCATCCTCTTCGTGAAACTGCGCGCCTGCTACCGGGCGACACGGCGCGAACCGCCCGAAGCGCTCGAGGCGATGCTGACACTGCTGGTTCCGCCGCTGCTGGCGCTGACCCACAGCGACGGGTCGCTGGGGAGCTGGCAGGGCACCTGGGCCATCGACGCGGACGAGATCGCCGCGCTGATCGCCGCCAGCGGCGTGCGCACCCGGCCGCTGCGCGACGTGCGGCAATGGGGCTATCAGCGCGTCGCGGCGCAGAAGAGCGTGCTGCAGTTCGATGCCGCGCCGCCGCCGCTCACCAAGCATGCGCGCTATGGCTGCGCTTCGACGCTGGCTTTCGAACTGTCGCACGGCAACCATCGCCTGGTGGTCAACTGCGGCGGCGCGGCTTCGGCCGGGGGGCTGGTGCCGGTGCGGCTGGAGCAGGGGCTGCGCGCCACCGCCGCCCATTCGACGCTCGCGCTGGACGACGCCAATTCCACCGCGGTGCTCATCAACGGGAAAATCGGCTCGGGCGTATCCGAAGTCGACATCGACCGCCGCACGCTGGAAGGCGAACGGGTGAAGGGTTCAGGCGGCAATGCAACCCGGCTGGAAGCCAGTCACAACGGCTATGCGGCGCGCTATGGCCTGATCCATCGCCGCATCCTGATCCTGCGCGACGACGGCACCGAGCTGCGCGGCGAGGATCTGCTGGTGCCGAGCGGGCGCAAGGGCAAGCGCGGCAAGGTCGCCTTCGCCATCCGCTTCCATCTCGGCCCCAACATAGAGCTGGGCCTGGCCGAGGACGGGCAAGGCGCCGGCCTGGCCCTGCCCGACGGCAGCTATTGGCAATTCCGCGCCGGCGAAGGCGGCGAAGTGTCGGTCGAAGACAGCATCTGGGTCGATGGCCAGGGTCGCCCGGTGCCGGTGCAGCAGCTGGTCCTGCAGGGCCTGGTGTCGCGCGGGGGCGGCAATTTCGCCTGGCTCCTCAAGAAGATGGGCTGAAAACACTGCCGCGAACTCTGCCGACCCGCCGCTCCGCCGGTGGGAAAGACGTGCGTGCCGCTGGCGATTTTCGCCGAAACGCCTAAGGGAGGCGCGACTCCCGCCGCCAACACGAGCCTGACATGACCCAGATCACCATCCGCCGCGCATTGCTTTCCGTTTCCGACAAGGCGGGACTCGTCGCGCTGGGCCAGACGCTGGCCGCGCGCGGGGTGGAGCTGGTGTCCACCGGCGGCACGGCCAAGGCACTGCGCGACGCCGGGCTGACGGTGCGCGACGTTTCCGACCTGACCGGTTTTCCCGAGATGATGGACGGCCGGGTCAAGACGCTGCACCCGATGGTCCATGGCGGCCTTCTGGCGGTGCGCGACGATACGGAGCATGCCAGGGCGATGCAGGAGCACGGCATCGGCGCGATCGACCTCGTCGTCGTCAATCTCTATCCGTTCCAGGCGACCGTGGCGAAGGGCGCCGGCCGCGATGAAGTGATCGAGAATATCGACATCGGCGGCCCCTCGATGGTTCGCTCGGCGGCGAAGAACCACGCCTATGTGACCATCGTCACCGATCCGTCCGACTATGCCGCGCTGGCCGCCGAGCTTGAGGAAACGGGCGGCGCGACCCGAATCGAGTTCCGCAAGGCGCTGGCCGCCAAGGCGTTCTCCGCCACCGCGGCCTACGATTCGGCGATCTCCGCCTGGTTCGCCGGCGTCGACCAGCAGCAGAAGTTCCCGCCGACCCGCGCCATGGCCTCGCAACTGGTGACGACGCTGCGCTATGGCGAGAATCCGCATCAGGACGCCGCGCTTTATGTCTCGGCCGGGCCGTTCGGCGCCGGCGTCGCGCAGGCGAAGCAGCTTCAGGGCAAGGAACTGTCCTACAACAACTACAACGACGCCAATGCCGCGCTGGAGCTGGCCGCCGAGTTCGCCGGGCAAGCGCCCACCGTGGTGATCGTCAAGCACGCCAACCCTTGCGGCGTCGCCACCCGCGCGACGCTGGCGGAAGCCTGGACCGAGGCGCTGGCCTGCGATTCGGTGTCCGCCTTCGGCGGCATCGTCGCCACCAACGTGCCGCTGGACGGGCCGACGGCCGAAGCCATCTGCCAGATATTCACCGAAGTGGTGATCGCGCCGGGCGCGGACGACGCGGCGCGGGCGGCATTCGCAAAGAAGAAGAACCTGCGCCTGCTGCTGGTCGACGCGCTGCCCGATCCGCGCCGCGCCGGACAGACCACCGCGATCATCGCCGGCGGCGTGCTGGTGCAGGACCGCGACAACGGCCACGTCACCCGCGACATGCTGAAAGTCGTCAGCAAGCGCCAGCCGACCGAGCAGGAACTGGAAGACTGCCTGTTCGCCTGGACAGTGGCCAAGCACGTCAAATCGAACGCCATCGTCTATGCCAGGGACGGGGCGACCGCCGGGATCGGCGCCGGCCAGATGAACCGCCGCGATTCGTCGCGCATCGCCGCCGCGAAAGCACAGGAAGCGGCTGAGACCCAGGGCTGGCCGGCATCGCGCGCCGTGGGCAGCGCCGTCGCCTCCGACGCCTTCTTCCCCTTCGCCGATGGCCTGCTGGCCGCCGCCGAAGCCGGCGCGACCGCGGTGATCCAGCCGGGCGGCTCGATTCGCGACGACGAGGTTATCGCCGCCGCCGACGAAGCCGGCCTGGCGATGATCTTCACCGGAATGCGCCACTTCCGCCACTGATCCCAACGCTTCGTCGCAGATGCGCTTCGTCTGGTCGCGAGACTCGCGTCGCAGTGATATTGTTCACATCGTCGCAAGTGGTTCGCCATCATCGGGAGGCATCGAGTTTTCAGGATGCGATACCGTCATGAAACTATTCAAGACAGATATCTGTCGCTTCTTCGCCATCGGTTTCGCCGCGGGCGCGGTGCTTGTCTTCACGGTTCTGGACCCGGGTGCGAGCGTGGAACTGGCGCACAACGTCGTTCCTTCGGCCGTGGCCGCGCCGACGCCTTGACGATTCCCGGCCGCGCCACCCGGACCGCAAAGGTCAAACGCGCGGCTTCGCTTCTGCTTTTCCTGCTCGTTCCCGCCACCGCCTGCCAGCAATCGGACTCCGCCACCGCGGCAGCGCCCGCCGCCTCCCGCGAACGCATCGTCCTGGCGCCGGCGGCGGAGCGCATCGCCCGCGAAGGGCGCGGCTTGAAGACGGCGGTATTCGCCGGTGGCTGCTTCTGGGGCATCGAGGGGGTCTTCAGCCATGTCAAAGGCGTGACCAGCGCGGTTTCGGGCTATCACGGCGGCACCCGTGGCGACGCCAGCTATGACCGGGTTTCCGGCGGCGGCACCGGCCATGCCGAGGCCGTTCAGGTCACTTACGATCCCGCCACGGTCCGCTACGACGAACTCCTGCGCATCTTCTTCTCAGTGGCGACCGATCCCACCCAGCGCGATCGGCAGGGCCCCGATGTCGGCACGCAATATCGTTCGGCGCTGGTGCCGCTGACCGAGGAGCAGCGCCTGGTCGCTTCGGCCTATCTCGCGCAGCTGCGCGCTTCCGACTTGTGGAGCGCGCCCATCGCCACGCGGATCGAACCCTATCGCCGGTTCTATCCGGCCGAGGCGCATCACCAGGACTTCATGCGGAACAACCCCGCGCACCCCTATATCCTGCGCTGGGACGCGCCGAAGGTGCACGGCCTGCGCCGGCTTTTCCCGAATCATTACGAGCGCGGCTTCACCACCGGCTGATTGCGGCCTATATCGGTGCGATGTCGGGTCATCATCATCACGAGCACAGCGGCGACGGCCTGGTCGACGCCGCCCGCGACGCGCTGGTCGAGGCCGGCGAGCAGTGGACCGAGATGCGCGCCGATGTCTTCGCCGCGCTGTCCGATCGCGACCGGCCGACTTCCGCCTACGACATCGCCGAAAGCGTTTCGACCCTGCGCGGCAAGCGGGTGGCAGCCAACAGCGTCTATCGCATCCTCGACCTGTTCGTGCGCACCAACCTGGCCCGCCGGGTGGAAAGCGCCAACGCCTATGTCGCCAACAGCCATCCGGGCTGCCGGCACGACTGCATCTTCCTGATCTGCGACAGTTGCGGGCAAGCCGTCCACATCGACGACGACCGGCTGACCGGCGCGCTGATCGAGGCGGCGCGCAAGGCCGGGTTCGACGATGTTCGCCCGGTCGTGGAGCTGCGCGGCCACTGCACCGCCTGCAGCTGAATCAGCCGCCCGCACACCAGCCCTGCGCACCGCTTTGCCGCCGCTTACCTGCCTCGAACCACCGCATGGACGCCGCCAAGCAGGGCATCTTTGCGGAAATATTGCAGCCGGTTCAATCGACACCCGATTGTGAAGCGTATAAGGGGCGTGCATGAGCGCCAATCCGGCAACCCCGCTTCTCGACAGAGTCGACACCCCGCACGACCTTCGCCAACTTCGGCCGGAGGACATGCGCCAGCTCGCCGACGAGCTGCGCCAGGAAATGATCTCCGCCGTCGGCCAGACCGGCGGGCACCTCGGCTCCGGGCTGGGCGTGGTCGAGCTGACGGTCGCCATCCACTATGTGTTCAACACGCCCGAGGACCGGCTGATCTGGGACGTCGGGCACCAGGCCTATCCGCACAAGATCCTGACCGGGCGCCGGGATCGCATCCGCACCTTGCGCCAGGGCGGCGGGCTTTCGGGCTTCACCAAGCGCAGCGAGAGCGAATACGATCCGTTCGGCGCGGCGCATAGCTCGACCTCGATCTCGGCCGCGCTGGGCTTCGCCGTCGCCAACAAGCTGACCGACAGGCCGGGGCGCGGCATCGCGGTGATCGGCGACGGGGCAATGAGCGCGGGCATGGCCTACGAGGCGATGAACAACGCGAAGCAGGCGGGCAACCGGCTGGTCGTGATCCTGAACGACAACGACATGTCGATCGCCCCGCCGGTGGGGGGCCTTTCCGCCTATCTCGCCAAGCTGGTGTCCTCGCGCCCGTTCCTGGGCATCCGCGACCTCGCTCGCAAGATATCGCGCCGCCTGCCCGAACCGCTGCACCGCGCCGCCAAGAAGACCGACGAGTTCGCGCGCGGCATGGCGATGGGCGGCACCCTGTTCGAGGAACTGGGCTTCTATTACGTCGGCCCGGTCGACGGCCATAACCTGGACCATCTGATCCCGGTGCTGGAAAACGTGCGCGACGCCGCCGAAGGTCCGTGCCTGGTCCATGTCGTGACGCAGAAGGGCAAGGGCTATGCCCCGGCCGAGGCCAGCGCCGACAAGTACCACGGCGTCCAGAAGTTCGACGTCATCACCGGCGAACAGGTGAAGGGCGCGGCCGGGCCGCCCAGCTATACCGGCGTCTTCGCCCAGGCGCTGATCGCCGAGGCGGCGCGCGATTCGACCGTCTGCGCCATCACCGCGGCGATGCCGTCCGGCACCGGGCTCGACAAGTTCGAGCAGGCCTGCCCCGACCGCTGCTTCGACGTCGGCATCGCCGAGCAGCACGCGGTGACTTTCGCCGCGGGGCTGGCGGCGGAGGGCATGCGCCCGTTCTGCGCGATCTATTCGACCTTCCTGCAGCGTGCCTACGACCAGGTGGTGCACGACGTCGCGATCCAGAACCTGCCGGTGCGCTTCGCCATCGACCGCGCCGGGCTGGTCGGCGCCGACGGCGCGACCCATGCCGGCAGCTTCGACATCACGTATCTGGCCACCCTGCCCAACATGGTGGTGATGGCTGCGGCCGACGAAGCCGAACTGGTGCACATGGTCCACACCGCCGCCGTCCATGACAGCGGCCCGATCGCCCTGCGCTATCCGCGCGGCAACGGCACCGGCGTGCCGCTGCCCGAGGTGCCGCAGCGGCTGGAGATCGGCAAGGGCCGCATTGTGCGCCAGGGTTCCAAGGTGGCGCTGCTGACGCTCGGCACTCGCCTGGGCGAAGCGCTGAAGGCGGCCGACCAGCTCGAGGCGAAGGGCCTGTCGACCACGGTGGCCGACTTGCGCTTCGCCAAGCCGCTGGACGAGGAGCTGATCCGCAAGCTGATCGCCACGCACGAAGTGGTGGTGACGGTGGAGGAAGGCGCCATCGGCGGCCTGGGCGCGCACGTGCTGACTATGGCCAGCGACGAAGGCCTGACCGACTCCGGCCTGCGCATCCGCACGATGCGCCTGCCCGATGTGTTCCAGGATCACGAAGCGCCCGACAAGCAGTACGACGAAGCCGGCCTCAACGCGCCGCAGATCGTCGACACAGTGCTGAAGGCGCTGCGCCACAACAGCGCGGGGGTGAAGGAAGCGCGGGCCTGATGCCTTTCTGGTGCGAGATGGCCCTTAAGGCATGCGCGCTCCTGGCAGCTCTCTTTGTCGGCCTCGTTTCGGCCGGATTATTCCTGCTCGGCACACTCGGAAACGGCGGCGCGACGACGGTTGAGCCTTTTAGCTGGACTGCCCAGATAGTTCTGACGCTGGTCTTTGGGACTACCACGGTCACAGCAGTGTTCGGATGCCGCTATGCCTGGCGCCTAGTTGAAAAACTGAGCGATAGATTGATTGCTCAGCGATAAACCTCTCGTCGATGTCCGATGGCCACGACATGGATGGTCATGCGACCATCCTCGATCTTGCATATGACGCGATAGTCGCCGACGCGAAACCTCCAGTATCCTGAATACTGGCCCGTCATTGCGATGCCTCTTGCGCGAGGGTCGTCCAGACATGCAATAGACGTCATCACGCGAGTGATACGGTCGGCCTGGCTTCGGTCGAGCTTGCGAAGTTGCCGGCGTGCTTCGTCCGAAACCTCAAGGCTCCAGGCCAAGCTCGCGCCTCATCTGTTCCATCGAGATATTCTTGGCCGGGTCGTATGTCTTCAGCGTCTCTTCGAGCAAGGCGACGTCCCGAAGCTCCTCGATCATCCGCTCGATGGCTTCCTGCACGAAGCCATCGACCGACAAGCCATTACGCTCCGCCAGTTCGGTAACGTGCTTTTCCAGTTCGGGTTCAAGCTTTATCGCAAGCATATCAGCTTCCTTCGCGAACGATTATGCGGCAAATCGGCCGGCGCGCCAAGTCGCGCCGCGCCGGACGCATCCATTCCCGAGCCATCACGCCCGCCCGGGCAGCGCCCCCGCCGCGTTCTCGCCCTCGCCGCCGCCCGGCACCGCCGCCTGATCCTCGGGCGAAACGCGGTCTTCCAGCGTGTCGAGGTGCATCCAGCGCTTCACGATGGGCGAGAGCAGCAGCACGACCACGGCGACGCCGATCGTGATCCAGCCGATCTTGCCATAGATCGCCAGGGTCACGTCCTTCGACATCTCGCCGCTTTCGCCGCCGGTCGCCTCGCCGATCTTGCCGGCGACGAAATTGCCGACCGCGGTCATGTAGAACCAGGCGCCCATGATGAAGCTGCCGAGGTGCAGCGGCGCCAGCCGGGTCATCGCCGAAAGGCCCACCGGCGACAGGCACAGCTCGCCCGTGGTCTGGAACAGGTAGATCAGGAAGACGAAGATCACCGGCGTCATCGCCGCCATGCCGACGCTCTGCGCGCCCCAGACGAAGATGAGGAAGGCAAAGCCGACTTGCGCCAGCGCCAGCCCGAACTTGGCCGGCGCGGACGGTTCCAGCCCGCGCTTGCCGAGGAATTGCCAGAGCGCCGCGAAGACCGGCCCGAACAGCACGATGTAGATCGGGTTGATCGACTGGAACAGGCTGGTGGGCACGCCCTGCCGGTCGACGTAGCGATCGGTATAGAGGCTCAAGCTGCCGCCCGCCTGCTCGAACAGGCCCCAGAAGATCGGATTGAGCGCGATCAGGAACAGGATGGCGAACATCCGCTCGCGCGGGGCCTTGGGCAGCTTGAGCGCTTCGTAGAGCGTATAGCCCAGCATGCCGAGGCCGCTGACGATCAGCAGGTTCTGGATGACCCCCTGGTACTGAATCAGCAGCCAGATCACCACGACCGCGCCCAGGCCGACGGCGTAGAGCGTCAGTTCGCGCGGCCGCAGCAGCGGCGCGGGCGGTTCACCGTTGCCGCGCAGCGCCGGCTTGCCCAGCATGAAGATCGCCAGGCCCAGCGCCATGCCGATGCCGGCGAGTCCGAAGCCCCACGACCAGCCGATCGTCTCGCCCAGGTAGCCGACCAGGATCGTGCCGAGCGCGGCGCCCGTGTTGATGCCCATGTAGAAGATCGTATAGGCGGCGTCGCGCCGGGTGTCGGTCATCCGGTAGAGCTGGCCGACGATCACCGAGATATTGGCCTTCAGGAAGCCCGAGCCGACGATGATGAGCGCCAGCGCCAGCCAGAACACGTTGATAGCCGGGTCGGCCTGCTTGATCAGCGGATCGGTGGCGCCGTGTATGCCCTCTACCGCCATGAACAAGTGGCCAAAGGCGAGCAGCACCCCCCCGAAGACCACCGCCTTGCGCTGGCCCAGGTAGCGGTCGGCCAGATAGCCGCCGAGCACCGGGGTGATGTAGACCAGGCTGGTATAGGCGCCGTAGATCAGATTCGATTTGCCGTCCGAGAACAGCCAGAACTTGGTGAGGTACAGGATCAGCAGGGCGCGCATGCCGTAATAGGAAAAGCGTTCCCACATCTCGGCATAGAACAGCACGAACAGCCCGCGCGGATGGCCGACGACTTCCTCGCTCTTCCTCGCGGCGATCCAGCCGCCGACGGTGAGGAAGGCGAAGAGGGCGACCGCGGCGATCGCCGCGATCCAGTCACCCTCGTTCCAGCTGCCGATGTCCTTCATGCCTGCACCTTTGCGATGTCCCCGCCCTCTTTCGGTGTTCCAGGTCGCGACCTCTCTCGCGAACGGGGAGTGAAGCCGGCAGACTAGCTTTCAATTTGCAACTGGGAAAGGGCTAGCGCCTCGCGGGGAACCGACAAGCACCCGGCCCGGCGCGGGACAGGCTCGCCACACGCTTGGCCATTGCCAATCGCCTGATTGCATGGCAGTTTTACGGAAGACTCACGCGGTCAGACTGTCCTTCACAACGTAATGACGTCGACCGCGCGTCTCGTGGTTAGGGGGAACCATCGTATGATCCGATCCGAACTTCTGCTCGCCTTGGCGAAAGAAAATCCCGAGCTCCGGGCCGAGGATGTCGAGCGGGCGATCGACACGTTCTTCGATGAGATCGCCGGCCGGCTAGCCGATGGCGGACGGGTGGAGCTGCGCGGTTTCGGAGCGTTCTCCACCCGCCAGCGCGACGCGCGCAAGGGCCGCAATCCGCGCACCGGCGAAACCGTGCAGGTGCCGGAAAAGCGCGTGCCCTATTTCAAGCCCGGCAAGGAAATGCGCGCCCGGCTGAACGTCTGACAGCCGGCTCCATCGTCCCCCGGCGGTAAATCCGCCTTGGCTCCGATTCCGCGCCGGACTATACAGCAAGGCGGTGATGCGGGCGTGGCGGAATCGGTAGACGCAACGGACTTAGCGATTGAGTGCTCGCGGGGAAACGCGCGATGCAGAACTGCTCAAACTCGGGGAAACCTTTGACCTGGCAATCCCGAGCCAAGCCCGGCGGCGAAACCGCCGGGAAGGTGTAGAGACTAGACGGGCAGCACCTAAATCCCGCGCCGGGCGCAAGCCCTTGCGGGACAGGGTGAAGGGATAGTCCAGACCACGAACGCCCGGGGTTTCCCAAGCGGAACCCGTGGCGGCGGCGAAAGCCGTGGCTGGTATGAAAATTCGTCGGGCTTGTCCCATGGGGGTTCGAGTCCCCCCGCCCGCACCACCGATCTCATATAAAACAGGCCCGGTTACTGGATATCGCCAGCGGAATCATGCGTCCGCGAAAGTCGAACCGTTCGATTGTTGAGCAAAAATTATACTTGCTGCGATCCGGTTTTCCGGAAACTTCCGCCACCAAGAAAAACGGCTGCGATATGGTAGAAATCAGCCGTTTTTTCGCATAGTCCGCGCCATCCATTAACCCGTAATTAGGAACAATCGTCCACTTCTGAACACGTCGGCGCCATTCCCCCGGATGATTGCCGACAGGATGGTGCCGCGATGGAAAATTCCGCCCCCGATAGCGGGCAAGAGATCAATTACGATGATCTGCGCGCGGCCCCTCGCTTTGCGCTCCTGATTCGCAGCGCCAAGTTGATCTGCGACAGCGGCGAATACCTGTGCATCGTGCGTGACGTTTCGGCATCGGGCGTCCGCCTGCGCCTGTTCCATGCCCTTCCCGCGCAGGAGCAGATGACGCTGGAACTGTCGACCGGCGAACGCTTCACCATCGATCGCGTGTGGGAGCGCGAGGATCACGCCGGCTTCCGTTTCGTCGACGAAATCGACGTTCACCGCTTCATCAACGAGAGCGGTCCTTACAAGAAACGCGCCTTGCGCCTGAGCATCCGTTTTCCCGCCGTCGTCACCGTGAACGGCGAATCGATCGACGTCACGATCTGTAACCTGTCGCGCGAGGGCGCGCGGATCGAAAGCGCGCATCGCTTCGCCCGGGGCCAGAAGCTGACCGTGCAGGCGCGCGGCATACCGGCGATCATGGGGATTGTGCGCTGGCGCCGGGAACCCGACTATGGTGTCGTCTTCCAGCAGCTCTTCACCTTCGAGGAACTGGCGCGCCTGGCCACCACGCTCCAGCCGATCGCCAAGGCATCCGGCGGACCGGACAAGATCGCCGACAGCCGCTGCGCCTGACGCAGGTTCGAACCGTTTTCAGGCGCCAAGTTCAGGCCGGCCGGAACACCATCGCATCGCCGTTCATGCAGTAACGCTTGCCGGTAGGGGCCGGGCCGTCATCGAAGACATGGCCCAGATGGCCGCCGCAGCGGCTGCAATGCACTTCGGTTCGCGGCACGCCGATCTCCCAGTCGGTCGATGTCGCGACAGCGCCCGGCAGCGGCCGCCAGAAACTGGGCCAGCCGGTGCGGCTGTCGTACTTCGTCGCCGATGAAAACAGCGGATTGTTGTCCGCCGCGCAGAGGAACGTGCCGCGCCGATGCTCGCCCAGCAGCGGAGAGGTGAAGGCGCGCTCGGTGCCTTTGCCGCGCAGGATGCGGAACTGGGCGGGCGTCAGGCGGCGGCGCCACTCCGCCTCGCTGTAGGCCACCGGGAAAGCCCTGGCCTCCGCCGCCCCGCCGCCGCACCCCATGACGGGCAGCGCGGCGGTCAGTCCGAGCAGCCCCAGGAACCGGCGACGGGCAAGCAGGAAATCGGCCATGGCAGCTATCCTTCGCGCGGCTTGCGCAGGCTCAAGATCGGGTGCCGACGGGCATTTTCAATCGTCCCGGCCTCAGAGGAAGAACGTGCCTTCCACCACCGTCACGCAATCGCCACCCAGCCAGACGCGCGCGCCGTCCAGCCGGCAGGTCAGATAGCCGCCCCGAGCGGACGCCTGATGCGCGGTGAAGCGCGGCCGCCCCAGCCGCTCGGCCCAGAACGGCGTCAGGACGGCATGGGCCGATCCGGTCACGCTGTCTTCCCCCGCCTCGACCCCGCCGATGAACACCCGGCTGACGATATCGGTATCGCGCCCCGGCGCGGTGACGGTGAAGGAATCCGGGCCGAGCACGGCCAGATGCCGCATATTGGGGCTGAGCGCCGCCACGTCCTCCGCGCTGGCGTAGAGCAGCAGGTTGTAGCCATCGGGCGAACGCCGCATCTCCAGCGGCGCGGCGCCCATCGCCGCAACTGCCTGGGGCCATTCGCCCGGCTCGGTCGGGATCGCCGGCAGGGCGACTTCATAGGCGGGTTCGCCTCCCCCGCCCGGACCGCGCCGCACTTCGAGGATGCCGGCCCGGCGCGTGCGAAAGCGCACCGCGCCCCGCGCGTCGTCGAGCCCCAGCAGCACGTGCCCCGCCGCCAGTGTCGCATGGCCGCAAAGGCGGATCTCGTCGCGCGGGGTGAACCAGCGCAGTTCCCAGTCGCTCTCGCCGCCGGCGTCGCGCACCAGGAATGCGGTCTCGGCGAAATTGTTCTCTTCCCCGATCGCGCGCAGCACGCTGTCGTCGAGCCATTCGTCGAGCAGCATGACCGCCGCCTGGTTGCCGGCGAAAGGCCGCGCGGCGAAGGCGTCGACATGCCAGTAGGGGATCGCGCGGGCCATCGGTGCCGGTCCTTATATATGCGGGTCGGAGGGAAGGACTTCCTCGGCGGCGATGCCTTCCTCGTCGCGCAGGCCTTCGGGATCGGGGTGGATCAGGATCTCGACATCGGGGAAATCGACGCGCAGCCGGTCCTCGATCTCATCCATGATCCGGTGCGCCCGGCCCAGGCTCATGCGGGCGTCGACGGCGGCATGGAACTGCACGAAATCGCGATTGCCCGAAGTGCGGGTCCGCAGATCGTGCACGCCGCGCAGTTCGGGATGGCGACTGAGCACCGCGATGAAGCGCGCCTTCTTCTCCTCCGGCCATTCGCGGTCCATCAGCTCGTCGATCGCGCGGTGCGAGGCGCGCCAGGCGCCCCAGGCCAGCCACAGCGCGATGGCGAGGCCGAACAGGGGGTCCGCCCCGCCGATGCCGCCATACTGGTCGAGCGCCAGCGCGGCGATGACCGCGAGGTTGAGGAAGAGGTCGGACTGATAGTGGACGTGGTCGGTCGCGATGGCGAGGCTGCCGGTGCGGCGGATCACATGGCGTTGCCAGGCCAGCAGCGCCGCCGTCACCGCGATGGCGATCAGCGACACGACGATGCCCTCGCCCGCCGCCGCGGTGCGACCGCCGGCGATCAGTTGTTCGGCGGCATGGACCCCGAGGCCGAGCGCGGAGATCGAGATCAGCACGACCTGCAGCATCGCGCTGAGCGCCTCGGCCTTGCCATGCCCGAAGCGGTGCCCCGCATCGACCGGCTGCGCCGCCACCCGCACCGCGATCAGCGTCGCCACGCTGGCGACAAGGTCGAGCGCGGTGTCCGCCAGGCTGCCTAGCATCGCCGCCGATCCGGTCGACCAGGCAGCCCAGGCCTTCAGCCCGGTCAGCAGCAGCGCGACGGCGATCCCCGCCATTGCGGCGCTGCTGTTCAGCGTCGACGAATGCGCCGGCGCCGCTCTCATGGATAGAGCCCCTTCACGGAACGCATTCATGGATAGAGCAGCGTGCTCGCCCACGCCCCGCCCGCATCGGCGCGGGTGAACAGCCGCCTCTCGTGCAGGCGGTGGGGGCGATCGTGCCAGAATTCGATGGCGCGCGGCGTCAGCCGGAAACCATGCCAGTGCGCCGGACGCTCCACCGGACCGCCGGCGAAACGCTCTTCCGCCGCTTCGAACCGCGCCAGGAACGTGGCGCGCGCGTCGAGCGGCGCGGACTGGTCGGACGCCACCGCGCCGATCTGGGAATCGCGCGCGCGGCTGGCGAAATAGGCGTCGGCATCGGCGGCGTCGAGCGAGGTCAGCGCCCCTTCGACGCGGACCTGCCGGCGCAGCGATTTCCAGTGGAACAGGAGCGCCGCCTGCGGATTGGCCAGTATCTCGCGCCCCTTGCGGCTATGGCTGTTGGTATAGAACGCGAAGCCTTCCGGTCCGTGCCCTTTCAGCAGGACCATGCGCACCGACGGCGCGCCCTCGGCGGTCGCCGTGGCCAGCGCCATCGCATTGGCGTCGTTCGGCTCGCTGCCGCGCGCCTCGGCATACCAGGCGTCGAACAGGGCCAGCGGATCGCCATGGGGGATGACTTCGGCGAATTGTCCTGGTTCCACGAAACGGTCCTGTCCGGCTGGAGGTAAGCTATGGAACCTCCCGCATAATCCCTGCGCGGGCAGGAGGAAAGCTCACCTTGCCGTTCGCGCCCGCCCCACCTAGTTTAGGCGCCATGGCAGCAGATCCCTATTCCATCCTTGGCGTACCGCGCGGTGCGACCGAAAAAGACGTGAAATCGGCCTATCGCAAGCTCGCCAAGGAGCTGCACCCCGATCGCAACAAGGACAATCCCAAGGCGTCGGAACGCTTCAGCGAAGTCACGCGCGCCTATGACCTGTTGTCCGACAAGGACAAGCGCGCCCAGTTCGACCGGGGCGAGATCGACGGGGAAGGCAACCCCAACGGTTTCGGCGGCGGCGGACGCGGGGCCGGCATGGGCGGGTTCGGCGGCGGCCAGCGCGGGTTCGGCGGCGGGTTCGAGGGCTTTTCCTCGGACGGCCCCGACATGGGCGGCATCTTCGAGGAGATATTCGGCGCGCGCGGCGCCGGCATGGCCGGCGCGCGCGGGTTCGGCGGCGGACGTGGTCGAACGGCGCCGCGCGGCGGCAACGCGCAGTACCGGCTCAACGTGTCGCTGCCCGACGCGGCGACCCTGGCCAGCCAGCGCATCACCCTCGCCGATGGCAAGACGATCGACCTCAAGCTGCCCGCAGGGGTTGAGGACGGCACGCAGATGCGGCTGGCCGGCAAGGGCGAGCCCGGCCCCGGCGGCCCCGGCGACGCGCTGGTGACGATCCAGATCGAGGCGCATCCGTTCTTCAGGCGCGATGGCGACAATATTCGCGTCGACCTGCCCATCGGCCTGGACGAGGCCGTGGCCGGCGCCAAGGTGAAGGCGCCGACGGTGGAAGGCGCGGTGATGCTGACGGTCGCGCCCGGCAGCAGTTCCGGCAAGACGCTGCGGCTGAAGGGCAAGGGCTTTACCCGCAAGGACGGCACGCGCGGCGACCAGCTTGTCACGCTGCAGATCGCCCTGCCCGAAGGCGACGAGGATCTCGTCAGGCGTCTGGAGGGCTGGCACGACAGCCGCCCGCTGCGCGCCAAGCTCGGCGTCTGACCGGGGCGGCCGGAGTGGAGGAGCGGCCACTCGAGGCGAAAACCGGCCATCACGACCTTTCGCCCGAAGCGCGCAAGCGGCGCGCCCAAAAAGCGCGGAGCGAAATCCAGCAGCGGCTGGACCGGCACCTGTCGCCCGGCAGCCGCACGCTCACCACGCTGAAGCGCGTCTGGACCGGCGCCTATTACGACGGCTTCATCCACGCCGGAAATCTCGCCTACATGGCGATCCTGGCGCTGTTCCCGTTCTTCATCACCGTGGCCGCGATCCTTGCCGCGCTAGGCGAAGGAGGCCAGCGCGAAGCCTCCGTGCACGCCTTCCTCACCGCCATGCCGCCGGTCGTCGCCAGGGTGATCGAACCGGTGGCGCGCGACGTGATGGCGGCTCGCTCCGGATCGCTCCTGTGGATCGGCGGACTGGTCGGCCTGTGGACGGTGACCAGCCTGGTCGAGACGATTCGCGATATCCTGCACCGCGCCTATGGCACCCCGGCCACCCATGCGTTCTGGCGCTATCGGCTGCTGTCCACCGGGTTCATCGTCGTCGCCGTCATCCTCCTGCTGCTGTCGCTTTTCGCGCAAGTGGCGATCACCGCCGCGCAGGAAGTGATCGCGGCATGGTTCCCCCGGCTGGACGAACTGGCGCTGACCCTCACCACGTCGCGGCTGATCCCGGCGGCGGTCCTCTATCTTTCGATATATGCGCTGTTCCTGTCGCTCACGCCTTCGGCCTATCGCAACCGCCGCTATCCCAAGTGGCCCGGCGCACTGCTCGTTGCGGTCTGGTGGGTGGCGGTGACGATCGCCCTGCCCAGGGTGTTGCACGTTTTCTTCACTTACGACCTTACGTATGGCAGCCTTGCCGGGGTGATGATCGCGCTTTTCTTTTTCTGGCTGGTCGGGCTAGGGGTTGTGATCGGCGCCGAGCTGAACGCGGCCCTCGCGGAAACGCCGGAGGAGCGCAACGCACTCGGACAAGCCGATAATCGCGCGAGAGAGCGGAATAGAGAAAGCCGGAAAGAAAGCGAATGACGGGTCTAATGCAGGGAAAGCGCGGTCTCATCATGGGCCTCGCCAACGACAAGTCACTGGCATGGGGGATCGCCCAGAAGCTGCATGAGCATGGCGCCGAGCTGGCCTTCTCCTACCAGGGCGAGGCGCTGGAAAAGCGCGTCCGGCCGCTCGCGGAAAGCCTGGGCAGCGATTTCCTGATCGATTGCGACGTCGCGGACATGGCGGCGCTCGATACCGCGTTCGATACGCTGGCCGCGCGCTGGCCGACGATCGACTTCGTCGTTCACGCCATCGGATTTTCCGACAAGTCGCAGCTGCGCGGCAAATTCTACGACACCACGCTCGACAACTTCCTGATGACGATGAACATTTCGGCATACAGCCTGGTCGCCGTGACCAAGCGCGCGCGCGCGATGATGCCCGAAGGCGGTTCGATCCTGACGCTGACCTACTATGGCGCGGAAAAGGTGATCCCGCATTACAACGTGATGGGCGTCGCCAAGGCGGCGCTGGAAACCAGCGTCAAGTATCTGGCCAACGACCTGGGGCCCGAAGCGATCCGCGTGAACGGCATCTCCGCCGGCCCGATCCAGACCCTGGCCGCGCGCGGGATCGGCGATTTCAACTATATCCTGAAATGGAACCAGCTGAACTCGCCGCTGCGCCGCAACGTCACGATCGAGGACGTCGGCGGCGGCGCGCTCTATCTGCTCTCCGATCTGTCGGCCGGCGTGACGGGCGAAATCCACCACATCGACGGCGGCTACAACGTTGTCGGCATGAAGCAGGAAGACGCGCCGGATATCGCCCTGGTGTGATCGTCCGGCGGCGCTCTTCCTGCGTTCGTATCAGACGATTCCCAGCTGGCGATAGAGCGGCAGCCGCTGTTCGTTGAAGATCTTCTGGCGGTCCCGAAGGTCATCCAGATGCTCTTCGCGGGTCTGCATGGCCTTCTGATCCTTGAGCAGGCGCTGCCCGCTGGCTTCCAGCAGCGACCAGATCCATTCGGGCGCGTCGCTGCGGCCCTGATGGATCGCGGATATGAACAACTGGTGGAACCGCTCGACCGTCACGCCGCCGCCCGTGACCGGCGAAGCCAGGAAGCTTAGATCCGAAGTCAGTTCGGCGCGCTTCATCACGGCCGCGTTGAATGACCTGGTCGAGCGGCTGCGATGCTTGTCCTTGTCCGCCGGCAGGCAGGGCTGCACGTTGTTCATGCCGATCTGCACCAGCAGGGCCTGCTGCAGGTTGTCCCATCCCAGCGCGGCGATCGCCGGCTGGGCGAGCATTTGGGCGCCGGTCTTGGGACCGTTCGCCAGGAAATCGAGGATAGGCGCGTAGATCTCTTCCTTGAGACTGATCTCGCCCCGCTTGCTGACGACCTTCAGCGGGATCAGCTCGCGCGGCGTCGACAGCACGAACCGCGTGTCGGCCCAGGCCTGTCTGGCGTTGAGCAGCGGCAGGGGAATGATCCCTTTCGTATAGACGTCGCGCCGGAATTCCTGGTTTATCATGAAATCGCGCAGGCTTTCGCGCGCCATCGGGTCCTTCTCCGCGGCAAGGACTTCGACCATCTCGGCGCTGAGATTCAGCGCGTCCAGGTTGTCGTGAAGATGGGCCGAGCCGAGGTAATCGACTTTCGCATCGCCGAAATGCGCGGCCACGTCGGAAAAGTATTCCGGCGCCCAGTCCGCGTTCATGTATTCGTGCGCCAGGTAGCTGCGCGGCGCCGTCTTGAGCTTGTCGAGCCGCGCGGCGAACGTCGGCGTCTGGGCGAAGTAGTTGCCGTTGGCGGCTTGCATCTTGCCGATGAAGTCGATGGCGCCATCGATCTTGTCGACGATCGTGCCGGGAATCTGCCGCCCCCGCTCGACCATCAGCCGGCGCAAGGGCATTGCCGCCGCCCAGCCCGGAAGCGTGTTGTAGCTGACATAGACCAGCCCGCCCGGCCGCAGCCTGTCACGCACGAAGTCGATGATATGCTTTCGGTTCTTCTCCGATATCCAGCTGTAGATGCCGTGGAGCGCGATGATGTCGAAACTCTCCGGGAGATTGGGAGCGTTGGCGAAATCGGCGAACGAACTCTCGTGGAAATGGACGTTTGTCAGGCCGCTTTCGAAAGCGAGATGCCGTGCTCCGGCGATCTGCCCGGGGTTGAAGTCGTTGGCGTGAAAATCGATGTCCGGGTTCGCCGCCGCGAGCAGATTCATCGAGAAGCCCTGCCCGCAGCCCAGCTCGCAATAGCTCGTCCGCCCCGACGACGACGGACTTCGCACGCTGCGGATCAATTGCACGAACCGCAGAAGCGCCGGCGTCAGTTCCCGATAGAAGCCATGGGTATATTGTATCTCGGTGACATAGCCTTCGTGCCAACTCATGCATTATCCTCCCGTGCGGATCGCCGGCGCAGTATCCGGCGCCTCTGCTGGGGCGCAGCATAGCCATGCGCGAGAAGAGGCAGCAAGCGTCCTGCGAAGGATCGCCGGGATAAGGCGCGAGGGTCTGGTCCGGATGTCACGGACCTGGCGGCTCGCAGCGCCCGAAGCAGTCCGGTCGTCGGCTTGGCGGGAGTTTCACCCTGAACCCGCGCGACGAGGCGGCCGAAACGACCCTGCGAGGAACCCGGCGCGGAAGAATCGCTACCCGATACGACCGGCCGCGCTCGAAGCTGCGCCACTGCAAGCTTTCGTCGCTGTCGCCACCGAAGCGGATCGATGGCGCGCTCGACCTCGTCCGTAGGCTCATAGACACACAGCCACAGTCGCATCGAGCCGGTTTGGACCATGGCGAGGAAGTTGGCGGCGGATTTGTCACAGCGGGTGGCGACGCGGCGAAAGCGCTTCAGCTTGGAGAAGAACCGCTCGATCAGGTTGCGCGCGGTAGAGCCCTTTGCCGAAGTGCGGCTTCCGGCGCCGGTTGCGCTTGGGCCGGAGGCTAGCCCTGGTTCTGGATCGGTCCGCGGCGGCGGTCGGCATCGTAGGCCTTCTCGGCCGGCGCAATGATACGCGGGCCAGGGTGGTCGAGCAGCGTATCTGCGATCTGGCGGTCATGCGTTTGCCGGCGGCCACGCCGGGCCGGATCGGGTTTCCCTTCGCGTCGACGACACGTGGATCCTGGTCGTGAGCCGGCAGCGTGATCGGCCGAGACAGTGATCTGCCCCCCTTTTGGCCGCCGCAGCCTACCGATGGGCGCGAACGGAGGTACTGTCGATCAGCCGGATTTGACCGTCGTGCGCGGCGGCGCTGGGCTCCATCGGCCGGTTCCACACCCCGCCTGCGCCCATCGCACGAAGCGATTGGAGCAAATTGCTGCGCGGCCGCCGTAGCGCTCGGGCAGGTCGCGCCACGGCGCACCGGATCGTGATATCCAGAAGATGCCGTTCAGCACGCTCCAATCGTCTACGCGCCGCACGCCTCGCGGCTCGTCGGGCAGCAGCGGCTCGATCAAGCGCTATTCCAAGTCGGTCGTATCGGCTCATGCTGACGCCGGATCACAAGCTGCGGCGAAAGAAAAGCCGCCTAGCCCGCAACGAACAAGACTTCCCCGCCGCCCATCGCGATCAGCGACCAGCGTTTGTCATGGATGACGTAGTCCGCCTGCCATCCCTCATAGCCCATCGAATTATTGAACATATCGATTCGAGTGCCCGCGTCGAAGTGGAGCTGGAGATCGGCCGTCTCTCTGTCCGGCATCACCGCTGTGATGGCCTTGCTTCCAATGTGCTTGCGAGCTTCAGCCTCACCGTCCACCGGCGACTTCAGGCCGAACATCTGACCATCGTCCTGCGAGGCGAACGCGATCCGACCGGCCGAAACGATCCGCCACGGAGCGCTTACCGCCAGGCCGATGCCTTCGGCCAGGCCGAAGGTCCAGTCATGCTCGCGCCGTTCGATCGCACAACTCCGTCCGATCAGACACGCCTCGAACTCTGCCACTTGGTCACGCTGCATGTCCGAGGATCACGCCCGGACACGTCGACGGCAAGGTCGCACATTCATAGGGCCACGACCTAGTGCAGGCAGGTCCTGCCCGGCCCCGTGGGGCGGGCCGCGTCCTCGAACCATTTCGGCCAGATATCCAACGGCCAGCCCGCGTTGCGATAGTGATTGTGGAATATCCGGAGCCACTGCCGCAGGCGCGTGGCGCTGATGACGAGGATGGCGGCATCCTGCACCGCTTCGCTCCAGTGAAACGCAAGGATCACGCCCCGATCGCCGCGGCGGACGCTGGCCTTGTGAACGAGGAACTGCTCGTCCGACGATAGGGCGACAACTGCCGGCGCCGCCGCCTCGGGCGCGGCCTTGCTCACACGCTCGAGATCGGCGCGCGTCTGCTCGAGGAGCTGCATGCCCGAACGAACCGCGCGGGGCGCGGCCATAACCGGACCTGCCGCCGGGCCTGGCGCCGCGGCCTGGTCGAGCTGCTCTATCAATGCCGCGATGACCCGCCCCGCCAGGCGCTGGGTAAGCCACAGGAGCGCGGTGCGTCCGTCGCTGTCGAGCACGGACACGCGGAGTCGATCCTGAAGCATGTCGTAAGTCGTGGTCATCCGGGCAATCTGGCGCACGCCGCACTCCTTCGTTCGCCGAGGAAGCTAGCCCCCCGTCCGGACCACCGCCAGTCGATCGGGACGAACGGCGCGGGAGTTGCGGCCCCCACCTTCCGAATCGCGTTTTCCAGATACGCGAAGACCCCGGGGTTTCCCCCGGGGTCCTGCTCTCGGCACCTGAGTGCCGAGATATCCGATACTTCAGATCAGATGAAGTTGCTCTGCGTGAAGGTCACGGCCGAGCTGAACTGGATAGCATAGTCGTTGCTGTCCAGCGCACCGTCGTCGTTCGCGTCGACATAGAGCGTGTTGGTCGAGGTGTCGAAGACAGCCTGCGCACCACCACCAGCGACCAGCGACGTCAGAACGATGCCGTAGCCGTTGGCGTTACCCGAGAAGGTAACGGCGAAGTCGAAGTCGAGCTTGTCGACGGGCGCAGCCAGCGTACCGGCCTGGAAGTCGGTGATCAGGTCAACGCTGGTGCCAACGCCCTGCGACTGGCTCGGGCTGTTGTAGACGAACACATCGTTGCCAGCGCCGCCGGTCAGCGTGTCGCCGCCGGTGCCACCGAAGATGGTGTCGTCGCCGTCGCCGCCGTTGATCGTGTCGCGACCCGAACCACCGTTCAGGGTGTCGTTGCCGGCACCACCGATGATGTTGTCGTTACCCGAACCGCCGGTGATGGTGTCGTTGCCGATACCACCGATCAGCGTGGCGTCCTTGGTGGCGTTGGTTGCCACCGAGACGCCCTGGTTGGCCTTCGAGATCGAACCCGAAGCGGTGATGCCGCTCGCGTCGAACGAAGTCAGCTTCGCGAAGGTGTTCGAGAAGGCAATGCCGACCGTGCCACCGACGGTGACCGACGTCGCATCGGCGCCGCTGATGCGGAGCGTTTCCTGCGTGGTCGCCACGGTGGTGAAGTTCAGCGTCTCGAACTTGTCGAACACGTAAGTGCCGGCACCGTGGTTGTACGGCGTGGCGAGGGTCACGTTGGCCACGTCGGCCGACGTGTTGTTCTCGAGCGCGAAAGTGACGAGACCGTCATTCTGGCTGGAGAGCGTGATCGCCGCACCGGTGTTCAGATTGCTGACCGTCAGGTTGCCGTCGAGGAACCCGTCAACACCCTGGTTGGTGAAGGTGTTGCCATTGTCGCCCACGTTATTGTCGAAGTGGTTGACGATGTTCGGGAAGTTACCCGGCGTACCGGCAACCGACACCGGGTTGATGTCGCCAGCAGCAAGCGTGCTGGTGAAGGTCAGGGTGTCGTTCGCGGTGTTGTACTCGATCGAAGCCAGGGCCGGGATCGAGCTCGGGTTCGCGGCAAAGGCAGCCTTGATGGCAGCGCCGATTTCATCGACGCCAGCGTTCGGGTTGACCTTCACGTCGAGGGTGCCGCCACCGGCGCCGGCGAGCGACACGCGGATGAAGCCACCGTCGGCGTCCGCCGGGGTGTTGATGACGACAGTCTGGACTTCCTGAACCGGAGCCACGCCGTTGGTGGTCGTAGCGACCGTGGTGAGCGGGCCACCGAGGTAGCTGGCGACGGTCGCAGCAGCCGCGTTGCCGAGGCTGGCCGGGTAGGTCACCGTGACAACCGCACCGGTCGACGAAGCCGTGATGCCGGCATAGCCGTTCAGCGCCGAAGCAACCGCTGCAGCGACTTCAGCCGTGGTCTGGCCGCCGAGCAGGGCGACGTTGACCGAAGCAGGAGCGCCACCGCCGTTCGGATCGACCGTGATCGAGCCGTTCGCAAGCGGAGCGGTATTGATCGTGATGGTCTGGACTTCGTTGACCGGATCGGTGCCGCCGGTCGTCGTAGCCGTCGCACCGAAGGTCGCGCCGCCCGTGAGCGTGCCCGTGTTCGAAGACAGGGTCACGGCAGGAACGTTGCCCGACAGCTGAGCGAAGGTGAAGCCAACGTGGTTGTTGCCTGAACCGTTCGTGCCGGCCGGATTGAAGACCACTTCGGTCATCACTTCGCCGGGGTTGGCAGCGTTGTAGGCAGCAATGATCTGCGCGCCGAAGTTGGTGGCGATGTAGTTGGCCACGTCTTCGTCGGTCAGGTTCGGAGCGAGGTTGATGACGACGCCCTGGATGGTGATCTGGCCACCGAAAGCGCCCGTGCCGTTGACGCGAACCGCCTGGTGCTCGGCAACAGCCGTACCCTGCTGGATGTTCGCCGACAGAACGACGGCATTGATGTCGTCAAGGTTGTCGAGATTGACGTTCGGAGCAGCGCCCTGAAGGACGGTGCCGGTCAGTTCGACGACTTCGAACGCGCTGATGACGCCTTCGAACTTGTCGTTGCCGGTCAGCGTGGCAGCCGAGTTGACTTCGAGCGAGAGCGTGTCGACGCCGTCGCCGCCGTCGAGCAGGTCGAGCAGGTTCGCCGTGGTGCCGGCAACGAGCTTGTCGTTACCGCCGCCCAGGTTGACCTTCTGGTTGCCGCCAGCCGTGATGGTGACGAGATCGGCGCCGTCGCCGGTCGAGATAGTGTTGTTGCCCGAACCGACCGTGATCGTGTCCTTGCCAACGCCGCCCGTGATGGTGCTGTTGCCGTTGCCGATGACGAGCGTCGTGCCGCCCGGACCACCGACGAAGGTGACGGCTTCGTTGTTGGTGGCGAGGTCGATATCGAGCAGGCCGCCGAGGGTCGAGTTCACCTGGGTCAGGACGTTGAACTCGTTGTCAGCGTCGCGCAGGATGAGATCAGCGTTGCCCGTGATGTTGAGCGCCGTCGTGATCTGCTGACCGCCGGGGAGACCGAAGGTCACGTTGCTGGGGTTGACCGGCAGCGCGGTGCCCGTGGTGCTGGCGTCGAGGTTGACGGTGCTGATCACGGCGTTCGGGTTGATGTTGAAATCAACGACCGAGTTCACGACGGCGAGGTTCAGCGTGCCGTTGGTGATGATGCCGGCCGCGAAAGTGGCCTGAACGTCATCGCCGAAGAAGTCGCGCGCGCCGATCTTGACGTTGGCGACACGGATGTCGTTGAAGATCGTGTCGTCGCCGGTGCCGGCCGGGGTGTTGACAGCCCAGAGCTGCGTGTAACCGGTGGCGTTGGTCAGCGTGACGATGGTGTCGTCGTTCGTCGTGACGTTCTGGACTTCGACGATTTCAACGCTCGCCAGGGTCGGCAGCATATTGATCGTGTTGGTGCCGTTGCTGATGATGCGCAGGATGTCGGTGCCGAGGCCGCCGTTGACATTGTCGCCCGTGCCCAGGTTGTTGACGGACACGCCGCCGACGACCGAGGTGCCGGCGATGATCAGGTCGTCACCGCTGTTGTCGACGGTGCCCTTCGAGCCGATCAGACCGTTCGGCGCGCCGGTGAGCTGATCCGAATTCTCGGTCAGCGTGAAGGTCTGGCCGGGAGTCGGGGTCGGCGTGACCGGGCCGAGGCCAACGTTGACCGAGCCGGGTGCAGCGGCAGGAACGGTGCCCGTGCCGAGGGTCATGCCAGCGGCCGAAACCTTGCCCGACACTTCGCCGTCGGCGAACTTGATCAGGGTGCCGTCAGCGTCGCCCTGCAGGGTGATCGTGGCGACGAGGGTCGCGCCGGTGAAGACCTTGAGCTGGTTACCAGCCTGCTGGAACAGATAGCTCGTCGACGCGCCGGGAAGCTCAAGCTTCTCGATGGTCTGCGAGAACGTAGCGGCGGTCACGGCGGCAGTAATGCCGACCGTTTCGGTGCCAGTGTTACCGAAGTACCTGCTGGCGCCAAACGGACTCAGGGTAAGCGATTCCCCCGAGTTAAGAAAAATGTCAGCCATTGTAGCTCTCCAAAAGAGATTTGATGTGCCTAAGTTCGACGAAATTCAGATTGAGCGATGCTCGAATCTACCTCGTGCCCCCATTCACGTAGGAAATTTCGCCGATCAGGCAAACGTTCCCGCGCCGAACACGGTGTTGAGATCTGCCGGCTGGAACAGCGCGGCGTCCTGCGCGTTGGTCAGACCGGTAATGACGATGGTGGCAACCTGACCACCCTGAGCGTACTCGAGAGTGACGCTGCCGTCGGTGAAGCTGCTGTTGTTCAGCGACACGGGAACGCCAGCCGGGCTGACGATGTGGTCGCCAACGCCCTGAGCCACGTTCAGCGCATCGAAGCCGTTGATCGTGTAGGTGTAGTTACCCAGCTGGATCGTGTAGGTTTCGTTCTGGTTGGCATGGTTGGTGTGCGAACCAGCCGCCGAAACAGTGATCGCCTCAGCCGTCGGACCGACGTTGTTGACGGTGACGTTGACGGTCTGAACGGCAGTGCCGCCCTTGCCATCCGAAACGGTAACCTTGAACGAGTCGGCACCGTCGTAGCCGTTGGTCGGCGTGTAGGTGAAGCTGCCCGCCGTGGCGCCAGCAGTGACCGTCCCGTGAGCGGCGGCGGTCGTGACGCTGTAGGTCAGCGTATCGCCATCGACATCGCTGCCGGCGACCGTGAGGGCCTTGGCAACGTTTTCGTCGGTAGTGATCGTCTGGGTCGCGGTTACGGTCGGTGCGTCATTGACCGCAGCGATCACAACACTGACAGTCTGCGAAGCAGTGCCACCCTTACCGTCACTTGCCGTGATGGTGAAGGTGTCGTTGCCGTTGGCGTTGGCGTTCGGCGTGTAGACGACCTGGCCGTTCACGAGCGTCGCAACACCCTTGGTGCCCTGGGTGAAGCTGTACGTCAGCGTGTCGTTGTCGGCGTCGGTCGCGCCGGGAGCGAAAGCTGCAGCCGCAGTGTCTTCGTTGGTGTTGATCGTCTTGGTAGACGAGGCGAAAACCGGAGCAACATTCTTGCTGCCGCCGCCGCCGCCAACGGCAACCGCGACACCGAGGCCGGCAAGGCCGACAGCGCCGATCAGCAGGAGCGTTCCACCCGCGCCTGCATCGCCATCATCGGAAGACGAACCGCTGTCCTGCAGCATCGAACCGAAGCCGGCAGCCATGCCGCCGCTCGACGCGCCGTAGAACGTCGCTTCGGAATTAGCCGCGTCGGCCAGGACCTGGGCGAACGAGAATTCGCCTTCAAGCGCGCCGTCAGCCGCGGCAAGAACGACACCGTCGTGGGCCATGTGAGCCGGGGCAGCATCATGCTGACCGACCTGCGCTTCATCAGCAGGCCTCTGATTCTTTTCCTTTTCGTGCTGAACCTTGGCGCGGGCGAGCGCCTTGGCACGGACCGTCGTGGCAGCTGCTGCGAAAGATTTACTCATCGATTCCCCCAACGTGGAAGCCTAAAGCTGGGGGAGACGCCCCCGCTGGCGCTAGTTAGCAAGGCCGGAAAAACAATGCCAAGGCTATTGCGACCAAAACGGTGGGGATTTGGCGGGAAATTCAGGCAGTATTTTCATCTATTTGCCGGATGTCTTCGGAGCGATCACTTTTGACCGGATGGCCCCATCGGGCCTTCGGACCGCGGCGTCGCTCTTCCAAGCTGCGACGCCGCAATCCCTAGGTTTTCAGCGAGAACTCAACGCTCGGTCATCGATTCCGACATCGTCTTGTTGATCGGCTTGGTCAGATAGTGCCAGACGGTGTTCCGGCCGGTCTGGATTTCCGCCGTCGCCGTCATACCGGGTTGAATCTCGATCTTCTCACCCGGAAGGTGCGGTTTCATGCGGCGCGTGTCGACCGCGATATGGACTCGGTAATAGACGACATCGCCTGTCGGGCGCTGATCGGTCAGCGTATCCGGGCTGACGTAGATGACCCGGCCGGCGGCGGAGCCGTAGATCGAGGAATCGTAAGCATCGAACTTAACCGAGGCGAGCTGGCCGAGTCGGACATAGGCAATATCCGACGGAGACATTTTAGCCTCGAGAATCAACTGCTCCCCCGTCGGAACGATGCTCATCACCTCGTCGCTCGGCCGCAGGACACCGCCCACCGTGGTGAGCTTGATGTTTTTCACGATCCCGTCGACAGGCGCGTAGATCTTCGTGTCCTTCAACGCATCGGTGCGCTGGGCGAGAACCTCGCGGGCGGTGACGAGATCCTCCTCGGTCTTTGTATATTCCGCCTGAAGGTCCTGCAGGTACTTGTTCCGCACGTTGACCAGCTGCGACTTGATGTCGGAAACCCCGCGCTGGAGGCGCAGCACGTCGGACCGCGCCACGTCGCCCTGCTTCAGGAGCGGCATGTTCATGTCCAGCTCCTGCTCCATGAGGTCGAGCATCTGGCGCAACGAACTCAGCTGATCCTGCAGGGCCTGACGCCGCTTGGTGTAGAGCAGGGACTGATTGTTGACGAATTCGGGGAAGCGCTGGACCTCGGCGGGGAACACCAGCGGCCGGTCGAACAGTTCCGCGTTGATTCGCGCCATGCTCGACATCAGCGAGGCGACCTTGCCCTGCGCTTCGCCGACCGCCGCCGAAATCTTCACCGAATCGAGTTCGACGATGAGCTGGCCCTTTTTGACGTGATCGCCCTCACGCACCAGCAGGCGTTCGATCTTGCCGCCATCGGAGCTCTGGATGAGCTGGAGGCGGCCGGAGGGAATCACGTTGCCCGGCGCGCGGCTGACCTGGTCCAGCTCGGCCCAGAAGGACCAGGCAAGGGCCAGCGCGAAGAACGCGACGATCCCGAGAATGAGGAAGGAGGACTGGCTGAACCAGCGGGTCCGCAATTTCGAAAAGAAGCTCACGCGCCTGCTCCCACCACAGCGTTGCCACCGTCAGTCGGCTGAGCCTGCGTTGCCGGCCGCTGCAAGCGTTTAATCACTTCCGCCGCCGGACCATCGACGGCAACCTGTCCATTCGCGACCACGATCAGCCGCTGCACGCGATTCACCAGCTGCAGCTTGTGCGTGACCATGACCAGGGTGGTGTCGGGGCCGAGGCTGTCCTGCAGTGCGCGCAGCACCAGCGCCTCTGTATCGACGTCGAGGTTCGCCGTCGGCTCGTCCAGCAGGATCAGCTTGGGTTCGGCCAGCAGCAGCCGGGCCAGGCCGGTCAGCACGCGCTGTCCGCCCGAAAGGCCCCGTCCGCCTTCGCTGATCTGCAGATCGAGACCGCGCGGGTTGCCGGTGATGAGGCCGGCCAGGCCGATCTTGCGGGCGACCTCCATGATCTTTTCATCGCCGGGGTCGGAAAGCCCGAGCAGCAGGTTGTCGCGCAGGCTGCCGTTCACCAGCCGGTAGTCCTGCGGAAGATAGCCGATGTGGTGACGCAGCACGTCGTCAGCCACCTGCGTCATATCCAGCCGGTCGATGAGGATCTGCCCCTGCGTCGGCGGGTAGAGGCCCGACATCAGTTTCAGCAAAGTCGACTTGCCCGAACCGACACCGCCGATCATGCCGATCCGCTCGCCGGGCGCGATCTGGAGATGCTGGACCATGACGCCCGTTTGCCGGCCCGGATAGACGAACTGCACCTTGTCGAACAGGAGCGCGGGCGCCAAGCGGCTGGGGCGCAGCTGATCGACGTCCGCGGGCTTGTCCACGGGAAGCGCGAGAATAGCGTCCAGCATCTGCAGCGAGGTGCGGGAATATGTCCACTGCACGAGAAGGCCGGGAAGCTGTCCCAGGAGCGGGCCGTTCACCCGCCCTGCCAGGATGGAGCAGGCGATCAGCGCGCCCATGGAAATCTTGTTATCGAACACTTCCACCGCGCCCCAGGCGATGAGGCAGATGTAGCTGATCTGCTGCAGGGTGCCGAAGATGCTGCCGGCCACCGCCTGCAGCCGTCGCACCGGCAGCTCCGCCTCGTGGACTTCCTCGAGAAGGTGGTTCCACCGCGAAAGCAGATACCAGTGCCCGCGATTGGCCTTCACCGTTTCGGCGGCGTCCAGCGATTCGACGAGAAGGCCGTTCTTGCGATTGCCGCTGATCTGCGCCTTCTTGGTATCCTCGCGAATGAGCCGCGCGAACAGGAACGCGATGGCGATGGCGATGGGGAAGGCGATCGCCATGACGATCGCGATGACCCCGCCGAGCTGTACGATCACGAGGATGAACAGCAGCGCGAAGGGCAAGTCGGCGAAAGTGAAGAGCGCGCCCGACGACATCATCGAGCGAATCTGCTCGATCCCCTTGAGCTGCGCCGCGGTCGTGCCGATCGACGGCGGACGGGCATCGAGCCGCACGTCGGCGGTTCGCGAAAAGAAGAATTCCGAGACCTCGGTATCGATCTTGACCGATTCGTCCTCGAGCATGTTCGAGCGGATGACGCGCAAGGCGAAATCGAACAGCAGGGCGACGATGGCGCCGAGGCTGAGAACCCAAAGCGTCGAGAAGGCGCCGCGCGGCACGACGCGGTCATAGACCTGCATCGAGAACAGGCTGGTGACGAGCGCGATAAGATTGACCACGAACGTCGCGATGATCGCGAAAACGATGGTCTGCTTGCGGCGGAACACCGCGGTCTTGAACACGTCGAACGAATTCGAGAACTGCTGACGCCCCGCGGGAAGCGGGATGACAAGGTCATAGTACCTCGTCATCTGCGCATCGTTCCAGGTCGTGCTGGCGCCGTTCTGGACGACGCGCAGGCGATTCTCGCTTTCGGGGCGCTCCGCCACCGCCCAGCCGCGTTCGGGATTGAAGACGAGAAGCGGGAATTCGTGCGCCCGCGGCGGATCGGCGTAAAGGCGCGGCGGCGCCCAGCCGATCGCTTCGCAGACGATATCGATCGCCTCTTCGTCGTCCTGGCCGATGTCGGCGGCCTGGGTCGCCCAGTCCGGCCGCAGGTCGATCCTGCGCAACCGGGCAAGGTCCCCTATTGCCGCGAGAATTGCGTTCGACACAATAATTCCCCTATTCGGCAGGCTTGCTGCCGGCTGTTTCAAATATCGGATGCCAGCGGCCGCTGCGCAGCAGCAGGCGCACGGAAGCGGCCATGGCGGTCACTTCGGCGTCGGACTTGCCCATCTGGGCGTTGACCGCCTCGCGCAGCGCATTCATCACGTCCAGCCACGAACGACGCCCCGCGATGAACTGCCGCATATAGCTTTCGCTGACGCGCGAAGCCGTTTCGGAAGCATTCGTCGAAATCGCGGCGCGATCCTTCGCCGCGTTATATTCGATGATGTCGGTCGCGATCTCGCGCCGCAGTTGCTGGTCGGCGACGCGTGCGTCTTCCATCGCTGACTGGACCCTGAGCCGGGCGCTCGCCACATCGGCGAACTGACTGAGACCACCGTTGTTCTGCGCCCGGACGGCAAGACCAATCTGGCTCTTGAAGATACGGTCGTAGGAATACTGGACGTCGACCTGGGGCAGGATCGACGCTTTTCGCGCATCGACGGCGGCATCGGCGACGCCGATCTCCGCGGTCAGCCGGCGCAGTTCGGGATCGTTGGCTGCCGCTTCCGCTTCGAGCGCTTCGGGCTTTTCCAGCACGGCGGGCTTGTAAGTCGGGATCGGGCCGAGATCGTAGGAGGGGTCCGCGATGAGTTCGGCCAGGACGCGCAAGGAAGTGAGTCGCTGCGCCCGGGTGACAGTATATTCCTGCTCGATCTGCGCCGCGCGGGACCGGGCGAGTTCGAGATCCGCCAGCGGGCTGATTTCCTGCTGAACGCGGCGCTCCATGGTGCTTACAAGGCGCATATGCTCCCTGAGGCTGTCCGAGAGGAGCTGCTCGCGCTGAACCAGTTGGGCGATCTGGAAGTAAGTCTGCGACGTGTTTATCGCGAGGTTCTGCACCGTTTCGACATATCCTGCCGAAGTAGCGTTCTCCAACGCCTGCGTCCGCCGGATTTCAGCGCCGATGCGCCCGCCGGCCCAAACGGGAAGCGCAACAACCAGCTGCGGTTGCGGCCCGTTACCCAGTTCTCGCTGATTGCGGGTCGCGCGCGCGAGGTCCAGCCCAGCCGACAGCCTGGGAAACCGTTGCCACTTCGCCGACCGCACGTCGGAGGCGGCGGCGCCAAGGCCCGCACGGGCAGATTTCGCCGCGGGATAGTTCTTGGTGACGATGTGAATAGCTTCCTCAAGCGCCGGAGGAACGCCGTTGGGAGCCGGGCTCCAGTGGATGTCCGGAATCTTGCCGTGCACGGATTTCGGCGAAGGCGGGCCATAGACCGTCGGCGAAGCCGCCGGATCGGCCTTGGTCACGATCGCCGCCGGAGCTTCCGGCGCCATGCGGCCCCTTCCCGGATCGTTATCCGGGTGTTCCGGCGCGATCAGGCCGCTTTCGTCCGGCACGTCGCGCGCCTCCGGTCCGGAAGCGGAAGAGCTGTCGGCCTTCGCAGGCTCGGGCGCGGAAGGCGCTTGACCCGATGCCGCCGTCGCGACGGCAAGCCCGGCAACGGCTGCGAGCATGAGCTTCGCGGCCCTGAGTTCACACCCGCGACGGGGGACGGTGTCGTGCTGATCGGTCAAGGTTCGGTCCTGGAGGTGCAAGCGACGACTTCAGGAGTCCATCGGCTGGATGGGCGAAGACGAATCGAGGTTCAGCCGGCGGACGCGTTGATCCTGCTCGTCCCTGACGGTGCCCACCGCGCCGGCCTGCCGCAGCCGGTCGAGCACCGTGTAGAAACCGCGGTGGGATGTGCCCGCCACCTGCATGGCCGAGGTTACCGGCATTGGTCCGTTCAGCTTGAGATGGATCAACACACGCGCCTCCGGCGTAAGCAGTCTGATATTCTTCTGATCATGAAAGCGCGCGTCGATCTCGAGCAGTTCGCGCCATAGACGCGCGGTCAGCTCGATCTCGGCCGGGTCACCATTGCCCGACGGATTTGTCATTCCAATCCCCGCCTGCCCTTATTTCGCGATACGATACAGCAGCTTTTAAGCCGCAATATTTGCCTGCAATTTCGGCAGCTAGTAGCAGGACGCCGCCTGTCGTCAAGCGAAATGACTGTCGTTTTTGCACCATTCCGGAGTGATCGGCCCGGCTTTTGCCGCCCGAACGAGGATCATCCGCGCAGCACGCGTCGCGGTTGCCCGACGCCGGCGGACCGAAGTTCCCGGCATCGAACGATTTCTGCCGAATCACGCCATGACGTGGCGGAGCATCGCGCAGTCGTTCATTCGCGAGTTGTGACGCGGAAAGTCCCAAAGTATGTGTGTCGGATAACACACGCCGGAACTGGAGATGAGGGATGGCTGACCAGGCGCTGGTAATTCCCCTGCGCGAAGTTTCTGGAGCGGCCGCCTTGTCGGTTCCTTCCGTCCTCGTCATCGATCGCGATGCCGACTGCCTTTCCCAGTGCTCGACGATGCTCGAAGAGCTTGGCTATCGCCACCATTGCACCAGCACGGCGCCCGATGCGCTGAACAGCGTCGGCCGCGACCCCGCGATCCAGATCCTGATCGTCAACGTCCACACGCCGGGCCTGGACGGCTTCACCATGATCGAGGAAGCGCGGGCCCGTGTCGGAGAAGCCCGGCCCATCGCGGTCATTCTGCTGACGGAGAGCCCGAGCGCCGAACTCGCGGTCAAGGGCATTCACGCGGAAGCCGTGGACCTGCTGCAGAAGCCGCTGGACTTCGAGGCCTATTCCGCCGCCCTGCGACGGGCGATGCGCTACATCGACAGGCGTCGCCAGAAAATCGATGACGGCAAGGTGACCCAGCAGCTCGCGAAGATCATCGCCACGCTCGAGGCGGCCGCCCTGGCGCCGCCGAGCGTGCGCGCCACCGGCGAGGAGATCAGCACGACCTTGCGCACGATCATCGCATCGCGCGGTCTGCGCAATCGCTTCTTCCCCAACGAGATGTTCGCCGATCCCGCCTGGGACATCCTGCTCGACCTCGCGCGGGCCGATGCCGACAGCCAGCAGGTATCCGTGTCGAGCGCGTGCATCGCGGCTTCGGTGCCGATGAGCACCGCGTTACGCTGGGTCAGGCTGATGACGGAAGCCGGACTGCTGAACCGCTGGACCGACCCCAAGGATCGACGGCGCGATCTGATCGCGCTCACCGACAAGACCGCGTCGAGCATGCGGGACTACCTCGCCGCGGTCCACATGATGCTCAAGAAGGTTTGACGACGCCCCTGGGACTGCGGGGGAAGCCGGGCGATCAGCCGAAGCTCGTGAAGTTGTAGTCCTGGATATCGAACGGCAGCGCGCTCTGGCTGAGCGGTGCGAAAGGATCATCGTTCACTTCGACGGCGGACAGGGAAGCGCTGGCGGCCAATGTTCCGGTAACGGCATTCCAGGCCCTGTCGCCGTCGGCGAAGCGGAACACCTCGACGTTGGTGACCGTGTCGGCGCTTCCGCCCTGGGAAACCGTCGCGACCCCGTTCAACGACGTTATCGTGTAGGCGGACCGGGCGAGCGCGAACACCGCGATGTCCTGCCCTTCGCCCCCGTCGATGACGTTGTTGCCGGTCCCGCCATGAAGTTCGTCGTTACCTTTTCCGCCCTTGAGCGTATCGTTGCCGTCGCCACCGCGCAGGACATCGTTGCCGATCGTCCCTTCGATCGTCTGGTTGCCGGCGCCGGCGGTCAGCTGAAGGCCTTTCACTCCGATGCCGCGCAATCCCGTGACGGCGCCTTCCACCGACACCGATCCGGAGCTGACGATCGTGTTGCCGTTGACCACGTCGAGCTTGAGATTCTCGGCGCCGATGGTGGCCGTTACCGTCACGACGCCCGACAGGCCCGCGCCGGACAGCAATATCACCTTGCTGCCGGCGGTCGTTTCCAGCGAATAACCGCCGGTCGCGAAGCTCCTGACGGCGGAAGAACCGATCGCGACGATCAGATCGCCAAGGCCCTCGCCGATAGAATAGAACTTGTTGCCGTCCGTGTCGTTTATCGCGACGCCGGTGACGAAGACCTTGCCGCGCGAACCCAGGTCCTGCGTCACGACCAGCGGGCCGACCGGATTGGCCGGGGTCGCTTCGGCGGTGATGTCGATCCCGATCTCGGTAAAGTCCGGCGACATGATGTTGATCCGGTGGCCAGCGGGCGACTGCATCCCGTTCGGGCCATTGCCCCAGTCCACCATGAAGCCCGCATGGCCGTGCAGGATCGATTCCGCATAGGAGAAGACGTTCTCGCCCACCTTGCGGTAGATATAGCCTTCGGCCTTGACCCGGTCGCCCAGCGCCAGCTCGCCGGGGGCCTGATGGGTCTGGGACTGGGTCTCGACCAGGACGGCGCTATGCTTTTGCGCGGCCGTGGCGAGCTGCTCGTTCCATGCCAGCGGCCCGGTCGTCACAAGCGCCTCATAGGCGGCGAGCAGCTGGCTTCCGCCGACCTGGAAAAATGTCAGGGCGTTCTGGATCGCCGGGTCCTGCGACGATGCGGGGCTGTAGGAGGTCATGTACCGCGCGGCGTTGGCCAGCGGATCGAGCCGCGCCTCGTTGGTGAGTTCGAGCATGTACTGCTCGCTCGCGTTCGGTCCTCCCGAAGGCGCAGGCAGGGCGGGCGTGGTCGGAGTAACCGGAGTGACCGGATCGGTCGAACCATCGAGCGCAACTTTCGCCGCAGCGCCCGACGGCACCAGGCCGCTGCCCAATCGCATCCCCTGCGCCGAGACTTTTACGGCAGTGAGAGTGCTGCCGAACTGGAGCTGCGTGCCATCGGCGTCTCCCTGCACCGTGACCCTGGCGACGGCGACCGCGCCGTTGAACACGACAAGCTGGTTGCCTTGCTGCTGGAACAGGTAAGTACCGACATCGGCCGTGAAAGTTACCTTTTCGACCGTCTGCGCTAGCGTGACGGCTGTGACGCCGGAGGACAGCCCGACGCTTTCCGTGCCGGTGTTCCCGAAATAGCGGGAGTTGGAGAACGGGCTCGACTGGAGCGACTCGCCAACGCTGAGAAATATATCGGCCATTTCGAGTTCCCGACGCCAAGCTGAGAGTTCGTTTTCCAGCCCGCGCATCACATTGGCGCGCGCCCTGCCAACGAATTCGGATTACCGAACTTTTCCAGCGGTTTCCTTAACTTCGGGTAAAAGCAATCTGGCTGAATCGGATATTTGAGACGGGCCGAGCGACAGCCGCGCAAGCTCGATCGGAAACGTCGGTTCAGGGTTTGGCGACGGTATCGGGAGCGGGATTGTCCTGCTGGCCCTGCGCCGCGCGCTGCTTCGCTTCGTATTCGCGCTCGATCTGCTCGACCCGCGACTGGGTCGCCGCGGCGTCGGCGTCGATGGTCGACGTGCGGCGGGCGCGCTCGGCGGCGATCAGATCGCCGAACTTCAGCGCGGGGTCGCTCGCCTTTTCGGCATAGGCGCGATCGATCAGCTGCTGGTTGCAACCCGTAAAACCGCCCGCGCCCACCGGCGAGCAGCTCATGGTGCCGGACTTGCTCACCACCTCGTAAGCCTTGACGCGATTGTTCCAGGATTCGTTCTGCGGCGAGTTCAGGCCGCGCAGGGGTTCGGGAATGCGAAACCGCTCGGCCTCGTCCTTGCGCGCGCAGACGGTGATCTCGTCGCCCGACGATTCCGGGCAGGGATCGTTGCCGTAGACGATAAGCTGGTTGATCTTCTCTCCGCTGCTCTGCCCGGCAGCGGGCGCGGCGGTGAAGGCCGTGGCGGAAAGAACGGCGGCTGCGGCGAAGGCGATGCGAAGGCGAGACACGGATAAGCTCCTTACACTAGGTCGACCAGCCGCATAGGCGCCGCATATCGAGCGGATATAGCCATGCATCGGCGTGAATGACAGCTGAAGCGGCGCCCATCCACGCCCCGAACAACCGCCTGGGCTCAAATCCGTTCCGAAAGCCGGATGGCGAAGCGGCATCCCAGCCTGATCGCCGCCGACAGCACCGGATAGGCAGGCGCCTTCTCCGCCCCCGCCGCCAGCGCCGCCGCGCGGTGCGCGCGCTCGTCCTCGCGGAACGATCCGATCATGCCGGACAGTTCGGGATCGGTGTCCCCCAGTTCGTCGAGCTGCGCGGTGTAGTGCCGCTCGATCTCCTGCTCCACCGCGGCGGTGCAGGCCATCGCCGCTTCCGGGCCGAGCAGCGCGGTCGCCGCGCCCAGCGCGAAGCCGGCGGCCGACCATGCCGGCTGCAAGGCGGTGGGCCGCACGCCGCGCCTGGTCATCAGCGCGTCGAAGCGCTGGCGATGCGCTTCCTCCTGCGCCGCCATCGCCGCGATCTCGTCGGCATGGCGCGCGCGCGTTCCCATCACCGCGAGCTGCCCGGCGTAGATCCGGGTCGCGCCGTATTCGCCGGCCTGGTCGACCCGCAGCATCCGGTCCGAGGGAGTCTTGCTCATCGCAGGCCTTTCCCGTCACGCGCCAGAAGAACCCATACGGCGAACGCCGATCCGAGCGAAAACAGGAAGTTCCAGCCCGCCAGCGAAATGCCGGCCAGGCTCCAGGCAGCGACATCGCAGCGCACGATCGGCGCGTTCATGATCGCGTCCAGCGGATCGCCCGAACCCGTCGCGGTAGTGCTGCAGGCGGTCAGCCCCTGCCACCACCCATATTCCACCCCGGCGTGAAAGCCACCGATCGCACCCGAAACCGCAAGCGCCAGCGCCGCGAGCGCCACCAGCGCACGGCTGGGTCGGACGAAGGCGAGACCGGCGAATAGGATGGCGGCGAAATGCGGATAGCGCTGCCACCAGCACATCTCGCAAGGCGGCAGGCCGAAGCCGTATTGCGCCACATAGGCGCCGCCCAGCAGCAGCAGCGGCGCGGCGAGCGCGACCGCGCGGGCGCGGACGAATCCCGAAGACTGCCGCATCGCCTCAGGGCCGCCGCGCGGCCAGCGTCGCGCCCGGCGCGGTGCGGCGCAGCGTCCGGATCGCGTAATCGAGCTGGAAGTCCTTAATCCCCTTGGCCTCCAGTTCGGCGGCGGTCATCTTGAAGCGCGGATCGTCCTGCTTGTCCGATTCGAGCTGCTTATCCTCCAGGTTGACCTCGTTGATGAGGTGGCCGCGCAGATCGGATTCGCGCAGCGCCCGGTCGGACCGCGCCCGCGCGTCCGGGTCGGAGATCTGCGGAACGCGGATGTCGGGCTCGATCCCGCCTTCCTGCACCGAATGGCCGGACGGGGTGAAATAGCGCGCCGTCGTCAGCTTCACCGCGCTGGTGCGATCGATGCCGATCAGCGACTGCACGCTGCCCTTGCCGAAGCTGCGTTCGCCCATCACCACCGCGCGGTTGTGATCCTGCAGCGCGCCGGCGACGATCTCCGACGCCGAAGCGCTGCCGGCATCGATCAGCACGATCATCGGAATGCCCTGCGCGGCATCGCCGCGGAACACCGATTCCGCCCGGTAATACTCGTTGTCCCCGGGATTGCGTCCGCGCTGCGAGACGATATCGCCGGTGGTGAGGAACAAGTCGGACAGTCCGACCGCCTCGTCCAGCGAGCCGCCGGGATTGGATCGCAGATCGAGGACGAGGCCGCCCAGCTTCCCGCCCGCCTGGCGCTTCATCGCCTGGACCGCCTCGTTCACGTCCTTGCCGACATCGCGCGAGAATTCGTTGACGGTGATGACGCCGATATTGCCTTCCAGCTTCGACGTGACCGGTTCGAGTTCGATCACCCCGCGCGTCACGGTCACGTCGAACGGCTCGTCGCGGCCGGGGCGGAAGATCGTGAGGCGGATCGATGTGCCCGCCTCGCCGCGCATCTTGGCCACGGCATCGTCCAGATCGCCGCCGTAATAGAGCTTGCCGTCGAGGTGCGTGATGAAGTCGCCCGCCTTGATGCCCACCTTGTCCGCCGGACTGCCGCGGAACGGCGACACCACCTTGACCGCGCCGTCGTCCATGACGACCGACAGGCCGAGGCCCGAATAGTTGCCGTCGATCATCGTCTCCAGCCGCTGGAGCGAGGCGCCGTCCATATAGGTGGAATGGGGATCGAGGCTGGCCAGCATGCCTTCGATGGCGCCCTTGATGAGCTTGTCGTCGTCGACCTGATCGACGTAGTTCGCCTTCACCAGTTGGTAAATCGCGACAAGCTTGCCGAACTCCGGCCCCGAACGTCCATCCACCGCGGCCAGCCCCGAAGTCGTCATCGGCAGCAAGGCGACCGCGCTGACCAGCAGCGCCGCGCGGGCGAGGGAAACGAACTTCTTGGGCATAATCGCGGGCTTTCGATCTTCCGGCGGCACTCTGTCGCGCCTCGGTATTATCGCGCCGCCGGGATTAACACCAGATGGCGAGTCTGCATGTCGGACTCGGCTCTACCTGTTGGGCTCGGCACCAGCCGCATCATCATATCGGTGAATCAAACCCTAAGGCGCGCCGACTTGTTCCAGCGGGTTCACCGGCTCGCCGTTGCGCCGCAGCTCCAGCGTGACGAGCGGCGATCCCGGCCCGGTAAGGCCCAGCGGCGAACCCGCGACCAGCGTCTGCCCGACCTGGGCGTCGAGCTGCGCCAGCCCGGTGATGAGCGAGGTCCAGCCGCCTTCGTGCTCGATGATGACGATCCGGCCATAGCCGCGATAGGGCCCGGCGAAGGCCACGCGCCCCGCCCCCGGCGCAACCGCCTGCGCGCCGCCGCGCGCGGCGAGGACGATGCCGCGTGTTCGCGGTTGCCCCGCCACCGCGCCGCCGAACCCCGAAACCAGCCGCCCGGCCACCGGCAGCATATATCCGGCAAGGCGCGCCGGCGCGGCATCGGCGACCGGGGCTGCATCAGCGACTTGCGCCGTCCGCGGACTGGCCGGGCGCATGACCGGGCCGGGCAGCCGGGCCAGCGCCGTGCGCAGTTCCCCGGCGCGCGCCAGATCGTCCACCAGCGAGCCCAGATCGCGCGCCTGTTCGGCCAGCGCCAGCGCCCGTTCCGCCTCGCGATCGGCGACGCCGGTGGCGGCGCGCGAATCCAGCCGCTGGCGCGTTTCGACCGCCAGCAGCGACTGGCGGCGACGGCGCAGTTCCCCCTCGCTCGCGCGCAACTGCCCGGCGGCCCGCTGCGCGCGTGCTTCCAGCGCCTTGCCGCGGGCGATCTCGACCCTCAGCGCGGCGGTGCGGCGCTCGACCTCGGGCAGCATGGTTTCCAGCAGCGCGCGCATATGCATCGTGTCGCGGATCGAGCCGGGCCGCAGCAGGGCCAGCGCCGGGGGGCGGCGCGACAGGCGCTGCAGCGCGGCGGTCAGCCGCACGAGCGGTTGCTGGCGTTCGGCCAGCCGGGCGCGAAGCTGCGCCCGTTCGCGCGCGATCAGCCGCATGCGGGCCTCGTGCGCGGCGATGTCTGCTTCCGACTGCTGGATACGCGCGGCCAGGGCCGCCGCGTCGCGCGCGGTCTTGTCCGCCGCCTCGGTCACGCGCGCCGCCTCGGCCTCGAGCTTCGCGGCGCGCGTCGCGGCGGCCGCGCCCTGCCGCTGGGCTTCGGCCAGCGCCGCACGCGTCTGGGCGACATCCTCATAGACCGCCGCCTGCTGCGCCGAAGCGCCCGCGCCGGCCACCGCCAGCAGCCCGATCGCCGCCGGCAGCGATGCAAGCAGCAGCTTGCCATTGCGGGCGCGCCTTGACTTCATGCCGCCGTGGAACCTGACTTAACCTCAACCACTTCGTCATTGCGAGCGAAGCGCGGCAATCCAGGGCGGCATTGTGAGGCCCTGGATTGCCGCGGGGCTGCGCCCCTCGCAATGACGAAGCGATAGGGGAAAGCCACTCTAGCCCGCGCGATGATAGGGATGGCCGGCGAGGATGCTGGTCGCGCGCCAGAGCTGCTCGGCCAACATCGCGCGGGCCATGAGATGCGGCCAGGTCATCGCTCCGAAGCCGAGCAGCAGATCGGCTTTCTCGCGCGCGGCCGCGCCATGGCCGTCGGCCGCGCCGATCAGGAAACGCGCCTCACGCACGCCATCGTCGCGCCAGCGGCCCAGCAGCGCGGCGAATTCCTCCGAAGTGAGCTGGCGTCCGTGCTCGTCGAGCAGGACTTCGCGCGAAGGGTTGAGCGGCGGCGGCATCGTGCCGCCGCTGTCCGGCAATTCGCTGAGCTTGAACGGCCAGGAGATCCGCTTGGCGTAGCGGTCCACCAGCTCGGCCTCCGGCGAACGGCCGATCTTGCCGCGAGCGATCACATGCAGTTGCATGGACTAAACTTCATTCCCCCGACCGTAGCCGGCCGGGTTCCAACCGAGATAAACAAGCCGACATGACGCATCGCCCCCTGATCGTTCTTACGATCTGAAGGCGGCCACGTCCATCCAGCCGTCAGGCGGCGCCGGCGTCTCCGAACGCCCACATGCGCTCAAGATTGTAGAAGCTGCGCACTTCGGGGCGGAAGACGTGCACGATCACGTCGCCGGCGTCGACCAGCACCCAGTCGGCGGCGGGCAGGCCTTCGATCCGGGCGAAGCCGAACCCGTTCTGCTTGATCCGCTCGGCCAGTTTCTCCGCCATGGCGGTAACCTGCCGGGTCGAGCGGCCGGACGCGATCACCATGTGATCGGCGATGGCCGTTTTGCCTTCCAGCGGAATGGATACGACATCCTGCGCCTGATCGTCGTCAAGCGATTGCAGCACCAAGGCATGGAGCGAGCCGGGCTCGCTGGCGATAGCCTCTCCTGAGATGGGCTGCGCGGCGGCGCCGGCGTCGGCCGGCTGGGTTTGCGCCTGGTTCATGTAGTTCGAAACTGCTCCTTTGCGCCGTTGCACGGATATTGGGTACTGTCTTGTCCGCGGACAACGGTTGGGCGGGATAAGGGGATGGCTGCCGTCGCCGACTTTTCCGACGAGAGGCGCGCCATGGTCATGCTGCGTGTTCGGGGATGCGGCGGTGCGTCACCCCGTCGCGCAGGGAGCCGATCGGCAATCGACCGGCCCAGTCCGGATCGGCGCGGCGAATCGCCGTGGCCGAGCGGCTGTCGGGGTCGAAACGCAAAATCACCAGCGCCGGTGCGCTCCATCCTGCCCGTTTGCGAATACTGGCAGCCGACACACTGTAGCGCCCGAGCCAGGCCATCGCGGGGCTCGCGAAGGCGGCTGCATCATACCCCGGACGGGCGATTACCGCAATCGGCATCGTCCGGGCGATCCGGCGCCACTGCTTCCAGTGATGGAACTGAGCCAGATTGTCCGCTCCCATCAGCCACACGAAGCGCCGCTTGGGCCAGCGCCGGCGCAGCGCGACGAGCGTATCGACGGTGAAGCGCGTGCCCGATTCGCGTTCCAGCGCGGTCACCCGGATCGGCGCGCGACGGGCCTGCCGCGTCGCGGAAGCGAAGCGCGCGGCAAGCGGCGCCATCCCGGCGCGGGGCTTCAGCGGATTGCCGGGGGAAACCAGCCACCAGACCTCGTCCAGCCCCAGCGCCGCCATGGCGGACAGGGTTATCCGGCGATGGCCGCCATGGGCCGGATTGAAGCTGCCGCCCAGCAGGCCGACGCGCGGGCCCGTCATCATCGGCCGATCAGGGGCGAAGCTGGCCGGTTCCGCGTACCTGCCACTTATAAGTAGTCAGCCCTTCCAGCGCGACCGGGCCGCGCGCGTGCAGCCGGCCGGTGGCGATGCCGATCTCCGCCCCCAGCCCGAACTCGCCGCCGTCGGCGAACTGGGTGGAGGCGTTGACCATGACGATGGCGCTGTCGACTTCGGCCAGGAAACGCTCCGCCGCCGCCGCGTCACCGGTCACGATGGCGTCGGTGTGGTTCGAGCTGTGCTGCTGGATGTGGTCGAGCGCGGCGTCGAGCCCGTCCACCACCGCGACGGCCAGGATCGCGTCGAGATACTCGGTATCCCAGTCGCAGACCTCGGCCGCGCCGATGCGGGGATCGAGCGCCTGCGCGCGGGCATCGCCGCGCAGTTCGCAGCCGGCGTCGAGCAGGCCGGCGACGAGTTCGCTCGATTCGGGAAAGCGCGCATCGAGGAGCAGCGTCTCCATCGCCCCGCAGATGCCCGTGCGGCGCATCTTGGCGTTGAGCGCGATGGCCTTGGCCATTTCGGGGTCGGCGGCCGAATCGATATAGGTGTGGCAGATGCCGTCCAGGTGAGCGAGCACGGGCACGCGGGCATCGGCCTGGACACGCGCGACCAGGCTCTTGCCGCCGCGCGGCACGATCATGTCGATCAGGCCGGCGGCGGCGAGCATGGCGCCCACGACCGCGCGATCCTGCGTCGGCACGAGCTGGATCGCATCGGCGGGCACGCCGACGCTGACGATGCCCTTCACTAGGGCGGCGTGGATGGCGCGGTTGGAATTGACCGCCTCGCTACCGCCGCGCAGCAGCACGGCGTTGCCCGAGCGCAGGCAAAGCGCGGCCGCGTCGGCAGTCACATTGGGGCGGCTTTCATAGATGATGCCGATAAGCCCGATGGGCACGCGGATGCGGGACAGCGCCAGGCCGTTGGGCCGGCGGCTTTCGTCTATCGTCTGCCCGACCGGGTCGGCCAGTTCGGCCACTTGCGCCACCGCATCGGCGATCCCGGCGAGCCGACCCGAATCCAGCCGCAGGCGATCGAGCATCGCCCCGGTCAGGCCATTGGCCTCACCCGCGGCCACATCGCGCGCATTGGCGGCCAGGATATCGCTTTCGGCATCGCGCAGCGCCGCCGCGGCGGCCCGCAGCGCATCCGCCTTGGCGCTGGCCGGCAGGCGCGCAAGCTCGCGCTGGGCGGCGCGACCGGCGCGGGCGATCCGGTCGACCAGCGATTCGGGCGTTTCCTGCGTGGAAACGGGGGCGGAGATGAGCGTTTCGGTGGACATGCGCCGATATCTAGCAGCGCCGCGCGTGGATGTCATCGCGATGCTGCGGCCGCCCCGCGTAGCCCGTAACGACAATGTTCCCGATCCCGCAATCGATTCGTCGCGAGTCGAATCCGCTCTGGCGCGAATCGCACGGGATGATTCGCCTCCCCCGATTCATCCTGCTAGCCGCGCTGGCGGTTGGGTAAATCAAAAGCAAACGCAACATACGCGGGGTCGGTTTTGAAGGTTATTGCCGCCGGCGGTCTTCTGACACGCCTGCGGACCGTTTTCCCTGATCGCGAATTTTTCATGCGATCGCAGGGTCAGGTCCGTTTTATCAAGATTTCGTCGCGCCTGCAGATATCTGCGGCGGCGCTGGTGATCGCGCTCCTGCTGGCGTGGCTGGTCACGATGGCCGTCGTGACGTTCTCGCAGTTCAGCGCGACGAGCGAGCGCATGGCGCTGCTCAACCGCGAAGCCAAGGTCGCCAGTTCGGAAAGCCGCGTCTCCGAATATCGTAACCGCGTCGATTCGGTCGCCGACGATCTCGCCCGGCGTCAGGACTTCATCGAGAAAATGGTCCAGGCCCAGATCGGCAGCCTGCCCGCCGACATGAAGGCCGGCGAGACCGTGTCCGACAGCAGCAGCGAAGCGGCGCGCACCATCGACAAAGTCAGCATGGCCGTTCCCGAGGCCGCCGGGCTCGCCCGCATCGAAGCGCGCCAGCTCGCCTTCGTCGAAAGGCTGACGCGCATGGCCGATCGTCGCTCGGCCAGCGCCGCGCAGGCGATTCGCTCGCTCGGCCTCAATCCCGGCACGATGCTCGCCAGCCTCGACAGCCGCGATGCGCGCGGTGGTCCGCTGCTGCGTCTCGCCACCTCGGCAGACGGTTCGCTCGACCCACGGTTCAAGCGCCTCGGCCTCAGTCTTGCACGGATGAACACGCTGGAACGCGGTCTTGCCGGCATTCCGCAAGTGCTGCCCGCCAGCCTCGAATTCATCTCGTCGGGCTTCGGCTATCGCTCCGATCCCTTCACCGGCGAAGGCGCGTTCCATGCCGGGCTCGACTTCAAGGGCCCGATCGGCGCGCCCGTCTATGCCGCGGCGCGCGGTGTCGTCAGCTTTGCCGGCGTCAAGCAGGGCTACGGCAATTGCCTGGAGATCGATCACGGCAACGGCCTCGTCACGCGCTACGCCCATATGTCGGCCTTCCGCGCCGCTGTCGGCCAGCAGGTCCCCGCGGGCGGAGTGATCGGCGCCATCGGCAGCACCGGCCGCTCGACCGGCCCGCACCTCCACTTCGAAGTGCGATTGCACGATCAGCCGATCAACCCGCGACCCTTTCTGGAGGCTGCGCCCCATGTTCTCGAAGAAGCCCGAAACGCTCGCGCGGCCGGTGGCCGGTAACCGCACCATGGCCGGATCGACCTTCTCCGTCCTGGGTGCCGACACCACTATCAAGGGTGACGTCGCGGCGTCCGCCGATCTTCATATCGATGGCAAGGTCGAAGGCGATATCGCCTGCTCGGCCCTGGTGCAGGGCGAATCCAGCGAGATCGTCGGCGCCGTCTCCGCCGAAACGGCGCGCCTTGCCGGCACGGTGCGCGGTTCGATCAGCGCGCGTGAGCTGGTGATCCTGCGCAGCGCGCGCATTCATGGCGATGTCCATTACGACGCCCTGACCATCGAACAGGGCGCCCAGGTCGACGGCCGCTTCGCGCCGCGTGGTCCTGCGGCCGATTCCGTCGGGACTGTTGAGCCCGGCGATGGGCACCTGACGCTCGCCAGCTCGAACACCTGACAATGCGCGTCCTCCCGGATCAGGTCCGGGACGATGTCTCCGCCGCGATTTCCTCGCGCAGGGCTTTGCGGTCGAGCTTGCCGACCATCGTCTTGGGCAGGCTGGCGCGGATCTCCACGCTGTCCACCCGCTCATGCTTGCCGACCCGCGCGTTGAGCCAGTCGCGCAAGCCCGCGCCGTCGACCACCTCGTCATCGTGCAGCGTCACGAAGGCGCGCGGGCATTCGCCGCGATAGGGATCGGGCACGCCGATCACGAGCACTTCCTTCACCGCCGGGTTCTGCAGCAGGACCGCTTCGACATGGCTGGGGAAGACCTTGAAGCCCCCCACCGCGATCATGTCCTTGCTGCGGTCGACGATGCGGATGTAGCCGTCCTCGTCCAGCGTGGCGATATCGCCGGTGCGCAGCCACCGTTCGCCATCGCGCATGGCGAAGGCGCTGGCCGCCGCATCGGGGCGGTTCCAGTAACCCTGCATGACTTGCGGCCCCAGGATCGCGAGTTCGCCGGGTTCGCTATCGGGGGCGTCGCGGTTCGGATCTTCCTTGTCGAGCAGGCGGACTCGGGTGGCCGGCAGCGGCTGGCCGATCGTGCCCGGGCGCTCCTCCCCCTCGTAAGGGTTGGTGGAGACCACGCCCGAAGTCTCGGTCAGGCCATAACCCTCGATCAGCTTCGCCCCCGTCACTTCCTCGAAACGCTGCTTCACCGGCGCGGGCAGCGGCGCTCCGCCCGAGATGCAGGCGCGTAGCGACGAGAAATCGGTCCGGGCGGTACGCGGGTGGTCGAGCAGCGCCTGATACATCGTCGGAACGCCGGGAATCGCGGTGGCGCGGGTGCGGGTGATGGTCTGCAGCGCATGCCCCGCCTGGAAGCGCGGCAGCATGGCGATGCAGCCGCCGTTGAAAACGGTGCGATTGAGCACGCAGGCATTGGCGAAGACGTGGAACAGCGGCAGCACGCCGACGATCATGTCCCGCTCGTTACGATGCGGATCGATCGCCGCGATCTGGCGGGCGTTGGCCGACAGGTTCTGGTGCGTCAGCATCGCCCCCTTGGGCGTGCCGGTGGTGCCGCCGGTATATTGCAGCAGCGCCAGATCGTGGAGAGGATCGATTTCGATCGGCGCCGGCGCATTGCGAGAAAGGAAATCGCGCCATTCGGCGACCCCTTCCATTCGGGGAATCGGCGTCAGTTCTCTCCGCCGGAACAGGCGCATGCCGATGCCCTGCGCGAAAGGCAGCATCTGCTCCAGCCGGCCGACGACGAGCTTTTCCAGCGCCGAATCGTGGAGCACTTCCAATGCGGTGGGCAGCAGCGCCGGCACGTCGAGAGTGACGATCAGCCGGGTACCCGAATCGGCGACTTGCGCCTCCAGTTCCTGCGCGGTGTAGAGCGGCGAGAAATTGACCACCGTCGCCCCGGCGAGCATCGCACCGAAATAGGCGGGGACGTAGATCGGCACATTGGGCAGGAACAGCCCGACACGATCCCCCTTGGCGATGCCCCAGGCCTGAAGCCCGGCGGCGAATGCCTGGGCTTCGGCCATCAGCACGCGGTAGGAATAGGCGCGACCGAAGAAATCGACGAGCGGGCTTTCGCCATGCTTCGCGACGCTCGCCGCGAAAAGCTCTGTCATCGCCAGCGGCGCGAAATCCTGATCCCAGACACAGGGATGCGCATAGCGCTCCCGCCACGGAACCGACGAGGCCTGCGGCCCACTCCTCTCATCCATGCCGGCAGTCTGGACTCTCCCGAACCGAAGGGCAAGCGCCGGCTGGGAGAATGCCCGGACTAGAGGTTCAGGGCCTTAGAGGCGTCAGGCCTTGAGGTTCAGGCTTGGCCTTCGGCCTCCGCCGCGCGCTTGGCTTCGAGCCAGGCCTGCGCTTCGGCTTCCTGCGCCGCTTCGCCGGCGGCCTTGGTGGCGGCTTCACGCTCGGCGCGCAGTTCCTCGATCAGCGCCTCGCGGTCGTCGCCCAGGCGGATATCGTCCGATCCGTCGTCGACGATGCCGGCCTTCTTCGCGGCGCGCGCGACGATGGCGTCGAGCTCCCGCTGCGAGCAGAGGCCCAGCGTCACCGGATCCTTGGGCTGGATATTGGCGATGTTCCAGTGGCTGCGATCACGAATCGCGGCGATGGTGTTGCGCGTGGTGCCGATCAGCTTGCCGACCTGGGCATCCGAAATCTCGGGATGGTGGCGCAGGATCCAGGCGATGCCGTCGGGCTTGTCCTGCCGCTTCGACACGGGCGTATAGCGCGGCCCCTTGGTGCGGCTGACGGTGACGGGCGCCTTCTGCATCTTGAGCGCATAAGTGGAATCGGCCTGGCCACGCTCGATCTCGGCCATCGTCAGTTCGCCGGCGCGCACGGGATCGCGGCCGGTGTACTTGCTGCTGGCAAGATCGTCGGCCATCGCCTGGACTTCGAGGATATGCAGTCCGCAGAATTCGGCGATCTGCTCGAAAGTCAGCGAGGTCGTGTCGACCAGCCATGAGGCGGTCGCATGCGGCATCAGCGGAGTAGGCTGGTTCACGGGTTCTTCTCCGGCGGAAATAATAAGGGCCGCCCCTTCGCGGAGCGGCCGTACCCGCCCGATGTAGGCCGGTTTGCCCCGCTCGGCAAGGGCCGCGGCACCGGTCGCCACCAAGCCTTAAGCTTTCGGCGCTAAAGCCCGCACCGCGAACGGCAGGGGGCGTCGATCATGATTGCAGGGACTTGGGCGCGATTCCCGTTGCGCGGTTTGGGGCAGACGCTGGCACTGGCGCTGATGCCGGCGCTGGCGGGTTGCGGCGACGGGGGCGAGGATTTCACCGTCCGGATCAAGCGGCCGGCGGCGGCCGTGATCGCGCCGCTTTCGGCGATCAACATCGGCGAGGCGAAGGCGATCTTCCCCACCATGCGGGTCGATCGCAGTCGCCCGAGCGACCTGGAAGTGCTCTACACCATCCCGAGCTCCGCCGGGTCGCCATCGACCATCCGCCTGCGTTTCGAACCGATCGAGAGCGGGGCGCAGACCGTGGTCCACGCCACCGTCGACGTCCCCGACATGCGGGTGAATTTCAACGGCGGGCTGAAGCAGCTGAGCGAGACCAAGGTGGAGCGGTCGATCAGACAATTCATCGCCGAGACCGGCCGGAGCCTGGAGGCGGGGTCTGGCGGATCGGGCGATTCCGAGAAACTTTCGCTGCTGCTCACCAGCATCGCCATCGTCACCAACGAGCCGTTCCTGCGCAAGGCGTTCGAAATCCGGGACGATGCCGCAAGCGGTTCGGCCATTCTGGCCGCGCTCGATCCGGATGCGTTCGGCGGCGATGCGGTGCGCGGCGAAAACGTACCGGAGAATATCTCGCAGCCGATGGACAATCCCGAGCAGGCCGGGGCGGCAGACGAAAGCGCGCGCTCACGCACCGACTGGCGCGAGGAGGAAGCCCAGGAGAAAGCGGCCGAGCCGATGGACGACGCGGCCACCGAATAGCGGCGCTCGCACGGCACCGGCCCGCTCCCCTCAGGGCGCGACGGCCAGCACGATCTTGCCGATGTGGTCGCCGGCCTCCATCCGCGCATGGGCGGCGGCGGCCTCGGTGAACGGAAAGGTCATGTCCATCACCGGACGCAGTTCGCCCTGTTCCACCGCGGGCCAGACGTTGCGGACGATCTCCTGCGCCAGCAGCGCCTTGAACTGCGCCGGGCGGGGCCGCAGCGTGGAACCGGTCAGGGTGTAGCGGCGGCTCATCACCACGGCCATGTTGATCTCCGCCTTCGCGCCGCCCTGCACGGCGATTGTGACGTGCCGGCCGTCCTCCGCCAGGCATTTCAGATTGCGCGCGACATAATCGCCGGCCACCATGTCGAGGACGATCTCCACGCCCCTGCCGCCGGTGATCCGCTGCACTTCCGCCACGAAGTCCTGCGCCTTGTAGTCGATGGCGTGGGCCGCGCCGATCTCCAGCGCGCGGGCGCACTTTTCCGGTCCGCCGCATGTGACGATCACGGTCAGGTCGAACAGCTTGCCCAGCCGGATCGCCATCGCGCCGATGCCGCTGGTGCCCCCGTGGACCAGGATCGTCTCGCCCTCCATCGCCCAGCCGCGTTCGAACACATTGTGCCAAACGGTAAACAGGGTCTCGGGCATGGCCGCCGCCTCTACCATCGACAGGCCGTAGGGAACGGGCAGGCAGTGGCCGGCGTCGGCCAGGCAATATTCGGCATAGCCGCCGCCCGACACCAGCGCGCAGACCTGCTGGCCGAGCATCAGCGAATCGACCCCTTCGCCGATCGCCGCGATCTCGCCGGAAATCTCCAGGCCGGGTATCGGCGAGGCGCCCGGCGGCGGGGGATAGTTGCCGGTTCGCTGGACCACATCGGGGCGATTGACCCCGGCGTAAGCCACTTTCACCAGTACTTCGCCCGCACCGGGCGCCGGGACCGGCAGCGTTTCGGCACGCAGAACGTCCGGCCCACCCGGTGCGTCGTATCCGATGGCAGTCATGAATTGCGGAAGTCTCGCCTGCATTTAGGCCCCCCTGTTGCGGCGACGACACGCCACGCCCCACTCTTATCGCCCCGGTTGACAGCAAGGCAAGAGCACCCGATGTTGCACTGCAATGGACGACGATGATCGACCAAGGCCAAGCGAAGCCCAAAGGAATTTTGGGGCCGCCAGCCTGCTCGCCGGCGAGAGCCTCGACAGCTATTCGCGGGACGAGCTCGATGCGCGAGTCGCGCTGCTCGAGGCGGAGATCGCCCGGGTCGTTGCGCACCGCGGGAAATCAGACGCGCATCGGCTCGCCGCCGAAGCCTTTTTCAAGCCGAAGCCGGCATGATCGGCGCACCTCTCGCATCCCGGCGTGCGCGCACCATATTGACCCGGACGGCGGCGTTCGGCCCGCTTCGCGTATGTCTTTGGTTAACCATTTTTCTTCATGCTTTCCGAGCAACGGAGAGTCCTTCCCAGCAGTGAAAGACCGATAGATGCCCAGTTTCGCACAAAGCCTCGAAAAGACCCTGCATTCGGCGCTGGCCCATGCGTCCGAGCGCAGCCACGAATACGCGACGCTGGAGCATCTGCTGCTCGCCCTGATAGACGATCCCGACGCCGCGCAGGTCATGCAGGCCTGCGGCGTGGAACTGGGCGATCTGGGCGACGTGGTGCGCCAGTACCTCGACCAGGAATATCAGTCGCTCAAGACCCAGGACAAAGGCGAACCTTCGCCGACCGCCGGTTTCCAGCGGGTGATCCAGCGCGCCATCCTGCACGTGCAGTCCTCGGGCAAGGACACCGTGACGGGGGCCAACGTGCTGGTGGCGCTGTTCTCCGAGCGGGACAGCTATGCGGTCTATTTCCTCCAGCAGCAGGACATGAGCCGGCTCGATGCGGTCAGCTTCATCAGCCACGGCATCGGCAAGGGCGGCCGCCGGATCGAGGACCGCAGCCCCAAGGGTTCGGAAAACGACGCGCCCCCGCCCGAGGAAAAGTCCGATTCGAAAAGCAGCAAGAAGGACTCCGCACTCGACCAGTTCACCGTGAACCTGAACGAGAAGGCGCTATCGGGTAAGGTCGATCCGCTGATCGGCCGTGGTCCGGAAGTGGATCGCACGATCCAGATCCTCTGCCGCCGCAGCAAGAACAACCCGCTCTACGTGGGCGATCCCGGCGTCGGCAAGACCGCCATCGCCGAAGGCCTCGCGCGCAAGATCGTCGAAGGCGACGTTCCCGAAGTGCTGGCCGACGCGGTCATCTATTCGCTCGACATGGGTTCGCTGCTGGCGGGCACCCGCTATCGCGGCGATTTCGAGGAACGGCTGAAGCAGGTCGTCGCCGAACTCGAAAAGATGCCCGACGCGGTGCTGTTCATCGATGAAATCCACACCGTGATCGGCGCCGGCGCCACCAGCGGCGGCGCGATGGACGCGTCCAATCTGCTCAAGCCGGCGCTGTCGGGCGGCACGATCCGCTGCATCGGCTCGACCACTTACAAGGAATTCCGCAACCACTTCGAAAAGGATCGCGCGCTGCTGCGCCGGTTCCAGAAGATCGACGTGAACGAGCCGACCGTCGAGGATACGATCAAGATCCTCAAGGGCCTGCGCACCGCGTTCGAGGAACATCACAAGGTCAAGTACACGCCCGATGCGATCAAGACCGCGGTCGAGCTGTCGGCCCGCTACATCAACGACCGCAAGCTGCCCGACAAGGCGATCGACGTGATCGACGAAGTGGGCGCGATGCAGATGCTGGTGCCGCCGTCGAAGCGCAAGAAGACCATCACCGCGCGCGAGATCGAGGCGGTGATCGCGACGATGGCGCGTATCCCGCCCAAGTCGGTCAGCTCCGACGACCGCACCGTGCTCGAACACCTGGAACGCGACCTGAAGCGCGTGGTCTTCGGCCAGGACAAGGCCATCGAAGTGCTGTCTTCGGCGATGAAGCTCAGCCGCGCGGGCCTGCGCGATCCCGACAAGCCGATCGGCAGCTTCCTGTTCTCCGGCCCCACCGGCGTCGGCAAGACCGAAGTCGCGCGGCGGCTGGCCGACATCATGGGCATTCCGCTCCAGCGCTTCGACATGTCGGAATATATGGAGCGTCACAGCGTCAGCCGCCTGATCGGCGCGCCTCCGGGCTATGTCGGCTTCGATCAGGGCGGTCTGCTGACCGACGCCATCGACCAGCAACCGCATTGCGTGCTGCTGCTGGACGAGATCGAAAAGGCGCACCCCGACCTGTTCAACATCCTGCTGCAGGTGATGGACAACGGCCGCCTGACCGATCACCACGGCAAGACGGTCGACTTCCGCAACGTCGTGCTCATCATGACGACCAACGCCGGCGCGTCCGACATGGCCAAACAGGGCATCGGTTTCGGCGATGTCTCCAAGGCGGATGCCGGCGACGAAGCCGTGAAGCGCATGTTCAGCCCCGAGTTCCGCAACCGCCTGGATGCCATCGTGCCGTTCGCCTATCTCGGCACCGAAGTCGTCAGCCGGGTGGTGGACAAGTTCATCCTCCAGCTCGAACTGCAGCTAGCCGACCAGAACGTGCACATCCAGTTCGACGGCGACGCCCGCGGCTGGCTGGGCGAGCGCGGCTACGACAAGCTCTACGGCGCGCGGCCGATGGCCCGCCTGCTGCAGGAGAAGGTCAAGCAGCCGCTCGCCGAGGAACTGCTGTTCGGCAAGCTGAACCACGGCGGCGAAGTCCATGTCTCGGTGAAGGAGGGCGCATTGTCCTTCGAACTGACCCCCGCACCGCCCAAGCTGGTCAAGAGGCCGGCGAAGGCGGCGGCGAAGCCCAAGCGCAAGCCAGCGGCGAAGAAGTCCGGCTCGCAGCCGGAGCCCAGCACCGACGTCGAGTAAGCCTTCGGCGATCAGGAATATCCGGGCACGGAACAAGCGGGGTGGAACAGATGCTGTTCCACCCCATTTTGTTGGGATGCGCCCGAGCATCTCCTGGATTCGCGCCGAAGCCCACGGCATCCATGTCGTGCCCGCCGATTGCTGGATCGACCCGGCGCGGCCGGTCAGCCGGGCGCTCGTCACGCATGGCCATTCCGATCATGCGCGCGGCGGGCACGGGCGGACGCTGGCCACCGCGCCGACGCTGGCGAT